>ERZ1643246.114-NODE-114-length-103506-cov-24.350514_pt1 | contig 103506 bp, 100 predicted proteins | sample MGYA00579265_ERZ1643246 | MGnify/ENA primary metagenome ERZ1643246 (study PRJEB29033, sample SAMEA4952261) | chicken gut metagenome | biome: Broiler Chicken; feature: Gastrointestinal Tract; material: Caecum | place: Ireland | collected 2018 | study: Broiler...
CGTAAAATCAAGGCTTTCTGAACAGGTAAAGATAGATATGAAATTAGGCATCGTCGGACTTCCAAACGTGGGAAAAAGTACATTGTTTAATTCATTGACAAAGGCAGGCGCCGAGTCGGCAAACTATCCGTTCTGTACCATTGATCCCAATGTGGGCGTAGTTACAGTGCCGGATGAGAGGCTGAAGCTCCTGGGAGATTTTTATCATTCCAAAAAGGTAACTCCGGCAGTGATAGAATTCGTGGATATTGCCGGTCTTGTAAAGGGCGCGTCCAAAGGGGAAGGGCTGGGAAACCAGTTCCTCGCCAACATCAGAGAGGTGGATGCTATTGTACATGTGGTCCGCTGCTTTGAAGATCCGAATGTGATCCATGTGGACGGCAGCATCGATCCTCTCCGGGATATAGAAACCATTAATCTGGAGCTTGTCTTCTCAGATCTGGAAATCCTTGAGAGAAGGATCGCGAAAGTGACGAAAACGGCCAGGATGGATAAAGAGGCGGCAAAAGAGCTGGATTTTCTTCAGAAGATAAAAGCGCATCTGGAAGAGGGCAAAATGGCAATTACTCTTGAACTGGAAAACGAGGACGAGGAAGGCTGGATGTCCACCTATAATCTTCTTACCTGGAAGCCTGTGATCTATGCTGCAAATGTGGCTGAGGACGAACTGGCGGACGATGGAGCTTCCAATCCCCATGTGCAGGCGGTGAAGGAATACGCGGCGGAACAGAAAAGCGAGGTCTTTGTCATCTGTGCCGAGATCGAGGAAGAAATCTCAGAGCTTGACGATGATGAGAAAAAGATGTTCCTGGAGGATCTGGGACTGAAGGAATCCGGACTGGAAAAACTGGTGCGGGCAAGCTACCGCCTTCTGGGACTGATGAGCTTCCTTACCGCAGGCGAGGACGAAACCCGGGCATGGACGATCAAGATCGGAACAAAAGCGCCCCAGGCTGCCGGAAAGATCCATACAGATTTTGAACGCGGGTTCATCAAAGCGGAGGTAGTGAATTACCAGGATCTTCTGGACTGCGGTTCTTACGCAGGAGCAAGAGAAAAAGGACTTGTACGGATGGAAGGAAAAGATTATGTGGTGCAGGACGGCGATGTGATCCTGTTCCGTTTCAACGTATGATGAAGGTGCTTTTATGGATATGTCGATTCGCTTTCCAAATTTACAGATATACTTTGGGTATGTAGGCAGATCAGTTTCCATCTTCGGCTTTGAGATCACGATATATGGACTGCTTATTGCGGCAGGAATGCTTCTGGGGCTGATCTTTGTACTGCGTCAGGCAAAGGCGCAGAATGAAAACCAGAATCTCTATCTGGAAATGATGATCCCCGCCATGCTGGGAGGGGTTATCGGAGCCCGGGCTTTTTATGTTCTGTTCAACTGGAATCTTTTCAGCGGACGGAGCGCCGCCGAAATCTGCGATATCAGAAACGGCGGCATGTCTCTGTACGGCGGGATACTGGGAGGAGCTCTTCTGGCTGCTCTGTACTGCCGGATCAGAAAGGTTTCGTTTCAGAGAATGGCAGATACTGCCAGTATGGGACTTCTTATTACGCAGATAATAGGTGTATGGGGGAATTTTTTCAACAGGGAATCTTTCGGCGGCTATACGGACAGCCTTTTTGCCATGCAGATTCCGGCGGACATAGTCCACCCCGGCCAGATAACAGAAACGATAGAAGAACATCTGGTCACTGTAGGGGATGTTTCCTATATCCAGGTGCACCCGCTGTTCCTTTATGAAAGCCTTTGGTGCCTGCTTTTGTTTTTGGTGCTTTTGGTCTATACCAGGAGAAAGACCTATCAGGGAGAAGTTTTCCTGAGATATCTTGCAGGTCTCGGCCTTGGCGGAGCTGGAATCGAGTGGCTGCGTACGGACGCCCTGAAAATTCCCGGAACAGATTTTCCGGTGTTTCTGCCGGTATGTGCGCTTTTGTTCCTTATCTGCGGAGTATCGGCAACGGTGCGCAGGGTCTTATGGAAAAAGCGTGAAGCAGGGCGGAGACGCAGGAGAGAGGAGCGGTATGCGGCAGAAGAAAAAGCAACCCTTAATTATAACGATATGCAGGGTTATGAAAATGTGGCCGGAGAATTCTGGAACACGGACAACACGGCGGAAGATACAAAAAATGCCGGAGAGACTGCAGACCCTGAGAAAGATCAGGAAGAATTTCCGGAAAATGCAGGAGAGAATTCCGGAGGCGGTGAAGAAAACCAGTCTGCGGATGCAGAAAATCCGCAGGAACACCATCAGCCTTCAGAGGAAAATAAAGAGGCTGCGGAAACCAATGAAGAAGTTTCTGAAAATGGCGGAGATGCCGGGAAAGATACGGAGGACCGCCTGCCGGATACAGAAGACCGCATGGTGGAAACAGAAGAAGAAACAGCATCTGTACCACCGGATCGAGAGAACACGGAAGAAGCTGAACCGGATGGCGGGGAAACGCCGGAATCTGGGAAAGTGTCTGAAGGTCAGCCGACAGCTTGACGAGATGATGAATCAAATACAGTTTGAATAAAACAGAAGGCTCTCTGGAAACAGAGGGCCTTTCTGCATCTGCGGAACATATGAAAACAGCGGAAGTCCGCCGGACGATCCGAAAAAAACTGAGATTCCTACTTGTAATTTCAACATAAATGGGGTAGAATGAGTTCATAAGTGGTAGAAAGTGGTGAATAGTGGTGGTGAATGGAGGGAATGTGGAAACACAATCCATCTCCGCCGGAAAGTGCGAAGGGGAGAATCGCACTTTGCGAGAGTAGGTGAGTAACATGTTCATGGGAGAATACAATCACACGATCGACGCGAAGGGGCGTCTGATCATCCCTTCCAAGTTCAGAGAACAATTGGGAGAAGAGTTCGTTCTGACTAAGGGACTGGATGGTTGTCTTTCTATCTATCCTATGAATGAATGGGAAGCCTTTGAAGAAAAACTCAGAGCCTTACCACTTACAAATAAAAACGCAAGAACCTTCTCACGTTTTTTTGTTGCCGGAGCTACGACCTGTGAACTGGACAAGCAGGGGAGAATTCTCGTGCCTCAGACACTGAGAGAATTTGCTGGCCTGGAAAAGGATGTGGTTCTGACCGGAAATCTCAATAGGATTGAGGTCTGGAGCAAAGAAAAGTGGAGCGAGAACTGCAATTATGATGATATGGACAGTATTGCAGAGGGAATGCAGGAAATGGGTATCATCATCTGAGAGTTACGCTGGAAGGAAATCCAACAGGAGACGGATATGGAATTTAAACACAAATCTGTATTACTGGAAGAAACCATTGAGGGTTTAAGGGTAAAACCCGACGGGATCTACGTGGATGGAACTCTGGGAGGTGCAGGGCATGCCGCTGAGGTATGCAAAAGACTTTCTGCCAAGGGGAGATTTATTGGCATAGATCAGGACCAAGATGCAATAGTTGCTGCGAGTGAAAGGTTGGCTGGCTATGGTGACCGGGTGACGATCATTCGCAGCAATTATTGTTACATGGTAAGTGAACTGAAACGCCTTGGGATTGACCGGGTGGACGGTATTCTGCTGGATCTTGGAGTTTCTTCGTATCAGCTCGACAACGAGGAGCGCGGTTTTACCTACAGGACGGACGCGCCTTTGGACATGCGGATGGATCAGAGACAGAGCCGGACGGCGGCGGATATCATCAACGGCTACGATGAAAAAGAACTGTACCGGATCATACGTGATTACGGAGAAGATAAATTCGCAAAAAATATTGCCAAACATATCGCGGCGGCAAGACAGGAAGCTCCGATCCGCACCACAGGGGAGCTGACGGAGATCATCCGCCGCGCTATACCTATGAAGATACAGGCAGCGGGAGGCCATCCCGCCAAGAGAACTTTTCAGGCTGTCCGGATCGAACTGAACCGTGAGCTTGACGTACTGAGAGATTCCCTGGACGGGATGATCGATATTCTGGGAGACGGAGGACGTATCTGCGTGATCACCTTTCACTCTCTGGAGGACAGAATCGTAAAGACGATTTTCCGCAAAAACGAAAATCCCTGCACCTGTCCGCCGGACTTTCCTGTATGTGTATGCGGGAAAAAATCAAAAGGAAAAGTCATCACCAGAAAGCCGATCCTGCCGGGAAAGGCAGAGCAGGAAGAAAATCCGCGCTCGAAAAGCGCAAAGCTTCGTATTTTTGAGCGGCGCTGCTGAAAGTGTGATAAGATATGAGGCGGCAATAGCCGGCCTCTTGTATTTCATTGATTTAAAGGGAGTTTGTGATATAAAAGATGGACAGGACAAACAGAGCGGTAGCATCCAGAAGAAGCCGGACCAATGCCAGAAACGCCCGTGGAACATATATAGATGGAAATGCGGTCAGAAAAATCCAGGAAATGCCGTCCAGACAGCGGCCTTCGGCGCCGGGGCGCAGAACCGGAAGAGCCAGGACCGCATCCAAACCTGCGTCACAGTCGGAAAGACGGGTGAGACAGGTCAGCAGAGAAACGATCAGAAACCGTCAGAAAGCGAAAAGCATGGGACGAGGGTTTGTGATTTTTCTTACAGCGGTATGTGCTGCGATTCTGTTTTTTGCAGTAAATTATCTGCAGCTTAAATCCGATATTACAGGTAAGATCAAAGATGTGGCTGCTCTTGAAGCGGAGTATTCTGAACTGAAAGAAGATAATGACGCCTACTACAGTCAGGTGACTTCCAATGTAGATCTCAATAAAATAAAAAAGATCGCCATTGGACGGCTGGGTATGAATTATCCAACCGACGAACAGAAAAAGACATACACCATGTCTAACAACAGCTATGTAAGACAGTATCAGGATATCCCGTAAAACAGGAGGTGGGAATTTGAGCAGTACCGGCAGAAGGAACAGGCGGAAACCCGTCAGAAAATTGAATCATCAGATGAGAGGGAAGCTAGTAGGACTATTTGGAGTGGTGCTGCTAGCTTTAGTTTGTTTGCTGGCAAGAATCACTTATATCAATGCCACAAGCGGAGGCAAATACACCAGACAGGTGCTCACGCAGGCCCAGCAGTCTTATGAAAATAATGTGATCCCTGCCAAGAGAGGCAATATTTATGACAGGAACGGAAATCTTCTTGCCACCAGCAATAAGGTATACAACGTTATCCTGGACTGCAAGACCGTCAACTCTGACGTGGAATATGTAGAGCCGACGATCCGGGCGCTGACAACGGTCCTGGGGCTGGATGAACAGGATATCCGTTCCCGGCTGACTGACAGCGATACGAAAAACAGCCAGTATCAGATCTTGAAAAAAGAGCTTTCCATGGATGAAAAGAAAGCTTTTGAAGATTATATTACCGTAACAGAAGACAGCACGCTTTCTGAATCGGAAAAGGCAGAACGGGAAAATGTAAAAGGCGTATGGTTTGAGGAGGATTATCTGAGGACATATCCTTTTAATGATCTTGCATGCGATACCATAGGCTTTACACTGTCAAGAGATGTTGCCGACGTGGGAATTGAAAGCTACTACAACAGTACGCTGATGGGAACTGACGGCCGTCAGTACGGCTATGTCAGCAGCAATTCCAATGTGGAACAGACCATTATTGAACCAAAAGACGGACAGAATATCGTGCTGTCGCTGGATGTAGGCGTACAGCAGATTGTAGAAAAATACGTCAATGGTTTCAAAAAACGTATGGGAGCCAAGAACATCGGCGTTATTGTGGAGGACCCCAATACAGGCGAGATCCTTGCCATGGATGGAGGAGACCGCTATGATCTAAACGAGCCCCGCGACATGTCGGATATATATTCGGAAGAAGAGATCAAAGCGATGAACGACGCGGAAACAGTAGACGCGCTGAACGCTATGTGGGGCAATTTCTGTGTGACAGACGCCTATGAACCGGGATCGGTTGTGAAGCCTATTGTAATGGCAGGCGCTCTGGAGAAGGGAGCCATTTCGGATACGGACACTCTGACCTGCGATGGCGGAGAGTCGTTTGGAGCGAACGGAGACACTTATATCAAATGTGCGGTTTGGCCAAACGCTCACGGAACGCAGACTCTCCGGGAGGTGATCGCAAACTCCTGCAACGACGGAATGATGCAGATCGCGGCGAAAATGGGTGTGGAGCAGTTTATTAAAAGCCAGAGCCTTTTTAATTTCGGTACGCGGACCGGCATTGACCTTCCCAACGAGGGGACCGGTATTATCCATACGACAGATACCATGGGAGAAACGGAGCTGGCCTGCTCCGCCTTCGGACAGGGTTATACATGTACTATGCTTCAGGAAATCAATGCCATGTGCTCCGTGATCAACGGAGGGTATTATTACCAGCCCCATCTGGCAACGGAAATTCAGGACAGCAACGGAAATACTGTCAGAACTATTGAGCCGGTGCTTCTCAAACAGACGATCTCGTCAGAGATTTCCGCGGATATCCGTTCCTACATGGAAGCCAGTGTTCTGGAAGGTACCAGCGCCCATTCCAAGGTGCAGGGCTACAGCTCAGGCGGAAAGACAGGTACGGCGGAAAAGCTGCCAAGAGGAAACGGGAAATATCTTGTATCCTTTATCGGATTTGCTCCGGTAGACGAACCCCAGGTAGTGATCTATGTAGTTATAGACGAGCCTAATGCGGAGGAACAGGCGGACAGTAAATATCCCCAGTATATCGCTCAGGGAATTCTCTCAGAACTTCTTCCGTATCTGAATATTGAACCGGATGAGACGGAAGACGGAGTCGTTCCTGAAACAGAATTGTGGGAAGGCTTTGACGGCGTGCTGGAGGATGTTTCCGGAAGCAATGTGGATGAAGCTGGAAACCTGGTAGACGCGGAAGGAAACCTGATCGATATGGAGGGCAACCGGATCGATGAGAAGGGATATCTGTTGAACGAAGAGGGAGAACATGTTCTGAACGACGATGGGGAATATGTGAAGTCCGAAAATCTGGAGGCTCTTGAGGAAGAGGGCGGAGATACCGCGGTTCAGGATGCCGGAAACAGTATATCGGAGGATTCCGTATCCAACCCCGACGCTCCGGAGCCGCCGGAAAACGATGAAGATCCTATTGTCGGAAACGATATGGAAAGCGAGGGAATCACCAACGAGGAAGCCGGACTGGAATAGAATTTCTGACGGCGCTCCTGCAGAAAGTATAGTCCCGGGAGAAATGTCATATATTATTATGACATTTTTTCCGGGGCTTTTTTGATGAAAAAAAATAAAACATTTCATAAAAAGAAGATTTGGGTGATATTTTTATGCTGTTCGGCTATGCTGGCCGGACTGTTCGGCCGTCTGATCTATCTGATGGGTTTCCGTTCTGATTATTATTATGAAAAAGCGGAGGATCTCCATGAAAGGGAGCGGGATATTAAAGCAGCAAGAGGAGAAATTCTGGACGCAAAGGGAAAAGTTCTGGCCGCCAATAAAACAGTCTGTACGATCTCAGTGATCCACAGCCAGATAGAGGAGCCTGAAAAGGTTATCAGCCTTTTGTTGGAGAAGCTCGGCATGGAGGAAGAAAATGTGCGGAAAAAGGTGGAAAAAGTATCCTCTATAGAGCGGATCAGGACAAACGTGGAAAAAGAAACAGGAGACGCGATCAGAGAAGCCGGACTGAAAGGAGTAAAAGTTGACGAAGATTATAAGAGATATTATCCATATGGATCTCTGGCTTCCAGAGTGCTGGGCTTCACCGGGGGAGACAATCAGGGAATCATCGGACTTGAGGTGGAGTATGAGGAAAGCTTAAGCGGTACGCCGGGGAAAATTCTGACGACTACAGACGCCAGGGGAATTGAGATCGATGAAATAGGAGAAAGCAGAGTAGAACCGGTTCCCGGAGATAATCTGAGAGTAAGCCTGGACGTTAATATACAGAAATACGCTCAGCAGGCGGCTGCGAAGGTCATGGAGGAAAAACAGGCGGAAAGGGTGTCGATCCTGCTTATGAATCCGCAGAACGGGGAAATCTACGCCTGCGTAAATGTTCCGGAGTTCGACCTGAACGATCCCTTCACTCTGAACACCGGAGAGGACGTATCCGCTCTCAGCCAGGAAGAAGAGCAGGATCTTTTGAACCAGATGTGGAGGAATCCCTGTTTGAATGATACTTATGAACCGGGCTCTACTTTTAAGATCATCACAATGTCCGCCGGACTGGAGGAAGGCGAGGTCTCCCTTGACGATACCTTTTACTGCCCCGGATATAAGCTGGTGGATGACCGGCGTATCCACTGTGCCAACAGACGGGGACACGGATCGCAGACCTTTGTGGAAGGGGCGGAAAATTCCTGCAATCCGGTGTTTATTGAAGTGGGGTTAAGACTTGGCGTGGACCGGTATTATAAATATTTTACGCAGTTCGGCCTGATGAAGAAAACAGGCGTTGATCTTCCGGGAGAAGCCGGAACGATCATGCATAAAAAAGAAAATATGGGGAATGTAGAGCTTGCCACAGTATCGTTTGGCCAGTCTTTTCAGATCACCCCCATTCAGCTTGCCACAACAGTGAGTTCTCTGATCAACGGCGGGAAACGTATTACGCCTCATTTCGGCGTGTCTGTGGAAAGCGCGGACGGAAGTTATGTGAAAAAAATTGAATATCCGGCGGAAACAGGGATCGTTTCAGAGGAAACCTCAGAAACAGTACGTTATATTCTGGAAAAAGTAGTTTCAGAAGGGTCGGGGAAAAACGCAGGTATTGAAGGATATTCCATAGGAGGAAAAACAGCCACTTCACAGACTCTTCCGAGAAGTTCCAACCGTTATATTTCCTCCTTTCTTGGCTTTGCGCCTGCGGATGATCCGCAGGTTCTGGCGCTGTGCATCATTCACGATCCTCAGGGTGTATATTATGGAGGAACCATTGCGGCGCCGGTAGTAAGGAGTATTTTTGAAAACGTTCTGCCATATCTTGGAATCCAGAGAGAAAAAGATGCAGGTGAAAAATGAAATTTTCCGCAGCATCCGCTTAGGCTTGATAAATCAATGGAAAAGCTTTATACTAAAACAGTAGCGTCAGTGTGGACTGACGCTATAAAAAACGAAAGAATAAATAAGAGGTGTGAGGATGGATTTTCAAGTTGTAATTCCAGTGCTGATCTCCTTTGGAATCAGCGTTATTCTGGGCCCTGTGATCATCCCCTTTCTGAGAAAACTCAAAATGGGGCAGACAGAACGGGTAGAAGGCGTACAGTCTCATCTGAAAAAAGCAGGAACGCCGACAATGGGCGGGATCATTTTTCTGATCGCCGCAGTGGTGACGGCGCTGTTCTATGTGAAGGATTATCCGAAAGTGATCCCGGTGCTGTTTTTGACGCTTGGATTTGGTATTATCGGTTTCCTTGACGATTACCTTAAGGTGGTTCTCAAACGTTCCGACGGACTGCTTCCCTGGCAGAAATTTCTTCTCCAGGTCGTGGTGACAGGTATTTTTGCATATTATCTCATTCACTATACAGATATTTCTCTGTCCATGAGGATCCCGTTCTGGCCGGACCATTATCTGAACATGGGATGGCTTGCGGTTCCGGTACTGTTCTTTGCAGTGATCGGTACGGTAAACGGGGTAAACTTTACGGACGGGCTTGACGGACTGGCCTCCAGCGTGACTCTGATCGTGGCAGTGTTTTTTACAGTTGTTTCCATAGGCGTTCAGGGAGGAGTGGAGCCGATGACAGGAGCCGTTGTGGGAGGATTGATGGGATTTCTTCTGTTTAATGTATATCCCGCCAAGATTTTTATGGGAGATACGGGGTCCCTGGCCCTTGGAGGATTTGTGGCAGGAACGGCTTATGTTCTGGAAATGCCGCTGTTTATCCTTCTGGTCGGCCTGATTTATCTGGTGGAGGTGCTTTCTGTTATGATCCAGGTAAGCTATTTTAAAGCCACCCATGGCAAAAGGATATTTAAAATGGCGCCGATCCATCATCATTTTGAACTGTGCGGCTGGTCGGAGACACGGGTGGTTGCGGTATTTTCTGTGATCACGGCCGTGATGTGCCTGATCGCGCTGCTTGCGCTGTAAAAGAAAATAAGGATCCATGGTATACGGAGGATATCCTGGATATCATGGCAATAAGGAGGAAATATGAATTTATCGGGGAAAAGAGTCCTTGTGTTCGGTTCCGGAAAAAGCGGGATCGGCGCGGCGGATCTTCTGGGACAGGTCGGAGCCTGTCCTCTGATATATGACGGCAATGCGGAGATCGACAAAGAAGCTGTGCTACATAAAACAGAGCATGTAAAAGAAATGGAGATTTATGCCGGCGAGCTTCCCGGGGAAGTGCAGAAAAGCCTGGATCTTGTAGTGTTAAGTCCGGGAGTGCCTACGGATCTTCCTCTGGTAAAAAGCTTTTATGAGCAGGGGCTGCCTGTATGGGGAGAGGTAGAACTGGCATACCGTATCGGAAAAGGAAGGGTGCTGGCGATCACCGGAACCAACGGCAAGACTACGACTACCGCTCTTCTTGGAAAGATTATGAGCGACGCGGAGGATTCGGTGTTTGTGGTAGGGAATATCGGAACTCCATATACCTCCAAAGCGCTGGAGATGAAGGAAAACTCCACAACAGTGGCGGAGATCAGTAGCTTTCAGTTGGAAACTATCGAAAAATTCGCTCCGGAGGTCAGCGCGATCCTTAATATAACAGAGGATCACCTGAACCGTCATCATACTATGGAAGAATATATCCGGGTCAAAGAACTGATCGTAAAGAACCAGACCAGGGAGAACTATTGTATCCTTAATTATGAAGATGAAGTCCTGCGGGAATTTGGAAAGCATATAGTGCCGAAAACCGTATATTTCTCCAGCGCGAGAAAACTGGAAGAAGGAATTTATCTGGATGGAGATCAGATCATCCTGAAAACAGAAAAGGAGGAGATCTCCGTTGTCCGCACCGGCGAACTGAAACTTCTTGGAACGCATAATTTTGAGAACGTGATGGCGGCTGTTGCAATGGCGTATTATGCCGGGGTGCCTATGGAAAGCATCCGCAGAAGCATCTGTGAGTTTACGGCCGTGGAACATCGCATTGAGTATGTGACGGAAAAAAAAGGCGTAGTATATTATAATGATTCCAAAGGGACAAATCCCGACGCGGCCATTAAGGGGATCCAGGCCATGAACCGGCCGACGCTCCTGATCGGAGGAGGGTACGACAAAGGATCCAGTTATGATGAATGGCTGAATTCCTTTGACGGAAAAGTGCGATATCTGGTACTTATCGGACAGACAAAAGAAAAAATCCGGGATGCTGCAGACCGCCTGGGCGTCTGCCCCTGTATACTCTGCGAGGATCTGGAGGAGGCAGTGAAGGTCTGTGCTGAAAAGGCAAATCCGGGAGACGCGGTGCTTCTCTCACCTGCCTGCGCAAGCTGGGGACAGTTTGACAATTACGAGCAGCGGGGAGATATGTTTAAGGAGTATGTGAAAAATCTGAAATAATGCTGTAACTGCAGAAATAGAAAGGTTCAAAATCTGTCGGAGCGGACGGCCGGGACAGACTTTGAACCTTTTTTGAAAAGAGAGGCCATGCATATTTCCCTCCTGTTCCCTCATATGAATGAATAACATGGTGCCGGGAGGCGGACAATGGAGAAAGGCAGAAAGAACAATACCGGCAAAGCGGATCCTGCCCTGCTGACGCTGGTTTTGCTGCTGGCGGTATTCGGACTGGTGATCCTTTTCAGCGCAAGCTCTTATAACGGCAGGGTGCGTTTCCACGATACTGCCTATTATTTCAAAAAACAGTTGTTTGCTACGGCTCTTGGACTGGCCGCCATGTATGCGGTGTCCAGGATCGATTATCATCTGTTTGTGCGGACAGCTCCGGCGGCTTATCTGGCCGCCATGATTTTTTCTACCCTTGTTCTTCTGGTAGGCCGGGAGATAAACGGATCAAAAAGATGGCTGGATCTGGGTCCTTTGTCTTTTCAGCCTTCGGAATTTGCAAAAGTGGCGGTGATCCTTTTTCTGGCGTGGCAGATCGGGAGGACAAAAAGCGGTACCTCCGGGATATGGTTTATGTCCAGGACCATGCTGACCCTTCTTCCTATCGTAGGTCTGGTAGGCTCCAATAACCTCAGTACCGCCATTATTATTCTGGGGATCGGAGTGCTTCTGATCTTTGTCTCTAATCCCAGATATCTTCCCTTTGTGGGAATGGGGGCGGCAGGAGCCGCTTTCGTAGCCGTATTTCTGGCGGCGGAAAGCTACCGTCTGGAGCGGCTGGCTATCTGGAGAAATCCGGAAAAATATGAAAAGGGCTTTCAGACCATCCAGGGCCTTTACGCGATTGGCAGCGGAGGACTTTTCGGAAGGGGACTTGGAAGCAGCCTGCAGAAACTGGGGTTCGTGCCGGAAGCCCAGAATGATATGATCTTTTCCATTATCTGCGAGGAGCTGGGACTGACGGGAGCCGGGATCCTGATCCTGATCTTCGGCCTTCTCATATGGAGGCTGTGCGTGACTGCCATGCATTCCCGGGATCTGGAGGGGGCCCTGGTAAGCGCGGGCATTATGGGACACATGGCTATCCAGGTGATCCTGAATATATCAGTGGTGACGAATACCATACCTAATACAGGAATAACCCTGCCTTTTATCAGTTACGGAGGAACATCGGTAGTATTTCTTCTCGCGGAAATGGGGCTGGCGTTAAGCGTCAGCAGTCACAGGAAATAAGGAAACGCATATGATAAATGTAAGAGCCCCTTTGGGAGTGAACAGCATGGACGAAATTCGGGTTACAGGAGGAAAAGCGCTGCAGGGGAGTGTGTCTGTGCAGGGATCCAAAAACGCGGCGCTGCCTATGATGGCTGCGTCTTTGCTTCACCGGGGCGTCAGCGTACTGAGGGGATGCCCTAAAATCGCAGATGTATACTGCATGGAAGAAATCTTAAATGAGCTCGGGGCTTTGACATGGTGGAACGGGAGCGATCTGTATCTGGACTGCTCCAGGGCAGACAGGACGGAAGTTCCCGGGGACAAAACAGGAAAAATGCGCTCGTCGGTGATCCTTCTCGGAGCTATGCTGGGAAGAAACAAAAAAGGGCTTATGGGGTATCCGGGCGGCTGCGTGATCGGCAGAAGGCCCATTGACCTGCATCTTTATGTATTGAGAGAAATGGGGGCGTCTCTTGCGGCGGGAGAAGGATATATATCCGCTGTCTGCTCCCGCCTTGCAGGGACAGAAATCCTGTTTCCGAAAAGCAGTGTGGGCGCTACAGAACAGGGGATCCTGGCCGCTGTTCTGGCAGAAGGAGAGACGGTCCTCTGCCGATGCGCCTGTGAGCCCGAGATCGTCTGGCTGTGCCGTTATCTGAAGAGAATGGGAGCAAAAATTGAAGGGGAAGGAAGCAGGGAGATACGTATCCAGGGTGTGGAGACGCTGTCGGGGGGAGATATGAAGGTCCCGCCGGACAGAATCGCTGCGGGAACGTATCTCTGCGCGGCGGCAGCCACAAGAGGAAAAATCGTTATTGAGAATCCTCCGGAGGGAGAACTGGACGCTTTCCTTCAGGTATATCGGAAAATAGGTGGACAATATGAAGGGAAGAGTGGTAAACTAATAGCTGACGGAAGCAGGGTGCGTTTTCCTCTTCCATTTCTGGAAACAGAAGAATACCCGGGTTTTCCCACGGATCTGCAGTCGCCTCTTATGGCGGTGCTGGCAACGATCCCCGGAGAAAGCCACATACGGGAAAATATATTTGAAGACCGGTTCAAGCTTGCCAGAGAGCTGAATAAAATGGGCGCGTCTGTTACGGTATCCGGGCGGGACGCCTGGATCAGAGGAACTTCTTCTCTTTTTGGCTGCGAGGTTAAGGCTGAGGAACTGAGAGGAGGGGCTGCGCTCATACTGGCTGCTCTGGCCGCGCAGGGGAGTACGGTTATCAAAGGCTATTCTTTTGTCCGGCGCGGCTATGAACATATATGCAGGGATTTCGCCGCATTGGGCGGCATAATAGAAGATACAGGAACGACATGATATGAGAACATCCAAATACAGGAAAAAAATAAAGCTCACGGATAAGCAGAAGAAGATGATCGCAGGCATAGCGGCAGCAGGAGTTCTTGGCGGCGCTGTTTTTTTCTTTACCTATTTTCATGTGGAAAATGTAGAAGTCATGGGCAGCGGCCATTACACGGAAGATGAGATAAAAGAAATGATCCTGCGGGGGCCGATGGCTTCAAACTCCATACTGGCTCCCCTTCTTTATTCAAGGGAAAAAGCCGGGGACATTCCATATGTAGAGGGCTTTACAGTCAGCAGGACGGACAGAAACACGATCGTGATCAGCGTCAAGGAGAAGAAACCGGTAGGATGCATTCCCTATCTGGACAGTTACATATATTTTGACAGAAACGGAATCTTCATCGAAAGCGACAGGACCAGAGACGAAGCGGTGCCGTTTTTTGACGGCATCCAGGTGGAGCAGGTGGTGAAGGATGAGAAGCTTCCCATCGAGGATACGGTCCTGAACACTGCGGTGGCTCTCTCCACGATCTTCGCGAAAAACGATATGATACCGGATCACATACAATTTGACGACAACAGCGATATCAGCCTTCTGTATGGAGATATAACCGTGCTGCTGGGAAAAGACGAATACCTGGAAGACAAAATGACCAGAGTGATCGCTATTCTTCCCCAGCTAAGCGGACAAAAAGGCATCCTTCATATGGAAAATGTGACGAATTCCTCGAAAACCATAACTTTTGAGGCGGAGGTGGAAGAAGCCACAGCCGAAAACTGGACAGGCGGTTATGATGAAAACGGGGAGTATACCGGAGACGGGGAATATGATGAAAACGGCAGGTATGTAGGCCCCAGACCGATGTCGGCTCTCGATTACGCTTTGGAAAACTGGGTAGGCGGCTATGATGAAGAAGGAGATTATACAGGCGCGGGAGAGTATGACGCGGATATGAATTATGTAGGTCCGGCGCCGACCCAGGAGACGATCGACGCCATGGGAGACTGGACAGGCGGATATAATGAGGAGGGCGGTTTCACCGGAACAGGAGAATATGACCGGGAAGGCAATTATGTAGGACCGAATCCAAATGACGGCTCTTCAGGGGAGGACGATTCCTCAGAGGAAGATTACAGCGGGGAATCAGGTGGTTATGAGGAAGATTATGATGAGGAAGATTCCTACAGTGAAGACTCCTATAGTGAAGATTCCTACAGCGAGGATTATGGTTATGACGATTCTTACGATGAGGACTATGATTCCGGAGAGGATTACGGCTACGATGACTCCTACAGCGAGGATTACGGCGATGAAGGATACTGATGCCTGTGACGAAAATTAGTGAAAAAAGTATAAAAAAACAAAAATAGTAGTTGATTAATTGAAAAAAAAAATATATGATATACTATATGCAGGTATATACGATAACAATCGGGGAAATAAAGGAGGAAGTACATTGTTAGAGATTATGTCAAATGAAGCCGAGTCTTCCGCCAAGATCATTGTCATTGGCGTAGGCGGAGCTGGAAATAATGCTGTGAACAGAATGGTGGAAGAGACCATCGGAGGAGTGGAGTTTGTAGGCGTTAATACAGATAAGCAGGCTCTGACTCTGTGTAAAGCTCCAACAGTACTTCAGATCGGCGAGAAGATAACGAAGGGCCTCGGCGCCGGAGCACAGCCGGAAGTTGGCCAGAAGGCTGCTGAGGAGAGCATAGAAGATGTGAAACAGATCATGGAAGGCGCTGATATGGTGTTTGTCACCTGCGGTATGGGCGGCGGCACCGGAACCGGAGCGGCTCCCGTAATCGCGGCAGCAGCCAAAGAGATGGGAATCCTGACAGTAGGCGTTGTCACAAAGCCTTTCCGTTTTGAAGCCAAGACCCGTATGAACAATGCTCTTGCGGGAATTGAAAATCTGAAGAAAGCAGTGGATACACTGATCGTTATTCCAAATGATAAACTTCTGGAGATCGTAGACCGCCGGACGACTATGCCGGAGGCTCTCCGCAAAGCAGACGAAGTGCTTCAGCAGGCAGTACAGGGCATTACAGACCTGATCAATCTGCCGGCTCTCATCAATCTGGACTTTGCGGATGTTCAGACAGTTATGACAGACAAGGGAATCGCTCATATCGGTATCGGAGAAGCAAGAGGAGACGATAAAGCCATGGAAGCAGTACAGCAGGCGGTATCCTCCCCGCTTCTGGAGACAACCATCAAGGGTGCGACCCATGTGATCATCAATATTTCAGGAGATATCTCTCTGATGGATGCAAACGACGCGGCAAGTTATGTACAGGAGCTTACAGGAGACGATGCGAATATCATCTTCGGAGCTATGTATGACGATTCCGTAGCAGATTACGCAAGGATCACTGTAATCGCAACAGGATTATCCGACACGACTTCCAAACCGTCATCTTCTCTCGGAGGAAGAAGCACCTCTCCGTTTTCTGTAAGAAGATCATCGACAGCAGCCGGAAGCGGCAATACGCAGGGCGGCCTGAATATGCCTACCTTTACCATGCCGACGATGCATTCCTCTTTCGGAACAAAGGTGCCGTCCAGTACAGTACAGAAGAAGGACATCCAGATACCGGATTTTCTTAAAAACAGATAGGAAACAAAGATAAAGAAAAAGGAAAAGGACGCTGCGTTCGGCAGCGTCCTTTCTTCAGCATTTGCATGCAAAAGTACTGCATTTTGTATCCTGGCAGGTACATGCATTGTGTCCGGCAATATCAATAGCGGAAGCGGTGCATCTGCAATGCTCGTTATAAGTGCATTCCTTTGCCTTGCAGTCAATGTTGATCTTTTCACAGCCGCAATGTTCGCTCTTGGCATTTGTAACGGAATCCTTTCCCTGTTCGCGGAAGCTCTGGCAGCAGGTCTCGTCCGCGCAGCGGGCTGTGGAGCCGGCGACTTCAATGGCCCCTTTTGAACAGAGGCTGTCTTTGTTGTAAATACAGGTGGTTGCGCTGCAGTTAAGAATTGTCATATTATGCCCTCCTTGTTGATCCAGGGCTTTCGAAAGCCCGTTTGCCTCACAGAAACAATGTCTGTACAACAAAAGAGTGGAAAAACAGGCATGATTTCTGTGGGATATAACGTAGTATTTACAGAAACAAAAAAGATATTCAAAAAATACTTGACTTTGGATGCCCGCCGTGATATCGTATTACAGAACGTTAAAACAAAGCAGAGTTCCACTCTCACCTCAGCGCACGTAAGATGCGGCTCGGGTTTATATGCACACATGGATTTTCCGTGTATCAGTGGGTATAATGGGTGAGGACGCTGTCCGCGCCTTTTTTATTTCACAGGAAATGTTTTGCGTCAGCGCACGAAGTAGAGAAAGGACAGCGGCGTCAGGTTTTTGCGAGGGTGACGGATAGTCATGGTTTATCATTTATCAGGTATGGAGGTGTACTACAATTAGCAATTTAATGATTAACGAACAAATTAGAGACAAAGAGGTACGTCTGATCGGAGCAGACGGCGCGCAGTTAGGCATTATGTCTGCAAGAGAGGCTATGTTTAAAGCACAGGAAGCAGGATTGGATCTGGTGAAGATCGCGCCTCAGGCGAAGCCTCCGGTTTGCAAGATCATTGATTACGGAAAATATCGATACGAGCTTTCCCGCAAAGAAAAGGAAGCGAAGAAAAAACAGAAAACAATTGATATTAAAGAGGTACGTCTTTCTCCGAATATTGATACCAATGACTTGAAGACAAAAGTAAACGCGGCCAGAAAATTCCTTTCAAAGGGAGACCGCGTGAAAGTTACTCTGCGTTTCCGCGGAAGAGAGATGGCTCATATGGCCAGCAGCAAACATGTGCTTGACGACTTTGCGGAACTTCTGGCAGATGTGGCTGTAGTGGAGAAGGCTCCAAAGGTAGAAGGCAGAAGCATGACCATGTTTCTCAGTGAAAAACGTTAGGCAGTTACTGCACGTCTCCGCTTGGAAAGCGGAACGGCAGTATTGTTCAATACAAAACAGAACCATTGAATTAAGGAGGAAATAGAAATGCCCAAGATTAAAACATGCAGAGCAGCAGCAAAGCGCTTCAAAAAAACTGGTACCGGAAAAATCATGAGAAATAAAGCTTACAAGAGCCATATCTTAACAAAGAAATCTCAGAAGAGAAAGAGAAATCTGAGAAAGGCCACTGTTGTTGATTCTACAAACCTTAAGAATGTAAGGAAATCACTGCCTTATTTATAAGAAATAAGAGAAGAAGAACAGGAGGAAATTAAGAAATGGCAAGAATTAAAGGCGGATTAAACGCAAAGAAAAGACATAATCGTACACTGAAGCTGGCAAAGGGCTACAGAGGAGCCCGTTCCAAACAGTATAGAATCGCAAAACAGTCTGTAATGAGAGCGCTTGCAAGCTCCTATGCAGGAAGAAAGCAGAAAAAACGCCAGTTCAGACAGCTCTGGATCGCACGTATCAACGCTGCAGCAAGAATGAATGGTCTTTCCTACAGCAAAATGATGCATGGCCTGAAAGTCGCAAACATCGATATCAACAGAAAGATGCTTGCAGAGATGGCTGTCAACGATGCAGAGGGCTTCGCAGCACTGGCAGAGATCGCAAAAAAAGCAGTAGCATAAGAAGGTTTTATGCCCTGATGAGAGGCCGCGGCACCGGAAGGTTGCCGCGGTTTTTTTGAAGAAAATTATAAAATTTATATAAATTTCCACTTGCAATCAAAAATACATAATGCTATAATCAAATACATTAAAGCATTAGCGAACGAAAGTCAGAGGGGAAAGCCAAAGCCGGCTGGGATTCCAGTGGGCTTTTTTAACCTTATTTGCGGTATAAGTCAGATAGGACCGATGGCAGTCGTTATCATTTTTAAGGAGGAGATTTGTTATGAGAAACTGGAAAAAAGCATTTGGCGTAACAGCCGCAGTTGCTATGGCTGCAGCTGCAATGGTGCCTACTACTGTTTTTGCAGATGAAGAGGAAACCTTCAAGATCGGCGTGATCGGACCTATGACCGGCGATTACGCGCAGTATGGTACAAACGTATATAACGCAGCCGTACTTGCCGCAGAGGAAATCAATGCAAACGGCGGCTTTAACGGATATCAGATCGAGATCCTGGATGCAGGAGACGATATGGGCGATCCGGAGAAGGCAGTAAACGCTTACAACGACCTTCTTGACAAGGGAATGCAGATGCTGGACGGCACTGTTACTTCCGCGCCCTGTATCGCAGTAGGCGCAGAGGCAGCGGAGAGCACCTTCCTGTTTACACCTTCCGGAACAGCGGTAGACTGCATCACAGCAGGCTCCAACGAGTTCCGTATGTGTTTCACAGACCCCATGCAGGGAACGAAATCCGCACAGTTCATTTCCGAACATGAGCTTGCTACAAAGGTAGCTATTCTTTATGACTCTATGGCTGACTACAACGTAGGTATCCATGATGCCTTTGTAGAAGCAGCAGGAGAGTACGGCCTGGAAGTTGTTGCAGACGAGGCTTACACAACAGACAGCAACACAGACTTCTCTGTACAGCTTTCCAAGATCAAAGACAGCGGCGCAGAGCTTCTGTTCCTTCCGAACTACTATTCTGACAATGCGCTGATCCTTCAGCAGGCGTCTGAAGCAGGCATGGATGATATGACGATCTTCGGCGTAGACGGTATGGACGGTATCCTCAGCGTAGAAAACTTTGATACTTCTCTTGCAGAAGGCGTTATGCTCCTGACACCATTCTCCGCAACAGGCGAGGACGAGGCTACTCAGAACTTTGTAAACGCATACAAAGAAGCATACAACGGCGAAACACCGAACCAGTTTGCAGCAGATTCCTATGATGTTATCTATGCTATGCAGCTTGCAGCGAACGAAGCCGGCATTACACCGGATATGTCCAACGAGGATATCAGCGCCGCAATGTCAGAAGCGATGCTGAACATCGAGCTTGACGGCCTTACCGGAAAAGCAAAATGGACAGAAGACGGCGAATGCGATAAAGAGCCGAGAGCTTTCGTTATCCAGGACGGCGTTTATGTAGAGGTTGAATAATCAAGAAAGCAATTACTGCTGATTTTGGGGACGGAGGACGGTTTCCTGCAAAAAAGGAACGTCCTCCTTTCTCTATGCGGCGATAAACTTACTTTAAGAGGTGCACTATGAGTTTTATATCTTACTTAAAAGATGGAATTAACCTGGGCAGTATCTATGCGATCATCGCTCTTGGCTATACAATGGTGTACGGTATTGCAAAGATGCTGAATTTTGCTCACGGCGATGTGATCATGGTAGGAGCCTTTGTGATCCTTACCGTCATCACCGGAGCTGGAATGTCTCCTGTTCTGGCGGTGCTGCTGTCTGTCGTATTCTGTACAGTTCTCGGCGTAGTGATCGAGAAAGTGGCGTACCGTCCTCTGAGGAAGGCATCCTCCAATCTTGCGGTGCTGATCACGGCTATCGGCGTCAGCTATCTGCTTCAGAATGTGGCGCTGCTGATCTTCGGAGCAGATGCGAAAAGCTTTGTGACAGTGATCAATGTGCCGTCTTTGAGCCTGTTCGGCGGAGAACTGGTGATCAAAGGAATTACTATCGTAACAGTACTTACCTGTATTGTTATTATGGTCGCTCTTACTCTTTTTGTACAGAAAACAAAACCGGGACGCGCGATGCAGGCGGTTTCCGAAGACCGCGACGCAGCCCAGCTTATGGGAGTAAACGTAAATGCCACAATTTCCCTTACCTTTGCCATCGGTTCCGGTCTTGCGGCCATTGCAGGCCTTCTGCTCTGTTCCGCATATCCTACGCTGACTCCTTATACAGGAGCCATGCCTGGCATCAAAGCCTTTGTAGCGGCTGTATTCGGCGGCATCGGTTCTATTCCGGGAGCAATGGTGGGAGGAATCCTTCTGGGCATCATCGAAATCTTCGGAAAGGCTTATATTTCCTCACAGGTGGCGGACGCGATCGTCTTTGCCGTTCTGATCATCGTACTCCTTGTAAAACCAACAGGACTGTTCGGAAAGAATATCCAGGAGAAAGTGTAAGGTGGCCGGTATGAAGAATAAGATGAACAAAACAACAAAAAACAACTTTATTACTTATGGAATCGTGATCGTCCTGTTCGTAGTGGTACAGATCCTGTCATCCACAGGAAATCTTTCCAGACTGCTTACCGGACTTCTGGTTCCTCTGTGCGTGTATGTCATCGCCGCAGTATCTTTGAACCTTGTGGTAGGATTTTCCGGAGAACTGAGCCTTGGCCATGCGGGATTTATGTGTGTGGGCGCTTATTCCAGCGCACTGTTTTCCCATATTGCCGCCGACACTATTCCGACGGTCCCCAGATTTATCCTGGCGATCCTGGTAGGCGCGGCAGTGGCAGGCATTTTCGGAATCATCATCGGTATTCCTGTGCTGAGACTGCGGGGAGACTATCTGGCTATCGTTACCCTGGCTTTTGGTGAGATCATCAAGAACCTGATCAATATCATGTATGTAGGTGTGGATAAAAACGGGCTTCATGTAGCGGCAAGCTCCGCGGGGATCAAGCTGGAAGCAGGCGGAAAGCAGATCCTCAAGGGCGCTCTTGGCATTTCCGGAACCGCTACTCTTTATAAAGATATCAAGGACTATTTCTTTCCTATCGGGGTGGTTCTTGTCCTGATCACCTTATTTATTGTACAGAACCTGGTTCATTCCAGAAGCGGCCGGGCGATCATGTCCACCAGAGACAACCGGATCGCGGCGGAGTCCGTAGGAATCAATGTGACAAAATACAAGCTTCTTGCTTTTACTGTTTCCGCAGCCCTGGCAGGCGTAGCGGGAGTGCTTTACTCTCATAACCTTTCCATGCTGAAGGTATCAGTATTTGACTACAATATGTCTATCCTGATCCTGGTGTATGTAGTTCTGGGCGGTATCGGAAGTCTCAGAGGATCCATGATCGCGGCGATCATTCTCTATGCTCTTCCGGAGCTGCTCCGCGGATTCTCAAACTACCGTATGCTGATCTACGCTATCGTGCTGATTGCCATGATGCTCTTTAACTGGGCTCCGGCGGCCAGAAACTGGAGAAGCCGCGTGATGGAAAAGATCCGGGGCGGAAATAAGAAAAAGGAGGCGGCTTGATATGGCGATGCTGGAAGTAAATCATTTATCTATTCAGTTCGGCGGTCTTCGGGCCGTTGACGGTTTTCATGTAAATATTGAAAAAGGAGAGCTCTATGGTCTGATCGGGCCAAACGGCGCAGGAAAGACCACTATTTTCAATCTCCTTACCGGAGTATATAAGCCTACAGAGGGGATCATCAAGCTGGACGGGCAGGATATTACGGGAAAAAATACCATCGAGATCAATAAAACAGGAATTGCCCGTACTTTTCAGAACATCCGTCTGTTCAAAGATATGCCTGTGCTGGACAATGTAAAAGTGGGGCTTCACAATCATCATACCTACTCAACGCTGACGGGAATCCTCCGTCTGCCGAAATATTTCAGAGTAGAAAAAGAAATGAACGAGCGGGCTATGGAGATCCTGAAGGTGTTTGATCTTGACAAGGAAGCCGATACTCTTGCGGGAAATCTTCCGTACGGCAAGCAGCGTAAACTGGAAATCGCCAGGGCCCTTGCCACAGATCCGAAGCTTCTTCTTCTGGACGAGCCGGCGGCGGGCATGAACCCCAACGAGACACAGGAACTGATGGATACGATCCGCTTTGTAAGAGAGCATTTCCAGATGACGATCCTCCTGATCGAACACGATATGAAGCTGGTAGGCGGTATCTGCGAAAGACTGACAGTACTGAACTTCGGACAGGTCCTGGCAGAAGGCGAGACCTCTGCCGTGCTGAACGATCCGGCGGTTATTACTGCATATCTGGGAGAATAGGAGGAACGGAACAATGGCAATGTTGGAAGTAAAGGACCTCCAGGTCTATTACGGTGTAATCCAGGCGTTAAAAGGCATTTCCTTTGAAGTAAACCAGGGAGAAGTCATCGCCCTGATCGGCGCCAACGGCGCGGGAAAAACAACAACTCTTCAGACACTTACCGGGATCATCCCGTCCAAGGCCGGAAAAATTTCCTTTGAGGGAAAGGATATCACAAAAACTCCGGCTCATAAGATCGTGGAGATGGGCATGGCTCATGTTCCGGAGGGCCGCCGCGTATTTGCGGACATGACAGTTTATGAAAATCTTCTGATGGGAGCTTACACCCGGAAAGATAAAAACGAAATCGCCCAGAGCCTGGAAAATGTATATAAAAGATTCCCGAGACTGAAGGAACGTAAGAATCAGCGGGCGGGTACTCTTTCCGGAGGCGAGCAGCAGATGCTTGCCATGGGACGGGCGCTTATGAGCAAGCCGAGGATCATTCTGATGGACGAGCCGTCTATGGGTCTTTCTCCTATCTTTGTAAACGAGATCTTCGATATTATCAAAGAGGTCAGCGAAGGGGGAACCACAGTTCTTCTTGTTGAGCAGAATGCGAAAAAGGCTCTTTCCATTGCAGACAGAGCATATGTAATGGAGACGGGAAACATTACCCTCAGCGGAAAAGCGGAAGACCTTCTGAATAATGAATCTGTCCAGAAAGCGTATCTGGGAGAATAAATAAGTTCTGCGCGGAGGAATGGTATCCGCGCAGAATGGAACGAGGAGGAGCAAAAATGGAAAATATTGTAATTTCAATAGCAAGGCAGTATGGAAGCGGCGGACGTACTGTGGGCGAGATGCTGGCGAAGAAATTAGGAATTTCCTATTACGATAAACAGATCATCCGCATGGCCTCTGACGAAAGCGGGATCGATCTCAGTCTTTTCGGAAAAGTGGAGGACGGAGCAAAGGTGAAACCTTCTCTGTTCAATAAGACCGGCCTTTATAAAGGAGAACTGATCCAGCCGGACAGCCGGGAATTTATTTCCGATGAGAATATCTTTAATTATCAGGCAAAGATCGTCCGTGATCTTGCGGAAAAGGAGTCCTTTGTGATCGTCGGCCGCTGCGTCAACTATGTGCTGAAGGACCGTCCAAACACCCTTCGCGTCTTTATTCACGCGCCCTGGGAATACCGTGTGGAGCAGGCTTCCCAGAAAATATCCGGCTCCAGGGAAGACGTGGAAAAGTTTCTTCTTAAAGATGATAAAAGAAAGAAAGATTACTACCGTAAATTTGCCGGCGGAGTATGGAACGACGCTACAAATTACGATCTGTGCCTGAACAGCAGCAAGCTGGGATTTGAGAAATGTGTGGAAGCTATTGAGGCTCAGCTTAAGATCATGCTGGACAAATAAAAACGGCAGAAATAGTACCGTCTGTTTTCCCTAGGAAACAGACGGTATTTTTCTGCGATTCTTTTTCATATAATATATTTTGAAAAAGAAGAGGCGCCTTCTGTATGACATGGAAAAGACTTTGGATCATTTCGGCGGTTGTGACGATACTGCTTGGGGCGTTTCATAGCGCCGGAACAGAAATGCTGAAAAAAACGGCGGGAAAGGCAGAAGAAGAGACGCATCAGGAGGGACAGGAGGAAAACAGGCCGCTGGCAGCGCTGACTTTTGACGACGGCCCAAGCGCGGAATATACGCCCCGGCTTCTTGACGGTCTGAAGGAAAGAAATATCAAAGCCTCTTTCTTTCTTCTTGGACGAAACATACCGGGAAATGAAGAAATCGTGGAAAGAATGCAGGAGGAAGGCCATCTGATCGGCAATCATACCTATAATCATGTGCAGTTAAGCGCCATTTCAGAGGCGGAAGCCAGGGAGGAAATACTGAAGACCAACAATATTATTTATGAAATCACAGGGAACTATCCGCAGTATATGCGCCCTCCCTTCGGCTCCTGGAAAAAGAACCTGGAGCTTTGTGTGGAAATGATTCCTGTATTCTGGAATATTGATACAATGGACTGGAAGAGCCAGGATGTTTCTTCTATCCTGAACATTGTTTTTGCGGAAGCGGAAGATGGAGCGATCATCCTTATGCATGATGAGTATGAGACCAGCGTAGAGGCGGCCCTGCAGATTGCGGATCATCTTATGAAAGAGGGATACGAATTTGTCACAGCAGATCGGCTGATCGTTCCGTAATGGCAGATACCGCTATGGTAAGACTTGCTTTTTTCTGCATTTTTCGTTATACTGTACTTTATTAAATGACTGTGTACAAAGGAGTTATAAGGTATGAATCGGTTCTTCAGCATGGACAACAAGTTTTTTGTTTTTATGGGAAAGGTGGCGGATCTCTGTCTTTTGAACCTGGTCTGTCTTGCCTGCTGTATACCTATTATCACTGCGGGAGCTTCCCTGACGGCTCTGTATTATGTAACGCTGAAAATGGTAAGAAACGAGGAGGCTTACATTTTCCGGAGCTTTTTTAAATCTTTCAGACAGAATTTCAAGCAGGCGACGATCATCCATCTGATCATGGTTGCTGCGGCAGTCCTGCTTTTTCTGGACACCAATATCGTAAAGGCCATGAATCAGCCGGCCTCCAGCATCATGTCGGTGATCTTTGCCGTATTTACGCTGCTGTACGCCATGATCCTTCTGTATCTGTACCCGATTCTCTCAAAATTTTATAACTCTGTGAAGAATACTTTCAGAAACGCGGTTCTGATGTCCATACGCCATCTGCCTTATACGATCCTTATGCTGATCATCAGTATCCTTCCGATCCTGATCTTTTTTGTTCCGTCTCTTCAGATACAGATGACACTGATACTTTTATTCATCCTGTTTGGATTTGCCGTTATTGCGTACTGCAATTCCTTCTTCTTTGTCAAAATCTTTGATAAATATATTCCGGAAGAGGAGCAGGAAGCAGACGGAGGAATTTCCTGATGGAGCATGTAAGGGGAACGGAAAAAAGAACTCCCTGCAGGAACTGGAATGGAAAGCCCTACCGCTCCCTGGACTATATGCTCAGGGAGCGTTTTGGCGAAAAGGTGTATAAGGTGACTTTGAACGGAGGAATGTCATGTCCCAACAGGGACGGGACTCTCGGGAGCAGAGGATGTATTTTCTGCAGCGCGGGAGGAAGCGGCGATTTCGCCGCGGACGCTTCTCTGTCCGTTACAGAGCAGATAGACAGTCAGATCTCTCTTTTGTCCGAAAAACGTCCTATACAGAAATACATCGCGTATTTTCAGGCGTATACAAATACCTACGGTCCTGTAAACTATCTGCGGGAAATTTACGAGGAGGCTCTTTCCCATCCGGGGATCGTGGCGATGTCCATAGGGACGCGGCCGGACTGCCTCGGACGGGACGTACTGGAACTTCTGGAAGAGATGAATGCCATTAAGCCGGTGTGGGTGGAACTGGGGCTTCAGACTATACATGAAAAAACAGCCAGGTATATCAGGAGAGGTTATGAACTGTCCTGCTTTGAAGAAGCGGTGGATAATCTGCGGCGGATAGGGATCGAGGTAATCGTCCACACCATATTGGGACTTCCGGGAGAAAGCCGGAAGGATATTCTGGAGACTATGGAATATCTGAACCATAAAGACATACAGGGGATAAAACTTCAGCTTCTTCATGTTCTGAAAGGGACAGATCTTGCATATGATTATTCCGCAGGGAAATTCAAAGTTTATGAGAGAGACGAATACCTGGATATTGTGACAGACTGTCTGGAACATCTGAGACCGGATATTGTGATCCACAGGATCACAGGAGACGGACCAAAGGATCTTCTGCTGGCGCCGCTCTGGGCAGGCAGAAAAAGAGAGGTTCTCAATATGCTCCACCACCGGATGAAGGAGAGGGAAAGCTATCAGGGAAAACAGTATATGCCGCGGCAGTGACAAGTTCTCCGGGAAAAGAATGAGGTGAAAAGATGTCGGATGTATTTACACTTTATAAACTGATTGTTTTGTATATGGCGCAGCAGTCAAGGGAAGAATTGACAAATTCCCAGATTTCGCAGTTTGTTCTGGACAGAGACTATACAGACTATTTTCATCTGCAGCAGGTGCTGTCGGAATTGGTAGAAACCGGACTTCTGAAAAAAAGAACAGTATCCAACAGTTCCCATTATGAAATTACGGAAGAGGGAAGCAAAACTCTTTTCTACTTTGAGAAGGATCTGTCGTCAGAGATTAAGAAAGAGGTAGAAGAATTTCTGAAGGACTGCGGAGTGCAGGCGGAACAGAGGATCCAGACGCCTGCCGACTATTTTGAAACTCCGCAGGGGGGATACGCGGTGCGCTGCCAGTATATTGAGAAGGATACCACCATACTGGATCTGACGCTGAGCGCGCCGAATCTGGAAGCTGCCCGGGCAATCTGCCGGAACTGGCCGAAGAAAAGCCCGGACATCTATGCCGCTGTTATGGGAGAGCTTATCTAAGCTTCTCCCTTTATTTTTTTCAAACGTTCTTTGAGAGTCTTTTCATATCCCATATCGCTGAGCTCATAAAAATGTTCGCCTTCAATTTCAGAGGGAAGATACTGCTGTTTTACATAGTGATCAGGGTAATTGTGCGCGTATTTATAGCCGATGCCCCGTCCAAGCTGTTCGTGGCCTCCGTAATGGGCGTCCTGAAGATGGGGAGGAACTGTTGTTTTGATGCGTTTTACAGACTCCATAGCTGCGGAAATGGCATTTACGGCAGAGTTGCTTTTGGGTGCGCAGGCCATATAAGCGGCAGCCTGTGAAAGGATGATCTGCGATTCGGGCATACCGACGCGTTCCACTGCCTGAGCAGCCGCTGAAGCCACGCAGATTGCCTGCGGATCGGCGTTTCCGATATCCTCGGAAGCGAGGATCATGATCCTTCTGGCGATGAATTTCACATCTTCGCCGGCATACAGCATTTTTGCCAGATAGTACACAGCAGCGTCGGGGTCGGAACCGCGCATGCTTTTGATAAAGGCGGAGATAATATCGTAGTGGTTATCCCCGTCTTTGTCGTAGTGGACCACACGTTTCTGAATACATTCTGAAGCTACATCAAGGGTCAGATGAATGTAGCCGTCAGAAGACCGCGGAGTAGTAAGGATTCCAAGCTCAACGGCGTTCAGCGCGTTTCTGGCGTCTCCTCCGGCCATATCGGAAAGAAATTCCAGAGCGTCCGTTTCAATGACAGCCCGGTAATTTCCCATTCCTTTGTCACAGTTGTTTACTGCGCGCAGGATCAGCTCACGGATATTGTCCTTGCTGAGAGGTTTCAGTTCAAAAATGATAGACCGGGACAAAAGCGCGCTGTTGACCTCGAAATACGGATTCTCCGTGGTCGCGCCGATAAGAATAAGAGTACCGTCTTCCACAAACGGCAGAAGATAATCCTGCTGTCCTTTGTTAAAACGATGGATCTCGTCAATAAAGAGGATTGTTTTCTTGCCGTACATGCCCAGACGGTCCTGCGCTTCTTTCACAACGGCTTCCATATCCTTTTTACCGGCGGAAGTAGCGTTGATCTGGGTAAAGTCAGCGCTTGTGGTGCTGGCGATCACCCGGGCCAGAGTAGTTTTGCCTGTTCCGGGAGGTCCGTAGAAGATAACAGAGGTCAGCTTATCCGCCTTTATGGCGCGATAAAGCAGCTTGTCTCTGCCGACGATATGCTCCTGTCCCACCACTTCGTCCAGGCTGGAGGGACGCATACGGGATGCCAGGGGGGATTCCTTATCCAGAGTTTTTGATTTTGCGTATTCAAATAGATCCATAATGCTATCTCCATTCCTGTTAATCGTACATTTGTTCTATACCAGTATACTTGATTTCAGAAAGGATTTCAACTGGAATTACAAGGCCTGAAGTCTGCTGCGGCCGGAATGCGGCGCTATGTTCCGCTAAAGCAAAAAAGAGCTTGCTTCTCACATGTTAAAGTGTTAAAATGTGAGGAGCGATATTGAGGAAAAGAACTAAAGGAGCTGACATTATGGGTAAGAAAATCAGAACTGAAGAGGTGGATCATCTATTTGAAGCGATTCTCTGTCTGAAAAATAAGGAGGAGTGCTACACATTTTTTGAAGATGTATGTACCATTAACGAACTCCTCTCCCTGTCTCAGCGTTTTGAGGTGGCAAAAATGCTTACTGATAAACGTACATACCTGGATATTTCGGAAAAGACAGGAGCTTCCACGGCCACGATCAGCAGGGTCAACCGTTCCCTCAATTATGGAAACGACGGTTACGAAATGGTATTCTCAAGACTGAGAGAAAAGGAAGCGAAGAAAAAAGAAGCGGAGGAAGCCGAATAAATCCGTGTTTTCCGGAAAATATGTCCGGATGATTTCTTCAAATATGGATACAAAAAAGCAGTATGCCGGTCAGGAAGGAAATTCCAGTCTCCGGTATACTGCTTTTTCAATGTTTCAGGCTGCGGGAGAAGGGGAGGCGGGAGAAACCTGGGGGACGGAAGAGGGCTGTGTTTCGGAAGAAACAACAGTGCTGAAATACTCGTCGATCCCGTCTGCGATGCTCTGAGCCATAAGCGTATGATTGGCAGTGTCGGTAATATAAAGATCATCGCCCTGGTTGCTCATAAAACCCATTTCCAAAATGGCTACAGGGACAGTACTCCAGTTGGTTCCCGTCATTGTGTCGGCAGAGATCACTCCCCGGTTCTGAAGGCCTGTAGCCGAGCAGTAATGCTCCAGGATACAGGAGGCCAGCGTGTTGCTGTTTTCGATCAGAACAGGATCCAGATAGGCATTGGAAGAGGTAGGCGCCATGGTAAGGGCTCCCGCGGCTGAGGAACTGCCGTCGCTGTTTGCATGGATCCGCACAGTAATGTCCGCCGCTTCTCTGGTGGCAAGTTCCGCCCTTTCCTTATTGCTGATCGCCGTATCGTTGTCTGTCCGCGTCATGACGACTCTGTATCCTCTTTCGGAAAGTTCCTGTTCAAGAGCAAGAGATACCTGAAGGTTTACCTCGTACTCCGGAACGCCGGAATAGGAGCCCTGGGTTCCGGTAGTGGCTTTTGCCTTTGTCTCCGACGAGCCGGGAGCCATCGGTTCCTGGGCGCTCATATCTACCCAGGATCCCTGATGGCCAGGATCAATGACAACAGTCAGCCCGTTGCCGCTGAAAGCGGAAGAGGAAGAAGAGGGAGGCCCGATCACAGCCTGTCCCTTTTCACTTTCGTAAGTGGTATCCGGAGAGGCTGCGGCGGAAACAGAAAATGCGGTCAAAAGAGCTGCAAAAAGAAATATCTGGGAAAATTTTTTCATGATCGGTTCCTCCTGGCGAACATTTTATTTTACAAAGAATTGCTTCCTTTATGATAAGCTAAAATAAAGAATTTGAAAAGTACAGATTTTTGATATTTAAAATACTTGCATCTAATATGAAATAAAATTATAATAATAACATAAAAACACAAGAAAATCCTTTAGATATTATAGATGCTTTGCACAAAAATCCATCAGAGAAGGAATGAAACAGAAAGATGCATCATTGGTCAGCAAAAACAGCGGGAATGGTACTGGCAGCGTCCATTCTTGCCCTTACACAATTAAGCTGCGGGCCTGAAAAGACAGAGGAGCCTGTTTCGCAGACAGCGGAGGCTCCGGCTGTGACTGAACCGGAAACGGCAAAGGAAGAATCCGGAGAAACCGCAGGTCCGGCGCTGCCAAGTCCGTCAGAGAGTCCAAAGGCGGAGCCATCACCGGAACAGCCGGAAATCTCACCCACACCTGCCGCGGAGGATGAAGGCGGAGAAGTGTCGGAGGGCGAAGGGACCTTGTCTCCTCCTTCTGAATCGGCACCGGACAGTGTGTTCGGACAGCCGGAGACCTCGGAGCCTGCAACAGACGAGAAGATGCAGACTTTGCTTTCCAGTCTGGCCTTTCCATCAGGAAACGGGACATGGTCGGCGTATGTATGCGATCTGGCGGAGAATACCGAGGGAGCGGTAAATCCTCAGAGACAGCAGGCGGCCAGCCTGATCAAACTTTTTATCATGGGCTCTGTTTACGAAAATTATGACGCGCTTACTTCTCAGTACGGACAGGAAAGCGTAGACGGGAATCTGTATTCTATGATCACTGTCAGCGACAACGACGCGGCGAATACCCTTGTAAGCTATCTGGGAGGAGGAGACGGAACGGCAGGAATGAATATCGTGAACCAGTACTGCAGCGCCAACGGCTACAGCAGTACGCACATGGGACGGCTTCTCCTGCAGAGCAATGAATTTGACGACAATTATACTTCCGTAACCGACTGCGGATATTTTCTGAAAAGAGTATATGAAGGAAATAAGGAAGGAGATCCTGTGGCAGCGGCGGAGTTTTCTCTGCTGGCGGCTCAGACAAGACGGAACAAGATCCCCGCTCAGATGCCGGAAGGCGTCAGTGTTGCCAATAAAACAGGCGAACTGGCGGATGTGGAAAATGACGCAGGCATTATCTATAATGTGCAGAATGATCTGATCGTAGTATTTATGTCGGAGAATGTGCAGGAAGTGGGCTCGGCCCAGAGTACCATAGCTTCTTTGAGCAGGCAGGTATACGATTACTATAACAGTTCAGCCGTGAAAGACGGCGATGCAGCCGCATAGGGAACCGTTGCTTCGTTCCCTTGCGGACCAACGCTATCATTTATAAAAATCAAAAGGAGGTAGAAATGATGAAGAAGAAGATCACGGAGATGAGCAGATTTTCCCTTGTAAAATGGGCGGCTTTATTTGTACTTGTATTTACGCTCTCCCTTCCGCTGACCGCAAAGGACAGTTATGCGTCCAATACTTATACCGTCAGTGTAAAAGAAGGATATCTGGCCCTGCGCACAGCGAAAGCCTATGATTCCCGGAACGAGATCGGAGAGCTTTATACAGGAGACACTGTTGAGGTTACGGACAGCAGCGATCCGACCTACTGGTATGTATACTCTCCAAAGTACGGAACCTCAGGTTATGTAAATAAAAATTACCTGGTAGGATCAACAAGCACATGGACGGTAAGCGTAAGCAAGGGATACCTGGCGCTGAGAACGGCGAAGGCTTACGACTCCCGGAACGAGATCGGGGAGCTTTATACAGGGGACACTGTTCAGGTTACAGACAGCAGCGATCCGACTTACTGGTATGTATATTCTCCAAAGCATGGGAAATCCGGATATGTGAACAAAAATTATCTTGTCAGCAGTTCCGCTTCCGGGCAGACAAGAACAGTAAGCGTAAGCAAAGGATACCTGGCGCTGAGAACAGCGAAGGCTTACGACGCTTCCAATGAGATCGGAGAGCTTTATACAGGGGATACCGTTCAGCTGATAGATACCAGCGACTCTACTTACTGGTATGTATACTCGCCGAAATACAATAAAAACGGTTATGTAAATAAAAATTATCTGGTAGGGGGAGGCGGTTCCGCGTCTTATCCTACAAAAACAGTAAGCGTAAGCAAGGGATATCTGGCTTTGAGAACAGCGAAAGCGTATGATGAATCCAATGAGATCGGAGAGTTGTACACAGGCGATGTGGTCCAGGTGATCGATTCCAGCGACAGCGGCTACTGGTATGTATATTCACCGAAACTGAATAAGAACGGCTATGTGAATAAAAACTATCTTTATTAATTATGAAAGCAATAGACCGCCAGCCAAGGGCGGCCTGGTCATGGAGTTTTTTTCTCCCTGAAAATATGCCGGAAGATAAAGCGCACAAAGGGACCTGCGTAAAAAATCTGCCAGAAAAACGCCATGGGAAAATTAAAAGCGGTAGTCTGAAGCCATACAGGAATAAGGCCGGCGCCCGGATGTTTAAAGAGCAGAACAGCCAGCAGGCTCATAAGCGGGCACATCCATGCAACGGAAAGAGCGGAAATCGCAAGAACAAGATGAAAAGGATTTTCTCTTTCCGGATTTACAAGGCGCAGGGCTGTTCCCTGGGCAATCCTTCCTACCAGGAAAAAGTCCAGGAGAAAGGCGGCAGGTCCCATAATGAGAAGTTCATGAAAGGCTGCGGCAAAAACGCCGGAACTCAATCCGCCGGTTTCCAGAGATATGTTGTAGCAGATCATGGCATAGACCATAACGATAACCATCAGGATGGTAAAGATAATTTCCTGAAACTTTGTTTTGGGCATAAAAAAACCTCCTAAAATGAATATGAACTTGCAGAAAATTGTGTTGTTCGTTATCATTCAGGAGAATGTGCGTTTCCAATTAAACCAAAATTTCTATTGCCGGACTATTCTATCACGGCATTCCCAGGCTGTCAAGAAAAAACACCGGAAGATCATTTCCGGTGTTTTTTGTCGCTGGCATCATCCCCGGAGGGGCGTATCTCGTCAATCAGATGCTCGATCAGCATTTTCTTCATATACACATCAAAGCTCAGAAGACAGATAAAGGAAAAGAGCTTCAGAAATTCCCGGTCCTCTTCCGGAGCGTTTTCAAAGGTATCCTGAGCGGTTTTGTACCGGGACAGCAGATCTTTCGTCAGATATTCGATCTGATTTTTTTCCATACTGAAAACTTCGTTATAAATCGCGGTAAGATCCATATCTGAATCTGATTTAAAATATTTCTCTGTAATGGGATTCAGAAGAGTCTGGATATCGCTGATGGACAGAATACTTTTGAAGTAGTAAATGAAGATCAGCAGAAGCAGATGTTCCCTGGAATACCGCTTCTTCTCAGGAGAGGGAAGAAGGTTGTTTTTCGCGTAATTGTTGATCATAGTCTTAGTGAGAACCTTATCGTCGGGATAACGCTTGCTGGAGGCAAGCTGGGATTCCATGAAAGTTGTCACCTGATCCATATATAAGTCGATTCCGGGAATATCCTCGGGCTTGATATAATCAATTCTGGAAACACTTTTGATGATGCTGTTCATCATATCGTGAATATCAATAGTCATTTTATTCCTCCTTCTGCTTTATTATATAGTTTTAAAAACTACTTGTAAATGCTTTTTTGCATTGTTTTGCAGTATCCTGTCGCTGTCTGGGGAACCGGGGCGGTTCGGTTCCGGCGGGAGGAAAATCATGGTTTGATGATCTTTGTGTTCTGCCGGTAGCTTCGAGGGGACAATCCGTAAATATTTTTAAAAGCTCTGGAAAAATGAAGCTGATTGGGGTATCCCACTTTAATGCTGATGTCTTTTACAGAGAGATCCGTTGTCTTCAGAAGCTCCGCCGCTTTTGACATGCGGTAGCGGATCAGAAATTCCTGAGGCGACTGCCCCATTGTCTCTTTAAAAATCTTGCCGAAATAGCTGCGGTCCAGATTCAGTTGGTTGGCCATATCCTCCACAGTAATGGGGAAAGAATAATTGGAAGATATAAAGGTGATCGCCTCGTTTGTATAAAACTGGGTGCGCTTTCCATTCTGGGTTTTGCGCTTGGCGGCAGAGCCTGAAAGGAGAGCGTCCATGATCAGGAACAGGTGGCCGATAAGGTGATAGGAAGTCTTTTTGTGACAGGTGGCAAGATAGAGCAGCTCATCCTTTAAGGTATTTCCCGCCTGTTCGGACTTGGGGGTATAGACGGGAGATTCCGAGGAAAGACCGGCGGTCTCAAGGATTTCTTTCACCTTCATTCCGTCAAACTCGATCCAGGTGTATTCCCAGGGATCCGCCCGGTCCGCGTAATAGGTATTGATCTGTCCGGGCTCAATGAGAAACCCCATTCCTCCGTGAACTTCGTATTCCTTGGAATAAGTAACTTTATCCACTGACAGGGTTCCTTTGCCGGAAATCACATAATGAAACAGATAATGATTCCGCACAGCAGGACCGTAGGAGTGGAGAGGAAGACATTTTTCATATCCGTACTGATAAAGGGTCAGATCCATGAAACGATCATCAGAAAATATTTGAAATAAGAGATTTTCCATATTTTTACCTCCGTCTGAGAAAATGAATTTAGTAAATACTAACAAAAAAATAGGGTAAAAAATGTACAATATAGACGAAATTTTGCTCTTTTACCTTATTATATACCATTATTAGTAGTAACTTCAACTATTTTCTTGAAAAATAGCATATGGATATAAATTGCAAAGTGTGGGAATATTTACAGTCAATTTTGCCGATGCTACAATTAGTTTACCGAATATTGAAACAGGAAAGGAGAAGAGTAATGAAAAAACAAGCATTGTTTGCTGTCGGCGCAGGCGCTGTTCTGGTGGGAGCAGGCGCGGTACTGACAGGATGCGGAGATTCTTCCACAAGCAACGGAAAAATCCAGATTGAGATGGTTCAGTACAAGCCGGAAGCTGTCAAGGCTTTTGAGCAGATGGAAGAAAAATTCAATGCCACCCATGATGACATTGAATTGACCATCGAATCACCGAACGAGGCAATGACGATTCTAAAAACACGTTTCATCAAGGAGGATCAGCCTGATATTATCGGAATTGGAGGAGATATCAACTACTCCAACTTCCTGGATTCAGACATGCTGATGGATATCTCTGATTTCGACGGCCTTGCGGATGTAAAGCAGTCCTATATGGATATCCTGGAAAACCTCGAATTCGTTCCTACAGAGGGTACATATGCGGTGCCGTACGTGGCAAATGCGGCAGGTATTCTGTACAACAAGGACATGTTTGAAGAAAACGGATGGCAGATCCCCACTACCTGGGATGAATTCCTGACGCTTCTGGATACTATTCAGGAATCCGGACAGCAGCCTTTGTATTTTGGCTTCAAGGATACATGGACCTGCCTTGCTCCATGGAACGCCATGGCCTGCGACCTGGCTCCGGCAGACGTATGCCAGCAGGTGAACAGAGGAGAGACTACTTTCTCTGACGAGTACAGAGAGGTATCAGAAAAGCTGCTCCAGCTTCTTCCCTACGCGCAGCCGGATCCCACAGCATACAGCTACAACGATGCATGTACCGCCTTTGCGAGAGGCGAATCCGCGATGTACTGTATCGGAAGTTATGCAGTGCCTCAGATTCTTTCCGTAAATCCGGACATGAACATTGACTCCTTCGTTTTCCCGGCAAACGACGAAGCGGACGGTCAGGTTCTGAATTCCGGCGTTGACCTTCTGTTTGCAGTTATGGAAGACTGCGAGAACAAAGAAGCGGCCTATGAGGTTCTCCGTTTTATGATGGAAGACGAGAATATCCAGATTTATCTGGACGATCAGAACGCGATCCCCTGCAAAGAGGGCGAATTCGATCTTCCGGAACAGCTTGACGGCATGACAGAATATATTGAAGAAGGCAAGATGGCTGACTATCAGGATCATCATTATCCCTCCGAGATGGCTGTAGACGCTATGATCCAGACATACGTCATGGACGGGGACACAGACGGATTCCTGAAGAAATTTGACACTGAGTGGAAACGTTATAACCGTGATCTGATCCGCAAGGTTCAGAAGTATGAGGAAGAACACGGGGAAGGAGGAGACGAATCATGATGGATAAAGCGAAAGGCAATGAGAGAAAGCGCACATTTATGCTGATCACAATTCCCATTCTTGTGCTGTTTTTCGCATTTAACACACTGCCGCTGATCAAAGGCTTTATTTACAGCTTTACCAACTTTAAAGGATACGGAAGCTACGAATGGGTAGGACTGAGAAACTACATTGATCTGTTCCAGGATGCCCGGGTGGGAAGATCCTATCTGTTTACTTTTAAATTTGCCATTGTTTCAACGATCATTGTAAATGTTGTCAGCCTGATCCTGGCTCTGGGACTGAACAGCAAGATCCGTGCCAAGAGCGCTCTGAGAGGAATTTATTTTATTCCTAACGTGCTGGGGGGGCTTGTTGTAGGTTATATCTTCAGCTTTATTTTTACTTACATTCTCCCGGCTGCAGGACAGGCTCTGGGAATCGAAGCTCTCAGCGGAAGTATGCTGGCAAGCACGAAAACCGCATGGTTCGCTATCGTGATCGTGGCGGCATGGCAGTCCATCGCCATGAACACCATCATTTATATTTCCGGCCTTCAGACAGTGCCGGAGGATGTATACGAGGCCGGCTCTATTGACGGAGCTACAGGCTGGACAAAATTCAAGAGCCTGACCTTCCCTCTGATCATCCCGTTTTTCACCATCAACATGGTGCTTTGCATGAAAAACTTCCTGATGGCCTTCGACCAGATCATGGCTTTGACCAAGGGCGGACCGGCACAGAGTACAGAATCTATCTCCTACCTGATCTACAGAAACGGTATGGACGGCGGACAGTTTGGTTTCCAGAGTGCCAACGCGGTGCTGTTCTTTGTAGTGATCGTGGCAATCTCTGTGTTCCAGCTTTCATTTATGAATAAGAAGGAGGAGCAGTTATGATGAAAAAGAAAAGTCAGGGCGTCGGCGGAACCAACTGGCCGATCACTATTTTGCTGATCATCGGATGCGTTACTATTTTCTTCCCGTTATATATGGCGGTGATCATTGCTTTCAAGCAGCCCTCCGAGATGACAAACGATATTGCGGGTGCTCTTGCTTTCCCGTCAAAATGGAGTTTCAGCAACTTTGCGGAGGCAATGGAGGTTACAGATTTCTGGAACTCTCTGGGGAACTCCCTTCTGATCACGATCTTAACCGTAGTGATCGCGATCCTGCTCCATTCTCTTGCCGGATATGCCATCGGCAGAAATATGGGACACAGCAAATTTTATAAGTTCTCTTATCTTTACATTGTAAGCGGTATGTTCGTACCTTTTGCGATCCTGATGATGCCTCTGGTAAAACAGACTTCTCAGATGGGGATCGGAAATAGGGCTGGCGTAATCATTCTTTATGTGGTATTCTATATGCCGATGAACCTGCTTTTGTACTCCGGATACCTGAAAAATATTCCGCTGGCGCTGGAAGAAGCTGCGAAAGTGGACGGAGCAAGTACCTGGAAAACATACTGGAGCATTATCTTCCCGATCATGAAGCCCATGCACGCCACTGTGGCGGTGCTGACCGCTCTGGGAACCTGGAACGATGTAATGACTCCTCTGGTAATCATGTCCGGTACAGGCAAGAACACTCTGCCTCTGGCACAGCTGAATTTCCAGACACAGTTCGGAACCAATTATAACCTGGCGTTTGCATCTTATCTGCTGGCGCTGATCCCGATTCTGATCTTCTATCTGGTATGCCAGAAACAGATCCTGAACGGTGTAGTAAACGGCGCGGTAAAATAAGCGTATCATCGGCGTATGTATGCAGGTGCGTTATATGATATCATCCGGAAAAATTCCGGGCCTGATATTCTGAAAGACAAGTATAAAGTATAAAAGGAGAAGACAATGTCAATAGTACTGAGTGAAAAGGAATCCTTATTTACGCTGTATACAAAAACCAGTATGTACCAGATGAAAGTAGACGATTACGGCGTCCTGCTTCATACTTATTATGGAAAAAAGACAGAAAACTTTGACTATTCCTACCTGATCCAGAGACGGGATCACGGTTTTTCCGGAAATCCTTATCAGGCGGGAAATGACAGAACTTATTCTCTGGATACACTTCCCCAGGAATACTCCTGTTTTGGAAGCGGGGATTACCGCCAGAGTGCCCTGTCCGTAAAATACCAGACAGGAGCCATGGCTCTGGAGCTCCGCTACAAAGATTATGAGATCCAGAAAGGAAAGTATAAAATCCCAGGTCTTCCTGCCCTCTACGCCATGGAAGAGAACCAGGCGGCCACCCTGGTGATCACCATGAAGGACGATGTGGAAGATGTGTGTGTGAAACTGTATTACGGTGTTTTGGAAGATCTGGATGTGATAACCAGGACCGTATGTGTGGAAAACAGGGGCAGCGCTCCTGTTTTCCTGGAACGGGCCATGTCCCTGTGCCTTGACAGATCATACGGCTCTTATGACTGGATAACTTTCTATGGAAAACATGAAATGGAACGGCAGTTTTCCAGAACTTCTGTACATCACGGCTGCCAGACTGTGGGAAGCCTCAGAGGAGCTTCCAGCCATCAGTATAATCCTTTCGTGATACTGGCAGATACAGGGGCCTCCGAGACACAGGGAGAGTGTTACGGATTTTCTCTCCTTTACAGCGGAAATTTCCTGGCGGAAGCGGAAATGGACCAGTTTAACCAGACAAGAGTGATAATGGGAATCCATCCGGAGAATTTCTCCTATAAGCTGGAGCCGGGAGAAAGCTTCTGGACTCCCGAAGCCGCCATGGTATACAGTGACGCGGGATTTGAAAAAATGTCTCATATTTATCACCGGGCGATCCGCAGCAATCTTTGCAGAGGAAGGTTCAAGCATGCCAGAAGACCCGTCCTTATGAACAACTGGGAAGGCACTTATTTTGACTTTACCGGTGAAAAGCTTCTTGATATGGCGGAAAAAGCCGCCGACCTTGGAATCGAGCTTTTTGTCATGGACGACGGCTGGTTCGGAAAAAGAGACACAGACAGCAGCGGACTGGGAGACTGGCATGTAAATGAGAAAAAGCTGGGCTGTACGCTGACGGAGCTTTCCGACAAGATCCATGAAATGGGAATGAAATTCGGTATCTGGTATGAGCCGGAAGGAATTTCCGAGGACAGCGGCCTTTACAGAGAACATCCGGACTGGGTGCTTCATGTGCCGGGACGCCGCCCGATGAGAGGAAGATATCAGCTTGTGCTTGATTTCTCCAGAGAAGATGTCCGTAATTATATTTTTGACCAGATGTGCAAAGTCCTGGATCATGTGAAGGTAGATTACCTGAAATGGGATTTCAACCGCAGCATCAGTGATGTTTATTCCTCCAGACTTCCTGCGGAACGCCAGGGAGAGGTTCCTCACCGGTATGTGCTTGGCCTTTATGAGTTCCTGGAACGTTTAGGCAGAAGATATCCCGACATGCTGATCGAGGGATGCAGCGGAGGCGGCGGAAGATTCGACGCCGGAATGCTCTATTATACGCCTCAGATCTGGTGCAGCGATGATACAGACGCCATTGAAAGACTGGAAATCCAGTACGGAACCTCATTCTGCTACCCGGTTTCCACCATGGGAGCCCATGTTTCCGCCTGCCCGAACCACCAGACGGGAAGGACCACTCCGCTGAAGACGAGAGCGGTGGTGGCAATGGCCGGTACATTCGGCTATGAGCTGGATCCAGGAAAGCTTTCCGAAGAGGAAAAAGAGGAAGTAAGAAAACAGATCACAGCTTTCAAGAAATATTATGAGCTGATCCAGGAAGGCGATTATTTCAGGCTGACAGACCCGGCCAGGGATGAACATTACGCTGCCTGGGAGTTTGCGGATCAGGAAGGAAAAGAAGCGCTGCTTTCTGTAGTCGCTTCAAAGGTGCGGACCAACGATCCGCCGTCCAGAGTGCTTCTCCGCGGTCTTCGCGAAGATGCGGTCTACGAAATGAACGGAAAGGAATATCTGGGCGGGGCCCTGATGCATGGCGGTTTCCCCCTGCCGGAAGCGTCAGAGGAGTACCAGAGCTGGATGTTCCATTTCCAGATAAAAGAAAAATAAAAGATGTTTCATATGCGGCACAGGCTGCCTCGTTTCCCTTTCGGGGGAGACAGAGGCAGCCTTTTTTGCTTGTAAGAACGCATGTTTTTATGTATAATGAAAAAAGAGCGCCGCGCGGGATGCGGTCAAACCCTAAAGGAGAAAACATGAACATCTATGAAACATTGAACGATATGCAGCAGGAAGCTGTCTATCATACAGAGGGCCCTCTTCTGATCCTGGCCGGCGCCGGCTCGGGAAAGACAAGAGTGCTGACTCACAGAATTGCTTACCTGATCGAAGAAAAGGGAGTACAGCCCTGGAATATTCTTGCGATCACCTTTACCAATAAGGCGGCTCAGGAAATGAGGGAGCGTGTAGACAGGATCGTCGGAGGAGATGCCGGAAGCGTCTGGGTTTCTACGTTTCACTCCACCTGTGTAAGAATACTGCGAAGATATATCGATCGTCTCGGATATGACAATAATTTTACCATTTATGATACTGACGACCAGAAAACCCTGATGAAGGAAGTCTGCAGAAAGATGAACGTGGATACGAAGCTGTTTAAGGAGCGGGCGCTTCTGGCGGCGATTTCCCATGCGAAGGACGAACTGGTCACGCCGGATGAGATGGAAAGAAACGCAGGCGGAGATTTCAAGGAGAAACGGATCGCGGAGATCTACAGAGAATATCAGGACGCGCTCAGAAGGAACAACGCTCTTGACTTTGATGATCTGATCGTAAAGACGGTGGAACTTTTCCAGAACTGCGGAGAGGTGCTGGAATCCTATCAGGAAAGATTCCGCTATATTATGGTGGATGAGTATCAGGATACCAATACCGCCCAGTTCAAATTTGTAAGTCTTTTGGCGTCAAAATATGAAAACCTTTGCGTAGTAGGAGACGACGACCAGTCGATCTATAAATTCCGGGGCGCCAATATCGGAAATATCCTGGGATTTGAGAGGGTATTTCCCCAGGCAAAGGTTGTGCGTCTGGAGCAGAATTACCGTTCTACACAGAATATCCTGGACGCTGCCAATGAAGTGATCTCCAACAATACCGAAAGAAAAGAAAAAAGGCTGTGGACGGAAAATCCGGAAGGAGAAAAGATCCATTTCCGGCAGTTTATGAACGGCTTTGAGGAAGCGGAATATGTGATAGGGGACATTGCGAAAGGCAGGAGAGAGGGAAAGCTGAATTACCGGGACTGTGCCATCCTTTACAGGACAAACGCTCAGTCCAGGCTTTTTGAGGAGAAGTGTCTTCTGGCAAATATTCCCTATAAGATCGTAGGAGGAGTGAACTTTTACGCCCGCAGAGAGATCAAAGATCTTCTGAGCTATATGAAAACAGTGGACAACGCCGCTGATGATCTGGCTGTGCGCCGTATTCTCAACGTGCCGAAAAGAGGGATCGGGGCAACGACCATCACCCGTGTGCAGAATTATGCGGACGAAATGCAGATCAGCTTTTATGACGCGCTCTGTACGGCGGATAAGATCCCGTCTATCGGGCGCGCTGCATCAAAGATCGAGGGATTTGTGACCTTTATCCAGTCGCTGAAAAGCAAGGCGCAGGCATATACAGTGGAGGAAATTCTGGAAGAGATCATAGATCTTACCGGATATGTGGACGAGCTTAAGGCAGAGGATACGGAGGAATCCAGAGCCAGGATTGAAAATATAGACGAGCTGGTCTCCAAAACAGTTACCTATCAGGAGACGATGGCAGCGGAAGGAAGAGAAGCTGATCTTTCCGGGTTCCTGGAGGAGATCGCCCTGATCGCGGATATAGACACTGTGGACCCGGGCCAGGATTATGTGCTCCTTATGACGCTTCACAGCGCCAAAGGACTTGAATTTCCTTATGTGTATATGGCGGGAATGGAGGATGGGATCTTCCCCAGCAGCATGTGTATTTTTTCCTCGGATCTTTCTGATATGGAGGAAGAGAGAAGGCTCTGCTATGTAGGGATCACCAGGGCCATGAAGGAACTGACGCTGACATGCGCCCAGCAGAGAATGGTAAGAGGGGAAACCCAGTACAACCGTGTTTCCCGGTTTGTGCGGGAAATTCCGAGAGAGCTCGTAGAGATGGGACACACTATCCGGGAACATAAGCCAAAGATCCCGGAGGAGGCCTCCAGCAGAAACAGCTATATGCAGATGCGGATGGCTTTCCAGGCAAAAGCCTTTCAGCCTCAGAATTTTAAAGTGACAAAAGCGGAATCTCTGGATTACGATGTAGGAGATACGGTCCGTCATGTAAAGTTCGGTGTGGGAATTGTAAAGAACATTGTGGAAGGCGGAAGAGATTACGAGGTGACGGTGGATTTTGACAAGGCCGGTGTAAAGAAAATGTTCGCCGGATTTGCAAAACTGAAGAAAATCTAAAATTTTAGATAATTTATGGTAAAATGAAAGGGATAGTGGTATACTAAAAGTTACAAGAAAATGAGTGCAGGTAACAGAAATCAGAAGGAAGAGAGGATGGTACGCACTATGAATATGAATGCGAAAATCGAAGAATTACTGGCGGCTTTAAAGAAAAAGGAAGACGAAAAGCAGAAAAATACAGTCCTCTGGGTACTGGCAATCATTGGTACTGTTGCGGCAGTAACCGGAATTGCATTTGCTGTATATCGTTTCTTTGCTCCGGATTATCTGGAAGACTTTGAAGAAGATTTCGATGACGACTTCGACGATTACTTTGAAGACGAAGAAGAATAAAGGATTGACCAGCAGCTCCGGTTTTACCGGGGCTGTTTTACTTGACGAAAAGGACAGTGTCCGAGCAGGGAGCAGATATCCTAAAATAAAAACAGGAACAGGTGAAGAATGAAAAAAGGCGAGATATATGAAGGAATTATTGAAAAGGTAGAATTTCCCAATAAGGGGTGGATACAGACAGACGGGCAGAAAGTACTGGTGAAAAATGGAATCCCGGGACAGAAGGTAAAATTTGCTGTTCAGAAAAAACGAGGAGGCAGGATCCAGGGGCGTATTCTTGAGGTGCTGGAAAAATCACCTCTGGAGACAAGGGAGCCGGTGTGCGGCGTTTTTCCCCTCTGCGGAGGCTGCATGTACCAGACAATGTCCTATGAAGCCCAGCTTGATATGAAGGAACGTCAGATCAGGGAGCTTCTGGAGCCGGTGCTGATCCAGAGAGGCCAGACAGACGCCCGGGGAAACGCGGACTATATCTGGGAGGGGATCCATGGAAGCCCAAAGGAGTTCGGATACAGGAACAAAATGGAATTCTCCTTTGGCGACGAATATAAGGACGGCCCTCTTTCTCTGGGACTGCACAGAAAGGGAAGCACCTACGACGTGCTGAACACAGATGACTGCAAGCTGGTCCATAAGGATATGACGGAGATTCTGGTGTGCGTAAGAGACTATTTTCGGGAAAGAAATGTTTCTTATTATAAAAAGATGCAGCACACAGGATATCTGAGGCATCTCCTTCTGCGCAGAGGAGTGACTACAGGAGAGATTCTGGTGCATCTTGTTACCACCAGCCAGGAAGAGATAGACCTGGAACCTTTGAAAGAAAAACTGCTGGGTCTGAAGCTGGAGGGAACCATCGTGGGAATCATGCATCTGATCAATGATTCTCTTTCAGATGTGGTAAAAAGTGATGAGACAAGGATTTTATATGGCAGAGACTGGTTTTATGAGACGCTTCTGGGCCTGAAATTCCGGATCAGCACCTTTTCTTTTTTTCAGCCCAATTCTCTGGCGGCGGAAGTTCTGTATTCTGTTGTCCGGGAATATATTGGAGAGACGAAAGGTATGGAAGTCTTTGATCTCTACAGCGGTACGGGAACTATCGCCCAGCTTCTTGCCCCGGTTGCCAGAGAAGTGGTAGGAGTGGAAATCGTGGAGGAAGCTGTCAGGGCGGCAAGAGAAAACGCGGCTCTGAACGGGCTGGACAACTGCAGGTTTATTGCCGGGGACGTATGGAAGACGCTGGACGGCCTGGAGGAAAAGCCGGACGCGATCATTCTTGATCCGCCCAGAGAGGGGATACATCCCAAGGCTCTTCCGAAGATTCTTTCCTATGGCGTAGAAAGAATCGTATATGTATCCTGCAAGGCCACCAGCCTGGCCCGGGATCTGGAAAGTTTTTTGGAGGCAGGCTACCGTCTGGAGAAAGCCTGCTGCGTAGATCAGTTCTGCGAAACAGTCTGGATTGAGACTGTGGTACTGCTGAAAAAAAGCAGAGAGTGACATCATGGAGGGACAAAGTGGAGCGAAAGAAAAAATTTATTGTGAATGTTGTGTTTTATGCCTTGATCTTGGTTCTGGTGTGGGTAGGCTTTAAGTACCTGGTCACGCCGATGATGCCGTTTATCATCGCATTTTTTGTGGCAGCCTTGCTTCAGATACCTGTCAGAAAGCTGAAGATACCGCCGAAGAGAAAAAAACTGGCGTCGATCATTTCCTGTGTGATTTTTTACGGGATACTGTTTCTTCTTGTAACGTGGGCAGGGCTGAAGCTTCTGGACGGACTGGAAAATCTGATACGGAAAGTTCCGTATCTTTATAATACAACGGTTGTTCCGGTGTTCGAGACGATTTCCGAATATCTGGAGAAATCTATGGATAATGTACATCCTTCTGTAGCCCACACCATTGAAAATTCTTTTAACGAAATGACCAGCAATCTGGGAAGCTATGTGTCCAGCTTTTCAATGAAGGTGGTGCAGATCCTGTCCGGAGGAATCAGCGGAATCCCGGGATTTGTGATCAAGCTTGTGATCACTGTAGTGGCGACCTTCTTTTTTGCAGGAGATTACGATGGGATACTGGCTTTTTTCAAAAAGTTTTTGAGCCCGAAGCAGGAGGCGCTGGTCAGCAGGGCAAAATCTTATGTGACAAACGTGCTGTTCATATATATAAGATCCTATTCGTTGCTGTTTCTGATCACCTTCGGCGAGCTGTGTCTGGGACTTTTTATCTTTGGTATTCCCTACCCGGTGCTGATCGCCCTTGGAATTGCCATCTTTGATATCCTGCCGGTGCTGGGAACAGGAGGCATCCTTCTTCCCTGGGCGGCTGTTCTTCTCATTATGAAGGAACATGGTCTGGCGTTCGGCGTGGTCCTGCTTTACCTGATCATTCTGGTGGTGAGAAATATGCTGGAGCCGCGTATCGTAGGAAAGCAGATCGGACTTCATCCGCTGGCTACTCTTGCGGCCTTGTTCCTCGGACTGAAACTCCTTGGGCTGGTAGGTCTTATTGCTTTTCCGGTGGCGCTTACTGTGCTTGTGAATTTCAGCAAAGAAGAACTGAAGGAAAAGCTGTAGGGAAGAACCAGAAGGAAAAATAGCAGGAAAGGCGGGAAACGAGTATGGCGGAAGAAAAAGAAATCCTGTGCTGTGAGACCGAAGAGATACATGAGGACCTTTTGAAAATTGTAAATGAAACCATGCCGGATGGACGGGAGATGGACGCTCTTGCAGAGCTTTTCAAGGTTTTCGGCGATCCGACCAGGATCCGTATTCTTTTTATCCTATTTGAGACGGAGGTCTGTGTCTGTGATCTTGCTAAGGCGTTGAATATGACGCAGTCCGCAGTATCCCATCAGCTCAGGATACTGAAACAGAGCAGGCTGATAAAGAACAGAAGAGAGGGAAAGTCTGTTTTTTACTCTCTGGCGGATGAACATGTAAGAACCATCATCGCCCAGGGCCGCGAGCATGTTCTGGAATAACGGCAGGACAGCCTTATATCAGGCGGATCAGGGGAAAAGAGGTGACAAAAGCTGAACAAACAGGAAATATACAGGCTTTTATGGGAAAACAGAGAAAGAGATAATGTTCTGGCAACGGTTGTGGAAGGTGAAGGAAACGGCGCCAGATTTTTCTTCTCAGAGGGAAAGCTGCTGGGAGCTACAGAGGAGATGCTTCTGTCTGAGGAAGAAAAAAAGATGCTGGCCTGCCGCAAAGAAAGCGGGCTGGTAGAGCAGGAAAGGCGGAAAATTTTTGTGGAGCGATTAAGAAAACCGGACCATCTGGTGATCTGCGGCGGAGGCCATGTGGCGCAGCAGACGGCTCTTCTGGCAAAACAGACCGGATTCCAGGTGACGGCGCTGGAGGACAGACCTCTTTTTGCCGATGCGATGCGCAGAGCAGGAGCAGACGAAGTGATCTGTGATAACTTTGAAAGCGGCCTGGAAAAGATACATGGAGGCAGCGGCACTTATTTTCTGATCCTGACCAGAGGACACCGTTATGACGGTATCTGTCTGCGTGCCGTTCTTCAAAAGGAGAGGGCGTATATAGGGATGATGGCCAGCAGAGGCCGGGCCGCCGCTATGAAAAAAGAGCTTTCCGGGGAAGGCGTGTCTCAGGAGACACTGGAGGAACTCCATTCTCCGGTGGGACTGTCCATCCATGCGGAGACCCCGTCGGAAATAGCGGTGTCCATCATCGCGGAGCTGATCATGAATAAAAATAAGAAAAAAAAGACAAGCGGTTATAACGATGCGCTTCTGGACTGTCTCAGAGCAGACCATCCGGAAAACAGGAAGATGGCGCTGGCAACGATCATTTCCAGAAAAGGCTCCGCTCCCAGAGAGATCGGGACAAAGATGATCGTAACGCCGGACGGAAAAACGGTGGGAACCATCGGCGGAGGGTGTATGGAAAACCGGATCCTGCATCAGTGCCTCAGACTTCTGAGAGAAAATACGTCCGCCTTTCCCAACCGTGTGATCCAGGAAAAAATGACCGCTCAGGAAGCAGGGGAAGAAGGTCTTGTCTGCGGAGGAACCATTCAGGTTTATCTGGAGGTATTATAGAACTTCTTCGGGAAGTGTTTTCTGAAAATCATCTTCGGCTGAAGTTTTTGCCGAAAAAAGAAAGTAAATAATACAATAACAGAGAAACCTGTGATATAATAGGGGCATCCAGTACAGAACGAGTACGAACAGCGCTTTTGGGAGAGCGCTGCCAATGAATGGAGGACAGAATTTATGAAAAGAAGAAGTATGATAGCAGCTCTGCTTTGCAGTATGTGCCTGACTGCGGGAACAACTATCCCGGTTATGGCGGATTCCTCTAAGGTAGTGACACTTGGAGCGGATCTGACACAGGAACAGAAGAATACGATGATGAACTATTTTAAGGCGGACGCCAGTCAGGTTCAGATCCTTACCGTTACAAACGCTGATGAAAGAGAATATCTTGGCAACTATATTCCCCTGGAACAGATCGGAACGAGAACTCTTAGCTGCGCTTATGTGAAGCCTACCCAGTCCGGAGGAATTAAGGTGCGTACCGCTAACCTGAATTATGTAACGGGCAGAATGATCGCCAATGCGCTTTCCACTGCCGGAATATCCAACTGCGAGGCTGTTGCGGCCTGCCCTTATGAGGTGTCGGGAACCGGAGCGCTTACAGGCGTAATGATGGCGTATGAGTCCGCCAGCGGACAGAAACTGGACAGCGCCAAGAAAGATCTGGCGACAAAAGAAGTAGTCGTCACCGGAAATCTTGCCCAGCAGGTAGGCGAAGACAACGCCACGAACATCATCAACCAGGCGAAGCTGCAGATCATTGGAAAAAATGTGCAGAATGCAGATGAGATCTATAATATTGTCAATAATATTGCTGTAGAGAACAATGTTACCTTCAGTTCAGACGAAATGGACGCCATTGTGTCCCTGCTTCAGCAGATCGCCCAGCAGAGCTATGATATCGAGCAGATGAAGAATACGCTGGAGGAGATCCAGGAAAGCATCGACAAAGAAGACGAGCCCCAGACAGAAGAAACTCCGGCTCCGGAAGAGGATGGAACTGAGGAAGGCGAAAATGCGGAAGAAGGAACCGACGAAGGTACGGATGATGAAGAAGATATTACCCAGAATGTAGATCCGGACGTTCTCGGCGACGATGTAAAACAAAGCTCCACAGAAGATCCTTCCCTGGCGGAAGAGACTATGGGAGACGATACCGATAATGCAGGAGACGGCTCATCCGAAAACGAAACAGGAATTCCGGAAGCCACAGACGACGGAACGATCCCGGAGGCGACAGAGGACGGAAGCATTCCGGAGGGAGACGGAACAGAGCAGTCCGTTGATGAGACAGTGATCCCGGAAGCCACAGACGACGGAACGATCCCGGAGGCAACAGAGGATGGAAGCATTCCGGAGGGAGACGGAACAGAACAGTCTGTTGATGAGACAGTGATCCCGGAAGCCACAGACGACGGAACGATCCCGGAGGCAGCAGAGGACGGAAGCATTCCGGAGGGAGACGGAACAGAACAGTCCGTTGACGAGACAGTGATCCCGGAAGCCACAGAGGACGGAAGCATTCCGGAAGCTTCAGCAGACGGAACGACAGCGGAGGGAGAACAGGCGGCTCCGGAAGCCTCAGCAGAAAATACATTGAACATTGATTCCCTCAGTGATGAAGCAAAATCACGTTATGAAAATATGAAAACCTTCTGCGCAGGAGAATTTGAAGGCGATGCGGCTTCCCTTCAGGCAGCTACAGGAGATCCGGCGGCAGCAGCCTCCGCTTCTGTTGATCCTGCAACAGGAAGTTCTCTTACCCAGAAAGTTCTGGAAGCATACGTCAGCGTTCTTCAGGACGGAGGAATGTCCTATGTGCCTTCCGGAAGCGAGAAATACATGTCTTCAGAACTGAACATGATGGATTCCAAGCTGAAAGAAATCTTCAGCATTGATACAGAGCCGGCTGCGGACGATCTGCTTGCCGCACAGACTCCGGAGACAAGGCAGGCGCTGTATAACGATACGATGAAATTCCTGGAGGGAGTTTACGGTGAAACAGCGTCCGCAGACGCTTCTGCCGAGACAGCTCCCGCAGAGGAAGGAACAGGAGAACAGGCATATACAGAAGAAGCAGTATATTAAAAAGACAGCTTCCGGAATGGATGCATGAGTCATAGGAAAAGGAGAGGCAGCAGCCTCTCTTTTTTCGTTTCCGGAAATACTGGAAAATCTGTCGTATCTGTGCTAGAATATAGAGAAATGTTGACGAAAAAGTAAGAAAATGTTTCCGAAAGGAGAAAGCAGCATGAGCTTGGCAGTAGTAACGCTGAAAAAAGGTGAGGGAAGACTGCTGAAGGCAGGCGGTATGTGGGTGTTTGATAATGAAATTGCCTCTATCATGGGAAGTTTTTTAAACGGAGATATTGTGCTGGTGAGAGATTTCGACGGATATCCCCTGGGAAAAGGCTTTATCAATACAAATTCCAAAATTACAGTAAGGCTCCTGACAAGAGATGAAAACAGAAAGATTGACAGTAAATTCTGGGAAAAACGTGTAAGAGACGCCTGGGAATACAGAAAAAAGGTGACGGAAACCGGAAGCTGCCGTCTGATATTCGGAGAGGCGGATTTTTTTCCGGGACTGGTCGTAGATAAATTTTCAGACGTGCTGGTAGTACAGTCTCTGGCATTGGGTATCGACCGATGGAAAGAAGAGATCCTGGAGCTTCTGAAAAAAGTTCTGGAAGAAGACGGAATAGAGATCAGAGGCGTTTATGAGAGAAGCGACGTGAAGGTACGGCGCCAGGAGGGAATGGAGTTATATAAAGGTTTCCTCGGACCGGAGTTTCCTACGCTGGTGGAAATCACAGAAAACGGAGTAAAATATCAGGTGGATGTAAAAGACGGTCAGAAAACAGGATTTTTCCTGGATCAGAAATACAATCGCCTGGCAATACAGAAATTATGCAGGGACGCAAGGGTTCTGGACTGTTTTACCCATACAGGCTCTTTTGCCCTGAACGCAGGCTTTGCCGGCGCCAGGGAAGTCATAGGGGTGGACGCGTCCCAGCTTGCCGTGGATCAGGCGTCTGCCAACGCCCGCCTGAACCATCTGGAAGACAGGGTACGGTTTATCTGCGAAGATGTTTTTGAACTTCTGCCAAGACTGGAGGAGGAAGAGGAACAGTACGATGTGGTCATCCTTGATCCTCCGGCGTTTACCAAATCCAGAAGTTCCGTGAAAAATGCGGTCAAAGGATACCGGGAGATCAATCTGAGAGCTATGAAGCTGGTGAAAGACGGCGGATTTCTGGCTACCTGCTCCTGTTCGCATTTTATGACGTACGAGCTGTTTACAAAGACGATCGCTCAGGCAGCCCGCAGCGCCCATAGGCGTCTCAGACAGGTGGAATACAGAACGCAGGCTCCGGATCATCCGATCCTCTGGGCGGCGGACGAGTCCTATTATCTCAAATTTTACATTTTTCAGGTAACTGTTGACAGATAAAGCCGGATGAAAGGGCGTCGGCTCAGAAGAGAAGATGGAAAAATCAGAACATCCAAAGGATTTAAACGAACAGGAGATGGAAATGATATGAAAGATAAGTTTTTTAAGTTTATGGAAGGAAGATACGGAGTAGACTCTTACTCGCGGTTCACTTTGGGACTGGCTCTTGTCTGTATCATAATATCCATATTTTTTCCGGGGAGAAGCGTGATCGGCGCTGTTTTAAACACTGTCGGTCTTGTTGCGATCATTTACACATATTTCAGGATACTGTCCAGGAATATTCAGAAGCGGTATGCAGAAAATCAGAAGTATCTTGCTATGACGGCAAAGCTGAGACAGCGTTTTAACCGGGAAAAGAATCTGATGAAACAGAGAAAGACACATCATATTTATTCCTGCCCGAACTGTGGCCAGAAGATCAGAATTCCCCGGGGAAAAGGACACATCGAAATCGACTGTCCCAAGTGCCACACAAAATTTATCAAGAACAGCTAACTGAAAGAACGGACACAGAAAGAGCAGCATACAGCAGGAGGTATTATGTTTGGGTATGTGGTAATGAATAAGCCGGAAATAAAATTTAAAGACTTTGACATGTATCGTTCCTTTTACTGCGGTCTGTGCAGAGAGCTGAGAGAGCGGTACGGGATATCAGGACAGATCACCCTGACCTATGATATGACCTTTGTCATTCTTCTTTTAAGCGGATTATACGAACCGCCCACAAAGAAAGGAACCACCAGATGCATCATCCATCCGGTCCAAAGCCAGACAGTGAGAAAAAATATCATCACGGAATATGCCGCGGATATGAATGTTTTTCTGACATATTATAAATGTGTGGACGACTGGAAAGACGATAAGAATCTGGCGAAGCTTGCCCTGGGAAGACTGCTGAAAAATAAAGACAGGAAAGCGGAGGCTTTGTACAGAAAAAAGACAAAAGCCATTATACATGATCTGAATGAATTGTCGGCGATGGAAAAAGCCGGCGAGAAGGATCTGGATAAAATGGCAGGCTGCTTTGGCAGGATCATGGAAGAAATATTCGCCTATAAAGAAGACCCATGGGAGGGAGCTCTGCGGCGGATGGGATTCTACATGGGAAAATTCATCTACATTATGGACGCTTTTGAAGATGTGGAAGAGGATGTGGAAAAGGGAAATTACAATCCTTTTTCAGAAGAGTATATAATGGAAGGGTTCCAGGAGCGGGTGAGACAGATCCTGATCATGATGATGGCGGAAGCCTGCCGGGAATTTGAAAAACTTCCTATTATAAAATATGCGGATATTCTGAGAAATATTTTATATTCGGGAGTATGGTGCCGGTTTGAAACGGTATCGGGGAAGCGGAAGGAAAAACGGGAGAAATAACATGTTTGATCCATATAGTGTTCTGGGTGTATCCAGAGATGCATCTGACGAAGAAATTAAGAAGGCATACCGGAGACTGAGCCGAAAGTATCATCCGGATGCAAATATTAATAATCCGAATAAAGCGCAGGCGGAGGAAAAGTTCAAAGAGGTTCAGCAGGCATACGACCAGATTATGAAAGAACGGGAATACGGATCCTCTTCCTATGGCGGCTATAACGGCGGAGGCTTTGGCGGATTCGGAGGACAGAGCGCCGCCGGATACCAGGATGAGGAATCGATCCGGAGACAGGCGGCTTCTAATTATATACAAAGCGGGCACTACCAGGAAGCCATGAACGTACTTTCCTCGCTGAAACAGAGAAACGGACAGTGGTACTATCTTTCTTCCATTGCCAATATGGGACTGGGAAACAATATGAACGCATTGAGCGACATACGGGAAGCGGTACGGCTGGAACCGGATAATATGCAGTACAGAATGATGCTTCAGAGAATGGAAAGCGGCGGCACGTGGTATCAGGAACAGCAGAATCCATTTGGCGGAATGCCGGCGGACGGAGATAATTTCTGTATGAAACTCTGTCTGGCGAATATGGCGTGCAGCATCTGCTGTCCGGGAAGCGGCATACTCTGCTGCTGACAGAAAAGGGAAAAGAAAAATTCACTATAAGCAACGAGGAGGAAATAAAAATGAGTATTAGAATTGGCGTGATGGGATACGGAAATCTTGGAAGAGGCGTGGAATGTGCCATTAAACACAATCCTGATATGGAGCTTGTGGCAGTTTTTACACGAAGAGACCCGAAAACAGTAAAAATCCTTACGGAAACGGCAAAAGTTTATCACGCGGATGAAGCGGAAAAAATGAAAGACGAGATCGACGTAATGATCCTCTGCGGAGGAAGCGCTACAGACCTTCCAAAACAGACTCCTGAATATGCGCAGTGGTTTAACGTGGTAGACAGCTTTGACACTCACGCAAAGATTCCGGAACATTTTGCGGAGGTGGATAAAGCCGCTTCCGAAAGTGATCATGTGGGAATCATCTCCGTAGGCTGGGATCCGGGAATGTTCTCGCTGAACAGAATGTACGCAAACGCGATCCTTACCAATGGAAAAGATTATACTTTCTGGGGAAAAGGCGTAAGCCAGGGACACTCAGATGCGATCCGGAGAATTGACGGCGTAAAAGACGGCAAACAGTACACCATTCCTGTGGAGGCTGCTCTGGAAGCAGTGAGAAACGGAGAGAATCCGGAACTGACTACAAGACAGAAACACACCAGGGAATGTTTTGTTGTGGCAGAAGAAGGCGCGGATCTTGCCCGCATCGAACGGGAGATCAAGACAATGCCCAATTATTTTGACGAGTATGACACTACGGTACATTTTATCTCCGAGGAAGAGCTGAAGAGAGATCACAGCGGAATTCCTCACGGCGGTTTTGTGATCCGTTCCGGCAAGACAGGATGGAATGATGAGAACAGCCATGTGATCGAATACAGCCTGAAGCTGGATTCCAATCCGGAATTTACTTCTTCCGTCATTGTTGCCTACGCAAGAGCGGCATACAGAATGAGCAAGGAAGGACAGAAGGGATGCAAGACGGTTTTCGATGTTCCTCCGGCATATCTGAGCACTCTGGACGGAGCTGAGCTCAGGAAACATCTTCTTTAAAAAATTTTGCAAGTAAAAGGGCGAAGAGAAATCTTCGCTCTTTTTACATTTGTTATAAAAATATTGACGGGTAGAAAAACATGAGATATAATACCTACATACTCTTGTAACAAGATTGTAAAGAATTATAAGAGAAAAGTAATAAAATGGGGCAGGAAGAGGAAAGAGATATGAAGAAGGTAAGGAAAAGCTGGAAATTCTGGGGGATTTTGCTGGGGCTTTTAATTTTTGCCGCCGGGTTCACCGTTCAGGCGACTACTGTGGAAACAAAAGCGGCTACAACGGGATTCCGGACGATCAGAGGCAAGACTTACTACTATGAAAATGGGAAAAGGGTAAAAGGCTGGCTGACACTTGGAGGGAAAAAGTATTACCTGAATGCAAGAACAGGGGTTTTGTACAAGGGATGGTATAAGCTCTCCAATGGAAAACGCCGCTACTTTGATCCGAAAACAGGCGCTATGAAGACGGGACTTCAGAAGATCGGAAGCTACCGTTATTATTTTGACGGAAAAACAGGATGGGCTCAGAGCGGCTTTTTGCGGGCGGCAAACGGAAATACCCGCTATTTCCGGGGAGGAACCTATCGTATGGCCACCGGGTGGATGAGGAATTCCAAGAACCAGCGATGGTATTTCCATCCAAGGACCGGAGTGATGTACAAAGGACTGAAGAAGATCAGCGGATACTCTTACTATTTTGATGGAAACACCGGCGTGGCCAAAAGCGGTTTTCTGACGGCAACAAACGGAAATACCCGCTATTTCCGGGGAGGAACCTACCGAATGGCTACGGGATGGATCACTTCCAGAGATAAAAAAACAAGAAGATATTTCACAAGCGCAGGTGTGATGATGAAGGGCCTGCGGACAATCCGGGGAAAAACATACTACTTTGATCCCAGCACAGGCGTTGCGGCAAGAGGATGGGTTTCTGACAGCGGCGGAAAGAGATATTTTAATCCAAGCACTGCCGTTATGGTAACAGGAACGAAGACCATTGATGGAGAGAGATACAAATTCGGATCAGACGGATATCTGATCGTGTCCAATTCTTCAGAGGGAACTTCGGTAGATATGGATGCGGCGATCCGGCCGAATCAGCCTGGATCAGAGAAAACAGTGAAGAACTTCCTGCTGGCTGCCATGCAGCCTGTCGGACGTACTCTTTATGTATGGGGCGGCGGGCACAACAGCGACGCCACAAGAAAAGGGGTAAGTCCGGTATGGGCGTCCTGGTACAACAGCCACAACCGCAGCTACGATTACGATGACTACCGCTATTACAGCGACAAAGGTCTTGACTGCTCCGGATATGTAGGCTGGGCCACCTATCAGGTAACGAACAGTTACGCCACAGTAGTGTCCGGAGAGATCGGAAGCTACTATAAGGGAAAAGGATGGGGAACCGTCTATAATCAGAACTATCTGTCAAAAACTGACTGGAAATTATACCCGGGAGATATCGGCTTTGATGCTGGGCATACATGGATCGTTCTGGGACAGTGCGCGGACAAGAGCGCGGTAGTCCTGCACTCCACGCCTCAGGCGGGAGTGCAGATCTCAGGAACCACAACTCCAACAGGAAGCTACGACAGTCAGGCCGTAGCTCTGGCAAAACAGTATATGTCAAAGTTCAAGGGATATACAAAATATAATTACAGTCCGTCCTGCGGAAATTACATCAGACGTGGAAATTATTTTCGTTGGACAGTGTTGAGCAATAATTACAAATATATGACGGCAGATCAGATCCTTGCGGATCTTTTCCGCTGAGCACAGCAGAAAGGGGAGATTTTTCCAGAAGGAGGAATCTCCTTTTTCCCGCTAAAAAGGGATGCAGGTATGCAGTACAGGCTGCTGTCTGTTGCATAATCTTTAATAAATGTTACAAAATTTTAAAGTTTTTAAAGATTTCCTATTGCAATCCAGAAAGTCCTGTGGTAATATGTAAAAGAAGTTCAGAAAGATATTTCGCAATTGTTACATAAGTTGTTAAAATATGAGGTGAGAAACATGAAAAAAAGAATTGTATGTCTGATGTTAGCGGTAATGATGACAGCAGGACAGGCTGCAACTGTAAGCGCCTCCCGGGAGGATGAACTGAGAGAAGAACAGGCTTGGACCAGCGCGCAGCTGGATGCGACTTACGCACAGATCGATCAGTTTTATGCAGCAAAGCAGCAGCTTGAAAATGAGATCGCCGCATTAGACGCGAATCTTGTAAATGTAATGGTTTCTATCCAGACTCTGGAAGGAGACATCAGCAATAAGCAGGCTGATATCGATCAGACACAGGCTGATCTGGAAAAAGCGCAGAAAGCAAAAGATAAACAGTATGAAGCTATGAAGCAGCGTATCCAGTACCTGTATGAGAAAGGCGGAAGCGACGCTTGGTTCCAGATGATGGTGAACGCGGAAAACCTTTCCGAGCTCCTTACAAAAGCTGAGTATACTCAGAAAATGTACGAATATGACAGAGACAGTCTGGAAACATATGTAAATACGATCCAGCAGGTTACACAGCTTGGCCAGCAGTATGAGCAGGAAAAGGCAGAGCTGGAAGGCATGAAGCAGGAATATGAAGCGGAATCCGTAAACCTGCAGACCGCTATTGACGAAAGAAAAGCCACATCTGCAGACTATGACAACGAGATCGCATACGCTCAGCAGATGGCGAATGAATACGCAAATCTGATCCAGCAGCAGCAGGCTGAGATCGAACAGCTTGAAGCTGAAAGAATCGCAGCAGAGGAAGAAGCAAGACGCCAGGCAGAGGCGGAAGCCGCTGCGGCCGCTGCAGCAGCAGAGGAAGAAGCGCAGCAGGAAGAAGAAACTGTTGTATATGATGAAGAAGGCAATGAAGTAGACGCAAGCGAAGCAGCAGAGAACGGCGAGACTGTATACGACGAGGAAGGCAACGAGGTAGATGCGGAAGAAGTTGCTTCTGAAGACGATTACAGCGGATCCGAGGAAGATTATGAGTACGATGAATATGGCAATGTGATCGACTCCGGAAATACGGTAGATCCTTCTGAATATGAGTCCTCCTCAAGCTCCAGTTCCTCAGGTTCAGGTTCTTCTGTAGTTGATTACGCTACTCAGTTTGTAGGAAATCCCTATGTATGGGGCGGCACAAGCCTGACAGACGGCGCCGACTGCTCCGGTTTCGTACAGAGTGTGTACAAAAACTTCGGCGTTGACCTTCCGAGAACATCCTATGAACAGCAGAACGCAGGTACAGAAGTTTCCTACGAAGATGCTCAGCCGGGAGATCTGATCTGCTACGGCGGACATGTTGCAATTTATATGGGCGATGGAAAGATCGTACATGCGTCCAACGCGAAGGACGGAATCAAAATCAGCGATAACGCTGCATACAGAACCATTCTTTCTGTAAGACGTCTTGTATAATTAAGAAAAGATTACATAAAGAAGCTGTCCCGCTGACGGACAGCTTCTTTTTTCGGACAAAATGTTACAAAACCTTGACTTTCTTACCATAAAGTATTAAAATGGTGCAAAAGCGCAATGGAGCCCTTGGGTTTTTTTGCGCTGCTTTTTTGTCGATAAGGAAAAGCGTCTGTCCGGCACTAAAGCTGTGAGAAAAGGACAGATGCCAAAAAGAATATTATGAGGAGGAAAAGAGAAATGAGAAAGAACAAAATGTGGAAGATGCTTACAGTTTCCGCAGTTGCAGCGGCAATGACATGCGGCATGATCGGCGCGCAGAGCGTCAGCGCAGATGAGAAAAAGACTTTGAAAGTAGCGATGGAATGCGGATATGCGCCTTATAACTGGACACAGCCGGATGATTCAAACGGAGCGGTGCCGATTTCCGGAAGTTCCGACTATGCCAACGGCTACGATGTTATGATGGCGAAGCATATTACAGAAGAACTGGGATATGATCTTGAGATCGTAAAGCTTGACTGGGATTCCCTTGTTCCGGCGGTACAGTCCGGACAGGTAGACTGCGTGATCGCAGGCCAGTCCATCACTTCTGAGCGTTCCCAGATGGTTGATTTTACAGAACCGTATTACTACGCTTCTATCATCACCCTTGTAAAAGCGGACGGAGATTATAAAGATGCGGCAAGTGTGGAAGATCTGAAAGGAGTTACCTGTACTTCCCAGCAGAATACCGTATGGTACGACACCTGCCTGCCTCAGATCCCGGATGCAGATATCCTTCCTGCCCAGGAAAGCGCTCCGGCAATGCTGGTTGCCCTGGAATCCGGCAAATGTGACGCTGTTGTAACGGATATGCCTACCGGAAAAGCTGCCTGCGTAGCTTATCCTGACCTGAAGCTTCTTGATTTCAGCGATACGGACGGCGCTTTTGAGGTTTCTGACGAAGAGATCAATATCGGTATTTCTCTGAAAAAAGGCAACGATGAGCTGAAGGAAGCTATCAACGGCGTACTTTCAGAGATGACAGAGGATGATTATTCTGAAATGATGGATGAGGCGATCGCTGTTCAGCCTCTGTCCGAGTGATAAGGAGGGGCCGGAATGCTGCCTGAGAGTTTTTGGGGGCGGATCGTTTATCTGCTCCAGCAATACGGACCATCTTTCTTAAAGGGAGCGGGAGTGAGCCTGTGGCTTGCTCTTGTAGGTACCCTGTTCGGCTGTATCATCGGATTTGTGGTAGGTATCATCCAGACGATACCTGTGGACAAAAATGATTCTCCGGTGAAACGCGTGATCATAAAAGTAATAAAGTTTATCATGGCCTGCTATGTGGAATTCTTCCGCGGAACGCCTATGATGGCCCAGGCGATGTTCATTTATTTCGGAAGCTCGTATCTTTTTGAGATCAATATGTCCATGTGGTTCGCGGCAATCCTGATCGTATCCATCAATACAGGCGCGTATATGGCGGAGACTGTCAGAGGCGGAATCCTTTCCATTGACGAAGGACAGACGGAGGGAGCGAAAGCCATCGGTATGACTCATGTGCAGACTATGGTAAACGTAATTCTTCCCCAGGCGTTAAGGAATATTATGCCGCAGATCGGAAACAACCTGATCATCAATATCAAGGATACCTGTGTGCTTTCCATTATCGGAACAGTAGAACTGTTTTACACCACCAAGGGCGTGGCGGGAGCTTTGTACACCTATTTTGAGTCCTTTACCATCGCGATGGTGATCTATTTTGTGATGACCTTTACCTGTTCCCGTCTTCTGCGTCTTCTGGAACGCAAAATGGACGGACCGGACAACTATGATCTGGCGACTACAGATACCCTGACCTATACCAGCGGTATGTATTCTTACAAGGAAAGGAAGGTTAAGTAACCATGAGTGAAGAAATCCTGAATGTGCGGCATCTGGGAAAATCATTCGGAAATAATGAAATTCTGAAGGATATCGACTTCTCTGTGAAGCCCAAGGATGTTACCTGCATTATCGGACCTTCCGGCTCCGGAAAATCCACTCTGCTGCGATGCATGAACCTTCTGGAAACACCTTCTACAGGTGAGATCCTCTACCATGGGAAGAATATTACGGAAAAAGGAGTCAACGTGCCGGAGTACCGCTCCAAAGTGGGAATGGTATTCCAGAGCTTTAACCTTTTCAACAATATGACTGTGCTGAAAAACTGTACGGTAGGACAGGAAAAGGTTCTGAAAAAGAGTAAGGAAGAGGCGGAAAAAAACGCCATGATGTATCTGGAAAAGGTAGGGATGGCGCCTTATATCAACGCTAAGCCCAAACAGCTTTCCGGAGGACAGAAGCAGCGTGTGGCTATTGCCAGAGCCCTTGCCATGGAACCGGAAATGATCCTTTTCGACGAGCCTACTTCCGCGCTGGATCCCCAGATGGTAGGAGAGGTTCTTGAGGTTATGCGGGCGCTGGCGAAGGACGGTCTGACTATGATCATTGTTACCCATGAGATGGCTTTCGCCAGAGATGTGGCAAAGCATGTGATCTTTATGGGAAACGGTGTGATCGTGGAAGAAGGAACCTCCAAAGATATTTTTGAAAATCCCCAGAAGGAACTGACAAAAGAATTTTTAAGCAGGTTCCGGAATTCCTGAATAGGAGAAAATGCCGGCAACAGTCTGTAAGGAGCTTTAGGCTTTGCAGAATACAGGAAAATATACAAGAGACAGTCTGTCAGGACAAAGAGTTCTGCAGGCTGTCTTTTTCTTTTTCCGGGAAATATTTTCTGTGGCTGAAAATCTGTTTTTCAAAATGATATTTTTGTTCTGTGAATCTTACGGTTCGTTAAAAGTGGATTAAAATTGTAAAATTGTCAGATTTTACCAGAAATAGAAAAATAATGATAATAAAATCTGGACATATTGGACAGAATCATTTATGATATAGATAGTTAATTTTTTGAATAATACAAAAATAATCTTTTATAGAAAAATATTTATTGACAAAAAAAGAAAGGGGAATAAAGTGTGGCAAAAGAAACGATGGAGGCTATCCGCCGCGCGGAAGAAAAGGCTGATGAGACAGTCCGGGAAGCCAGAAAAGAGGCGGAGCGGATCATAGAAGCCGCAAAAACAGAAGGGGACGCCCGGCGCAGAGCAGCGGAGAAATGGACTGTTGAACTGCTGGAGAAGACTAAGGGGGAAGCAGCGGACGCCGCAGAGAAAGAGGCGGCAGAAACGGCGGAAGAAAGTGTGCGTATGAAAGCAGATATCAGAGAAACAGCAGAGAAAAAAAGGGATGAGGCGGTAAAAATGGTGATCAGTGAACTGAACTGATCTGCCGGAAAAGCTCAGCAAAGAAGGTGATGATTTTATGGCAGTACTGCAGACGCAGAAAATCCATATCTGCGCCCTGAAGAAAAACCGCAAGCAGATACTGGAAGAACTGCAGAGAACAGGCAGTGTCCAGATCGAGTCCGGAGGACAGGAGGACGGAACCTTCCGCCATATGGATACGGCGTCCGCCTGCAGCGCTTTTGAAAAAAGGGCTCAGAACGCGGAAGCGGCGCTGAAGGTATTGGAAACTTACGCCCCTGAGAAGAAAAGTCCTCTTGCGCTTCTGGAAGGGAAAAAGATCATTTCCCGTGGAGAGTATGAGAACGAGGTTCTGGAACGGGAACAGGTACTGAAGGATATCAGCGGGATACTCTCCTTCCAGAAGGATATCGGAGAGGCAAAAGCCGCCAGGATCCGGGCGGAATCTGCCCTGGAAAGTCTTGCTCCGTGGATGAGCCTGGACATTCCCATGAACAGCAAGGGTACAAAAAAGACGGCTGTTTTTATCGGAAGCCTTCCGGGAAGGTGGACAGTGGAACAACTGATGCCGGCTCTGGCGGAAGCCAGACCGGATCTGGATGTCTGCAGTCTGGAGATTCTGGGAGCGGACAAGGATCAGACCTGTCTTTTCGCGGTAACGTCCAGAGACAAGGCGGATATTCTGGAAGACGCGCTGAGGGTAAACGGTTTTGTACGGCCTCCGATAAACTGCGGCACAGTTCCGGGAGAATACGCAAAGACGCTGGAACAGCAGAAGGAAGATGCTGTTCAGGCGGAGCAGGAGGCTGTGGAAAAGATTCGCTCTCTGGCTGGAAAAAGAGAAAAAATAAGGTTTGCAGCCGATTATTACCGGATGCGAACAGAAAAATACAGGGTTCTGGGAAATCTTCTGCAGTCCGGACATGTGTTTTTTATTGAAGGCTTCGTACCTGTAGACCAGGGAGAAAAAATCAGGGAAAAACTGGAAAGCAGGTATCCCTGCCAGGTGGAGCTGGAAAAAGTTCCTGAAAATGAAGAAGCTCCTGTACTTCTTAGGAATAACAGCTTCGCGGAGCCTACGGAAAGCGTGGTGGAGGCATTTGGGCTTCCGAAGAAGGGGGAGATCGATCCTACCGCGATCATGGCCTTTTTCTATTATTTTCTGTTCGGGCTGATGCTTTCCGACGCCGGGTACGGGATCCTGATGGTGATCGTGTGCGCCGTTGCCGTTAAAAAATTTCCCAATATGGACGGCGGATTAAGGAAAATGCTCCGGATGTTTTTCTACTGCGGCATTTCCACTATTTTCTGGGGCGTTATGTTCGGAGGGTATTTCGGCGACGTGATCCCGGTGGTGGCAAGCACCTTCTTCCATAAAGAGGTTGTTGTGCCGGCCTTATGGTTCGCTCCCCTGGACGATCCAATGAAGCTTCTGATGTTCAGCTTCCTGTTCGGTATCATACATCTTTTTGTGGGACTTGGGGCGAAAGGGTACATGCTTGCGAGAGATCATGACTGGATGGGCTTTTTCAGCGGCGTAGCCTGCTGGTACGCCCTTCTTATAGGGCTGATCCTTCTTTTGCTGCCAAGCGATATGTTTGCTTCCATGGCGGGAGTGACCATTGTCCTTCCTGCATGGACGGGTATGCTGGCAAAATGGATGTCCATTGTTTCCGCTGTATGCATTGTGCTTTTTTCAGAAACAGGAACAAAGAATATCGCCGCAAGGCTGGCTCTTGGAGCTTACGACCTGTACGGGGTGTCCGGCTGGCTTTCCGACGTGCTGTCCTATTCCAGGCTTCTTGCTCTGGGACTTGCCACAGGAGTTATCGGAACGGTGATCAATACAATGGGAAGTATGCTGGGAGGAAGCGTCATAGGATTTATCCTTTTCTGGGTGATCTTTGTGGTGGGACACCTTCTGAATATGGCGATCAATCTTCTGGGCGCGTACGTGCATACCAACAGACTCCAGTTCGTGGAGTTTTTCGGAAAATTTTATGAGGGCGGAGGAAGGCCTTTCCGGCCGTTTTCCGCAGCTTCAAATAAATATTTTAAATTCAAGGAGGAAGAATAGGATGGATAACGTGGGATTAATTTTGGCATTGGCAGGAGCAGTCAGCGCAGCGCTTTTTGCGGGCATCGGTTCAGCTTACGGCGTAGGTCTTGCAGGCCGTGCGGGAGCGGGAGCTATTACAGAAAACCCTGATCTTTTCAGCAAGGTGCTGATCCTTCAGCTCCTTCCCGGCACACAGGGGATCTACGGCCTTCTGGTGGCTTTTGTCACACTGAGCCAGATCGGTCTTCTGGGAGGAGGCGCTTTTGAGATCACGCCGGGACAGGGCCTGATGTATCTGCTTGCCTGCCTTCCCATCGCAGTGGTAGGTCTGATCTCCGCGATTTATCAGGGGCAGACATCTGTGGCGGCTATCGGAGTTGTGACAAAGAAACCGGATCAGTTCGGTAAAGCCATGCTGTTCCCGGCAATGGTAGAGACGTATGCGATTCTGGCTCTTCTGATTTCTATTCTGTCCGTATTTTCTTTATAAGCAGATGAAGGCCGCGCCAAAAGGCGCAGAAAGGAAGGCAGGAGGTTCAGAATGAGCGGATTGGAAAAAATAATCAGTCAGATTGAAGAAGAAGCCGGCCATTCTGCAGAAGAGATCATCCGGGAAGCCAGAGAACAGGCAGAAGCTATTCTCGGCGCAGCAGATGAGGAGTGCGAAAAAATAAAGGCACAGGCGCAGCAGAAGGCAGAAACCCGCAGGGAAGACATTCTGAGGAAAAGCCGCTCAGCCGCGGTTATGCAGCAGAAACGAGAGCTTCTTTCGGAAAAACAGAGACTGATCGGTGAAATCATAGAAGAAGCAAGAGCAAGCCTCTACGGGCTGGACGGAAAGAGCTATTTTCTTTTAATAGCCCAGATGCTTAAAAAGCATGTGCAGCCGGGAAAGGGGACGATCTGTTTTAACCGGAAGGACCTTGACAGGCTTCCGGAAGGGTTTGAAAAGACCATACAGGAAACAGCCGCGGCAAAAGGCGGAGAACTGACGGTAAGCAGGACGCCTGCCGCTATTGACGGAGGATTTATTCTGGTATACGGAGGAATAGAAGAAAACTGTTCCTTTGCCTCGGTTTTCGCTGACAGCAGAGAAAAACTCCAGGATCAGATCCATGCCCTGCTCTTTGGACCAAGGTCCCGGTAAGGAGGATTTTTATGGGGAAAGACTATACTTATGCGGTGGCCCGGATCCGGGGGAGAGAGCTGGCTCTGTTCGGAGGGCCGGTAATGGAGCAGCTCCTGGCATGCAAAACATGCGAAGAGGCGCTTCGGTTTCTGGCGGACAAAGGCTGGGGAAATCCGGACAAAGCTTTGACGGCAGAAAATCTTCTGGAAGAGGAAACAAAAAAGACCTGGGATCTGATCAGTGAAATGGTGAAGGATATGTCTGTGTTCGATGTGTTCCGCATCGCGGACGACTACCATAATCTCAAGGCGGCTTTAAAGCTTGTCTACGTCCGGTCAGGGATCAGCAGAAACCGTGTATTTGTCACAGGAGGACGGATCCCCCCGGAGATCATAGAAAAAGCCGCCCGGGAGAGAGATTTCAGCAGTCTTCCCGAGGATATGCAAAAAGCGGCGGAGGAGGCCCAGGGGACGCTTCTCCATACAGGAGACGGGCAGCTGTGCGACATCATATTGGACAGAGCGTCTCTGGAAGCTGTGTACCGGGCAGGGATGGAATCTCAGGAGGAAGTGCTGAAAAGATACGCGCAGCTCACTGTAGCCGCTGCGGACATACGGATTGCTGTACGGTGCGGAAAGGTAGGGAAATCTCTTGATTTTATCGAAAGAGCGCTGGCGCCTTGTCCTGGTCTTGATACGGAAGCTCTGGCTCACGGGGCGCTGAGCGGAACAGAGGGCGTGGCGTCCTGCCTGGAGGGAACGGAATATGCACAGGCCGCGGAAGCGCTGCGAAAATCTCCGGCGGCTTTTGAGAAATGGTGCGACGATCTGATCATAGAAGAGATCAGACCCCAGAAATATAATCCTTTTACCCTGGGACCGCTGGCCGCCTATATTCTGGCCCGCCGCAACGAGATCAAATGTGTGCGCATGATACTCACCGGCAGACAGAATGAGCTGCCGGACAATGTAATACGAGAAAGGCTGAGAGAAATGTATGTATAAGATAGCAGTGATGGGTGATTACGACAGTATTTACGGTTTTGCCGCACTGGGACTTTCTGTGTTTCCGGCCGAGGATGAAGAAAGCTGCAGGACGACGCTGAACAGACTGGTACAGAGCGGCTATGGAGTGATCTATATTACAGAGTCGAAAGCCGCCCTGGTGGAGGAAGAGATCAGCCGGTACCGTGAACAGAGGCTTCCGGCCATTATCCTTATTCCCGGCATTTCCGGAAATACAGGAGCCGGGATTGCCCAGGTGAAAAAATCCGTGGAGCAGGCAGTTGGCTCTGATATTATTTTTACAGAATAGAAAGACAGGTAGGTGATGGTGAAAATGAGCACAGGCATCATAAAAAAAGTAGCGGGGCCCCTGGTCATTGCGGAAGGTATGCGGGATGCCAATATGTTTGACGTGGTCCGTGTTTCAAAACAGCGTCTGATCGGCGAGATCATTGAAATGCATGGGGATCAGGCTTCCGTTCAGGTATATGAGGAGACTGCCGGCCTGGGGCCGGGAGAACCGGTGGAGTCTACAGGAGCCCCTTTAAGCGTGGAGCTGGGTCCGGGGCTTATCAAAAGTATATACGACGGGATCCAGCGGCCTCTTGACGATATTCTGAAAGTGTCGGGAGGGAATCTTCTGAAGCGCGGAGTGGAAGTCCCTGCTTTGAAAAGAGATCTGGTCTGGCATTTTGTTCCCACAGTGTCTCCCGGCGAGGAAGTGGAAGCGGGAGATGTGATCGGAACGGTACAGGAAACGCCGATCGTGGTCCACAGGATCATGGTTCCCTATGGGCTGAAGGGAAAGATAAAATCCATAAAAGAGGGAGATTTTACTGTAGAACAGACCGTAGCTGTGATCGAATGCGCGGAAGGGGAAAAAGAAATGACCCTGATGCAGAAATGGCCTGTGCGGACCGGACGTCCGTATAAAGAAAAGCTTCCCCCTGACAAGCCCCTTGTTACCGGACAGCGTGTGATCGACGCCATGTTCCCTATCGCCCGTGGAGGCGTGGCGGCGGTTCCGGGGCCTTTCGGTTCCGGAAAGACCGTGATCCAGCATCAGCTTGCGAAATGGGCGGAGGCCGATATCGTGGTCTATATCGGCTGCGGAGAACGTGGAAATGAAATGACAGACGTTCTGAACGAATTTCCGGAGCTTAAAGACCCGTCCACCGGCTATTCGCTGATGGAGAGGACGGTGCTGATCGCCAATACTTCCGATATGCCTGTGGCTGCCCGCGAAGCTTCCATATATACAGGAATCACTATTGCGGAGTATTTCCGCGACATGGGATATTCCGTGGCTTTGATGGCGGACTCTACTTCCCGGTGGGCGGAGGCTCTCCGCGAGATGTCCGGCCGTCTGCAGGAAATGCCCGGCGAGGAAGGATATCCGGCTTATCTGGGAAGCCGCCTCGCTCAGTTTTACGAGAGGGCAGGCTGTGTGATCTCTCTTGGAAAAGAGGGAAGGGAAGGCGCTCTTTCCGTTATCGGAGCAGTATCGCCTCCCGGCGGAGATATTTCCGAGCCGGTATCCCAGGCTACGCTGCGGATCGTTAAGGTATTCTGGGGACTGGACTCCAATCTGGCTTATAAACGTCATTTCCCGGCTATCAACTGGCTTACCAGCTATTCTCTGTATACGGACAACCTGGAAAAATGGTTCAATGCAAATGTCCATGAAGACTGGATGGACTGCCGGAACCGGCTGATGCGGCTTCTTCAGGAGGAGGCGGAACTGCAGGAGATCGTTCAGCTTGTAGGTATGGACGCTCTTTCCGCTCCTGACAGACTGAAGCTGGAAGCGGCCCGCTCCATACGTGAAGACTTTCTTCATCAGAACTCTTTCCATGAGACAGATACTTATACGCCTCTGGAAAAGCAGTATCTGATGATGAAGCTTGTAACCGCCTACTATGATCAGTGCGCGGATGCTCTGGAAAAAGGAGTGGGGATCGAGAATCTGGTCAGCCTTGCTGTGAGAGAACAGATCGGACGTTATAAATATACAGAAACAGATAAGATCCATGAAGTTTATGAACAGATCATAAAAGAACTTGCCGCAGAGCTTGCAGGTCTGGAAGCAAAGGAGGGAAGATAAGATGTCCAGGGAATACAGAACGATCCAGGAGGTTGCCGGCCCTCTGATGCTTGTAAAAGGAGTGGAAAATGTTACCTATGACGAGCTGGGGGAAATAGAGCTTGCAAACGGAGAGACAAGACGGTGCCAGGTTCTGGAGATCAACGGCGATACCGCCATGGTACAGCTTTTCGAGAGCTCCACAGGCATTAACCTGTCAAACAGTAAGGTGCGCTTCCTGGGAAGAGGCATGGAACTGGGAGTTTCCGAGGATATGCTGGGCCGTGTATTCGACGGTCTGGGCCGTCCGGTAGACGGCGGACCGGAGATTCTTCCTGACTCGAGAATGGATATCAACGGACTTCCCATGAATCCGGCCGCGAGAAATTATCCGCAGGAATTTATCCAGACAGGAATTTCAGCCATCGACGGTCTGAATACACTGGTAAGAGGACAGAAGCTTCCTATTTTTTCCGCCAGCGGACTTCCCCATGCCCAGCTTGCGGCGCAGATCGCCCGGCAGGCAAAAGTAAGGGGCACTTCAGAGCCCTTTGCGGTTGTATTCGCGGCTATGGGGATCACTTTTGAGGAATCCAATTATTTTGTGCAGAGCTTTAAGGATACGGGAGCTATCGACAGAACGGTAATGTTTGTGAACCTTGCCAATGATCCGGCGGTAGAACGTATCGCAACGCCGAGGATGGCGCTGACGGCGGCGGAGTACCTTGCCTTTGAAAAGGATATGCATGTGCTTGTCATCCTGACGGATATCACAAACTATGCGGACGCTCTCCGCGAGGTATCGGCGGCCCGCAAAGAGGTTCCGGGACGAAGAGGCTATCCTGGATATATGTATACAAACCTTGCGTCTATTTATGAAAGGGCCGGACGGCAGAAGGGAAAGAAAGGGTCTATTACCATGATCCCGATCCTTACCATGCCCGAGGATGACAAAACGCATCCGATCCCCGACCTGACAGGATATATTACAGAAGGGCAGATCATCTTAAGCCGTGATCTTTACCGGAAAGGGATCATGCCGCCTATCGATGTGCTTCCCAGTCTGTCCCGTCTTAAAGATAAGGGAATCGGAGAGGGAAAGACGAGAGCGGATCACTCCAACACGATGAACCAGCTTTTTGCCGCTTACGCAAGAGGCAAAGAGGCGAAAGAGCTGATGGTAGTTCTCGGTGAGGCGGCTTTGACGGAGATGGATAAGCTGTATGCGAAATTTGCCGACGCTTTTGAACAGGAATATGTGTCCCAGGGCTACGATACGGACCGTGATATTGAAGAGACGCTGGATATCGGCTGGAAGCTTCTTTCCATTCTGCCAAGATCAGAGCTGAAACGTATTGACAATAAATTCCTGGATCAGTACTACGGAAAATAAGGGAGGGGTGAAAGCATGGCATCGACACAGGTGAACCCTACCCGTATGGAGCTTACGCGGCAGAAAAAGAAACTGGCCACAGCTACCAGAGGACATAAGCTTCTGAAAGACAAAAGGGACGAGCTGATGCGCCAGTTCCTGGAATTGGTGAGGGAAAATAAAGCCCTCCGGGAAAAAGTGGAAAAGGGACTGGAGGCAGTGAATAAAAATTTTGTCCTGGCAAGAGCCGCCTCCTCGGACCAGGTATTGAATACGGCTCTCCTTGCTCCAAAGCAGGAAGTGTATCTGGACGCGGATACAAAGAACGTGATGAGCGTGGAGATCCCGGTGTTTACCGTCAGCACCAGAAGCGCGGACGAGGGAGATATTTACTCCTATGGCTTCGCTTTTACCTCCGGGGATCTGGACGACGCGGTAAAATCCCTTCAGGAACTTCTTCCGGATATGCTCCGTCTGGCTGAGGTGGAAAAATCCTGCCAGCTTATGGCTGCGGAGATCGAAAAGACAAGACGGCGGGTAAACGCGCTGGAGTATGTGATGATCCCGGACGCCCAGGAAAAAATCCGCTACATTACCATGAAACTGGACGAGAACGAACGCAGCACCCAGATCCGTCTGATGAAAGTAAAGGATATGATGCTGGAGGAGGCCCGCCAGGAAAGGCTGAAAGAGGACTATGGGGAAGCCTGCGGAAACTGACCGCTCCTCCCCGAACTGTTTTGAGAACAGTGAGGAAAAAAGAGATTTGGCGTTAAGTCATAGTGCCAGATCTCTTTTTTCGATCCCATGTTCTTTCAGTTGAAATTCTGAAAGAAAGGGCACTATAATAAAAGCATAAAGAACAGGAAAGGGGTAAAAAATGATCGTTACAGTCACTATGAATCCGGCTATTGACAAGACCGTAGAAATAGACTCTCTGATCCAGGGAGGTCTGAACCGGATCAAAAAGGTGGAATATGATGCAGGAGGAAAGGGCATCAATGTATCCAAGACGATCCGGGAACTGGGAGGAAAAAGCATTGCCGCCGGATTTCTTGGCGGAAACAATGGGAAAACCATTGCCAGTGTACTGAAAGCGAAAGGAATCGAAAGCGATTTTGTCTGGGTGGACGGCGAGACAAGGACCAACACGAAGGTTTTTGAAGAAAGCGGTACGCTGACAGAGCTTAATGAACCGGGGCCTGTGATCACAAAATCGCAGATAGGAACCCTTGTCCGGAAACTCCTGGGATATGCAGACATTGACACCTTGTTTGTGCTTTCCGGAAGTATCCCGGCAGGAGTTCCGAAGGATACATATGCTGAAATCATCCGGGCAGTACATCAGAAAGGGTCAAAAGTACTGCTGGACGCTGACGGAGAACTGTTTCGCCAGGGAGTGGATGCGGCTCCTGACATTATCAAGCCAAACAGGGTGGAACTGGAGGAATATGCGGAAATGGACTACAGGGCTTCCGAAGAAGAACTTCTGAAGATCGCGGAAAAGCTCAGGGAAAAAGGAATCGGCTCCATTGCCGTATCCATGGGAAAAAGCGGAGCTTTATTTCTTCTGAAGGACGGTGCTGTAAAATGTCCGTCCCTGTCTGTAAAAGCACATTCCACTGTAGGAGCCGGGGACGCCATGGTAGCGGGACTGGCTTATTCCTGGGATAAGAAGCTGCCTGAAGAAGAGACGATCCGTCTATGTATGGCGGTTTCCGCAGGAGCCGTTACTACCATAGGGACGAAACCGCCGGAAAAAGCACTGGTGGAAAGCCTGAAAGAACAGGTGATCCTTGAGAGGCTGAATGAGAAGTATAACAATGTTGTTCCGATGAAAAGCCGGAAGGCGGATGAAAAAACGAAACAGAGATAAAGCCAGGTCCTGAGCCGGTCAGAGCAGGCGGAATACCTGCTCTGCAGCCGCGGCCATATTGCTCTGAGCGCTTTGGGGATCCATAGCTTCCTGAAGAGTAGCAACACCCCGGACAATAGGAAAGAACGCATCGATGCCCTCCTGATTGCATACGGCGGCTTCTTTGGAAACGCTTCCTGCAAAAGCAATAGTACGGACATGGTATTTCTTTGCCAGTCTGGCAACGCCAATGGGCGCTTTTCCCATGGCGGTCTGACGGTCCAGCCGTCCCTCCCCGGTAACGGCATAGTCGGCGTCTTTCAGTTCGTCCGCCAGACGGACAGTGTCAAGAACAAGCTGTACCCCGGGAACAAGTTCTCCGCCAAGGTAGCTTAAAAAGGCAAAGCCAAGACCGCCTGCGGCTCCGGTTCCGGGAACTTCAGAAAGGTCTGATCCAATGGTCCTGGCGGTAACCTTGGCGAAATTTTTCATCCCTGCGTCAATTACAGGAAGCAGATCTTCTGTGATCCCCTTCTGGGGACCGTAGACATAAGTGGCTCCCAGAGGCCCGCAGAGAGGATTGGCAACGTCGCAGGCGATTTTAAAGCTGCACTGAGAAAGCAGTTCCATTTTGTCGGAAAGGATCGCGGAAGCGATTCCGGCCAGGGCCTGAGCACCTTCTCCCGTATCCTGCCCCTCTTTGCCGGGAAAACGAAAACCGAGAGACTTCAGCATTCCGATCCCGCCATCGTTGGTGGCGCTGCCTCCGATACCGATGAGAAAATGCCGGATGCCGCGGCGGAGAGCGTGACAGATCATTTCTCCAAGGCCGCGGGTTGACGCCCTTAAAGGATCGTTTCTGTGGGAAAGGGTTATGCCAGCCGCCGCTGCCGCCTCCATAATGGCTGTATTGCTTTCCTTCAGATACCCGTAATACGTTTTTACCGGGGCTTCCAGAGGACCGGTGACAGTAAGAGAGATCCGCTCTCCTCCAAGACCTTCTATTAAAGCTTCTGCAGTGCCTTCGCCGCCGTCCGCCAGCGGTCTGACCACAACGTCTGCGTCCGGACAGGCAGCCAGAATCCCTTTTCTTGCAGCCATGCCTGCTTCCATAGAACTCATGCTTCCCTTAAAAGAGTCAACTGCAACGACTACTTTCATACTGCACCTCCCTCTGAAAATTTTCCTGCGCGGCGCTTTGCCCTGCCGGACAGATCCGGCTCCGCCATATTCCGGGCGTCCGGTTATCTCGGCTCTTTTCCCTCTGCGAATATCATCATCATCTCATTAGTCAGACTGGAAGAATTTCCCTGACCTTTGATCTCGCTGCGGTGAAACCATTTTGCCATGGAAAGCTCGCTGTGATCTACAGTGAGAGTGTCGTCTCCGTCCACGTCACAGAAAAATCCGAAAAGAAGCGTGCCGCTGAAAGACCAGGGCTGGCTTTTATAGTAGCGGATATTTTTGACCTTCAGCCCTACCTCCTCCATGACTTCACGGCGGACCGTCTCTTCAATGGTTTCGCCGATTTCCGCATATCCGGCGATAAGAGCGTAATTCTTGAAACTGCGTCCCTCGTATTTTGACATAACAAGCTTATCTCCATTGGTGATCCCGATGATCACAGCGGGAGACAGAACCGGGTATTCGTAATGGCCGCAGGAAGGGCAGTACATCTGTCTTTCCGTTTTGCTGTGCTCCATAGGAGCGCCGCAGCAGCCGCAGTACCGGCGGCTTTGATACCAGCGGTAAAGCTGATATCCGGTAATTCCCGCGAAAGCAAGATATTGGGGATGCACAAGCCTGAGAGAACGGATCTCCTGAAAGGAGCAGCCGGGGAAATCATTTTCCTCTGCGCTTCCAAGCAGATAAAAACGGTCTTTATCAATGGTAAAAAGATAAACCAGTTCTCCGGCGTGTTCCTCTTTTTCTTTCAGTTCCTGGAAACGGGGAAAACTGATCTCTCCTTCCGGCTCTTTCTGCCGGAGAAGGATTTTTCCCTCCTGATAACACAGAAGATAACTGTCCTCCGCCGGCGCTGACGGATGATATTCATTATGGTAAATATGTGGTGCGATATCCTGTATCATATGTACGCCTCGTTTTCTTATATTTTTTTATTTGTACCTTAACGCTATGTTTTGGTAATCATAGCACACTGAAAAGAAAATATCCATCCGGAATATGCAGAAATTTTATCTTTTCTTATCCATGGATTTGTGATAATTTTTAATCAGGAGGAATGGCATATGGGTACAATGAACACTTATTCAGGAAAAAAATTTGATCCGCTGGAAATGACGCCGGATAATGTTTTTCTGGAGGATATCGCTCACGCACTGAGCCTGCTGTGCCGCGGCGGAGGACATCTGAAGCATTTCTATTCTGTAGGGCAGCATTCGATAAACTGCGCAGAAGAGGCAAGAGCCAGGGGATGGTCAGAAAGGATGCAGCTCGCCTGTCTTCTCCACGATGCCAGCGAAGCATATATTTCAGATATCATACGTCCGGTGAAAATACATCTGTCCAACTATCTGGAGATAGAGGGAAAGATAATGGGGCAGATCTGGAAGCGGTTTGGACTGGCGGATTTAAGCGAAGAGGAAAACCGGAAGTGGAAACAGATCGACGACGATATACTCCTGTACGAACTGAAGGAACTGATAAAGGGAAAAACGGAAATAACCTGCAGAGAACTGTACTCATGTCCGGATATAGAAGAGAAGCCCTGGAGACAGGTGGAAACAGAATTTAAAGGGCTGGCCAAAGCCTTCCTGAAGGACATAAAGGCCCGGGATACGGCAGAAACCTGTTCCGGAGGCGAAGCATGCAAGTGATAAGAATGGTGAAAAATATATGAAAGACGAACATACATATACTGTACATTTTACAGAAAAGAATCTGTCAGTTTTCGTGGAGGAAGGAACAACACTCCTTCAGGCGGAAATAGCGGCGGGCCTGGTGCCGGACGCTCCCTGCGGCGGGCAGGGAAAATGCGGAAAATGCCGGGTGCTGCTGGATGGAAAGGAGGTTCTGGCCTGTCAGACAAAGGTGGAAAAGGACTGTACAGTGAGCCCTCTTCCAGGAGAGAAAAAGAAAGCGCAGATATTAAATGAAGGGCTTTTCAGGAAAGTCCCCTGTCGGCCGGGAAGCCTTCCGCCGGAGGTGGAGCATCCTCTCCTTGCCGCGGTGGATCTGGGCTCCACTACAGTGGTGGCCTACCTTATGGATGGAAAAAACGGAGAGCTTTTAAGTACCAGAAGCGTTCTGAATCCTCAGAGACAGTATGGGGCCGACGTAGTGATGCGCTGCAGCTATGTGCTGGAACACGGCGCAAAAGCATTAAGCGGCTGTATCCGTGAAGCCATAGACACGCTTCTTGGGGAGGCGGCCGTATCCGCAGGGCGGAAGAAAGAGGAGATCGTAAAAATTGTCATAGCCGGAAACACCTGTATGCACCATCTTTTTCTGGAACTTCCGGTAGATACTCTGGTAAAAGCTCCCTATGTGCCGAAGGTAAAAGAGGCTGTGGAAAAAAAGGCTTCCCACTGCGGTATCCATGTGTGGGAGGAAGCAAGGCTCATATGGCTTCCAAATATCGGAGGTTTTGTTGGAGCAGATACAACGGCCTGTATGCTGGCTGCAGAATTTGACAAAAGAGAAGAGCTTACTCTGATGGTGGATATCGGAACCAACGGGGAAATGGTACTGGGGGACCGCCGGGGCTATACGGTGTGTTCTACTGCTGCAGGGCCGGCCTTCGAGGGGGCGAAGATCACCTGCGGCATGAGAGGAAGCGACGGAGCGGTGGATCATGTATACCTGCAGGACGGGAAAGTAAAGTTCCATGTGATCGGAGAGAAAACGCCGGCGGGTATCTGCGGCTCCGGCCTTCTGGACGCGGTGTACTGTCTCCTTAAGACAGGATGGATACGGGAGGACGGGTATATGAAGGAACCGTGGCATTTTTCCGATAAAGTATTTCTCTGCCAGAAGGATGTAAGGGAACTTCAGCTTGCGAAGGCGGCTATCGCGGCAGGGGTACAGCTTCTCTGCAGAAAAAGGGGCTGCCGTATAGAAGACATACAGACACTGCTTCTTGCAGGAGCCTTCGGAAATTATCTGGATCCGGAAAGCGCCTGCGGGATCGGGCTTCTGCCGGAAGCTTTAAGAGAGAAGATCATTCCCGTAGGGAACGCGGCAGGCGCAGGGGCGCGTCTGGCGGTTCTTTCGGAGGAAGAATTCCGCCGCGGAGAAAAAATGGCGGAAAAGGCCGGATTTCTGGAACTGGCTTCGGAACCTGACTTTATGGATGTTTATGTAGACGAGATGAGCTATGCACAGGAGGATTGTTATGGGATTTGAGGAGATCAGAAAGCTTGCCCTGGATACGGGATTCAGTTATGTAACAAACCTTGACTGCTCCACTTTGGAGCTGCGTCAGGAAGTAAGAGATATGTGCGGAGCCAACACCTGCGGCATGTACGGAAAAAATCTGTCCTGTCCTCCTTCCTGCGGGACTTTGGAGGAATGCAGAAAGCAGGTAGAGAAATACAGCCGGGGCATTGTGGTCCAGACGGTGGGGGACGTAGAGGACAGCATGGATTTTGAAGGAATGGTGGAAGTTGAGCAAAGGCACAAGAAGCAGTTCGCCGAATTGGCGGAAAAGCTCCGCCGGGAATATCCAAAGCTTCTTCCTCTGGGAAGCGGCTGCTGTACAATCTGCAAAAAATGCGCCGGACCGGAGGGAGACTGCCGTTTTCCGGAAAAAAAGATTTCTTCTCTGGAAGCTTACGGAATCGTAGTCAGTGATCTCTGCAGCCGCAATGAGATGAAATATTATTACGGTCCGCAGAAAATTGCCTATACGTCCTGTTATCTCCTGAAATAATATATAACGATGATGCCCGGCCTTATCTGTTTTTCAGAGAATCCGGGCATTGCTTGTCTTTTAGGATCATTTCTGCTCTTCCATGTCGATGAGGCGGAAAGAGAGCAGAAGATAAAGCAGCTCGTCCGGGTCGGACAGATCCGACTGCAGAAAATGGCCGATCCGTTCCAGACGGTACAGCAGAGTGCTGCGGTGGATAAAAAGCTGCTGGGCTGTCCTGGTGGCGTTCTGGTGGTTTTCCAGATAGCAGCGGAGAGTCTGGTAGAGCTGGGACTGGCTGTTTTCCGATTCATATTTCAAATTCAGAAGCTTCTCGTGACATACCATGTATGCGGGAAGCTTTTTTGTGGTCTGTTCCAGAAGATAGGTCAGGGCAATATCGTTAAAGCGGTGGATCCATCTGTGGGGGAATTTACGGCTTCCCACCTGGAGAGAAAGAGATGCTTGTATATATTGGCGGTGAAAATTAAAATGCCCCAGCATCCGGCGGCTGTATCCTGCATTGAGAAAGCTGTCCCGGATGAAGCTGGCAAGCTTCTGTTCAATTTCAGCTTCAGAAAACTGGCAAAGATCCAGATCGATGTATATGACAATATTTCCCTTATGTTCCAGGGCGCAGGAAGCGGGGATGATATTTTCTATATAGCTGATAATGGACCGGTGGGTCAGGTTTTTATAATCTAACAGTTCGGTCTTTAAAAAAATACAGAGATAGTAATGGGAGGACATCCATCCGTAGTCCGTCAGCCGTCTGCTGACTTCCACATAGTCCGCGCTGGAATCCGTCAGGATCGTGTGGAAGATCTGATGAAGCTGATGGCGGGTATCGTGGCTGTCCACAATATTGGTGGACAGGGCATGGTTGATAATACGGGCCAGATATTCCAAAAGAAAACCGAAGGTATCGTCCAGGGGAACTTCTCCCTGAGTGATCAAAAGCCTGTAAAGCGTCCGGTCAAAACGGCGGATATTTACGCAGAGACTTGGCGCGGCAATGCCGTTGCCGGAATAGTAAAAATATCCTATCCTGTGAAAGGCGGCCTCGTAATTTGGATCCTGTTTCAGGGAAAGGATCAGATCGGCGGTTTCCTCTGTAGAGCCCAGTACAGAAGAGGGAAGATCTCCGAAGGAAGTGCCTCTGGAGGCGACGATGGTGAAATCCATGCCGATCAGGACCATGGGATTGGATATGATCGTTCCGGTCATGTCCAGAAGGCTCTGTATGGATCCGTTCATCATCCGGGATTCAAACAGCGCCTGATTCCATTCTTCGTACTTTTGAAAGATCCGTCCCGCAAACTCCAGAAGATCCAAAGGATCGGCGCCGGGGATCAGACAGATGTTCGGATACTGTTCCAGAATATCAGGATCCCGGGGCGAGGTAAGCACCGCCATGCTCCGCAGAGGATTCTTCAGAAAATCGGCGGGAATATCCGAGGCAATATAAAGAACTCCGCCGGAAAAAGTTTCTCCGGCAGTGTTGTGACAGACGGCGTATTTCAGACAGGGATCACTGGCAAACTGCCGGGAAGCCTGTACGGAATACTCCTTTTTTAAATGCCATAAGATCAATTTCGGACTCAGCAGCATAAAAGTCTCCTTTCATAAAAAACAGTGATTTTATTTTACCATTCCCTTCAGAAAACTGCAATAATTCTCTTCCTACAAATTGTAGGAAATAAAGGGAGCAAAATCACATACTTCTGTAAATGGAAAAACGAATTTCCCTGTGATACAATAGGTTTATAGCGAAAGTACGGCTTTCCTTTAATTTGTAGAATAAAGGAGGAAACAAGATGATCATTATCGGTGAAAAAATAAATGGGTCGATCCCGGCAGTAGCGGAAGCCATCGCCGCCCGGGATGCGGAATTTATTAAAAACCGTGCAAAAATCCAGGCGGAGGCAGGGGCAACCTATATCGACTGCTGCGCTTCCGTTCCGGAAGAGGTGGAAGTGGAAACCCTGAAATGGATGATCGACTGCATCCAGGAGGTGACAGACCTTCCGATCTCCGTAGACAGCCCCAGCGCCAGAGTGCTTGCGGAAGTGATCCCCTACTGCAAGAAACCGGGACTGGTAAATTCCGTATCCGGAGAAGGGGACAAGATGGATGTGATCTTCCCGCTGATCGCGGATACAAAGTGGGAAGTGATCTGTCTTCTGTCAGACGATACAGGGATCCCAAAAAGTGCGGAGGACCGCCTGAAGGTATTCGACAAAGTAATGGAAAAAGCGCAGCAGTACGGCATCAGCCCATCCAGGATGCACATTGATCCCCTGGTAGAGATGCTCTGCACTTCAGAAGACGGGATCGCCATGAATGTGGAAGTGATCAGCACTGTCCGCAAGCGTTATCCGAACATCCATATCACGGCGGCGGTGAGCAATATTTCCTTCAACCTTCCGGTCCGCAAGATGATCAACCTGGGATTCACCGTCCTGGCCATGAACGCTGGACTGGACAGCGCGATCCTTGATCCCACCAACCGGGATATGATGGGAGTGATCTACGCCACAGAAGCGCTTCTGGGCGGGGACGAATACTGTATGGAATATATCAGCGCATACAGGGAAGGAATTTTCGGACCAAAGAAATAAGAGAACAATAATCTGAACAAATAAAGAGGAGGTAGACAAAAATGGCAGGAATTCAGGAAGTTTATGATCTGGTGGCAAAGGGGAAAGCAAAAAAGGTGGCAGCGGCAGTAACGGAAGCGCTGGAGGCAGGCTGCGATCCCACTGATATCCTGAACAAAGGAATGATCGCGGCAATGGACGAGGTAGGAGCCAAGTTCAAAAACGGAGAAATCTTTGTTCCGGAGATGCTGGTAGCGGCAAAGGCAATGAAGAACGGAGTAGAAGTGCTGAAGCCCCACCTGGCATCCGGCGTGGCAGGAGCAGCCGGAAAGGTGATCATCGGGACAGTATCCGGCGACCTTCACGATATCGGAAAGAATCTGGTTGCCATGATGCTGGAGTCCTCCGGATTTGAAGTGATCGATCTGGGCGTGGACGTACCGAAGGAAAAATTTGTGGAGGCTTATGAGGCGAACCCGGATACGAAGCTGATCTGCTGTTCCGCGCTTCTGACAACCACCATGAACGCGATGAAAGAGACCGTAGCGCTGTTGAACGGCTCTTCCTTCCGGGGAAATATCAAGGTTATGGTAGGCGGAGCTCCTATCAGCCAGGAATTTGCAGATGAGATCGGAGCGGACGCGTATACAGAAGATGCAGCATCCTGCGCACAGAGAGCGAAAGAGCTTGTTGCATAAAAGGCGGAGTAAAAGGAGGGTTTTTACATGTTAACAGCAAAACAGAATATGATCGAATGTATGAAGGGCGGAAACCCTGACAGATTTGTTAATCAGTATGAAGCGATCCAGCTTCTTTTCCATCCCTTTATGTTTGCAAGTCCTCTTCTGAAAGAGGGACAGGAAAATGTGAAGAATGCCTGGGGCGTTACCCAGAGTTTTCCCAAGGGGACTCCCGGAGCGTTTCCGGTACATACGCCTGACAAGATCGTAGTACAGGATATTGAGCATTGGAAAGACTATGTACATGCTCCGTCACTTGATTTTTCACAGGAACAGTGGGATCAGTGCAAAGCAATGTATGACGCGGTGGATACGGACAAGGCGTTTAAAGCTGCCTTTGTTGCGCCGGGTATTTTTGAGCAGACCCATTATCTCTGCGAGATCGTAAATGCGCTCACCTATTATATTGAGTATGAAGATGAGATGCATGACATGATCAAATATCTGACAGAATGGGAACTGAAGCTTGCGGAGGGAATCTGCAGCAACCTTCATCCGGATATGCTTTTCCATCACGACGACTGGGGAAGCCATGACAGCACCTTTATGAGTCCGGGAATGTTTGAAGAATTTCTTCTGGAGCCTTATAAGGAAATCTACGGCTATTATAAGAGCCACGGAGTAGAATATATCGTTCACCATTCTGACAGCTATGCGGCAACACTTGTTCCCTATATGATCGAGATGGGCATTGATGTATATCAGGGCTGCATGGAGACAAACCATGTGGACGAGCTTTTGAAGAAATACGGCGATAAGATCAGCTTCATGGGCTGCATTGAAAACGGAGATGTTGACAAAGAAGACTGGACGGACGAGAAATGCGAAGCAGAAGTGCGCAGAGTATGTGAGACATACGGAATGAAGCACTTTATCCCCTGCATCGCACAGGGCGGCCCGGGCTCCGTATATCCGGGCGTATATCAGTCTCTGACCAACGCTATCGACAAATTAAATAAAGAGAAATTCGGTATTGAAGATCCTGAATCCGCACGTATGCCGCTGCAGATCCTGTTCTGACACGCGCTGCTGCGGAAAACTGATGTTTCTGCAGGATTCATACAGTGTTCCGCCTTTCAAAATAAACCAGAAAAGATCCGGTACATACCGCCGGATCTTTTCTGGTTTTTAAAGAAAAAGAAAAGAAAAAGAACGTGGAATGTTGACAATCCTCCGCGTCAGTGATAAGCTTAAGAAAGTATAATTCCATATAGAACATATGAAGTGCTGGCCAGGGGAAATACGGCCAGAAGAGGGAATCAGGTGAGAGTCCTGAACGATCCGGTCACTGTAACAGAGGAGCGACCTCTCAGTATCCCATTGTATGAAAGCAAATCCTGCTGCTTTGCCGTCCGCATTCGGCGCAGAGGAGGAACGGACAGTATGAGAAGGGGAGAGGAAACGAGGATTCTGAAGTCAGGAAACCTGCTTCGTATGGCGAGGTTAAACTTCCGTGTAAAGTGTAACAGCCAGCCTGGGATATCCGCAGTCCCTGTGCGCTGTCTGCTTTTTGGAAGCAGGCATTTTTTATGGAATTCGCCTGTTCATATGAATTATACCGTCAGAGGTCCCGCGGGACCGTTGATTAAATGGCAGGCGATACTACTCCGGTTATCTTTGTTCCCTCCGCAAATTGAACGAAGTTATGGTTATTCCGGAGTAGGGTCGCACTCTCAGAAAAGAAAGGTATGATATTTATGGATAAGCCATATTGGGAGGGAAAAGAATATTCCTATTTCAGTCATAAAAAGTGCGAATACTTTCCCTGTCACAAAGGAGCCGACCCGGAAGATTTTAACTGCCTGTTCTGTTATTGTCCGCTGTATGCGCTGGGAGAAAACTGCGGCGGAAATTTCCGCTATACCGAAAATGGAATCAAAGACTGTACCCATTGCCTTCTGCCTCATAAACGGAGGAATTATGGCTATATTACCGGAAAATACCGGGAGCTGGCCGAGCTGATGAAAAAGATGGGGGAACAGGAAACTGAGAAATAAAGAAAATAAAATATAAAATAAAGAAACTGCCGTATCCTCGGGAAATCCGGGAAGTACGGCAGTTTTTTTGTCACAGTAAAATACAGAAGACAGAACGGCAGCTCTTACCGTGTCTGCAGAAATACTTTCAGTCTGGGTATTTGATTGTTTAAGATCAGGGATTCGGGGAACATGGCTTCGTGTACAAATTCGGCCGCGTAAGTAAAGTCGCCTACATGTTCCGGTCCGTGGCTGTCGCTTGAGAGAACGATGGGAATTTCGTATTTCCGGCAGCAGCGAAGGATCTCCGCGCTGCCAGGACGGGTATCCCCGCGGTAGCCATAGGGAGCCAGAGACGCTTCGTTGATCTCAAAGATTACGTTTTCTTCTTTGGCGCAGCAGGCCAGCGCCTCATAATCCACAGGGTACTGAGGATTGTCGCAGTGGCCGAGGATTTTTACCTGGGGGTGCTTCATGGCGTTTATATAGGCAAGGGTATTTTCCTCCCTTGTGCCGCTTTTGTAATTCTGGGAATGCATGCTGGCGATTGCGTAGTCAAGTCTGTCAAGAAGGCTGTCTTCAAGGTCGAGACGGCCGTCGGTGTCAAGAATGTTCAGTTCTGCTCCGTACAGAAGCTCAATGCCAAAGCGCTTTCTGGGGGAGTAAGTCAGGCTGCGGAAATAGGAAGGCGTCCCGGCGGCAAGCGTGGCAGGACCGTGATCTGTAATTCCCAGAAGCCGGAGACCCCGGCGGGAAGCCGCCTTCGCCATATTGGAGATCGTGGCGTTGGTTCCGTGTCCGCTGGCGATGGAATGTGTGTGTATATCGGAAAGATACATAAAGATACCTCCTAAGATCATACGCTGTGTATTGCTGCTATATGGAAAAGTATGGCAGAGAAAACAGCAGTTGTCAATAGGGCGGGGAGCATTTTAGATTCAAAAACCACATAATACAACACGGATATGATGAAGAACAAAATAAAAACCACAATACATATAGAAAATAGGAGATAAAAAGTGTTGAATTTTGTTGACATATGGGAGGCAAAAAGATATAATAAAAATAATGAGTTCATGGCGGCGTTTTCAGAATTTTTTGACGGCTGCCGGATGGGAGGATGATTTATGGCATATAACGAGGAAATACTGCCTCATCTGCAGAGGATCATACAGGAACAGGTTCCGGGCAAACAGATTTCTTTGGCGCACATCATAGCAAATCCGGACAAAATTCTCTATAAAAAACTGGGGCTGGATCCCGCCGTGGATTACTCGAAATCCGCAATCGGGATCATGACTATCACCCCTGCGGAAACGGCGATCATCATAGCGGACATAGCGATCAAATCCTCCGGCGTGGAGCTGGGATTTGTGGACCGTTTCAGCGGAAGCCTGATCATTACGGGTACTGTTTCTGAAGTGGAAGCTTCTGTCACCGCGATACTGGACTATGTAAGCGAAAAGCTGGGCTTCGCTGTCTGTCCTGTTACGAGAACCTGAGTTTTGATACTGTTATGAAAAAAATAGCCCTTATGGGCCGCAGCGAAGCGGGCAAGACCACGCTGACGCAGGCTCTGAAAGGAGAAAAGATCCATTATCACAAAACCCAGTATGTGAATAATTTCGACGTGATCATTGACACTCCCGGCGAATATGCCCAGACCAAAGGGCTTGGACATGCGCTGGCGCTTTATACATATGAAGCGGATATTGTAGGGCTCCTCTGTTCGGCAACGGAGCCGTACTGCCTTTTCCCTCCCTGCTGTACCTGTATGGCAAACCGGGAGGTGATCGGCATTGTAACGAAGATCAACGATCCTGACGCTCATGTGGAGCGCTCCTCCGACTGGCTCCGGCTGGCCGGATGCAAAAAAATCTTTTATGTGGATTCCAAGAAGCAGGAAGGAATACCGGAGCTTCTGGAATATCTCCGGGAAGAAGGGGATGTTATGCCCTGGGAAAAGGGGAACGGAGAAGGAAAAACAGACCTTTTGAATTGTGAAAATAAAAAGAAAGAAAACTGAAAATAATAAGCGGTATTTTACTGTTTTTGCCTGAATGAGTGCAAAACCTGACAAGTCAGGCGGGAATTTTTGAATAATTTTGAAAAACAACAAAAACCACAACTGCAAAACAATAAAAACAACACAAAACAACAAGATTTTCTTGACATTCCTGTTTATAAGGAGTAAAATCTCCTTAGAAATAAAAAGAAACCAAAATGCTCAAGGAGGAAAATGGCATGGTAAACGAATTTGAAATCAAAAAACAGATTTGTGACATCGGAAGAAGGATCTACAACCGCAACATGGTGGCTGCAAACGACGGAAATATCTCCGTAAAACTCAACGACAATGAGTTCCTCTGCACACCTACAGGCGTTTCCAAGGGATTCATGACCCCGGAATACATCTGCAAGGTAAACGCAAAAGGCGAAGTGATCCAGGCAAATCCGGGATTCAAACCTTCATCTGAGATCAAAATGCATATGAGAGTGTATGAGAAACGTCCGGATGTAGGATCTGTAGTACATGCTCATCCTATTTATGCAACATCCTTCGCGATCGCCGGTATCCCGCTGACACAGCCGATCATGCCGGAAGCAGTCATCGCTCTTGGATGTGTTCCGATCGCTGAGTACGGCACACCTTCCACAATGGAAATTCCGGATAATCTGGAAAAATACCTTCCGTATTTCGATGCAGTCCTTCTGGAAAACCACGGAGCTCTTACCTGGTCTACAGACCTGAACGCTGCTTACATGAAGATGGAATCTGTTGAGTTCTACGCACAGCTTCTGTATCAGAGCAAACTTCTGGGCGGCCCGAAGGAATTCGATGAGAAGAACATCGAAAAACTGTATGCTATCCGCCGTAAATTCGGTATGCCTGGCAAACATCCGGCAAATATCTGCCTGAACAAAGGCAAACTGAACTGCCATAACTGCGGAGCATGTGAGGGTGAAGACTACAAACAGTTCCCGGGATATCAGTATGATTTTGTAGGCAAGAACTGCGACGGAGCAGAAAAGAAAGACAATACTGCTGACGCAGAACTTGTTGCAAACATCACAAAACAGGTTATGGCACAGCTTGGAATGAAATAATTCCCGGCGGAAACAAAATAATTTGACGGAATATAAAGGAGGACAATCTCATGCCAATAAGTGAGAGCATGGTACAGGAAATTGTACAGGAAGTTATGGCAAAAATGCAGATTGCAGACGCTCCGGCCGGAAAACATGGTATTTTCAAAGAGATGAACGACGCCATCGAGGCTGCGAAGAAGGCTGACCAGGTCGTTCGCAAAATGTCCATGGACCAGAGAGAAAAAATTCTTACATCCATACGTCAGAAGATCAGAGAAAACGCTGAAGTTCTGGCACTTATGGGCGTTGACGAAACCGGAATGGGAAATGTGGGCGACAAGATCCTGAAACATCATCTTGTAGCTGACAAGACTCCGGGCACAGAAGACATTACCACAACCGCATGGTCAGGAGACAGAGGACTTACGCTGATCGAGATGGGACCTTTCGGTGTGATCGGAGCGATCACTCCATGCACCAACCCCAGCGAGACTATCCTTTGCAACACCATCGGAATGCTGGCAGGAGGAAACACGGTTGTATTTAATCCGCATCCTCAGGCGATCAAAACATCCATTTACGCCATCAACCTTCTGAATGAAGCTTCCCTGGAAGCCGGCGGACCGGACAACATCGCCGTAACGGTAGAGCATCCTACACTGGAAACCAGCAACATTATGATGAAGCACAAAGATATTCAGCTTATCGCTGCTACAGGCGGCCCGGGCGTTGTTACCGCAGTTCTTTCTTCCGGTAAGAGAGGAATCGGAGCGGGAGCAGGAAATCCGCCGGCGCTGGTAGACGAAACCGCTGATATCCGCAAGGCCGCTCAGGACATCGTAAACGGATGTACTTTTGACAACAACCTTCCCTGCATCGCAGAGAAAGAGATCGTTGCGGTATCTTCTGTTGTAGATGAGCTGATGCATTATCTGATCACCGAGAACGACTGCTATCTGGCTTCCAAAGAGGAACAGGACAAGCTTGTTTCCGTGGTTATGAAGGACGGCAGACTGAACCGTAAATGCGTTGGACGTGACGCGAAGACCCTTCTCTCCATGATCGGTGTCAATGCTCCGGCAAACATCCGCTGCATTGTATTTGAAGGACCGAAGGAACACCCGCTGATCACCACAGAGCTTATGATGCCGATCCTTGGCGTTGTAAGGGCAAAGGATTTTGACGACGCGGTAGAACAGGCTGTATGGCTTGAGCACGGCAACCGCCATTCCGCGCACATTCACTCCAAGAACATTGACAACATTACCAAATATGCAAAAGCAATCGACACCGCGATCCTTGTAAAGAACGCCCCGTCTTATGCGGCGCTTGGATTCGGAGGCGAAGGCTACTGCACCTTTACGATTGCAAGCCGTACAGGCGAAGGACTGACAAGCGCCAGCACCTTTACAAAGAGAAGACGCTGTGTAATGTCTGACAGCCTTTGCATTCGTTGATAGGAGGATATAGACAATGGATATGAATAATATTAACATCGAAGAAATAGTGAAGCAGGTTCTTTCCGGTATGACAGGAACCGCACCGGCATCCGCTGCACCGGCAGCTTCCGCAGCTCCGGCGGCATCAGCCGGAATCCCGAAAACCGCAAGAGTCGCTATGATGACAGAGAAAAAGCACTTCGAGCTTCAGGAATATCCTCTTCCGGAAGTGGGAGACGATGATATCCTTGTTAAAGTCGAAGGCTGCGGTGTCTGCGGAACAGACGCTCATGAGTTCAAAAACGATCCTTTCGGACTGATCCCGGTAGTTCTGGGTCATGAAGGAACCGGAGAGATTGTTGCAATGGGCAAGAACGTAAAAGTCGACACAGCAGGAAAACCGGTGAAGATCGGCGATAAAGTGGTTACCTGCATGATCTTCAAAGATGATCCGGAAATCACAATGTTCGACCTCAACAAGAAAAACGTAGGCGGCGCTGACGTTTACGGACTTCTTCCGGATGACGACGTAAAATTCAACGGCTGGTTCGCTGATTACATATTCATCAGAGGCGGAAAATTCGGTTCCACTTTCTTCAATGTAAGCGATCTGGATCTGGATTCCCGAATCCTTATCGAGCCCTGCGCTGTTCTTGTACACGCAGTAGAGAGAGCTAAAACAACAGGCATCCTGAAATTCAACAGCAGAGTAGTTGTACAGGGATGCGGACCGATCGGTCTGATCTGCATCGCAGTTCTTCATACCATGGGTGTGGAAAACATCTGCGCGGTAGACGGAAATGAGCAGCGTCTTGCATTCGCGAAGAAGATGGGCGCGAACACAAGCGTAAACTTTATGAACTATCAGGGAATCGAAGCACTGGCAAACGCAGTGAAAGAAGCACAGGGCGGACACCTTGCTGATTTCGCTTTCCAGTGCACAGGAAACCCGAAGGCACATTCCAATATCTACAAATTTATCCGCAACGGCGGCGGCCTCTGCGAGCTGGGATTCTTCATTAACGGCGGCGACGCAACGATCAATCCGCACTTCGATCTCTGCTCCAAAGAAATCAACCTGGTAGGATCCTGGGTATACAACCTGAGAGATTATGCAACCACATTTGATTTCCTTAAGAGAGCAAAGGCAATCGGCCTTCCGATGTCTGAACTGATCACACATAAGTTCCCGCTTGAGCAGATCAATGAAGCACTTGAAACAAACCTGGCTATGACAGGTCTTAAGATTGCGATTGTAAACAAATAATCCGGAACAGATAAAGGAGAAGCAAAATGGCAGACGCTGTAGGAATTTTGGAAGTGTTTGGGCTGGCCACAGCCTTTGTAGCGGCAGATGCAGGATGCAAGGCGGCCAATGTCCGCCTGGAGGTATTCGATAAGAATAAGCCTGCCAATGCTGACAGCCTGCCAGTACCGCTTCTGGTATGCATCAAATTCCGTGGCAGTGTAACGGATGTGACGGCAGCCGTTGAAGCCGGAATGGAAGTGGCGGACCGGATGACTGGTGTGGTACAGCATTACGTGATTCCCAACCCCGAGGAGGGAACAAGGAAAATGCTGAAAATCAGCGCTTTGGATAAAGACTGACGGGTCATATCCTTGGCAAAAACTTTCTAATTAATACAACATATTCAGGAGGAATGAATAATGGCACAGGAAGCTTTAGGAATGGTAGAAACCAGAGGACTGACTGCAGCGATCGAGGCAGCAGATGCAATGACCAAGGCAGCAGAGGTTACACTGGTAGGAACAGAGAAGATCGGTTCCGGACTTGTAACTGTTATGGTCCGCGGAGACGTAGGCGCTGTAAAAGCAGCAGTAGAGAGCGGAAGCACAGCAGCATCCAGACTTGGTGAGCTGGTTGCAACACATGTGATCCCGAGACCTCACACAGACGTAGAAAAGATTCTGCCCTCCATCTAACAATTAAGCAATAAGGAGTTCGCTCATGAATAAAGCATATGGTTTTATAGAGATCACAGGTGTTGTGGCAGCATTGGATGCGCTGGACATCATGTGTAAAACTGCAGACGTTGAGCTGGCGTCATGGGAACGTAAGCTGGGCGGACGACTGGTAACTCTTATTGTGCAGGGTGATGTATCGGCTGTTACAGAGGCAGTGGAAACTGCGGCAGCCAAGGCAATTAAGAAACCGGCAAGTTATGCAGTGATTGCACGCCCCCACGAGGAAATCGTCAAGATCGTGGAACTCAGTGCAAGCCGATGGAAGAAAAAGACGGAAAAGGCGGAAGACGCCGGGAATGCGGAAAACGCTCAACCGTCAGAAAAATAGAACGGGGATCGATCCCCATTATCAATGATCCATAAGGAGGAAAAAATAATGACACAGGAAGCATTAGGAATGGTAGAAACCAGAGGACTTACAGCAGCTATTGAGGCAGCAGACCAGATGTGCAAAGCAGCAAACGTTACACTGGTAGGAACAGAGAAGATCGGTTCCGGACTGGTAACTGTTATGGTCCGCGGAGACGTGGGAGCCGTTAAATCCGCAGTAGAAAGCGGAAGCACAGCAGCATCCAGACTGGGCGAACTGATCGCAACACATGTAATCCCGAGACCTCACACAGACGTAGAAAAGATTCTGCCTGTATTAAAATAAAGGATGATTTCACGGAGTGAAATTATCCGCCCCAGATTGACCTGGTCAATCTGTTTCCGAAGATAGTTTCACCGGAGCTGTTTAAACTTTATACGGGAAGCGGGTGTATTCTTGGAAACGAAAAATATTGAACTGATTACAAAAATGGTGATCGACGCCATCAATCAGAGTGAAGAAAAAGGCGGAGGCTTTATGGTTCCCATCGGAGTTTCCGCAAGACATATTCACCTGACTCAGGAGCATGTGGAAGCTTTGTTTGGCCCGGGATATCAGCTTACAAAGAAAAAAGACCTGATGGGCGGGCAGTTTGCCTCCAACGAGACGGTGACGATCGTGGGTCTGAAGCTTCGTGCCATTGAGAACGTAAGGATCCTGGGACCGGTCCGCAAGGCTTCTCAGGTGGAGGTGTCCGCTACGGACGCCATCAAACTGGGAATGAAGGTTCCGGTTCGTGAGTCCGGCAATATCAAAGGCAGCGCGCCTATCGCTATAGTCGGACCGAAAGGCGCCATTTACCTGAACGAGGGATGTATCGTGGCTATGCGCCACATCCATATGTCCCCGAAGGATGCCCAGGCTGCAGGCGTGAAGGACGGAGACATTGTTTCCGTAAAAGCTGACAACGAGCGCGGAACAATCTTCAACCATGTGAAGATCCGTGTGGATGACAGCTTCACGCTGGAGATGCACATTGATACTGATGAGGCAAATGCAGCACAGATTGCCACAGGCAATACAGTTACTATCATAAAATAATATTCCTCCAGAAACGAGCCGGTGGCATACGCCACCGGCATCGGAGGATTAAAGTAAAAATTGCGGAGGCTCACATGATTGTAGGAAAAGTAGTTGGAAGCGTGGTTTCCACGCGGAAAAGTGAAAAATTGATCGGACAGAAATTTATGATTGTGGAGCCGGTGCATCATATGAAATCAGAACTCAGCCAGATCGTAGCGATCGATATTATCGGCGCAGGTATCGGCGAATATGTATTGGTGGCACAAGGAAGCGCAGCAAGGATTGGCTGCGGCGAAGAAACAGCACCTATCGATGCGGCCATTGTGGGAATCATTGATGACGGTGCGGGATTGGAGTAACGCCATGGAAATCAACGAATTACAGAAAATAATGCAGGACAGCGGCGTGGTCGGTGCCGGCGGCGCCGGTTTTCCCACTTATGCGAAGCTTACAGACAAGGCGGACACGATTCTCATGAACTGTGCGGAGTGCGAACCTTTACTGAAGTTACACAGACAGTTACTGGAAAAACATGCATATGAGATTATGAAAACCTTTCATCTGATCGCTGAAACTGTCGGCGCTTCAGAGGCTATCATCGGCATCAAAAAATCTTATGTGCAGACTGTAAAAGCACTGCAGCAGCATATTGAAGAATTCCCCGGAATGAGGATCCATCTTCTGGATGAAGTGTATCCTATGGGAGACGAGGTAGTTCTGATCTATGAAGCTACCGGACGTGTGGTACGCCCCGGCGGACTGCCCATCGAGCAGGGCGTCATCGTATTTAACGTAGAGACGATCTACAATGTATACCGTGCTGTGGAAAAACAGAAACCTGTGACAGATAAGTATATATCTGTTGTGGCGGAAGTGGAAAATCCGGTAACAGTACGGGTTCCCGTCGGATGCACACTGGATGAGGTTGTTGCGCAGGCGGGAAATGTGACCGTGAAGGATGCCGTTTATTTTGTAGGCGGCCCGATGATGGGACGCATCGGAACAGGCTCCGAGCCGGTGACAAAGACAACGAATGCAGTTCTGGTCCTTCCAAAGGATCATGTTATTGTTATGAAGAAGAAGAGAACTTCTTCCATAGATTTAAAGAGGGCGGCATCTATTTGCTGCCAGTGTAATACCTGTACGGATCTCTGCCCGAGAAATAATCTGGGACATCCGATCGATCCGGCGCTCTTTATGAGGGCGGCGGCCAACGGAGATTACAGAGACCTGAATCCGTACCTGGATTCTTTCTTCTGCAGCTCCTGCGGTGTCTGCGAAATGTATTCCTGCCCCCAGAGTCTTGCTCCCAGAACACTTCTGGCGGATATGAAGGGCGGACTGAGGAAGGCGGGAGTCAAAGCTCCCCAGGGAGTACAGCCGGTACCGGTACAGCCTTCCAGAGAGTACCGTAAGGTTCCGGAGGAACGGCTGATGGCCCGCCTGGGTCTGACAAAATATGATAAGGATGCACCGATGGACGAGACGCTTGTTCCTGTTTCCAAGGTAAAAATCCTTCTGAGTCAGCATATCGGCGCTCCGGCACAGGCAATTGTGAAAACAGGCGATGAAGTAACCAGAGGGCAGATGATCGCGAAACCGGCTGACGGACTCAGCGTCGGCATCCATGCAAGCATCTGCGGAAAAGTAACTGAAGTGACAGACCGCTACATCATAATTGCAGCAAAGTAGAAAGGACGTGCAGAACATGAGTAAAGCAATCGGAATGATTGAATTTAAAACGACTGCCACGGGTATCACAGCAGCAGATACCATGGTAAAGACCTCTGAAGTAGAGATCGTCGAGGCACAGACCGTATGTCCGGGAAAATATATTGCAATTATCACCGGTGACTTGAGTGCAGTGAAGGCGGCTGTAGACGCGGCAGTTACTACTTATGAAGATAAATGTATCGACAGTTTTGTACTGGGAAATCCCCACGAGTCTCTTTTCCCCGCTATGTATGGAACTACACAGGTGGAAGAGATCAGCGCTCTGGGAATCCTGGAAACATATGACGCCGCATCCATCATCGAGGCGGCGGACCAGGCGGCGAAAACTGCCATTGTAGATGTGATCGAGCTCCGTATCGCCAAAGGTATGTGCGGAAAATCCTATATGCTGATCACAGGAGAAGTTTCCGCAGTGGAGGCTTCCATTGACCGGGCGAAAGAGCTTGTTGCAGAAAAAGGAATGTATCTTGATTCCTCTGTAATCGCTCATCCGGACAGAAGAATGATCGATACGATCCTGTAAAAGAAAGTCAGGAGAGACGAACGGGAGATTTTCCCGTTATAATATGTTTTCAGTAAGGGGGCAAAGGAAATGCTGGCATTAGAGAGACGGAATCTGATCCTTGAGAAGCTCCAGACCGAGAAAAGGGTAGTAGTCAGCGAGCTCAGCCAGCTTTACGACGTTTCTGAGGAGACTATCCGCAGGGATCTGGATAAGCTGGAAAAAGAGGGACTTGCCACAAAAAGCTATGGCGGCGCTGTCATCAATGAAAATGTAAGCATTGATTTGCCCTTTAATATCCGTAAAAACCAGAATGTGGCCGGAAAACAGAAGATGGCGGAGCTTGCTGCTTCCATGGTGCAGGACGGGGAGCATATTTTTCTGGACGCCAGCACCACGGCGGTGTTTATCGCCAAAGCGCTGAAAGAGAAGGAAAGACTTACCGTCATAACAAATTCCATGGAAATACTGATCGAGCTGTCTGACGTGTCCGGCTGGAATATTATCTCTACCGGAGGAGTGATGAAAGAAGGCTATCTTGCTTTTCTGGGATCCAGAACAGAAGAAGCGATACGGTCCTATTTTGTGGATAAGGTATTTTTCTCCTGCAAAGCCCTGGATCCGGAATGGGGGATCATGGAATCCCAGGAAGCCTTCGGCTCCACAAAGAAGGCCATGCTTTCTTCCGGACGAAGAAAGATTCTGGTGGTTGACAGTACAAAGTTTGATCAGACCGCTTTTTCCGTAGCAGGAAAACTGCGGGATGTAGATGTGGTTATCACAGACAGGAAACCGTCGGAAAAATGGCTGGCCCGTTTTACCGACGAAGGCATTGAATGCCGGTATCCTGAAGTATAGCTGCAGAAAAGGAGCAACAGATATGAAAACCTTTGAAATGAAGACAGTCATTCATTTTGGAGACAACGCTCTGGACCGTCTGGCGGAGATTCCCTATAAGAGAGTCCTGATCATCACGGATCCCTTCGTTGTACAGAGCAAGATGATCGACTTGATAACAGCGCCTCTGGAAAAAGGCAGGAAGGAATATGATATTTTCCACAATGTTGTTCCGGACGCGCCGGTAGATAAGATTGCGGATGGGGTGAAGAAATTTTTGAGCTACCAGCCAGATGTGGTCGTAGCCGTAGGCGGTGGCTCCGCGATTGATTCTTCCAAAGCTATCCGTGAATTTGCGCTGAAGATCAATCATTATGCGGATGTGGGACTGATCGCGATTCCTACTACAAGCGGCACAGGCTCGGAAGTTACTTCCTTCGCAGTAGTAAACGATACAGACGCAAAGGTGAAATATCCTCTCGTTTCTGACAGCCTTACAGCAGATGAGGCGATCCTTGACGCTGAGCTGGTAAAAAGCGTTCCTCCGGCGATCACCGCCGATACAGGAATGGACGTATTTACCCACGCGCTGGAATCCTATGTAAGTATTGATCACAATGAATTTTCTTCCGCACTGGCGGAAAAATCCATTGAAATCTGCGGGGTATTCCTTTTAAGAGCATACCTGGACGGAAGCGATATGCACGCCCGCCAGAAGATGCACGTAGCATCCTGTCTTGCCGGACTTTCCTTTAATACGGCGGGACTGGGGATCACCCACAGTATGGCCCACCAGTTGGGCGCAATGTTCCACATACCTCATGGAAGGGCAAACGCTATGCTGCTTCCTCACATTGTGGAATTTAACGCAAACATCAACAAGCACAGCAGGAGCCAGAAGGAATATCTTCCGGCAGTGAAGCGGTATGCGAACATTGCCCATATTCTGGGGCTCAGCAATTATAATAAAGTAATGAGTGTCCGGTCTCTTGTGAACTGGATCCAGTTTATGCAGAAGGAAATGAATATTCCTCTGACAATCCAGGAAATCGGAACTATTACACCAGACGCATATTTTGCGGCGGTGGAGAAAATGGCGGAGGCGGCGCTGGCGGATACCTGTACGGCAACCAACCCAAGAGTACCCACAAAAGAAGACATCATAAAGATCTATACGAAATTATGGTCCTTCTAAGCTGAGAATATGCAGCAGACTTTTCCTGGAAGGTAAATACTATGAAAAGATCGAAAAGAATTGAGGTATTGGATCAGCGTCCGGTAAATCTGGACGGTTTCATTGACGAATGGCCGGAGATGGGACTTGTGGCAATGAAAAGCCCCTATGATCCAAAACCTTCCATAAAAATAGAAAACGGCGTGATCGTTGAACTGGACGGAAAGAAAAGAGAAGACTTTGATTTCCTGGATCAGTTCATTGCAGATTACGCGATCCGTATCGAACGGGCGGAGGCATCCATGGCAGTATCCTCCCTGGAGATTGCCAGAAAGATCGTAGACATCCATGTTTCCCGCAAGGAGATCCTGGAATTGATCTCCGGCATCACTCCCGCGAAAATGGCAGAGGTGATCAACCAGCTGAACGTAGTGGAAATGATGATGGGAATGCAGAAGATGCGTGCAAGGAGAGTTCCCGGAAACCAGGCTCATATTACGAACCTGAAGGACGATCCGGTTCAGATCGCGGCTGACGCTGCAGAGGGAGCACTGAGAGGATTCAGCGAAGAGGAGACCACGATGGGCGTTGCCCGTTATGCGCCATTCAGCGCTATGGCTCTTCTGATCGGAGCCCAGGCAGGGCGTCCCGGCGTTCTGACCCAGTGTTCCGCTGAGGAAGCTACGGAACTGGAACTGGGTATCCGCGGCCTTACGACTTATGCGGAAACTCTTTCCGTTTATGGTACGGAAAAGGTATTTATCGACGGAGATGATACCCCTTATTCCAAAGCATTTCTCAATTCCGCCTATGCTTCACGAGGATTGAAGGTGCGCTTCAGTTCAGGAGCCGGTTCCGAGGCCCTTATGGGAAGCAGCGAGAAGAAGTCCATGCTTTATCTGGAATGCCGCTGTCTCTATGTGACAAAAGGAGCGGGAAGCCAGGGAATCCAGAACGGTTCCGTAAGCTGTATCGGCGTTGCCGCAAGCGTACCGTCAGGAATCCGCGAAGTTATGGGCGAAAACCTTGTAGCGGCTCTTCTTGGACTGGAATGCGCTTCTTCCAATGATCAGAGCTTTTCAAATTCTGACATGAGAAGGACAGCCAGAACAATGCTGCAGTTTATGCCGGGAACAGACTTTATCTTCTCCGGATATGCGGCGGAACCCAACTACGACAATATGTTCGCGGGATCAAATTTTGACGCCGAGGACTTTGACGATTATAACGTAATGCAGAGAGACATGCAGGTAGACGGAGGTCTCCGGCCTGTAAAAGAGGAAGACGTGATCCGGGTGCGCCGTACGGCTGCAAAAGCGGTTCAGGCTGTTTTCCAGTATCTGGGTCTTACCCGGGTGACAGACGAGCAGGTGGAGGCAGTGGTTTATGCTCACGGCAGCAAAGACACGCTGAGCCGTGATGTGGCATCCGACCTGATGGCTGCAGATGAAATGATGAAACGCGGCATTACAGGCATTGACGTGGTAAAAGCTCTGGCTGACAGCGGTTATACAGAGCTGGCGGAAAATATCCTGAACATGCTGAAACAGAGAGTGATTGGAGATTACATGCAGACGGCGGCGATCCTGGACGATCATTTCCAGGTAATGTCCGGCGTCAATACTCCAAATGATTATATGGGCCCGGGAACCGGATACCGTGTTTCCGGAGAACGCTGGGAGGAGATCAAAGCAATTCCTCACAGAATCGATACAAACGAAATTTAGGAGGTGCGCCATGGAAGTGAATGAACAACTGATACGGACGATCACACAGGCAGTCGTGGAGCAGTTGCACAGAAATGATGCGCAGCCCCAGGCAGCAACAGGCAGAGCTGCTTCTTCCGCCCTTGCCGGAAGAACGAGAATACGTCCGAAGCATTCCTACGAGGGCGCTGTAAGAGCAGTGCAGGGCACTGATCCCAAGGAAATCGTCATTGGAGTGGGCGCTGCCTTTCAGACAGAGATCAAGAAAACTCTGGGCGGCCTTCCTCTTGACGAAGTGCTCCGCAACGTAAAAGCCGGCATTGAGGAGGAAGGAATGGTTTCCCGTGTCGTAAAGGTGCTTGACACCTCCGATGTGGGATTTATGGCGCTTCAGGCGGCAAAGCTGTCCGGTTCCGGATTCGGAATCGGAATCCAGTCAAAAGGAACAACAGTCATTCATCAAAAGGATCTGTATCCCCTTTCCAATCTGGAACTGTTTCCCCAGGCGCCTCTGATGACGCTGGATACCTACCGGAGAATCGGAAAAAACGCTGCCAAATATGCAAAAGGAGAAAAGGTCACGCCTATTGAAAGCACCAATGATCCTATGGTCCGTGCAAAATTCCAGGTGAAGGCGGCTCTTATGCATATTATGGAAACAGAACAGCTTGACCCGGACAAGGGAATGATCGAATGGGAGGGCGTAAGATGAGCAATTATCCTTTAGGAAAAAACGAAGCAGATACGATTGCTTCCAAAACAGGGAAGAAACTTTCCCAGATCACCCTTGAAGAAGTAAAAAGAGGCAATGTAACGGCGGAGGATATTAAGATTTCTCCGGAAATGCTGAAACGTCAGGGACAGGTGGCAAGGGAAGCGGATAATCCTCAGATGGAAGCAAACTTTGAGAGAGCCGCCGAGCTTTCCAATGTACCGGACGACGTGATCCTGAATATGTACAACAAGCTGCGTCCCAACCGTTCTACAAAGAGAGAACTTGTTCTGATGGCGCAGGAGCTGCTGGAGAAATATCATGCTCCCCACTGTGCGAAGCTGGTATTAGAAGCGGCGGAAATTTACGAAAAGAGGGGAATTCTTCTTTGAAACTGATTGCTGGAGTTGACATCGGAAATTCCACAACTGAAGTATGTGTAGGAAGCGTGGGAGAGGACGGAAGCTTTCATTTCCTTGCCAGCGCTTCCCGCTTTACCACAGGGACCAAGGGAACTCTTCCCAATGTCCATGGGATCAAAGGCGCTCTGGAGGATGCGATGTACAGTATTCACCAGCCGTTAAGCGCTCTTGATCTAGTGCGGCTCAACGAGGCGGCTCCGGTGATCGGGGATACGGCGATGGAGACCATTACGGAAACCATTATTACCGAATCCTCCATGATCGGCCATAACCCCTCCACTCCGGCAGGAGCAGGAGAGGCGGTAGGATATCTTCTTTTCCTGGAAAATATCTGGAAGGGAAAACCGGGCGTTCCTTATATTGTTGTGGCCTCCAGCAAATTTTCCTATGAGGAGGCGGCGGCAAGACTGAATCAGCATATTCCGGAACTGGATATCCGGGGAGTGATTCTTCAGGCAGATGAAGCTGTCCTTGTGGAAAACCGTTTGAATAAAAAGATTCCGATCATTGACGAGGTGCGCCATATCAGCAGAGTGCCGGAGGACAAGCTGGCAGCCATCGAGGTGGCTCTGCCCGGAACAAGTATCCGGATGCTGAGCAATCCTTATGGAATCGCCACCCTTCTGGGGCTGAATGCGGAAGAGACAAGAATGGTGACACCGATTGCCAAAAGCCTGATCGGAAAAAGAAGCGCGGTGGTGATCCGAACGCCTAATGGAAACGTTCGGGAGAATATCCTTCCCGCCGGAGAAGTGTTTTTCCACGGAGAACGGGAATCCCGGGTCAACATTGACGCCGGGGCGGACGAGATCATGGATGCTCTTCAGGATGCAGGAGAGATCCGTGATATTGACGGAGAGAAAAATACAAACGTAGGGAACATGTTTGAGAGGATCAAAACCAGCATGGCGGATGTGGCCCAGAGTCAGGATCACGACGTCCGCATTACGGATATCCTTGCGGTAGATACGCTTGCTCCTGTGGAGATCTCCGGTTCTCTTGCGGGAGAAACCTGTATGGAGAAGGCCGTAGGGATAGCGGCCATGGTAAAAACACAGCATCTTCCCATGCAGAAGATTGCAGAGAAGCTGGAGGAGGAGCTGCACGTGAAGGCTGTGGTGGCCGGTGTGGAGGCTGTAATGGCATCCCTCGGAGCCATGACTACGCCGGGAACGCAGCTTCCGCTCGCCATCCTTGATATGGGCGGAGGCTCTACGGATGCAGCGGTGCTGGAACCTGACGGAAGCGTCAGGACAACTCATCAGGCAGGAGCCGGGGAGCTGGTGTCCATGCTGATACAGACAGAGCTTGGCCTTGAAAGCCGCGCGGAGGCGGAACAGATTAAGAAATATCCTATGGGAAAGGTGGAAAGCCTGTTCCATATGAGACTGGAAAACGGTTCTATGCGCTTCTTTGAGGAATCCATAGATCCAAGATATTATGGTCATGTGGTGCTTCTGGCGAAGAATGAAATGCTCCGGATCGAGGAAGACATTCCGATGGAAAAGATACTGGAGGTGCGCAGAGAGGCGAAGAGGAAGGTATTTGTGCGCAACGCGATACGCGCCCTTACCTATGTGGCGCCGGATCATGATCTGAGAAAGATTCCCAATGTAGTTCTGGTAGGCGGTTCCGCGGAAGACTTTGAGATTCCGGAAATGCTGACGGAGGCTCTGGCGGAATTCCGCATTGTCTGCGGACGCGGAAATATCCGCGGCACAGAAGGACCGAGAAACGCAGTTGCCACCGGACTTCTGCTTTCGTACCTGTCGGAGCGGCAGGGAGCCTGAAGCTGAAAAGAAAGGGCGAGCCGCGTGAACCGTATCATCGGGACTGAAATCACGTGGTCTGGAGCGTGTTGCCTGTTGTACATTAACGCTATCAGTACGATGGGAAAATGGAGGAACCGGGAGGAAAGGCTATGGTTGTAAACAGACCGACGATCATCATATACACCCGGGAAGCGGATGAAGATCTTCTCCGGGAGATCTGTGCGGGAATCGAGGAAGAAGGCGTCCTGTACGAGATCCATTCCAGAGAGGGAAACCTTGACGAACTGGCTTATGAGGCCGCGAAAGAATCCATGCTGGGTTCGGGGATCGGCGTCACGGGACAGAGAGCCGCCATGCAGATGGCGCGGCTTCCCATGGGGAAAAACGTATTCGAGCTGAACGCTCCACGGTTCTGGCAGTGCAGGAATCTGGGCTCCAACAGCGCGAGAGCGGTGAAGAAAATGCCTTTTAAGCCTGTCTATGGACAGGAGGAAACTCGTTAAACAACAGGAGATGCCATGATGAACATTTATACAAAAAACGGGGATAAAGGCACCACAAGCCTTATCCATACAAAAAATGTCTCCAAGTCAGACGACCGCATCCAGCTTGTAGGCGCCATCGACGAGCTGACAAGCCATCTTGGACTTGTAAAGACCATGCTGGAAGACGCGGATGCCGTTCATATGCTGGAAAGTATTCAGGGAACCCTGATGACTGTGATGGCAGGTGTGGCTGATCCTTATAGCAGAGACTATAAAATGCCTGACAGCAAGGCGGAAGAGCTGGAACAGGAAATCGACAGGATACAGGGACTATACCCCCATCCGAAGGAATTTCAGTTTGTTCTGCCGGGCAAATGCCGTCTGTCAGCCGAGATAGACATAGCGCGTACGGTAGCCAGAAGGGCGGAGCGCGCCCTGGCCGCTGTCAGTGTGAAATTCGGCGCCGACAACGGGGCAAAGAAATATATGAACCGTCTGGCAGACTATCTTTATGTGCTTGCCAGATATACAGACGCCAGGGAAGTGGAAAATGTGGAAAAATCAGAAAAAACTGCTGCTCCCTGTGGAAAAGAGGCTGAAAGTATGGGTGAAAATCAGAGCGGCGCGGCCAGCGAAGCCGTGATCCAGGAAGTTCTCAAGCGTATGGGGATTCAGGGAAGGATCACGCTTGACAGCGCCAAGAAACTGATCGAAAAAATCGAAGAAGAAGCAAAGCGCAGAGGAAAAAAAGCAGTTATCGCCGTGTGCGGACCTGACGGAAATCCTATAGCGGTCCATGTGATGGACGGCGCTTTTCTTGTAAGTTTCGACGTGGCTACAAAGAAAGCCTATACATCAGTGGCTGTCAAGATGTCGACCAAAGAGCTGAGCGCTCTTGCCCAGCCGGGCGAAACCTTCTATGGCGTGGATAAAATGGACGGCGGAAAGATTGTGATCTTTGCCGGCGGCGTTCCGCTGAAGGTAGGAGATACCATTATCGGCGGCCTTGGAATCAGCGGCGGCACAGGCGAGGAAGACCACAGCCTGGCGGAATACGGGTTGTCTGTGCTGAATGAAGTGCTGTAATATATCTGACGGAAAAACCGGATAAAAGCGTTAAAAAATAAGGAGTATATCCAGAGGTTCAGAGAGAACAGGATATACTCCTTTTTGTGTAATAAGCCCGGCGGACGGCCACTGTATCTGCTGAGCGGACATCCCGGCTTGCAGGACTACGGTGCCGACGCTTTCTGTCAGAAATATCAGGTGGATTCACGACCGTTTATACTGCCCCGGGGTGATGCCCTTGTATTTTTTAAAGGTACGGATAAAATAACTCAGGTCGTTGAAACCGTTCCGGTAGGCGATCTCCGTGATAGAATCGTCGGTGGTGGATAGCTGGTAACAGGCCTGCTCGATCCGCTGATGGTTCAGATATTCCATTGGCGTTTGATGCGTCATCTCCGAAAAGAAACGGCAGAAATATTTCGGGGACATAGATACAGAGGCGGAAAGCTGCTTCAGTGTAAGGGGAGAGGCATAGTTGTGTTCTATGAACTCCAGTACCTGCTTTAACTGCAGGATCCTCTTATAATCTCGTCTCGCCTTGCGAACACCCTCCAAATAGTAATGATTACTAAAAACAAGACCAAAAAAGTGGTAAAATTGTCCAATCACAGTTAATTCGTATCCTTCCGGTTTTTTCCAGAGAGCGTCAAAAGCGCAGTTTACTGCCTGACAGATTTCAGTCTGTTTTTCCGTAAAATGATGATAGATCATAACTTCCTGGTGGATGATCTTCTGCATGTAGCCGGCGCAGACGGAATTGTATTTTAAAAATACGTTTCCGTCAAATACGATGCACTGATAGACACAATCATCGGGAATCCCGCTGTGAAGGATTCCGCTGTGTACAAAAATGATATCTCCGGCCTGCGCGGTGAAACTTTTTTCATCTAAAGTGACGGTAAGACTCCCCTTTAATATGCGCATGATTTCATACTCCACATGCCAGTGATAGGACATGACATACCGGGGATGCGTGATTTCAATATGGTGAAATTCAAAAGGAAAGTCATAAGTTCCTCTCAGACGGTCTTCGTTTCGGTCCAGATCATGCAAAGCTTCAGTCCTCCCTTTTTAAAATTAATAGAAATTTTATAGATAATACTGAAAAAGTGAATATAATACTATTTTTTGCTATTATAACACAAGTAATTCTGTTTTGGCAAATGTATACTATAATCATCAAGGACGTACTTCAGGGGTGTGGCTGCCGAAGGGGGAGACTCCAGACGGCAACGGTGAGATTTACTGAAGCTCATCCCGGAATAAAACCAAAATGGAGGTAATGTAAATTATGGCAAAAAGCAGATTAATCGGAAGCTATCCTGTAATCGGAATCAGACCGACAATCGACGGACGTAGAGGCGCTCTGGACGTAAGAGGTTCTCTGGAAGAGCAGACCATGAACATGGCTAAGAACGCTGCTAAATTATTCGAGGAGAATCTGAAATACTCCAACGGCGAGCCGGTTAAAGTTGTTATCGCTGACTCCACCATCGGACGTGTCGGCGAAGCTGCAGCATGCGCTGACAAATTCCGCAAAGAAGGCGTTGATATTACCCTTACTGTTACACCCTGCTGGTGCTACGGTTCTGAGACCATGGATATGGATCCCCAGACCATCAAGGCTGTATGGGGCCTGAACGCAACAGAGAGACCCGGCGCTGTATATCTGGCATCTGTTCTGGCTACACATGCACAGAAGGGACTTCCGGCATTCGGTATCTACGGACATGACGTTCAGGATGCTGACGATATGACAATTCCGGAAGACGTAAAAGAAAAACTGTTAAGATTCGGACGCGCGGCAGTTGCTGCTGCTTCCATGAGAGGCAAATCCTATCTGCAGATCGGTTCCGTTACCATGGGTATCGGCGGATCCATCATTGATCAGGATTTCATCGAGTCCTATCTTGGAATGAGAGTAGAGTCTGTTGACGAGGTTGAGATCATCCGCCGCATGACAGAAGGCATCTACGATCACGCTGAATTCGAGAAAGCTCTGAAATGGGCGAAAGAGACCTGCAAGATCGGCTTCGACAAGAACCCGCCGGAACTGCAGATGACAGACGAGCAGAAAGAAGAACAGTTCGAGTTTGTTGTTAAGATGGCTGTTATTATCAAAGAGCTGATGAACGGCTGCGACAAACTGGATCCGAAATTCTCCGAGGAAGCGATCGGACACAACGCTCTGGCAGCTGGTTTCCAGGGTCAGAGACAGTGGACAGACTTCTATCCCAACGGAGACTTCGCAGAGGCTATGCTGAATACTTCCTTTGACTGGGAAGGCGCAAGAGAGCCCTACATCCTGGCAACAGAGAACGACGTACTGAACGGTCTCGGAATGATGTTCATGAAACTCCTTACCAACCGCGCGCAGATGTTCGCAGACGTTCGTACATACTGGAGCCCGGAAGCTGTTAAGAGAGTGACAGGATATGACCTTGAAGGCGTTGCAAAAGAAAACGGTGGTTTCATCCATCTGATCAACTCCGGCGCATGCTGTCTTGATGCCAACGGAGAGGCAAAAGATGAGAACGGAAACGCTGTTATGAAAGAATGGTGGAACGTAACTGAGGAAGATCAGAAAGCTATTATGGCTGCAACCACCTGGAACGCAGCAGACAACGGATACTTCCGTGGCGGCGGATTCTCCTCCAGATTCGAGACAAAGGCTCAGATGCCTGCTACTATGATCCGTCTGAACCTTGTAAAAGGTCTTGGACCGGTTCTTCAGATTGCTGAAGGATGGACAGTAGGCCTTCCGGCAGACGTATCCGATACACTCTGGAAACGTACTGACTATACATGGCCCTGCACATGGTTCACACCAAGATGCGACGGCAAAGAAGGCGCGTTCAAAGACGCTTACAGCGTAATGAACAACTGGGGCGCTAACCACGGAGCAATCTCCTACGGACATATCGGCGCAGACCTGATCACCATGTGCTCCATGCTGAGAATTCCGGTTTGCATGCACAACGTTCCGGAAGAGAAGATCTTCCGTCCGGCTGCATGGAACGCATTCGGAATGGACAAAGAGGGCGCAGATTTCCGCGCATGCAAGAACTACGGACCTCTTTACAAATAAGAAAAATAAGAGATTGTATACTTAAGAATTGTATACTCCTGAAAGGCTTTTCGGGCATTGCCCGGAAAGCCTTCTTTTTGCTGGATCTTCTTTTTGCTGGATCTTCTTTTTGCTGGATCTTCTTTTTGTGGAATCTTTTTTGTGGGTCGTTTTTACTGGAGCCTTTTATTTTTGTTAGGCTAATGGCCTGTTTCCATGATGATATGAATTTTTTCACTGAACCGCGAAAGGAAATTTTTGTATATAACATAATAATCAGAGATTGAAGATTCTGACAGAAGTTTACGGATGAAATAAGGAAACCAGGGAAAGTAACCGTAGAGAGAAAGGGAAGTTTACGGACAAAATGAGGAAATCGAGGAAAGTAACCGTAGAAAGGAGAGGAAGTTTACGGATGAAATAAGGAAATCTGGGAAAGTAACCGTAGAAAGGAGAGGAAGTTTACGGACAAAATGAGGAAATCCGAGAAAGTAACCGTAGAAAGGAGAGGAAGTTTACGGACGAAATGAGGAAATCGAGGAAAGTAACCGTAGAAAGGAGGGGAAATTTACGGACGAAATGAGGAAATCCGAGAAAGTAACCGTAGAAAGGAGGGGAAGTTTACGGACGAAATGAGGAAATTCGAGAAAGTAACCGTAGATAGGCAAGCCGATTTACGGTTGAGATGAGAAAACGGGGAATTTGAGTAGTTAGCACATCTGATTCTATGAGAACATCTCGGTTTTTGTCGCACTATTTCGTGAAGTTTGTGGAAAAAGGGATTACCAAGGCAGGATATCTGTGATATTATAGCGTTAAACAAACATATCTATTCAGAAAAAGGGGACATGGAGAAAATCATGAAAAAAGCGGGGAGAATTTGTCTGGTTCTGATTCTGAGCCTTCTTTTTGCTGTGTCGGTATCCGCAGATGTTCAGAGCGGAAGGAAACCGGATTACAGAACAGACTATTATATGATTGTAGAATCAAAGGCAGGAGGCATTGATATATACGCTCAGCCGGATCTGGAATCTTCAAAGCTGAACGAAGAACTGATTCCAAATGGTACGGCGCTTCATATCGAAGGGGAAGTGGAGGATAAAAATGATCAGCGTACCTGGGGTTATGTGGAATATCATGGGATGAACGGCTATGTGCCGCTGGATGACTGCCGTCCGGCACAGAGCAGACAGGAAGCTATCGACTCAGAGCTGTATATTGCCGGAAAGGATAATGTTGATTATGATGCGGACTACGATGTAACGGCTTACGCAGAGGAAGGAAGCCAGAAGCTTTATCAGGGTCCCGGCGAAAAATATGGCGTTGTGCCCGGCTCCAAGGAGATAGAGAACGGAGAGATCCTTCATATCACACAGGATGCGGAGCTTGTGGATGGAAGCCGCTGGGGAGTTACCACAGTAGATGGAAAAGAAGGCTGGATAGATCTTGATAAGACGACTGAAGGAAAAGAAGAGCCGGAGCAAGCTGGTATATCTGTAAGAAAAGGCGAAGCACAAGCGACCGCCGCACCGGACAAAGTACTAGAGCAGAGTACCGAACCGGAAAAAACAGCCGGGGCGGGGACGATGATAGAATCAAAAGAGGCGGAGAAGCCGGAAGGAACATCCGAACCGAGAAGAGAAGAGAACTCAGAGCAGAGTACCGAACCGGAAAAAACAGCCGGGGCGGGAACGATGACAGCATCAAAAGAGACGGAAAAGCCGGAAGGAACATCCGAACCGAGAGGAAAAGAGAACTCAGAACAGAGTACCGAACCGGAAAAAACAGCCGGGGCGGGGACGATGGCAGCATCAAAAGAGACGGAGAAGCCGGAAGGGACAGAAGAAGCCCAGGATGTTTCCGGCCAGGATGTTACAGCCGATACCAATCCGGCACCTTATCAGCCAATAATATGCATCGTTCTGATCGGAATTGCGGCTGTGATCGTACTTCTCATCTATCATTTCAGGAAACGGTGATCATATAAGAACATATGATATGACAAAAAGAAAAAGCAGCAAAAAATACCCAACAGCCTTTCCGGCATGTCGGGTATTTTTTATGAGAATATTTAGCGTGTTGTCCCT
>ERZ1643246.115-NODE-115-length-103316-cov-6.668403_pt1 | contig 103316 bp, 97 predicted proteins | sample MGYA00579265_ERZ1643246 | MGnify/ENA primary metagenome ERZ1643246 (study PRJEB29033, sample SAMEA4952261) | chicken gut metagenome | biome: Broiler Chicken; feature: Gastrointestinal Tract; material: Caecum | place: Ireland | collected 2018 | study: Broiler...
GGGGGGGGGGGGGGGGGGGGGGGGGGGGGGGGGGGGGGGGGGGGGGGGGGGGGGCGTGCAGTACGCCCATTGCGCAGGGGTACATAATATGGATCCCATTGCGGCGATAGACATCAAGAACAATCTCACGAATGGTATCCGACAGCACCCGGGAATCATAATCCAGCTGCGTGAGCACCAGAAAATGCACGCCGTCCAGTCGGAAAAATTCAAACTGTTCGCCCAGCTCCATTTCCATTCGGTTGGAGATTTCACGGAGCATGGCATCTCCGGTACTTCGGCCCAAAGACAGATTGATGTCGGAAAAATTTCGCAGATGGAAGCATAAGAGCAGAATCTTGGATTGCCGTCGGCAAAGTGTTTCAAGATCTTTTAGGGCGCAGGACAAGTTCAAAAGGCCGGTGACGGGGTCCACTTCAGATTCGTTTTTGAGGCTAATCATACTGCCGGAGAAAAACAAGGGTGTGGTTTTTTGTTCATCCCAAGTCAAAATCCCGCGGCAATGAATCCAGACCAGTTGTCCGCTTTTGTCAAAGATACGATAACGGATGCTGTGTGTGGTGCGCTTTTCGCGGAACATGGCTTGCGAGTCCTTGATATGGAGCTGACGGTCCGGTTCATAGATGCGCTGCTCCAGAAGCCCGACAAAATCATAGACAAGATTGCTGTCAAAATTGAAGGTATCCCGCAGATTGTCGGAGATGTAATAAATATTGCGCTGCACATCGCCGCAATATAGATAGAAGGGCGCCTCCGGCATCGCAATGGAATGGAAAAACGTTTCGGCATCAAAGTAATAGTTTTGCAGGAAAGCCTGAAACGCCGTGGACTTAGAAGAGTCAAAATGCGGCTCATGCGTCTGTTGATTTTCATAATAAGAGAGTTTATCACGATACATGCTGTCGTCAGCCAGCGTGATGAGCTGAGAAAAATCTTCTTCGAGAGAATCCGACCATGTGCTGCCGATCGATAGAGCGCAATTTTCTTCCGTAACGCGAGTGCGGAGCTGTTGTACCTGCTCTTCCAGAACCTTTTCGGAGACATCTTGACAGACTACCAGAAATTCATCTCCACCGATGCGGTAAACATTTTTGGGAGAAAATAACTCGGTCAAAATATGGGAGGCTTGCAAAATCAAGCGATCTCCGTTATTGTGGCCTAAGTTATCGTTGATTCGCTTTAAACCGATCAGATCGCAGTAAATCAAGCCAAGTGTTTTTCGATTTTGGTATTCCTCGCTGCTGATATATCGATTGAGTGCATGACGATTGAGTAACTGCGTCATGGAATCGTGGTAGCTCAGTTCTTCCAGATGGGCCATCAGATCCCGACGGAGCAAGATAGATCCCATGAAATGGGACAATACTTTGATGGTGCCGGATATTTTGCGAAGATGCTTTACCGCGGGATTATCCAGCCGCAGTAATCCAATTATTTTGCCCTTGGAAAGCACGGGGGACAGCATCAGTGCATGAATGTTTACAAAGTCCGGTTCAGATGAAAATTGGCAAGGATTTGGCAGACGGTTGTCATTGTCACTGAAGATCAGCACCTCATTGCGGTATAAGCTCTGAAGATGTTGCGGATACTCCACTTGAAGCGAAAGGTTGATAGGGTGCCCGGTGGATAAAGGCGACCAGTGATATGTGCTTAGAAATTCGCCATTGTCCATTCTTTCATAGAGGAAAACATTTTCGCATCCAAGTTGTGAGCCAATATATTGCAGCATCAGCTCGAGTGATATAGAAGGATCGGAAGCGGAATGGGTGGCCATTAAGCACTTATTGATGAAAAAATTGGGATTCATTGCGGTATCATCAGAGTCATCGGATTTTTTTGCATCAAGAGCTGCCTCGTCCGGTATCGCAATTTCAACCCGGTATTTTCGTCCTTCATACTGGACAATATAATCTTTCAGATGAAGGGCTTTGTTAACAATGGGGTTATAATAATCCCACTCATAAAGCTGATCTTCAATCAGTTGTGTATTTGTGCAGAACGGACAGGGCATAGGAAAATTTTGAAGAACAGCGTAGCATTTTTTTCCTTTGTATTCTTCAGGACTGGAGATTTGAAACCATTCCCGAGCCTTGGCATTCATGTATAACAATTCATAAGTGTTCATATCTGAGACATAAACACCGGCATAGAAGTTCTCTAAAAATTCCCAGACCGCTTTCACGTTACATTCTCCTTTCAGGAAGATTTGATGTGTTAAAGCCCTGCTAATATTATATATCATATATCGGCAAGATTAAAGCATAATTAAAGCCGAACAGGGAAAAGTGCAAAAAAAGAAGCCCTTGAGGGCTTCTTTTTTTGTATGGATTGTAATTAGGAGGTTTGGGTTTCGGATTTCAGACCATCACCGTCACCACCATCAGCAATGACAAATTCAGCTCCAATTAATGTGTTTTCATCATTGTACAGTCCTTCGAGACGCAGGGATAGAGGCGAGGGGCGAGGAGTACCAACTTCACTGTACAGAAGCGGATTTACAGGAATTTCCGTGCCATCTGTTTGTGAAAAGTATGAGGGAATAATATTGATGGTGCCATTGATCGGGAAGTTGGTCGCTTGAATGGTGAATCCCCAAACAGAGCTGCTTCTGACTTGGACACTGGCTGAGCCTGAACCGGTTACTACTGCATCGTTTTCTCGTGCCGTATATGGATGCGATATTTTTCCATTGGCCGTTTCTATAACTCGCAACTCCTTGTCAAACGATACGGTAACATATCCATTGAATGTGCTAGAAACGGAAGCAAATGAGCCCTGCGTAGTGACGGATTTGATGCGCGGATACTCAAAATCAGCATAATGAATGTTGGTGACTGCGCTGAATACAGGGCTGCCACCTTGCTGGTTTTTTGCAGCTACAATCAAAATGTAGTTAACACCTGGGCGCATGTGTTCAGAGTCATTTTGAATGAAATTATCGACTTGTTTGCCGTTTCGATCTACACCAGAGACAGCAACGAAGTCGCCCTGTGCCGTAGGATTACCGGATACACCGCCTTCCATTTCAGCCCAAAGCAGTTCCCTGAATTCAGTGGCGGTGTAAGATCTTGTGTCCCATGTGATTTCGCCCGCATATGTATTGAGTGTACCGTCCTGTATTGCTTGATATACATATGTGCCATTTTCCAAGGTTGCATCCAGAATATTGGGATAAGCGCGGCTGGCAAATTGATGCAGTGCCCAATAGGTGTTTACGTCGATGGTGGCATTGGTTTTAGAAGAAACCTTATAATATGCGTCGTTAGCGCCGTTTGCACGGGCAATCAAATCGGGTGATTCTACATCTGTTGTAGAGAACTTGTAGCATAGTACGTTGGACGGAAGAACATAAGAACCCTTGAGTACAAAATAAATGTAGTAATTGGAATTTGCATTTAGGTCTTCAATTTGAATCTGAGCAGTGCCTGCACCGTCATAATGCACCATACCGGTGCGATAACCAGCATCCGCAGTAAATTGTGTTGGCGTCATGATTTGTGTTGCGTTGGGGGTAGTAATGTTCATGCTGCGTATACCACCGAGCAGATAAGTGTTATAATCACTATCTTGTAGTCTACCCAAATTGATGACCTGATCGTCATATTCATCTTGTGTTCCACCAGTATAGACATTGTTGTCATTCCAGTCCTTTTCATACTGATGGTCAATGATATTGAGACCGTTCATCGGAGGCAGATTGGTTTCCGGCGCAACAACATAATACAGATCGCCTGCACGGTCGAGTTGATAGCTGATCGTTGTCAGAGAGTCGCCAGGAGAAACACGAGGATATCCCGCGTTAAAGTTTGGCGCAGACTGGTTGGAGCGGACGATTTCAATAGAGAAGTCCGAAGGATTACCGATGGAAGATACTTCTCGATTGGTGACAACACGCTCCTGCCAGTCAGACTCCTGCAGGCCGCTTGATATCAGATTACTCAAGCTATTCGGATTGCCGGCTGCGCAGAACATATAAAGATGCACGATGGCATCCCATTTATCTGGTGCGGTATTTTCATTGATGGAGTTAAGTTTGATTGCAAAATCATATCCGTTGATGTCCATGCTGTTCAATGTGGGATACATATCAGGCGTAGCGTTACCAGTAGCATGATTATAGCTGGTTGCAGACCATTTTTCATCAGGCACTTTCACAATAGACATCTCATTGATATTTACCTTTTTCCATCCGGTTTTATCCGATGCATCATCTGTGTGCGGGCGGGAGTAAAGATCGAATGTGATAGTGGTATCCGACGCAATAATCAGGTCATACCGGGATGATGCAGAAGCATTTTTGGTGCTGTTGGCATACGGAATCATGGAAAATGTGGCATCTACTGAAATGTTGTCGTTAATGGTGGGCATTTGCAATTCGTTGAAATCAACCTGTGCATCCATGATACGGAACTCGTCGGACTTGGTATCCCGGCCCATCGTGTTATTAGAGGAGTCGGTGATGAAGTTGAGCACAAACTGATAAGTAGTGCCGCTGCGAAGGTTAAGCGCTACATTGCGGAAAGTAACCTCAGTCTGACCGTCTTCGTTGAGAACAACAGTCATGTTTTCCTTACCCGTGACGTCGCCGAGATTCATTGTGACTTTTTTATTCGGGTCGGTGATGTCCAGATTATTGAGCGTGAACATACCGTCGATGAGCTCTTTCCAAGTAACGGTTTCGCCGTCCTTGCTGCCGGCAACATCAAACGTATCTTTGTCAGATTCGTACATCTCAACCAGAGACAGCTTGGTTTGCGTGCTGTAAATATCCTCACTGAATACCAGCGTCACATCGGTATCCGCAAGCGGGATTCCTTCGTCATTGGCTTGAGAGAAGCGGAGCTCTTCCAATTTCGGCGCAGTGGTGTCAAGCGTCTTGGCATTTTCGAGCACTTTGATGGCGGACAGATTGCCAGAGTCATCTTCGGCGACAAAATAAATATCGTATGCGGTTTCTGCTTCCAAACCGTTCATGTTGAACGAGGAAGCGGCGTTTTCCTTAGCAGCGAATGAACCGCTCTTGAGTGCGTACATACCGCCCTTGATCTGGAGTTTTTTGTCCAATTCCTTGGCATCGTCATCAGAGAGCGCAGCATTTTCTACCGGGTAATCCGTGCCGTGCTTGACGATTGCCCAGTAGACTGTGCCGTCCTCGTTGATGGCTGCTTCGCCGGTCAGCGCAGTCTTGTCGATCTTGCTGATGCGCGGGTAATTGTTGAGAAATTCCGGCGGAGTGCGGTCCGCGGTGGTGACCGAAACTTTTGTGACGGCCGAATCGTTGACGCTGTCGGTCAGGAAGAAGTAAGCGTCGTAATCCGTCAGTTCTGCAAGTGCATTCTTGGCGGTTTCAATCACATCGCCCATGCGGATGCTGTCCTCTTCGCTGCGGATCATCTTGCGGCTGCCGGAATCAATCGCGCCGCTGAGCGAACCGTCCTTGAAGTCGTTTGCGGTGGGGGCGGGCATGCCCTTTTTATAAATTGCCCAGTAAAGGGTGCAGGTCTTGGTGGTTGCCACATCAAAGTCAACGTATGTATCTTCGATTGTGGTTGCCTTCGGATAGCCCGTAGCAAAAGCGGGCTTGCTGTTATCCGGGGTAGTGAAATAAACGCTCTTGACAAGGCTCTGATCGCCACGGGTGTCTACCAGCACCGCAGACAAAACATAGGAGGTATCAATCTGCAAGCCGTTAACAACCTGAGAAAGCAAGGTGTTTGCATCGCTTGCAGCCATATTGCCGTTTTTGACAATGTTGGCACCATAGGTGGGCGGCTTAATCAGATCACTTGCAGCCATTGCGCCGTCACCGCTCAGGCGAACGGCCCAGTAGATCGTGCCGGGTTTATTGGTCATGAAAGAACTCTCGGCCTGTGTCGGAGCAACGTCATCCATACGCGGATAGCCGCTCAAAATGCGGGGATAGTCAGAATACTGATCTGCCAGTGTGCTGTCCATGGTTACGCCGTTGATGTCGGCGGTGATGCCGGGACGGATGTTGATATCATCCGGCAGCATTTCGACCTTGCAGCCCGGTGCATTGACGTTCAGGGTGCCGATATCGCCCTTGCCGGTTACTTCCGTGCCAGTATCCAGATTCAACTCTTCTACCACTGCGCCCTGCGCAATCGTGACAGTCGAGTCTACCGCGTTCTCGTCAACGGTCATTTTTTCCACCGTGCCGCTGCCGACGTTGATTTCGGATTCCGGGGTTGTGGTGACTACTTCGTGGATATTGCCGGCCAGATCGAGTTTGGTTCCGTTCTCGCCGTCAACCTCGATATATTGGAAGCCATGCTGTCCGGTGGATTTGCCTTCCAGATAGGCGTCGGTGCGGACATAAACCTTGTCGATATCCGTGTTGCCGACTGTGCGGATGGTGACATACTGGTTGGATGGACTGTCAACGATCATTTCCGGTGCGGTGCAGTTTTTCAGGATGATACTGCAGTCGCCCTTGTTGCTTTCGCCCGCGCCGCTGGCGATGATCTTGCCGTAAACTGTCACGTTATTGAGCGTAACATATCCCAGTCCGACGCCGCCCGTAATATACAGGTCACCGGTCACTGTCATGTTTTCCAACGTGACACCCGAGCAGGAGACCATCAGGTTGCCTGCAACGCTGGTGGAGTAGGTGCCGGGCTCCTGAATCGGTGTACCGATTACGCGAACCAGCATGGTGGCAACTTCACCGCGTGTGATGTTACGGAGAGGGCGGAAGGTTCCGTCCTGATAACCCTGCAAAATGCCTTCCTCGGCGGCTGCCTTGATATAGCCGCGGCTCCAGCTGCTGGCCTCGCGGCTGTCCGAGAAAGACAGATTTTCGCCGGAGAGGGGCTGCAGCATCAGGTTGCGGCACAGCATAGTAGCCGCTTCCTCGCGCGTCAGCGTGGAGTTAGGCGATGCTGTCGTTTTGGAAGTGCCCTGAAAATAGCCGGCGGTATAGGCCGCGCTCACATCATCGTAATACCAGCTGCCGAGCGGCACATCCTGAAACGGCTGCGCGCCGGTTTTGGTATAACCGAAAGTACGGTTGAGCAATGTGACAAATTCTGCGCGTGTGATGGAGCGGTCGGGATTCATATTTCCGTCCTGATCACCACGCATAATACCCCATGACACCAGCCGATTCAGATAATAATCGGATTCCGCCGCTTGTGCGGATGGGGTGAACACCGGTATAAAGCCCAGCAGCATGCATAGGCAGAGAATAAACGCGCATGCGCGTTTCCGGATAGAGAAAGTAGTTTTTTTGAAATGCCTCATAAAGATTCACAACACCTTTTCTTTTTGAATTTGCAATGGCCTAAGCTGTGTGATGGTGCAGGTCGTAATCAAAAATACTTTCCTGAACCATTGCTTCTTCCTGCGGTAGAATATCCATAAACTGACCGGCATATAGGTTCTTTTCTTTTGAAATGGTGCGGATTACCTTCAGCCGGATGATGATTGGCGGCTCAGTGCAGGGCAGGGCGATTTCGTATATCGTATCGTCTTTAAGTGGGGTGACGCAATGAAAGGCCATACCGCCGCAGCTGATATCTTTGCTGATAATCGGAAGACGAGCGGAATGACTGTGCATCGGATACAGATAGGTGCGAAACGCCATTGGAATACGCAAGTGTCTGCGCAGGCGTGAATCGATTCGCTCTTCTGCGATAAAATCCAGCTTGTCGCCTCGAATCTGCTGCACCTTTCCGTGCCAAGCCATAAACTCTGTGGAATTGACACTCATAACATTAAAGGAGGTGAGTGCTTTCAAATCGCAGTTTGGCGCGTAGGTCAGACGGAATGTTTTGGTCTGCCCCTGCTGCCCAAGCAGCACGGCGCCTGCCAGCGTTTGATGGTTGTCGTCCAGAAAAACGAACTTTTCCTCCTGAGGTCCTTTTCGGCTCATGTTTCAGTTGCCTCCTTTGTTGCAGGTGCCGCGGGTTCTTTAGAAGCAGGAACACGCGGCTTTTGTGGATTGTTGGGGTCGAAATGCAGGAAATATACATAAATATCCACAATGAACCGATATAATGATTCCGGGATTTCCTGTCCGAGCTGTAACTGGGAAAGCATTGTGGCAAGCGATGTGTCCTCGTAAATCGGAACGCCGTTTTCCGCAGCGACTTCGACGATCTTTTCGGCAAGGTAGCCCATGCCGGAGGCAACCACAACAGGTGCCGGATTGCCGTTTTCGTATTGCAGCGCTACGGCCTTGCGGCTGCTATCATATTGCGACATTGATGCTGTCCTTCCTTTCAAATATTTTGGGGAATACTTCGGAAATGGAGAGCGGCCGCGCCATGGGAGAGGCGCGCATGGTGGCCGCGTTCAAGCCTTCCTGTTCGGCCAGCGCTGCCATTTTGCGCTCGAACTGTTCGGTGAACTTTTCCAGATGCGGCGGACAGTGCAAGGAAGCGTCCACCGTGCCGTCGTGATAGGTGAGCACCAGATCGAACATGCCAAGCTCCTGTATGTCAAACTTGAGCAGAAACCGCATGGATTTTTCCTGCGAGAATGATCCGTTTTCGTTTTCCGCGTCCGGATCGACCCACAATTCGGAGAACATCATTCTGCCGTCCATCTGCACCGGCAGCATGGCATGAGCCAGCGGCATATAAACGCTTTGGTTGACCAGAATGGAATCGACGAGCGCCTGGAAAGTTTGCCGAAGATCCGCGTTGCCCTCGCTGCGCAGGGCGGCGGAGGACATTTTGGAGAGGTGGTCGGCGATCGGGTTGCTGGCGTTGTTGATGGATGCTGCGCTTTCCTGCAGCAGACGGATCAGTTGTTTGCTGTCCATCTCACCGAAATGCTCCTTCATCGAGGAGTAGCCCAGCAACTGATAGAAGGATTGCAGCATGGACTGCGGGTTGCCGTTTTCATAACGGGCGATATCCAGAATCAGCATGCTCAGCAGATTGCGCGCGATGCCGCGGTCGTGCATCTGCGCAACATAGTCCGAAAGAAAGGGGAGAATCTTGCCCTGCATCAGTTGCAGCGCACCGGCCCGATCGCCCTTCGCCAGCAGCTGTTCGAGCTGGGAGGCGTGCTCCTCCAGTGTGCTGCTGAAGCGGTTCGGCATGAACCAGGTCATTTGCTGAATGGTGCGCTGTAAATTGCGCTCAATGTGGGAGGTGGAAGAAAAATCATTGAACCGTTTGAGAAATTGCAGGATATCGGTTTTCAAACCGGCAGACGGGTTGTGCTGCAATACGTCCCGCAGTGCATCAAACAGCTTGCCGCTGAACCGGGCGCTGGAGGACATCTGATTTTGCAGCAGGGAGAGCAGTTCCTCCGGGCCGACGTTCAGCATCTGCATGAACTGGGACAATTCCTGCGCAATGCCCTCGGTAAGCCCTGAGAGAACCAGCGTACCCGAATGGGCAATCAGGAAGCGTGCGGCGGTCTCGGTGATCGAACCGGAAGAGCGCAGCGCCTGCAGAAATGTTTGAAAATAGGAGTCGTATCGACGTCCGACATCCATGTTGGCCGTGTCCTGCCGGTCCGAGCGGGCATCTGCGCGGCCGACGCGCGTCGGGTCCGGGATATTTTGTATTTGTGTGTCGTTTGGCGTGATGGGAGACCGGTATGTATTGCCTTCCTGCCCCGGCACGGGATTGGTCACGCTTGTTATGTTTGGCATAGTAAGGCTCCGTTTCCATAGAAATTTCTGTAAAGTTTGGTGTGCTGTCTTAATTCCTGCCGCATTCGGTCGAATTTATAATAAACACGGTTATTCAAAAATTCAGAAAGGCGGCGTTTATTTTATGGAAAATAACAGCGATAGCGTTCTGGAAATGTACTTGTATGAAACAAATACACTGCTGGAACAGCTTGATAATATTATGTTGTCTGCCGAACAGGCGGATACGCTTTCGGAAGATGATGTAAATGAAATCTTTCGAATTATGCACACTCTGAAGGGTTCTGCGGCAATGATGGAATTTGAACCTCTGATGACGATTGCGCATCGGATTGAGGATCTGTTCTATCTGATTCGTGAAAAAACGATGGAGGTCATTCCGGAACAGGATCGGCCGCAGTTATTTGACCTGCTGTTCAAGTCGATTGATTACTTCCGCAGTGAAGTAAGCAAGATCGAGAACGGAGAACCTCTTTCTAACAATATCGACAATTTCCTGAATACAATTAATATGTTCATCGACAAAATTAACGGAGAGGCAGCCGAGGCACAGGCACAGGCGCAGTCTGCACAGGATGCCCCTGCGGCGCAGGTCAGCCATGCGGATGCGAATCATCGGTATTCACTGCGCGTATTTTTGGATGAAGGCTGCGGAATGGAAAATCTGCGCGCATTCATGGCGGTCAATGATGTGAAAGACCAGTGCATGAACGAGTTTACTTATGAGCCGGAAGGATTGGAAAGCGATCCGTCTCTGTCGGAGTCCATTGCGGAGAACGGTTTTGTGATGCATTTCAGGTCGGATGACGACCGTCAGCTGGCGATTCAGGTGGTAAGTGGTCTGGGATTTATCAAGACCTATCAGGAAATCGACGAAGAGCCGGCGGCAGAGGCTGCGGCGCCTGCGGAACCGGTAAGCGAACCGGTTAAGACTGAGCATGTCGAAGAGAAAGCGGCTCCGGCGGCGAAAAAGAAAGCAGAACCGGCAGTGGATAACACCAAGACGGAGTCAGGCAGCGCACAAAACCCGGCGCATCACCAGATCAAGCAGAGCCTGATCAGCGTCAACCTGTCTAAGCTGGACCAACTGATGGCTGTGGTGGGAGAAATTGTTATCACCGCGGCCATGGTAACTGCATCGCCTGATCTCAAGGGAATCGACGCTGCCAAGCTGGATAACTTTAATAAGTCCGCCCGCCAGCTGCGTAAGCTGACCGATGAGTTGCAGGATATTTCGATGTCGCTGCGCATGGTGCCGGTTTCCGGTACGTTCCAGAAAATGCGCCGTATCGTCCGCGATATGGGCCAGAAGCTGGGCCGCCGTGCGAAGCTGACCATTATCGGTGAGGATACCGAAATCGATAAGACGATCGTGGATGCAATCAGCGACCCAATCATGCATATTGTCCGTAACTCCATGGACCACGGTATTGAGCCGGATGAGCAAACGCGCATTGCTGCGGGCAAAAATCCGGAGGGTGAGATCATTCTGTCCGCGCAGAATACGGGCAGCGAGGTTATCATCCGCATTGAGGATGATGGTCAGGGCGTGGACAGCGACGCGGTTCTGCGTAAGGCGATCAAGCAGGGTATTGCCAACCCGGATACGGATTACAGCCAGCGTGAGATCCTGAACTTCCTGATGATGCCGGGCTTTTCTACCAATACCGAGGTTACGGAGTTCTCCGGCCGCGGCGTCGGCATGGACGTTGTGAAAAAGAACATCGAGTCGGTCGGCGGTGTTGTGCTGATGACCAGCGAGTTTGGTAAGGGCAGCTGCACGACGCTCAAGATCCCGCTGACTACGGCGATCATGGACGGTATGGAAGTCGCAGTCGGCGATTCGATCTTCACCATCCCGCTGCAGAATATCCGTCAGTCCTTTAATGCGACCGAGTCGGATATCATTCACGATGCAATGCAGGGTGAAATGATCAGCAAGATGGATAATTTCTACCCGGTTGTGCGGCTGCATGAGCTGTACGGTCTGGAACCCAAGGCGACCAAAACGGATGACGGCATTTTTGTTTGGGTGGAGACCAGCGAAAGCTCGTATTGCCTGTTTGTCGATGAACTGCTCGGAGAGCAGCAGGTGGTCATTAAGCCGCTGCCGACCTATCTGAACAGCTTTGGCATCAAGAAAGCGGGTATCGTTGGCTGCACGATTTTGGGTGACGGCAATATCAGTCTGATCTTGGACGTTGCCAGCCTGCTTACATCAAATACCGGTTTTGCGGGTTATTGATTGCTAAACGCGTGCCGGAGAAGGAGTGAATCACATGTCTGATGAAAATATGCTGTTTGCTACAGAAGAGGAGCAGATGGCTGAACTGGATAAAAAAGAGTTAAACGAAATTGCAACCAAAAAGTACCTGACCTTCCAGACTGATAACCTGATGTTCGGTATCGAAGCGGAAAGTGTTATTGAGATCATCACCAATTATCCCGTTACAAAAGTGCCTATGGTGCCGGATTATGTGCGCGGTATCATCAATCTGCGCGGACAGACCATCCCGCTGATTGATATGCGTCTGCGGTTGAGCCTCATGCCGGAGAATACGGATTGTATCATTGTTTTGAATGTCAATGAGATGCAGGTTGGTATTCTGGTGGATATGGTCAAGCAGATCATCGACATCCCGGTGGAAACCATTCTGCCGATGCCGGCGCATAATGCGCAGAAATACGTATCTGGCATGTGCGCCATGCCGGATGGATCGGGTACCATGTTGGTGCTGGATTGTCCGCTGCTGCTGCAAAGCTGAAATCGGCTTTGCAAAATACATGCAAAGGGGTGTTGGGATATGATGCAGTTATCTGATTCGGATTTTCACCGGATGGTCCGCTTTATGCAGGACAATTACGGGATTAACCTGAAACAGAAACGATTGCTCATCAACAGCCGTCTGTCCGCTTCCTTGCAGGCGCAGGGCTATACCAGTTTTAAGGATTTTGTTGACGATCTGCTCAACAAAAAGGATAAGGAGCAGGTTGAGTTTGTGCTCAATAAGCTGACCACAAACTACACCTACTTTATGCGGGAAAAGGATCACTATGATTTCTTCATGAATGTGATTCTGCCCGAGATCACCAGACGCAACGACCGCAAAAAGGTTCTTTCGATATGGAGCGCCGGCTGTTCGACCGGTGAGGAGCCATACAACATTTCCATGTGCATCAAGGAATATTTCGGCACAAAGGCTGCGGCGTGGGATACCCGCGTGCTTGCGACGGATATCTCACAGAGGGCCTTGGCGGAAGCGCGCGACCCTGCGTATGAGCTTCCGGCGGATATTCCACCGGAATGGCGCAGGAAGTATTTCCTCAAGCGGCAGGATGGCAGCGGGCTTTATACGGTGACGCCGGAGATCCGTAAAAATGTGATTTTCCGGACCTTCAATCTGATGGATCCAATTCGCTTCAAACTCAAGTTTGATGTGATTTTCTGCCGGAATGTTATGATCTATTTTGACCAGCCGACGAAGGACGCCCTCATACAGCGATTTTACGATGCGACCAATCCGGGGGGATATTTGCTGATCGGCCATTCGGAGAATATCAGCAAGGACAGCCCGTATCATATTCTGCGCCCGGCGACGTTCCAAAAGGTTTGAAAGGATGGGAACAATGGGATTTGACACGAAGAAAATTCGTGTGATGATTGTAGATGATTCAATGCTTGCGCGCCGCATCATCCAGAATGGGTTGTCGCGGTATCCCAATATCGAGGTGGTGGGGGAAGCGTTCAATGCAATGGACGCCCGCAAAAAGCTCCCTATCCTCAATCCGGATGTGATGACGCTGGATGTGGAAATGCCAGGAATGAACGGCATTGATTTTGTTAAGGACATTTTGCCGATCCATCCGATTCCGATTATTCTTGTTTCGTCCTTGAATCTGCGCGTTTTCGACGCGATGGCGGTTGGCGCGGTGGATTTCGTGAGAAAGCCGGACGGAATGGAAGGGAACGATCGATTCATTGAGGCGCTGGCACACAAAATCGTTGTTGCGTCCTGCGCACGGGTGCGCCGTGCGCCGCTGCGGCCGACGGCATCCGCAAATCGGACGACTGCGACGCCGCTGAAGATGAGCGTGGCGCCGAACGATGTGATTATTGGTCTTGGGGCGTCAACCGGCGGAACGGAAGCGACGCTGGAAGTGTTGCGCCGCCTGCCTGCGAATATTCCGGGCATGGTGATCGTACAGCATATGCCGCCCGGATTTACGCAGATGTATGCGGAACGACTCGACCGCATTTGCCAGATGAAGGTGAAAGAAGCGGAAAATGGAGACGAAATAGTGCGCGGTCAGGTGTTGATCGCCCCGGGCGATAAGCAGATGCGCGTGGTACGCAACGGCACCAGATATACGGTTTCTTGTATGCCGGGCGAAAAGGTCAGCGGACATTGTCCGTCGGTGGATGCGTTGTTTATGTCGATGGCACAGAATGTTCGGTGCCGCATGGTGGGCATCATCATGACGGGCATGGGAAGCGACGGCGCCAAGGGCTTGCTGGAAATGCGCAAGAAGGGTGCTTATACAATCGGGCAGGACAAGGATTCCTGCGTGGTTTACGGCATGCCGATGGTTGCGCACAATATCGGCGCTGTGATGCAGCAGGCATCCTGCGAAAATATAGCCGGCGTACTGGTGCGGCATTTGAGTAACTCGCATAGATAAGACGGCCTGATGAAAAATAATAATAAGCGTTAAACAAAAAATGAGGTTTAACGCTTATTTTTTTTTAATTCTTTCCGATAAAATAAATATCTGTAGCAAGAAAAGCTATGTGGTAGTAATGAGGAACAGAGGAGTTGACCGATGATGATGGTTTCGAAAACAGGAGGCATGACCCCTCTCCAGAGGCCACACATGCAAATGGAAAGTGTGGAGGGGCAGTACCGCTCTTCCGGACAATATGATAGCGTGGAACTGAAGACCGCGCACTATTCTCAGGATCAGCGTTTTTCTTTGGAGTTGTCCAGCCGTCTTTCGCAGGAGGTACGGACACAGCAGTCCGAGGAAGTGCCGCAGGTTCGGCAGCAAGTCTTGGATGGCAACTATCAGATCAATATTGACAGTCTGGCGGCGCAGATCATGCTGTTGGGAGGTGTGTGCTGATGGCGGGCAGCTTTCAGGATATGTTAAAGCTGATTCGTGACCTCACACGTACACTGGAGGATCTGACGGAAACGCAAAAGAACGTCGCTTCTGCGGTGCGCACGGATGATTTGGAGAAGCTGGGCGAGTGCATGAAGCGGGAGCAGGCGCTGTCTCTGGCGCTGCGAAACGCAGACCAGCGCAGAATCAAGCTGCAGGCAGAACTGGGGCTGGAGAATATCCGGCTGTCTCAGCTGCCGGAGTATGTGCAGGATGAAGCGATGCGTCAGGAGATTAAAGCTGCCGGGGAAGCACTGAGCACGCAGTATCGCGTACTGCAGGGCGCTGCAGAGGTAGCGCGTTCTGCTTTGGAATGCAGCCTGCATGAAGTGGAAGGTATGATGACACAATTGGGATTTGATCCGGTGCAGACGAAGGAACATACAGCTTCCGTCAGCGGAGCGCACACGGATTTCCACGCATGATTAAAGAGGAGGTACCGCCGATATGGCGACTTTTGGTGAATTTACAGTAGCGCGTCTCGGTATGATCGCCAGCCAGATGGCGCTCAATGTAACCGGACAAAACATTTCCAATATCAATACGCCGGGATACACCCGTCAGCAGCTGGATCAGTACAGCTTTATTACTAACAGTGGTGGTTTGTATCATTCCAGCAGTTCGGCAAATGTTGGCTCGGGTGTAATGCTTGCGGGTGTGTCGCAGCTGCGCGACCCGTATCTGGATATCCGTTTCCGTAAGGAGATGGCAAGCGTTGGTTCGACAGATGCCACGCTTAACGTGCTCGATCAGCTGCAAAGCGTTATCAACAACGTCGATAAAGAGGGTATCGTGACACAGTTGCAGGACTTGTTCAGCCGCATCAGTGAGCTGGGCAGTCATGTGGGCGAACAGGAATTTGAAACACTGATGCGTGAATCGGCGCAGGATCTTTGCACGCTGCTCAATTCCAGTGCGTCTAAGCTGCAGCAGGTGTACGACAACATTAAGCAGCAATATGATGAGAATATTCAGGATGCAAATAATGTACTGAAAAAGATTCAGGAGTTAAACGAACAAATCCGTATTGCAGATATCAACGGCGACTCTGCACTGGAACTCCGTGACCAACGCAACACGTTGATTGACACGCTGTCCGAGTACATGAAGATTGACGTGACCTATAGCAAGGAAAATCTCGGTGCAGGCTTTGAGGTCGAAAAGCTGACCATTAAAATGGTGGATGCAACGACCGGCAAACCGGGACAGACGTTGATTGATGGCATTGATCGTGCTGAATTGAGTTTGCAGGATGGCGATGCGCAGCAGTATCTGAATATCAGTGAACTGCGTGATCCGGATGGAAAACAGACATCCAACACAAGTTCTCGGTTTACGCTCTCTGGCCTTCGTTTTGATGCAGCAGCAACTGGAGTAAAGCAAAATACGATTCGGGTCGATTACACAGATTCGAATGGAAAAAAGAATTCTGTTGATATTACTTTTGATGTAGAGGCGCCGCTCGATTCGAATGATCCGGAAGCTGTGAAGAACGCGCAACAGAAGACATTTGAGAATTTGCAGGCTGCTCTGGAGAAGAATGCGGAGTTGAAAGGTCATTTCACTGTAAGTTCGTCTGCGACCGGTATCAGTATTGTATCCACAGCACAAGGTGCGAACGCTTATACTATCACAGGTATGGAGGTGCAAGGCACTGATATTACCTTTGATAGTCAGAAATCGACAGCGGCAGTGTTAACAAATGCTGGTGCGGTTACGGAAGGTATGGGATACGGTGCGCTGGAATCGACTCGTCAGATGTTGGTTGGTGCGGGTGAATTCCGTGCTGACGGTGGAGATACTAGCATCCGCGGCATTCCGTATTATATGCACTCGCTGGACATGATGGCCAATAAGCTGGCAACCGAGATGAACCGCGTGAATACTACGAACGCAAATGGCGAGTCGCTTGCTGATTTGGGCATTGAGGGCGCGGGCAATTTGTTTGTGGCGGAGGGGGATGACCCGGATAATCCGTCTAAGGTAATCACTGCGTCCAATATCTCGATTTCTGACAAATGGCAGACTGGCGAGACAACGATTGTGGCTTCAACCAATCCAGACCCTGATGCGGGTACCACGGAAAACGATAACATCAACCGCTTCCAAAATATCTTGGATAAAGCGTATGATTATAAGGCAACTGATATTGTTCGACAAGACGAAACGCCGTTTACCAGCGGAAAGCTGGAGCAAACGGGGGGAGCGGGTCAAGACTTGCAGGCGCAGATCACCTATATTGACAGCATGAATCAGCAGCATACTGTAAAGGTAAAATTCCAGTCCGGCGCGAATGCGGATGAAACGCTGGCACATCTGCAGGCTGCCATCATAGCAGATAAGAATTTGGTGCAGTTTAAAAACAACATCACTGTAAGTGATGGCACGATCACCATATCGGCCGATGATGGTAAGATTGATGACGGTGTATTGTGTAGTCTGGTTACCGACATTCAGATTACAGATGACCAGGGTGCGGCGACAGATGATTTCAAGATGGGGGCAGGCAAGATTGGCGGTAAGATTGCATCCTCGAATATCTATCAGGGCAATATAGAGAGTTGTTATTCCAATATGGAAGGTGTGCTGGGTTCGCATATCAACACAACTTCCACGATCTATGAAACCTATGCAACGGCGGCGGATGAGATTAACACCAGCCGTGACAGTGTATCCGGTGTAGACCTGAATGATGAGGGTATCAACCTTCTGCAATATCAAAAATCGTTCTCAGCTGCCTGCCGACTGATGACTGCGTTGGATGAAGCAATGGATAAGGTTATCAATGGCATGGGCGTTGTTGGACGCTGACAGAAAGGGGTAGTGGATAAAAATGATGCGAGTTACCACAAACGGCACGTTACGTACATACCGCGGTCATTTGGCGCGGGCGACACTCAATCAGTTTCAGTCGATGAATACTGTGCTGACTCGACGGCGATTTACTTCTTATGCGGATTCGCCGTCTTTGGCGACGCAGTCTTTTCGGTTGCATTCAGCGTATGCCCGCAATACCGCGCAGCAAAGCATGAGTGAGGAAATGATCAGCAAGTTTGAGGCCGCAGGCAGCAGCTTGCAGAAATTGCAGGAGCAGTATCTGGATGCTCTGGACGCGGCTGAGCAGGGACAGGACGATAGCAAGGCAGGCGCGCGTGTGCAATTGGGCGAAACACTCAAGGGCATCGCAGAGGGTATGGTGCAGACGCTCAATGCGAAGTACGGTGAAAAGTTTATCTTTGCGGGTACAGATGGCGACAATGCCCCGTTTGAACTCAAAGATGGCAAGCTGTTGTTCCGTGGTCTGGATGTAAACGATCCGGCGAATGAAGCAGCTTTCAAGGAAATGGCTGGCGAGACTGCATATGTGGATATTGGTCTTGGTATGCAGTTGGACGAAAATGAGCAGGTGGTGCCATCCACGGCGTTTAATTCTGCTATTTCCGGTATTGGTCTGTTAGGGTATGGAGAGGATGAAAATGGCGTCTCCAATAACATGATTGGCATTATCTCTGAGCTTGGCGAGATTTATTCCCGTGCCGATTCGGAAACAGGTGAACTGAGTGCAGAGGATGAGGAACGTGCTTCTGCTTTGTTTGATAAGATGCAGGATTCCAACTCGGAATTTCGCGCCAACTGGACCAAGATGGATACGCAGGCACAGTTCCTGAAGTCAAATGATACACGTTTGACTTCGACCGGTGATACGTTGCAGACGCAGTACGAAGGTCTGGATCGCGTGGATCTTGCCGATGCACTGACGACGTTTGCATATGCGCAATATAGTTATAATGCGGCGCTTCGCGTGGGAAACGATATTTTGTCGCAGTCTTTCATTGACTATATGAGCTAACAATAATCTACAGTAATAAAAGGGAAAGAGTGATGGATGGATGGAACAACTGATTGAAATTAAAACGGTTCCGATAGAACTGGAGATGAAAGTAAACCATGCGCGGCTGGACTATAAGCGGTCAACGGTTGATCTGGAAATTTCAAGAAATCAGGGAGGCTTGCAAATTCGGAGCAAGCCGATCAAAGTGAATATTGATACGTTTGAAGCGCGTAATTCGGTTTCGCCGACAGCAATGCGGAGCATCGAACAGGCCGCGCAGCGTGGGCAACAAAAGGTTTATGACACTACTGCAACATATGCTCGTCGGGGTGATTTACTGTTGGAAGCAAAGATCGGGGAACAGCTGATTTCCCAGTTTGCGATGGAGTCGCAACAGGTCAATACCGATTTTGCGATGAAGTGGCTGCCCACTACTGGACCGGATATTTCTTGGGATGGCGGGGAACTCAATATCCGGTATGAGATGGATAAGCTCAATTTCGACTGGCGGATGGATAAGGGCAATGTAGAATTCATTCCGGGTAATATTGAGTTTACCGTCACGCAGCAGCCGGATGTCATCATCAAGTATATCGGTGGGCCGGTCTATGTTCCACCGTCTGCGGATCCGGATTATGTGCCGTTGGATGAACAGGCTTAATAAGGAGCAAAATATGAAAATACAAACCAAATATTTTGGTGAGTTAAACATTGATGACAGCACAACGCTTCGTTTTTCGGATGGCCTTTTTGGATTTGAACAGGAAAAGGAATTTGTCCTCCTCTCTTTTTCGGAAGAGGAGGACTTCCTTCTCTGTCTGCAAAGCGTGACGACGCCTTTTTTGGCGTTTACGGTGCTCAATCCTTTCATGGTAATGCCGGAATATCGTCCCACGCTGCCGCAGGAGGAACTGCAGCGGCTGGGTGTCGATAAAAGTGAGGATCTGTGCTATTATGTGCTGTGCAGAGTGGAAAACCCGGTTTCCAAGAGTACGGTTAATTTGCGTTGTCCGGTTGTTTTGAATGATCAGACACGTCAGGCACGACAGGTAATTCTGGACGAGTATGAGATGCGGTGCCCACTTTCATCGCTGGGAAAGAAGGATGACGGAGCATGCTGATCCTGCAACGAAAAGAAGGCCAGTCTCTGACGATCGGTGATCAGATTGTGGTCACGGTTCAGGAAATCGGGCAGGGGCGCGTGCGTTTGTCTGTGGATGCACCGCGCGATATTGCGGTGCTACGAACCGAACTTGTGGAGGCGCAGCAGGAAAACCGTTCTGCTGCACAGGAGAAAGAATCTCCAATGCATCTGCTGCAAATGCTCCGCAAAGAAAACGAAAAATAGTGTCGGTTTGCTGGCATGAACAGAAAAATCCTGCGTCATATGACGCAGGATTTTTTTATTTTAATGATGTGGATGTTCGTTGATAATGACGCAGGCGCGCATCATTTGCACAGATAAATCTTTTTCATACCGCGCCGCGTATACACTCATATATGCGGCGCGTTTGGATTTTTCAAGCACCACATATTTAGAGGGAAGATTGGTTAATGCCAGCGCTTTCATATCAACGATGCAGCGCTGACAATGGCATTGCAGCATGTTGGTGATATAATAAAGCGAGGTTTCTTCAACCAGTTCCTGTAGGACGTTGGTATATTCAACGTTCTGCTCTCCGGTGGGGGTGTAAATCTGTTCAGAGGGCGATGTTGGCTGCGGCACTTTTACAGCGGCGCGCGGTGGTTCGGGCTGAGGGGATACCTCCGGCTTAGGAGCGGGGGCCTGTGGTGCCTCCGGCGTGGTCGGCTGCGTGGTTTCCGGTTCTGGAGCGGGTTCTGATATGGCTTCCGGCTCTGCAGCGGGTGTCACTGCAACTTCTGGTTCGGCAGCCGGTGTCTCCGTGATCGGTTCCTGAAGATCTTCTGGAGTGGAGGGCTCGGGCGGCTGAGCGGACGCTTCCGCTTCGCTCAGGGCTTGCAGCAACCCGGATTTGATATCATCTGAGACCTGTTGCTCTTTTTCCCGTACCGTTTGTACAATCGGAACCACTGGCTGAGGTGTGGGAACGGCAGTGGTGACCTGCGGCTGTTCTGCTTCAGGCGTTTCCGTATCCGAAGAAGCAACTTCGGGAGTGGGTGCAGCAGGCGTCTGGGCAGCGGCCGCAGCTTTGGGTGTTTTCTTGGCTTTTGCCGTACTGGAGCGTGTTTTTTCTTTATGCGTTTCCGCCGGTACAGGCTGCTGTTCCACCGGCGCAGGCTGTTTCTCCGCAGGCTTAACCGGTTCGTTCGTTTGTTCGTGCTCGACTGGTGTGGCTCCGTTGGGGCTTGCAATCAGGTTCAGCACACGTGCGGTTTTATTGCTTCGTTTTGTTGACATTTTCAGCTTTCCTTCCGTGGTTTAGGATTTATCGGCAAGGATTTCGTCTACCAGCGCGACAAAATCCATGGCAGGTTTGCAAGTGGGAGAGTAGGAGACGATGCTTTCACCGTGGGCAGGAGCCTCTGCCACCATAACACTTTGGCGAATTTTAGCCTCAAAAACTTTGGTGTTCAGCTGTTGGGCAATTTGTTGAGAAAGCTCTAATACATCGCGGTTGAGGTTTAAGCGAGCGTTAAATTTATTCAGCAGAATGCCGATGACTTTAAGACTGGGATTATAGTATTGCCGAACGGTTTCGATAGTTTCCTTGATTTGCGTTACCCCCAACAGACTGAGAATCTCAGGGGCCATCGGGATGATGAGCTTGTCCGAAGCGACATAGGCATTGACCGTCAATAGGCTGAGAGCCGGGGGTGTGTCAATGATGATATAATCGTATCGGTCAGAAACCAGAGAAAGCTCGGTTTTGAGCATATATTCGCGTCCGGGTTTGTTGCATTCCAACTCGATGCCGGAGAGTAGAATATTGGAGGCGAGCAGGTCTCCGTAGGTCATGGCGCAAATTGCCTGATCGATGGGAAGCTGTTTTTTGAATACTTCATACATGGTGTGAACGTTTTCGATATCCACGCCGAGGCTGAAACCAAGATTGCCTTGCGGGTCAAGGTCGACGCCAAGAACTTTATATCCGCGCTCGGAAAGCGACGCGATGAGCGCGGCTGCCGTAGTCGTTTTTCCGACGCCTCCTTTTTGGTTGGTGATGGCAATGACTTCCGCCATAGAAAACACTTCCTTATCTGAAAAAAATCTGAATATTCTCTTATGTTTAGTATACTACATGTCGAAATAAAAACATAGAATAAAATTTTTTTATTGTATATTTTCTTTTTCGCCAATTCCGGTTGGCGGATAACAGTTTTTTGGAAGGAGCGATTAACATGGCAGTCAGCAGTGTAAGCAGTAGCAGTTCTTCCAGCATTTACGGAAGTCGTTCTAGCAATATTATCAGCGGCCTTGCAAGCGGTTTGGATACCGAATCCATGATTGAAGGAATGGTTTCGGGCATCAAATCAAAGATCGATACGCAGAAGCAGAATCAGCAGATTCTCCTGTGGCAACAGGAGGCATATCGCAGCATCAGCGATCAGCTCGTGCAGATTTCTACGAAATATACATCGTACACCTCGTCTACCAACTTGATGAGTTCGGCGTTCTTCCAGCCCAGCATCATCACGTCTCTGGGTGATAATGCGGGCAAGATCTCGGCATCCGGCAGCACCACCAGTGACATTCAGATCAGCCAAGTAAAAAATTTGGCGAAAACCGAAACGGTCAGCTTTCAAGGACTCAATGGTGTCAAGAATGAGGATAGTATTTCCGGAACGAAATCGGTTGACCTGACGGGCGATGTGCCGGTCAGCAATATTGGCGGTCAGCAGCTTTCTTTCGAATATGGTAACAAAACTTTTACCATCACATTCGACAGCGACCGTGAGTACAAAACGCTGGATGATGTAGCGGATGAGATCAATAAGCAGCTTGGTAACGCATCCATCACTTTGTCGGATGGTTCCAGCATCAACATGAATTCGAAAATTAAGGCAGAAGTTTCCGATGATAACAAATTAGAGTTTCGATTTGTGAACGGAAGCAAAGAAACCAACACGTTGGAGCTGAAGAGCTATTCGTCTAAATCCGTATTGGAAGCGTTGCATTTGAGCGCGGGCAGTGAGTTGACCGGAGATGGCGTCATGGCCTCCAGTCAGGCTGTAGATGACAGCAAGGATTTATACACTTCCAAGTCTGCGGCAGAAGTGTTAGCAGGCGCGACCATGAATTTTACTTATAATGGAACAACAGTGGCCATTAAGATGCCGGAAGAGGGCACAGATGAGTATAATGCCATCTTCGGTGAAGGCGTTACCGATGCAGGAGAGCAGATGCAGAAATACCTGCAGACACAGTTGGATCAGGCGTTTGGATATAATCGAATTACGGTCAAAGGTGGTTCTGGAAACAATTTCAAACCGGAATTCGTTGTCAATTCAAGCAGCGATACGCTTTCCATTAATTCTGGTACATTGAATGTAGTCGGTGAGGGCGGTATCTTTGGCATCGACCGCGGTTCGTCCAACCGTGTCAATACCAGCAAAACGATTGGCGAATTGCTGAATAAAGACGACAGTACTACGATTGATAAATTAGTTTCAACCGGCAAGAAAGACGATAATGGCAATGAAATGTATGCGTTGGTGATTAACGGTGTAACCATCGGCGACAAATATACGGTGGATACTACGCTGGAAACCATCATGAGCGATATCAACAGTAATGAGCAGGCTGGTGTTAAGGTCAGCTATTCGTCGACTTCCAATCAGTTTGTATTCTCTTCCACACATGGCGGTGCTGGTGGCAAAATTGAGATTAACAATGATAATAATGATAATCTGGCGGCGAAGTTGTTTGGCACGGTAACTTATGATAAAGGTCAAGATGGTCAGTTGACTGGTTTTACCGTTGTTCGAGAAGGCGAAACGACTAAGTTTAATGCAGCTGGAGAAGTGGTGGATGTAAATGGAAATCCTCCTTCTGACACAAATGTGTCTTCTGTGAATATCATCAAGGGTCAGGATGCCGAGATGGAAGCATATATTAACGGCGTCAAGACCACGCTGACCAGCGGCACGAACACTTTTAATATCGACGGTTTCAAAGTTACCGCAAACGGCACGTTTGAGGCTACCAACGAGAGTGAGCGTGTTACGTTCGACAAAAAGGTGGATGCGGATAAGATTGTCGATGCGGTTAAGAGCTTTGTAGAGGATTACAACAAGGTACTTGCAGAAATCAATGAGCAGTATTCTACACAGCCTGATCATAAAAAAGAGTATAAGCCGCTGACGGATGATCAGAAGGCGGATATGACCGAAAAACAGATCGAGGAGTACGAAGCTAAGGCAAAGGAAGGTTTGCTGTTCGGCGACAACGATCTGGGCGGCTTGTCCAATGGATTGCGTTTTGTGTTCTCCAATCTGGATATGGATGCGATCGGTATCAGCGTGTCTACCAGCTATTCGGATAAGGGTAAAATTACGCTCGATGAGACCAAGCTCCGTTCGGCGTTGGCCAGCGATCCGGATGCCGTTGCCAGTGCATTTACTGATCCGCTGGAAAAGAAGCAGGTCACAAATAAGGGTGGTACCACTTCGTGGGTGGATGATACTTCGTCAGGCGGTGCTATGTCGCGTCTGAAGGTGCAGCTTGACAAGTACGCGGCGACGACCGGTGCGACTAAGGGCATTCTGATTGAAAAGGCGGGTTCGCAGTACTCGCCGATGGCGTTGCTGCAAAACACGTTGCAGGATAAGATCGATAGTTACGACGATGTGATTGATTCCCTGACCGATCAGCTGAATGATAAAATTGATTTTTATACCTCGAAATTCAGTAAATTGGAAGCATTGATTGCACAGATGAACTCGCAAAGTTCTTATCTGGCAAGTTTGGGCGGTAGCAGCTATTGACAAGGGGTGTAAAATAGAAAGGACGGGGTACTTGGGCTATGGATATGCATGGCTACCAACAATATAAAGAGCAGTCAATCAATACAATGACATCCGGCGAACTGCTGATGCTGCTGTATGATGAACTCATTAAGCGGTTGACTCGCGCGGAAATTGCGTTAAAAAACCAAAATTATGAGGTTTTTGATGAATCAATTATCCGATGCCGGGAAATCATAAGGTATCTGGATGACACACTTGATATGCAGTATCCGATTAGTCATGACCTGCACCGTCTGTACGACTTCTTCTCTTATGAGTTAAGCCGCGTACAGGCAGGACGGAATGAGAAGGTCTTGGCCGAGGTAAAACCCCGATTGACTGATCTGCGGGATACGTTCCGGCAGGCGCAGAAGGCGGGCGGTGTATGAAAGAGCAATGGATGAAGCTGTTGGTGCAGCTCAGAAAGCGTTATACGGCCTTAACAGAGACGTATGATTTAACCGTGCAGATGGGAGAAGCGCTCGATAGAAACGACCGCACCTCTTTCAGCATGCTGTTAGCCATGCGACAGGAACCTGTGCTTCGTATGCAGGAATTAGAAGGAAATATCCGGCGCATCGTGGAAATTGATGCGCCGGATATTAAAGCACGTTGGCGTGCTCTGGTCGATGGGGATGTACCGCAGGACGCAGATGAGCAGATGGTAGTAAATCAAATGCAGCAGAACAAGCGCATGATTGATCGTTTGGTACCGATTGACAAAAGAATCAATCAGGTGCTTTCTGAAAGAAAGTCATAGCGTGAAAAAAAAGAGCTGGACAAAACGAATAGGATTATGCTTGATGGCAGTTGCCTTCATCGGCGGAGCCGAGTTGGCAGCCTGCTATTGGCTTGACCCGCCCATTTTCCATAAGATCGTCGATCCGGTCGTGGATAAATCGGGCGATTTGTGGCGCTTTGGAAGCGAACAGGTGCGCGCGGCTGTAGATGGCGTGCGGGTGGCTGTGGATGGTGTGAAAGAACACATCGCAGAGCGTAGCGCGTTACGGCAGGAGCAGATCGAATCGCAGCGGGCAGGGGAGCCGGCGATACCGGACGGCGGCGTGATGATCGAGGACCCTACGATCACCGAACTGGTGACTCGGGATGGGCAGGAAATCCTCACGGGCGGATCGGTATCGATTGCGTATTTTGCACAAAGTGATCCGGCATGGAAGGATCAACCCTATGGTTCGGATCGCGTTGGTCCGTATGGATGTGGGCCGACTGCTATGGCAATGGCGGTGAAAAGCCTAACCGGTACGGACACCGATCCAAAGCAAATGGCCAGCTGGTGTAGTCAAAATGGATATTGGGCTGCCGGAAGCGGGTCATATCATAGCATTGTGCGTGGTGTGTCAGATGCGTTTGGGCTGGAATGCTATTCTCCGAGTTCCATGACACCGGAGGACCTTCGCATACAGCTTTCCGGCGGTCGAATTGCGGTTGCATTGATGAGTGCCGGACATTTTACCAGTGGAGGACATTTCATTTTGCTGCGTGGCGTGACACTGAACGGCAATATTCTGGTTGCCGATCCGAACAGCAGAGCGCGCAGCTTACAGGAATGGGACGCATCTATTATTTTAAACGAATTGAGTTCCAGCAAAACGGCGGGTGCACCGCTTTGGTTTTTATCTAAACAGGCAGATTAGCGGTGCCTGACCGATCAAGTAGGAGGTTTACTGTGCCCCAGATAGAAATGCAGCATGTGACCAAATATTTTACCAATGAGCAAAGACGCTTTGCCGCAATAAATGATGTTTCGCTTTCGATCGAGCGCGGTGAGTTTGTTTTCCTCATTGGCAGCAGCGGCGCAGGAAAAACCACATTGCTTCGACTGCTTGCCAATCAGATCGTAGCAGATGAAGGAAAAATTTGGCTGGATGATGTTGAGCTGACACGGATGCGCGGTTGGAGACGGCCGGTATATCGAAGAAACATCGGTCAGGTTTGGCAGGATGCAAGCCTGATTCGGAAAAAGACCGTGCGGCAAAACCTGGAACTGGTGCAGCGGGCGCTTGGCGTCAAATCTAAGGTAATTCCGGAGAATACACGGAAAGCCTTGTCGATTGTCGGTATGCGCGCTATGGAGGATCGGTATCCGTTTGAACTGTCCGGTGGACAGGTCAAAATGGTGGAACTGGCGCGCGCGATCATTTGCAATCCTCCGATTTTAATTGTAGATGAAATTACTGCGAATTTGGATTATGATACCGGATGGGATATCATGAATATCCTGAACGAGATCAATCGTTGTGGCACGACTGTTCTGATGGCGACACATGCAAAGGATTTTGTCAATATTATGTGCCGCAGAGTGATTACATTAGTGGCCGGCAAGGTTGCCGGTGATGTTGAGAAAGGCAAATACGGCGAGTTAAGATCAACGAACCGATTTGAATAAAAAATCAATATATAGTGATATGTTGGGAGGAACTTTTTTGTATGCGACTAAAGGACATGAAAATTAATCAAAGGCTAATCTTAGGATTCGCAATACCTGTTGTTTTGTCGGTTATTTTGCTCGTGATTGCGCTGACAACTACATTTTCTATACGCAGCCAGTATGAGGAACTGCTGGATCACGAAGTACAGTTGGAACTTCAGATCATGAATTGCCGCGTACAGACGAATACGGCAGCACGTTTTGCGCGCGATATGGTGCTCGATACCGAGAAAGCCAACTACACCAGCAATCAGACTCAACTGAATGCCGCGTTGGATGAATTAACGGAGTCGCAGAATTATGTCGCGGAGCATTATACGCTGGGCGATGGTAAAGAGGACAGCTATCTGGCAGTTGTGACTGCATGGGAGAATATCATTCCGCAAATTCTTAATGCTGTGGAAGCAAATGATTTCGATCAGGCAAAAAGCATTTTGGTCAATGAATGCACACCGGCATTGAATGAAGTGCGTGATTCAGCGATTTCCCTTAATGAGGCCATTGATGACAGTATTACAGAGGTACGGACAGCGCAGGCGCAGTCGGTTACCCGTATGCTGATTCTTATGGCTTTGCTGCTGGTAGTATTTTTGATTCTGGTGATTGTGTTCGCAACACGTTTGATTCACTCGATTCTGGTTCCGCTTCGTGAAACCAAAACCGTTTTGGAGGATATGCGCGATGGCGATATGAGTCATCAGATTACATATGAAGCAAAAGACGAATTTGGCGATATGGCAGATGCTTTGCGGAGCACGCAGAAAATGCTGGGCTCGGCTTTTGACGAGATCACTCGTATTACGACTGCAATGGTCGATGGTGATTTCAGCGTTAACTGTGAGGTAGAGCTGCCCGGTTCGTTCCACACGATTACAGAATCCCTGGCACAGCTGACCAGCCAGATGCGGAAGATGATTGCCAACGTTAAGGCCTCGGTAGATCAGGTAGCGTCTGGTGCGGATCAGGTATCTACCGGTGCGCAGTCTTTGGCACAGGGTGCTACAGAGCAGGCAAGTGCTGTTGAGGAGATCTCGGCTACCATCAATGATATTGCAACCGCAGCACGCAAAAACGCGGAAGCTGCAAAGTCGGCGAAGGAAAATGCAGATATGGCAGGCTCTCAGAATGAGGAGAGCCAGCAGCAGATGACCCAGATGATTGATGCGATGAATGAGATTACCTCTACATCGCAGGAAATCAGCAAGATCATCAAGACAATTGAGGATATTGCATTCCAGACCAATATTCTCGCACTCAATGCAGCTGTGGAAGCAGCGCGCGCTGGTTCTGCCGGCAAGGGCTTTGCGGTTGTTGCCGATGAGGTACGCAATCTGGCATCCAAGTCTGCTGAAGCGGCTAAGAATACTACGGCTTTGATTGAGAATTCGATCAAGGCGGTTGAAAATGGCTCCAGTATTGCACATGCGGCGGCTGAATCCATTACTTCCAGCACCGAGCTGACCAGCAAGGCGGTTGATAAGATTACGCAGATTGCTGCGGCTGCGGAACGTGAGTCTGAGTCGATTGAGCAGATCACGCAGGGCATTGACCAGATTGCGACGGTTGTGCAGACCAACTCTGCCACCAGTGAAGAATCTGCGGCAACCAGCCAGGAACTCTCCTCGCAGGCACATGTGCTGCATCAGATATTCTCTTCTTTCCGTGTTGGTAAAGAGGACAGCGTTCCGGCCGCAGTACCGGCGTTGACGTCTGCATCGACATCATCGTTTGATTATCAGACGCCTTCGACTCCGGCATTTGAAAGCAATGCCTCCACTTCTGTAAACAGCGGCAGCTTTCATGCAGGAGGTGCCTCCCCCGTATCGGGGGAGAGGTTTCGCGACCACACCTCGTTCTCAAATTACGACGATCCGGGCAAGTACTAAGAGATATGAAGTAACCCCGGATCTGGAAACGGGTAATGATTTGATTGATTCGGAGCACCGCACGCTGTTCGATGCAATTAACGATCTGATGGATGCGTGCAGTTCTGGTCAGGGGCGCAGCAAAATCGGTGAAACCGCAGATTTTCTGGCGGATTATGTTGATAAGCATTTTGCGGATGAAGAGGATTTGCAGCGTAAGAATCATTATCCCCACTACCAGCAGCATCATAATTTCCATGTGAATTATAAGCAGAAGATCCGAGATTTGGCCAATGAAATCCGTACTGATGGGCCGAATGTGAAAAACTTGGGCGAGATCAATTCACAGGCGAGCGTGTTGATCAATCACATTCGTCATGAAGATAAGCGTTTGGCGGAGTTCATTAAGAACGGCGCTGTGTGATGATTTTTGTTTGCCAATTTATTTGTTGGCAAAAGATATGTTTAACATGAATGGATAGGAGGTCGGCGGTATACAGCCTGAGATTGTGGGCCGAATGATGCTTGCAATACCATGCAGCGCATGGGTTCGGGCTTAGGCTGTATACTGTGGCTTTCCGGTATATTCCGCCCTTATCCAATTCACGTCTCCGTATTGCGTCAATGTAGCGAGTGGGAGGCGTGATTTGCGTATCAGGCAGATGTTGGAGAAAGGTATCTCGAATAAAAAAATAGGAGGTAGCACTTTGGGCGCGCTCACGCAAAAAGAGTTTCAGACTGTTTTGGATCAAGTAATGCAGGACATGACCAAGCGTATTGGTGGTATTTGCCTTAGTAAGCGGGATACAATACTTTCCAGTGATATGTGTACAGTATATACTACATTTGAAGGAAGCTATCAGGGCACTTTGATACTGTGTGCAGACACCACGTTTTTAGTTCGGCTGGCACGTTATGTCATGCAGGAAGATACAGTGGATCTCGATGATTTTGAGGATCTTGTGAAAGAGTATTTCAATGTAATCTGCGGACAGATTGTTGCCGGGTTGTATCGTATTTCGCATAGCCCATCCCGTTTCCGTATTCCGGTATTTTATATGGGGCGCTATATCCCTATAGAGGATGGAGAATCGCAGTGCGTGATCAATTATGCGAGCGATCATAACGAAGGAGCACAACTGATTCATCAATTGATTTCTGCATAAGATATTATTTGCAGATGAAACGCAAGAAGGAGCTGTACAATATGTCAAAGAGAGTCATGGTAGTAGACGATTCTCGTATCGTTCAATTACAACTAAAAAAGATTTTGGCGGATACTGAATATCAAATCGTTGCATGCTGTCAGAGTGGTGAAGAAGCGCTCGAGAAATACGGTGAAATTCAGCCGGATGTGGTGACAATGGACATCCTGATGCCGGGGATCGATGGGATAGAGACCTCGCGTCAGCTGTTAAAGGCGCATCCACATGCCCGTATTCTGATGGTTTCTTCGCTTGCATATGATGACACCATCAATGAAGCCAACGATGTTGGCGTGAAGGGATTTGTCTATAAACCGTTTGAACGCAGTCAGATTCTGGAGTCGATGTCGAACGCGTTTCGTGACGCATAATGTGTCAGATTAGGACTGACTCAATGAATTGTGCGCCTTGCGATGATGCAGGGCGTTCAATTTGTATAAAAGACTTTTGTAATTGTAGATTCGGAGTGAAATGCCGGCAAGTGTGAAAGCACTTGCCGGCATTTGTTAAATATGTATTTGCTATGTTGTTTCAGCTTATTAGATTGTACGAAATAAGCTAAGGTAAATGTAAAATCAGCCGATATAAATATAGATAAGGAATATTTTCAGATTAGGGGGAGGCATTGACAGATTGGAGAAAGCGCGCAGCAAAAAAGAGTCTCGAAAAAGAAAAATAGATCCTAAACTGTTTGCCATATTGGCTGCTATAACCTGTTTGGCGCTGTATGGTTTGTTTCGGGTTATTATAATCCGCAGTGCGGCCTGCACATATGTGATGACGGACGGTGAGCGGTATGAAACGGTGCGGCTTTATCCCGGTTCGGTGGAAGAGGCGTGCAGCAAAGCCGGTTTCCGAAATGTCGAGGTTGTAAACCGAAAAGATGACGATGGCATTGTTTATTTGACACTGAAGGAAACCTTTGATGTATCGATCCAGACCAGCGATGAGACGTTGACCATACGCACGGCGCCTTGCACCGTGGGAGAACTACTGGAAGCAAACGGCATCAGCGTTGGCAGCGATGATATCGTCACGCCGGATGTCGATGATTGGCTGTCGGAAAGCAGCCAGATCACGGTAACACGTGTCAGCTTTTCAACGGTAACAGAGACAGAGGATGTACCGTTTTCTGTGGAAGTACAGTATGACAGTCAGATGCTCAAAGGTGTGCAGGAAATTGCTCGATACGGAGAAAACGGAGAAAAAAGCATTGAGTATCGGGTTGAGGAACATGATGGGGAAGAAGTTGCCCGCGAAGTCGTTAAGGAGGAAGAAGTAAAACCGCCGGTCAATTGCATTGTCAAGCAGGGAATCCGCATTGCACAGAATAAGCAGGAAGAGCAGGCGACTGCTTCAGAGTCAACGACAGCAACAAGCAGTCAAACCTTACCGTCAAGCCAACCGGAAACAGAGAGCTCCGGGGAACTATCCACCGCGGGGCGTTCGCAGGTTTGGTCTGTTCCAGCAGGCATTGATGATGATACGGAGAATAAAATTATTACAGCCGGCGACGGCTCGAGCTATGAATATACGGCGGTAATTGACGTCACGGCAACGGCTTATCATCGGGTAGAAGACGGTGGTGAAATTACAGCTTCCGGCACTGTGACGCAATATGGAACGATTGCGGTTGACCCGCGTGTTATCCCGCTGGGCAGCAGGTTGTATGTGGTATCGGACGGCGGCGATCAATCATGGTCTTATGGGCCGGGGCTGGCGGAAGATACCGGAGGTTTGATTAAAGGTGCAAAGATAGATCTATTTTTTATGACGGGCGACGAAGCCAATGATTTCGGTATTCGTCCTGCGAAAGTATACATTTTAAAAGATTGATGTATGGTGTTAACTGCGATGTTGGCGTGGTCGATACTATCAGTAGCGATCCGGGAGAAGGACCGCAAATGTAAAGGGAGGTGGCTTGAATGATGGATAGCATTGGCGCAGTGTCTGTGAACATGCATGCGGCACAGCTTCAGCAGAGTGTTTCGATTTCCGTAGCGAAGAAAGCAATGGATTCCACGGAATTAGCAGCACAAGAAATGCTGGAAATGCTTCCGGATACTTCTGGCATGGGACAGGTCATTGACACATATGCATAAAAAAGAACGGCACGAAATGTGCCGTTCTTTTTTTTATGGTCTTTAGGTTGTAGGCTCTGTTTTGACTGCGGTTTCGCCTTCTGTCGGCAGATCCTCCGGGATATCGCTTGGGAATTGGATTTCCTCCACTTCATCCGATGTCTCACCGATCTGACGATACAGAGTAGAGCAGTCAGAAGAGATGAAATAGGTTCCCATCAGACTGTTGGTTCCAACGGAATTCTTACCATATACATATACCGTTAAGCAGGCCTGCCCATCTACCATGACAAAACCCGGGCCGGGCTTGAGGCTGTATTCAGACATAGACTCACCGGGAAGTCCGATCTCAGCCGGTGTTACCGTGCTCATCAGCGCTTTTGCACCGGAAAAAGAAAGGAATGTACCGGCTTCCTGCAGGGAAGTGACAAAGTCTTGGCCGTTCGTCTTATCCAGCGTAATCAGGCAGCTGGTAGGAGTCCAGTCAATACGTACCCGGAAACGCATCTGCGTATCCTGCTCATAATCAGAATAAGGGAGCAGCGTCGAATCATCGGATGCTTCGGCATCCTCCGTATCGCCGTTCTCTGTATCTGCGTCCGCTTCTTCTGAGGAGGTGGTTGCTGTTTCTTTTTTCTGCGGCGCGCCGCTGCTATCGGTTGCGACCGCCTGACGAATCAGGGTAACAGAACCGGTGCTGCTATCGAAGGAAGGCTCGTCCTCGCTTTCGGTATGGAGCGCGATGTCATCCCCCTCCAGAAGGGTAACATACGATTTGGCGACGGTTGCTGGTTGACCATCCTTAAATTGCTGGTAATCATAGGAAAGATAATTTTGCACCTCTGCGGTGTCGTCGGTGGTGGCACCGGTATCTTCGGTTGCTTGTCCATCGGTTTCGTCCGTGGATTCCTGATCGCCTGTTTCGTCCGATGCAGTCTGATCGCCACCCTCTCCCGATGCATCCGGGCTGAGCGTCGCTACCAGGCGGCCGCCGGTTTCATCGTTGAGAAATTGTTCAATGGAAGGAATGGTATCGCCTTCAAACGTATAGTAAGCGAGAGACTCATCGCCCGACTCCCCCTTGCCGCCGCAAGCAGTGAGCAGCGTGCACAGGATCAGGGAAAACAATAATCCTTGTTTTTTCATTCGATTTCATTCAGTCTCCTTTGAAATGATATTCACAGCTATAATAGTACATGTTTTTGCATGGAAACGCAAGGGAAAACCTGTAAAAAAACATCATATAGGGAAAAAGAAGGGGAAAAAGAAAAAAATATAAAAAATCGAAAGCTGTCGTTAATTTCATCCAAATTCTGACGATATAGACTATATCCTGTCAATTTATTCAATGAAGCTAAAAGGGTGGTTATGAATGAAGAGTGTGAAAGGAAAAATATTACTTGGCATGGTTGCCACAATAGTAATAGGCATGTTGGTTGTTGGTATTGTCAGTATAGTGCTGAGTCTGCAAAGCTCGAATTCACTGTTGAAGACTGCTATGCAGGGAACGGCAGACATCGCGGCGGGCCGTGTGCAATATGAATTGACTTCTTATATTCAGATTGCTACTGCGGCAGGACAGAACCAGGTCTTGGGCAGTGATGAAGTTCCTCTGGATGAAAAAGAGGAGTACATCAATCAATTAGCGACGAACAATAATATGACGCGTGGCAACTTGCTTGATTTGGATGGCAACAGCTATTTTGACGGCAATAACTATGCTGACCGTGAATATTTCCAGCGAGCCAAGGCCGGTGAAAGCTTTGTTTCCACACCGACTTTGAGCAAGGTAACCGGGGAGCTTTCCATTTTGGTTGCAGCGCCGCTTTATCAGGATGGCGATAGCGACAAGGAAATTATCGGCGTGGTATACTTTGTGCCGGAAGAGACATTCCTGAATGACATTATGACATCCATTCATGTTAGTGAGAACAGCGAAGCGTTCATGATTGATAAAGATGGCATGACCATTGCGGATGTTACTTTGGACACTGTTGGTGTGCGTAATATTGAACAAGAAGCGAATGCGGATGCTTCGCTGAAAGATCTGGCAACTTATATGGTAGATATGAGGTCTGGTAATAGTGGAGTTGGACAGTACTCCATCAATGGTACCTCTAAACTGCTGGCCTATGCGCCGGTCAACAATACGGATAGTTGGAGCATCGGTATTGTAGTTCAGGAATCTGACTTTATGGGTGCGGTTTACCGTGCAGCTATCATCATTGGTATTTTGATCGTTGTAGTCGTTTTGATTGGCGTATTTGTTGCGATTCGTATGGCAACTTCGATCGGCAGACCGATTCAGCTTTGCGCAGATCGTATTCACAAGCTGAGCGAAGGTGATCTGAGTTCTCCGGTTCCGGAAATTAAAACCAAAGATGAAACCGGCAGATTGGCGCAACAGACTGTTACCATCGTCAAGAATTTGCAGGACTTGATTGGCGACATTGGTTATCTGCTTGGCGAAATGGCGCGTGGCAATTTCAATGTTCGTTCCCGCGATTACAACTATTACATTGGCGATTACGAGCAGTTATTGTTGCATGTGCGCCATATCAATAAGGAATTGAGCAATACGCTGGCGCAGATCAATACTGCATCGGCACAGGTGTCTGCGGGTGCGGAGCAGGTTTCTTCTGGTGCGCAGTCGTTGGCGCAGGGCGCAACTGAACAGGCAAGTGCAGTGGAAGAGCTTTCGGCAACCATCAATGATATTTCGATGGACAGTCAGAAGACCGCAAAGTTGGCGCTGCAGTCCAAAGAGGCGGCAGATCATGCAGGTGCAGAGCTCACTGCAAGCAATGAATATATTGCAACGCTTGGAAACGCCATGAACAATATTTCGGATTCCTCGCAGGAAATCAGCAAGATCATTGCTACTATCGAGAATATTGCATTCCAGACCAATATTCTGGCACTGAACGCTGCGGTAGAGGCGGCGCGTGCAGGCACTGCGGGCAAGGGTTTTGCAGTTGTTGCGGATGAGGTTCGCAATCTGGCGCATAAGTCGGATCAGGCAGCTAAGGCTACGAAGGATCTGATTGAGAAATCTATCAACGCGGTTAATGAAGGCGTTGACATGATGCAGAAGGTAAGCGAAGCCGTTGACAGCGTAATGGAATCGGCTGGTGTGGCAGTATCCGGTATGGATGAGGTTGCGGATGCGGTTCAGCGTGAAACTGACTCGATTGTCCAGATCACGCAAGGTATTGACCAGATCTCCAGCGTTGTACAGACCAATTCCGCGACTGCGGAAGAGTCTGCGGCAGCAAGTGAAGAACTTTCCGGTCAGTCTGAGATGCTCAAAAACCTGATCGCTGGCTTCCAGCTGCGGCAGGAGTAAATTCATAAGTGCAGCAAACCCCCGTCAACGATAGACGGGGGTTTGATTTTTTTATCTTATTTTTATTGTGCTTTGGACGATATATTTTTATATGTATTTTGTTTGAAAGGATAGGAAGGAGATGGCGTTTCAGATGAAACGAGGATGGAAAAGATTCGTAGCGCTGGTGCTGTCGGCGCTCGTTTTACTCCCTCCTGCAGCGTTGGCGGATGATGCGGGACAGGGCTCCAATGCCGGTGTGACGGTAAAATTTACACAAACGTCTTCATTTACGGTAGACCCAGAGGATACTACGACCTTTATCAAGCCCGATGAGGAGCAGCAGTATAAGATCACGTTGAATGAGGGTCGGAAGCTGGAGAAAATCACTTTTAGCGTTGCTGCCAGTGAATCTCCTGGCAATCCGGTTGCGGTTGAATTAAATAGCACAAATCTGGAGGCGAATGCACAAGGTATTTCGATTAAAATGGATGCATGGCCTGAGCGGTCGCGCAGTTTTACACTGACGGTCTCTCCGGGAGCAGTCAGTAGTTTGTTTGAAGCCGACATCAGCTGCCAGAGTGCATCCGAGCAATATAACATGCGCATTCACGAGGAATCTGGTAATGCCAAAGTAAACGGCAATGAAAGCGAAAAGGTGTCTCGCGGAAAGCAGATATCGCTGAGCGTTACGCCGGAAGATGGATATCGATTGAGCGGTTTGATTATCCAATATGGTACCATCAAAGAAACCCTAACGGCAGCCAACTCAAATTGGAACGGCTTGAAGGTAACATGGAATGCAGAAGGTGAAAGCACAGTTTCGGGAGAGCTGTATGCTGATCTGGATGTAGAAGCGGTTGTGGAAGAGATTCCGATCGTTTACAGTCTGACCGTGGATGTGGATGACGGTTTGGAATTGGAACGTCCGACCAGTCGTGTTACCAGCGTAGGGCAGGGTGATACTTGCGAAGTGCGTGTGAGTGTACGCGCTGGTTATATCATCAGTGATTTTACCGTCCATTACGGAAAAAGCTATGCAAGCTGGGCGTCCGGTCAAACTTTTTTGCCAATGGGCAATGATCGTGTGCAAGTGCATGAAAAATCCGGTGAAGTCTGGTTTATTTTGCCGGAAATGTATGCCGATACGGATATATACTTTACGTCGGATTACGATCAGGATAATATCCCGATCGAAACGGACGAAGGTACGCGCATTAACATTGACACCAATTGTGGTGAAACGGTAGCGCGCGGTGATGATGTTGAGTTCTATATCAGCACAACATCGGATCGCTATTCGGTACAAAAAATTACGTTGACTGTCGGTGACAGCACGGGTTCTGCTAAGCCGTCGGATGGCGAAATTCGTGTGGGCCGCAAGAATTATGAGATCGAGGATTTAGGTGACGGTGAGTACGCGGTATACGTGGATAATGTCACAGAACCGGTAAAGTTGTCTGCGACTTCATCCGGGTCCAGTTCGGTATCCAGACCGACGCTGACCATTAGTTCTTCCAGCCATATGAAGATCACCAAGAGCGTTTCTTCCAGCAGAATCGATGCGGGAGATGACGTAACTTTCTATTTTACACCGGATTCCAACTATCAAATTGATGAGATCACTGTTAAAATTGGTAGCAACAGCCGCACTGTGGGAGCCGAAAAAACATCCATCCGTGTTGGCAGTACCACCTATCAGATGAGTCGGAACTCCAATGGTGTGGTTTCGGTTTATTTGACGGATATCGACGAAAACGTAACGGTTTCGGGACGGGCGTATTATACGAAGGATACGGTGACTCCCACCAACACGATACGGTTGAACACTTCCAGCCGGAATGCGTTCATGACTGGCTACTCTGATGGTACGTTCAGGCCGGAAAACTATATGACTCGTGCGGAAGCGGTGGTGATGCTGTATCGGATGTGTACCATCAATGTGGACAGTTCGTCACAAAGTGTGTATCACGATGCTCCGTCGGGAATGTGGTGCGCACAGGAAGTGAATGCTTTTGCACATGCAGGCATTATCGATCAGACAACGTATTTCTATCCCGATCAGTACATCACACGTGCAGCGCTGACCGAGATGCTCTATCGTTTGTCCGGCTCTCCGAGTGTGAGCGGCAGTACATCACGATTCAGCGATATCAGTGGAACGTCCAGCAGTAACGCGATTCGTTATGCAACGTCTGCTGGTTGGATCAACGGATATCCAGATGGAACATTTCGTCCATACGGTTACATTACGCGCAGCGAGGTTGCAGCAATGATGACACGTGTATTGAATCGAACTTCGGGCGGAGGCAGCGTTTCTTACAAAGATGTTCCATATTCATATTGGGCATATCGTTATATTCAGCTTGCATCTTCTTATGTATAGTAGCGAAACAGATCCGGCATGATTGCCGGATCTGTTTTTCACAGCGGAATAACAAAAGTTTACATATGCCCACAATTTACCACATTGAAAAAAACAGTATACTGCATACAATTGACAAAATTACTAAATTTGTTTTGGTTTTAATGGCGATATAGCTAAAAATGCAATTAAATTGCTTGGAATAGCATCAGTTAAGTGCCAAAAACCGATAGAAAAAGTTGAAAATAACATTTATTGTGTAATCTGACAAGCAATGCAACAAAATAATGTCGAAAGTGATTGAAAAAGTCAACAATTTATAGTACAATATAAAAAAATCTTTAGATTGGCTTAATTGCGCTGGTACTGGAGGTCCGGTCAAATGAATTCGATAACCAATAATTCGCTTCTGATGATGGAGCGTTCTATGGACTTCTTGTGGACGAAGCAGACGGCGATTTTGGATAATCTCGCCAATGTGGAGACCCCAAACTATAAAACCAAGTATGTAACCTTTGAGGAAACTTTTCGCTCGCGTTTACAGGCTGCAGCGAATGGCAGTGCATCGGATATGCGAGATGCATTGGAAGGTGCACAGGCAACCATACATGTTGCGGACAACGAAAGCGCTCGTATGGATGGCAACGGCGTGGATGCGACGGAACAGAGTATTGAGCTTGCCAGAAATGCTTTGCAGCAGCAGCATGTAATGAATGCGATTTCTACGGATCTGTCATTGATTCGTACGGCGATTCGCGGACAATAACGAAAGGGGAAAACGGTCATGGCATTTTTAAGTTCGATGAATATTACCGGCTCTGCTTTGACAGCACAGCAGCTCCGGTTGGATGTTGTTTCAGAAAATGTCGCAAATATCAATACCACGCGCGTTGAGGGAGGCGAAGGCCCGTATCAACGCAAAATGGTGGTTATGGAAGCCGACGGTGGTCGTAATACATTTCGTCAGGTACTCGCACAAGCGGCGGGTAATGTTCCCGCGGAAACTTATAATTTGTCACAAACGGGCGGTGTCCGTGTCACGCAGATCGTGGAGGATACCAGCCCGTTTAAGTTGCAATATGATCCGACAAATCCGGATGCCAATGCAGATGGATATGTTGAAATGCCGAATGTGGATCTGGTCAAGGAAATTACGGATGCGATGGCGGCAACGCAGGCTTATTCTGCAAATGTAACAGCATTCAATACGTTGAAAACGGTTGCCACACGGGCACTTGATATCGGTAAATAAATAAGGAGGCAAATACAATGGCGACGATTGGTTCAATACAGCCTTTATGGGATTCTATTTCTCTGGATAAAACAGCGTCAAAGGACAATACAGCTTCTTCGCAAAGCGGTTTTCCGGTGTTTGCGGATGTGTTCCAAAACGCGATCAATAACGTAAAGCAGACCGATGCGAAATACAGCGAGGCGCAGTATTTGCTGGCAACCGGTCAGCTGGATAACCCGGCCGTAGCGACCATTGCCGGTACGAAAGCGCAGATTTCTGTTCAGTTGCTTGCGGAATTGAGAAATAAAGCACTGGATGCCTATAGTGAAATTTCGCGCATGAGCATATAATGTGATTGCGAACCCTTCAGGATGAGGGAAACTCTGGGATGAGGCGGAGAAGATAGTGAAAGAGAAATTTCAGAACGGTCTGAAAAAAGTAAAAGACTTGTATGTTGGGGAAAAGAAAAACAAGTATATTATGATCACCGCGATCGCTTTGGTCGTGGTTATTGCTGTTTCTGTCATCCTCGCATTGGTTTTGAATAATCGACCGTATGAAACACTGGTCACCGGTCTCACAACCGACGAGGCTTCGGCGATTGTGGGGAAACTGGATGAGTATGGTGCAACGGACTATAAAATAGAAGGCGACACGATCAAAGTGCCGGAATCAGAGGTTGCTAATCTACAGGCAAAGCTGCTGGTAGACGGATATCCGAAGAGCGGCTTCCTGTACAGTACATATCTTGATAACGTCGGCATGATGTCGAGCGAATCCGATCGAGAAACGCTGAAGAATTATGAGTTTCAGGACCGTATGGCTGAGGTTATCCGCAACTTCTCAGGTGTCAAGAACGCGGTCGTGGACATCACGCCGGGTTCGGATCAGCGCTATGTGCTGGACAGTGACAACGCGACACCGGCAACCGCCGCAGTTTTTGTGGAGATGCAGGATGGCGGCGCACTGCCAGACAGTTATGTAGATGCCATCGGCAACTTTGTTGCGCATAGTGTACAGGGTCTGGATTTTGAAAGTGTAACGATTACGGACTCCGTTGGCAATAGCTACACGCCGGGCAACACGGATACTTCAACTGCGTCCGCATCGGACCTGAAGATGCGTCTGGAGAATCAGGTTAATAACCGTGTTCGCAACGAAGTGTTGCAGGCGCTTAGCCCGATTTACGGTGCGGATAACGTGCGCGTCAGCGTTACCAGTACAGTTGATGTCAGCCACCGTGTGCAGGAAACCACCGAGTATACCACGCCGGAGGGCGCGCCGGACGGCGAAGGCATTATTGGTCATCGCGAGTATGATCAGGAGCTGGCACGTGGCGAGGATGCGGCGAACGGCGGTACCGTTGGTACAACGACCAATGCGGATATCCCGACTTATATGGAGTCGCAGAATGTCGTAAACGGCAATGAGCAATATTTGAAAAACAGCGGTACCGAGGATATGAATGTCAATACCTCGACCGAGCAGAGTGAGCAGAACTTTGGTGTTGTAACCGATGTTATGATTGCGGTTACCATCAATCAGGATACGGCTGGCAATGTAGGTACGGCACAGCTTATCAGTCATATTGCGCGTGCGGCTGGTATTCCTACCGATCAGCAGGCGGATAAGATCAATGTACTGGTAGCACCGTTCTACAATCCGGATGCAGATACCACTACGACTACACCGATCCTGTCGGGACTCCAGATTCCCAAGTTGGCGCTGTATGTTGGTGCAGGCGTATTTGGTCTGTTGCTGCTGCTCATTGTTCTGTTGGTTATTCGCGCGAAGCGCCGCAAGAAGGCAGAAGCGTTGCTGTTGGCGCAGCAGGCTGAGGAGCTTGCGGCACAAGAGGCGGCTGCAGCTGCGGCAGCTGAGCAGACAGAAGAACAGATTGATAATGTTCTGGAGATCAAGAACGAGAAGAGTATGGAACTGAAGCAGGAGATCCGTAAGTTTACGGAGGAGAATCCGGAAATTGCGGCCCAGATGATTCGTACATGGCTGAAAGGGGAGGGTGCAAATGGCTGAGCAAGAGTTGACGCCCGCGCAAAAAGCGGCAACTGTGATCGTTGCCATTGGCACAGAAAAGGCATCCCGAATTTATCAGTACATGAATTCGGATGAACTGGAGCAGCTAACCATTGAAGTGGCAAAGCTCGGATATGTGGAGCCGGAAGTCACCGAGAAGGTGCTGGAAGACTTCTACCAAATGTGTCTGACCAACAAGGCCATTACGGAAGGTGGCATGGAATATGCCCGTTCGGTACTGCAAAAGGCCTTTGGCGACCAGGCGGCAGAGCAGCTGCTGAGCAAGGTTACCAAGGCGCTGAGCAACCGTTCGTTCTCTTTCCTCAACAAAACCGACGCCAAGACATTGCTTTCTACATTGCAGCATGAGCGTGCGCAGACGATTGCACTGGTATTGTCTTACGTCGATCCCGATAAAGCGGCTGCTGTTCTGGAAGAGCTGCCGCCAAAGAAGAAGCTGCGCGTTGTAAAGAGCATTGCGCGCATGGAGAGTGCATCACCAACAGCGGTGAAGATGATCGAGGACGAACTGCAGAAGAAGTTCTCCAGCATTATTGTTACGGAGAACGTGCAGATCGGCGGTCTGGATCATATTGCTGCTATCATGAACAATTTGGAGCGTTCGAGCGAAAAGGCCATTTTCGACGGCTTGGAGAAAAACGACGGCACGTTGGCCGAGGAGATCCGCAAGCGTATGTTCGTGTTCGAGGATATCGTACATATGGACGACCGTTCTGTGCAGCGCTTTGTCCGCGATTGCGATATGCGCGATATTGTTCTGGCGCTCAAGGGCGCCAACAAGGATGTTGCCAACAAGCTGTTCAGCAATATGTCTACCCGTATGCGTCAGAATATCGAGGAAGACCTCGAAATCACTACCAATGTGCGTATTCGTGACGTTGAAGAGGCACAGCAGCGTATTGTTGGTATCATTCGTGATCTGGAAGAGCGCAATGAAATCATTATTCTGAAGGGCGGAAAGGATGAGATCATTGCCTAGTATTCTGAAGTATTTCATGAAACCGAAGGCTGAAGAATACGAGCTGCCGGATGAGGAACAACTAGTAAGCCAGTTGGAGGAGATGATTCGCCTCAAGGAAAGTGTTCCGAGTGATGGTGCAGCAGATGAAAAACCTGTGCAAGAAGTCAAGGCAGGGCAGCCTGCTATGGCAGAAGCGCAGGAGCAGGAAGTGCAGGCGCCGGACAGCGGCAGCTTTGAGCAGGCGCTGTCTCTGGCGCAGACACAGGCAGATGAATTGATTCGTAATGCGCAGGCGAAGGCAGAGCATATAATAGAGCAAGCCAAGCAGGCCGCCGAAGCGGAGGTGGCGAGAATCCACCAGCAGGCATCCGAGGAAGGCTATAACCAAGGCTATGTGGAAGGCCAGCGCAAGGGCGAAGAAGAAGCATCTGCCGCGATGCGCAAAGCGGCACAGGATTCTGTGGAGGCGGTGCAGCGCTTCTTGACGCAGGCAAACAATATGCGTGATGAGAAAATCGATAAGCTCAGCGGTGAGCTTTTGGACGTCGCTGTGGCCGTTGCCGAAAAGGTGATCCATGTCAGCTTGAAAAGCAGTGAAGAGATCATCAAGCGCATGATTGTCGCAGCGACAGAAAAGCTGAAACGTCGTGAATGGGTTCAGATATACGTGGCAGATTGCGATGTAAAAGGGGTTGCGCAAAGCGACCCGTCCCTGTCGGCGGCATTGTCCAGCTTATCGGATCATATTAAAATCGTACCCATGCGGGATGCCGAAACAGGAACCTGCATTGTGGAAATGCCGGATGAAATCATTGATGCCAGCGCGTCAACGCAGCTGGAAAATATTCGTTCGGTCATCCATGAGAACTTTTCATAGCCTGTTCGGGGAGAAAACCTATGTTTGAGCAAGTCATTCAACAAATTAAAGATGGCGACATGCTGAGCCGTACCGGCAAGATCGAGAATATCGTCGGCATGTCGATCGAGGCATCAGGTGGCCGAGGAGCAATCGGTGATATTTGCCGTATTTACTCTGCAGAGTCGAACAGCCAGGTATTAGCCGAGGTGGTCGGCTTCAAAAGCGACCGTATGTTGCTGATGCCGTATCAAAATATGAATGGACTTGCACCCGGCAGCTTTGTTCGCAATACCGGACGTCGGCTGCGTTTGCAGGTAGGCGATTTTCTGCGAGGAAGAATCATCAACGCGATGGGCAAGCCCATCGACGGGCTGGCGCCCTTCCCGGAAGGGGATAGCTATTATGTGGACAGCCCATATATCAACCCGTTGACGCGCCCGCCGATTCGGGAGCGTGTGGACTTTGGCGTGCGCGCGATCGATTCCACTCTGACGATTGGCAAGGGACAGCGTATCGGTATCTTTGCAGGCTCGGGCGTCGGTAAATCCACGCTGATGGGCATGATTGCGAAGAATGTAAAAACTGATATCAACGTGATTGCGCTGGTTGGCGAACGTGGACGTGAGGTGCTGGAATTTGTCCAAAAGGATTTGGGCGAGGAAGGCATGCGACGTTCGGTTCTGGTGGTTGCGACCTCCGATCAGCCAGCCATGCTGAGAATGAAATGCCCCTCTGTGGCGACAGCCATTGCGGAGTATTTTCGGGATCAGGGCAAAGACGTTCTGCTGATGATGGATTCGCTGACACGTTTTGCCATGGCCCAGCGCGAGATCGGCCTTGCAGTTGGTGAACCGCCGGTTGCACGTGGCTATACGCCATCCATTTACGCTGAGCTTCCAAAATTGCTGGAGCGAAGCGGTAACTTTGAACGTGGCTCGATCACCGGCGTTTACACCGTGCTGGTCGAGGGCGACGATACTAACGAGCCGATTGCCGATACCGTGCGCGGTATTCTCGATGGACATATTGTTTTGTCGCGTAAACTCGCCAACGCAAACCATTTTCCGGCGATTGATGTTTCGGCCAGCATTTCCCGTTTGATGGTCGAGATTGTTTCTCCGAAACATAGGGAATTGGCCAGTAAGTTGCGCGATATCTTGAGCGTCTATGAGAAAAACGAGGATTTGTTGTCCATCGGCGCTTATAAGGCGGGCACAAACCCTCGACTCGATTATGCGATTTCAAAGATCGATCAGATCAATGCGTTTCTGATGCAGGGTATCAATGAATCATTCAGTTATGATGACAGTCTGCACCAGTTGGAAACGATTTTACAGTAATTCTTGAAGGAATGCGAAAGAAAAGGGGATGATTCCAATGAAGAAGTTCCGTTTCTCCATGGAAACAGTGCTGCACTACCGGGAACAGCTTCTGGATACGCTCCGTATCGAGCATGCGGCTGCAATTGCGCGTGTACGCGAACAGGAAGCGGTTGTCGCAGCGTTGCAGCAGCGGTTCGACGAAGTCAATCAGGAATATCGAGAGAAAAAGCAGCAGGGAATGACGATTGCAGACGCCGTCGGATATGACCTGATGCTGCAAGTACAGGAAATGGAGATCCAAAAGGCACAGGAAACGTTGGCTTTACGCAAAAAAGAAGAAGAAAGTAAGCGCAACGAAGTGATCCGTGCTAAAACGGATAAAGCGACCATCGAAAAACTCAAGGAGAAGAAATGGAAACTTTATCAGAAATCTGTGCAAAAGAGCGAAGAACAGTTTATTGATGAATTTGTATCTAACGCCCGCGTGATGGCAGGCGCGGCAGCCCATTAAAAGGGCACAGCGGGCGTTATGAAAGCCGCGCCTGCCTTTATCCTCAGGTGAAAGGAGGTGAGAGAGGAATGAATATGGAGCAGATCAACATGATGATGCAGTTGATGATGCAGCAAGGTCAGGTGTCTACTTCGGGTGCAGGCAAGGATTCAAATGGGGATTCTTTTCAGGACATGATGTCTCAGAAACAAGATGAGGTGTCGTCTAATAAGCCCACCTCGAATGACAAGCAGACGCAGTCGAAGCCGACGCAGAATGACAAGGTGCAGCAAACCGAGCAAACGCCGCAGGAAGACGTCCCCGAAGTTTCGGACGATGTGCGGCAGGCTATGGCGGCGTTGTTGCTTCAGCCGTTTGTGGTGCAGGATGTTGCGGTGCAGCAGCCGGCACAGGAAAGTGTGGATATGGTATCCACGATGCCTGTGGTGGATGCAGCCGTTACTCAAACGGTGCAGACCGCAGTTGCAGCAGAGACGATGACTCCCGCAGTACAGCAGGAGACAGCGCAGCCGACCATGCAGGTTCCGCAGCAGACAACGAGCGAGCAGGTGCAGACCGCTCCCGAGGTCACTGTGCCGCAGGAGAGCGTGCAGCAGCAAGGCTTGCAGAATGCATCGACGCAGACCGAACAGCAATCGACTGGAGAGGCCGTTACCGGACAGAAAATGGTAGAAGTAGACCAGCCGGACGATCAGCCTGTTGTAGTGACGCAGCAGGAGCAGCCTTTGTTCCGTGATGTGGAGACCGTACCGGTCAAGGTGGGCGATGCTACGCCGACGGTTGATGTTGATGCACCTGATATGGAAAAGCAGCTGGCAGATACCATTCAGGCGAATCTGAGTAAGGTTGGCGACAAGGTGCAAATCCAGTTACAGCCGGAAAATCTCGGTCATATCACGATCGAACTGGTGCAGCATGGCGGTAAGATCGGCTTGGCGATTGTTGCGGATAATGCAAAGACCACTTCTTTGCTGGCACAGCATGCGGGCAATCTGGGCGCGTTGCTGGAAGACCGTACCGGTCAGACAGTGCATGTTCAGGTGCAGCAGCAGGAGCCGGAACAGCAGCAGTATGATGGACATAACCAGCAGAACCGGCAGCAGCAGGAGCAGCAGCAATCTCATTCGCAGCAGAGCAAGGCAGAGCAAGATAGCTTCTTAGGTCAACTGCGCTTGGGGCTTTATCAACTGGATGTGGTCTAATGAAAGGAAGTGAGAACGTATAATGAGCGATTTGTTTACCCCAACGATAGCAAGAACTTCTAATCTGAACACCAATGCTTACAATAACAGCAAGCAAACGAGCAAAACATCTGACTCAGATACGGATAATAACGTCGGTTATTTGAAGGATCCCAGTGCGGATAATCTGACGCTGACCATGCAGGATTTTCTCCAGATGCTGGTCGTTCAGTTCCAGAATCAGGATATGGATAATCCGGCTTCTACAAGCGATATGATGAATCAGTTGCTTTCGATGTCGACGATTCAGGCGATGGCAACCATGACGGACGCAGCGACGATGTCTTATGCAGCTTCTTTGGTTGGCAAGACGGTCACGATCGGCGAGTACAGCAGCGGCAGCGGTTTGAAGGAAATTGTCGGCGAAGTAACCGGTACGGGAACGTATAACGGTGAGCAGGTTGTTTTTGTGAATGGTAAGTCGTATTCACTCAGCTCCATTATGGCGGTTGGTAAATTGCCGGAGGAAGAAGACGGAGGAGACACGGATCTGCCTGATCCGGATAACCCGGATCCTGATTTTGGGGTTGACCCGGACAAACAGCTTCCCGATCCTTTGAACGCGGAGTGAATCCGGGTAGGAAAGATGGCGATAAAAAATGATTGACCGAATTAGTGGAAGCAGTTCATTAGGCCAACCATTACAACAGACGGCACAGACCTCTACGGGTACGTTTGGTGATCTGCTCCGGCAGCGGATGGAGCAGCTTGGCACAGCGCAGCAGGCAACGCCTACTGTTGAATTTTCCAAGCATGCACAGCAGCGCGCGGAGGAGCGGGGCATCGAGATGACGGACGATTTGATGAGTCAGCTTGCGCATTCTGTTGGGAAGGCGCAGGAGAAGGGCGCCAAAAATATTTTAGTGCTGGATGCGGGACGTGCGTTCATCGTGAATGTACCGCAAAGCAAAGTGATCACGGCCATTTCACAAGATGAAATGCGTGACAATGTATTTACCAATATAGACGGTGCTGTTCTTCTTCGGTAAGAAAGCAGGTCCTTTTTAGGGTGCTTTGGAAGCCTGTCCGTATGACGGCTTCCGACCGCACCGTATGAATTGGAAGGAGCAAATATAACTTATGACAGGTTCTATGTACGCTGCAATTGCGGGTTTGCAGACCCACATGCAGAAAATGAATGTAATCGGCAATAACATTGCCAATGCCAATACATATGGCTTCAAGCCGGGCGTTACTTCGTTCAGCGAGTCCATGTATACTTCGATCAGCAACAGTACGGCGGGTGGCAACCAATACGGTGGTACCAATGCATCGCAGATTGGCTATGGCTCTCAGGTTGCTTCGATTGATCTGAATATGACGGGTGGCACCTATGCGCCGACTGGCATCAATTCTCACCTTTATCTGGATGGCAACGGCTTTTTTATGGTTGGCCCGAAGCCGGGTGAGGCAACTTATGAGGCGGATCCGAATAACCTGACGCTCAAACGAGTTGGTAATTTCTTTCTTGATAAAGATGGCTATTTGGTCGATAGCAATGGTTATTGTGTATATGGTTTTATGCCAAAAGGTGAAGCAACGGGTGAAATGTCAGTAGATCCCACTACTGGTGATATTAGATGGGATACTTGTCTGCGACCGATTCGTGTGCCTGTTGCTGCACAAGGAACTGATACTGCCAACGGCATCGAGAAAGGTCAGGCTATCTATCCGACTGTAAATGCTGATAACACCTTACGATATCCTCAGGTTGGTGGACAGGACTCAGATGAGAATAAGCGCGTTGATCTGCAGAGCGTCAACTTGAGTGTTGATAAGAATGGTGTGATTACTGCGGTAACACAGGATAATGATCCGATTACTGTAGGTATCATCCCGATTGGAAGCGTAGTCAATCCGAACGGTCTGACTAAAGAAAGTGATGGCTATTATAAAGCGGGCAACAATGCTGGTGAGGTTGTAGTAGGTACGTGTGGCGCTACAGTCACCGGTGCATTGAATAATAATCCAGACGCACAGGATCCCAACCGTATTGAACTCACCGGCGCAGGCAAGACTCAGATCTTGTCTGGTGGCTTGGAGTCTTCCAAAACGGATATCGCGACGGAGTTTGCAGATCTGATTACGACGCAGCGTGGTTTCCAAGCTAATACAAAAATTATTACTGTTACAGATGAAATGTTGTCCGATCTGGTCAGCATGAAGCGTTAATGAGTCTCTGTATGAGATATAAGGCGTGAATGCAGGCAGCAGGGGGCGCGTATGGCGCCCCCGAAGCCTGAAATCTTTTGAAGTGGGGAAAGGTGAACGACATGATCCGGTTGACAAAACTAAACAGAGAACCATTTTTATTGAATCACATGCAGATTGAAACAATTGAAATGATTCCTGAAACTAAAATCATTATGATGAACCATGATTATTATATTGTACGGGAAACGCCGGAGGCAGTGGTTCGCCAGATTGAAAATTATACCGCAAGAGTGCGGGATATTTACCGTGAAATCACGATCTCCGATAAACGCGGAGACTAAATATAGATAGAACTGCATTCTGACAACTCGTCTGAGGGACGGATTCAGATTGGGGGACGTGTAAGAAATGAATTTAACATTTGTTTTGGGTATCGTTGGTGGCCTTGTACTGCTGGTTTTGGGTATGTCGATCGGCGGTGATCCGGGACCATTTGACTTTACACAGCTTGCTAACTTTGGTGATGCTGCCAGTGTATTCATTGTTTTTGGCGGCACCTTGGCAACGATTATTGCAGGTCATCCTGGCAAAATGTTGGCCAAATTTCCTAGGCATATTGGTATTATTTTCAACCAAAAAAAGTTCAATCCAGCGGCAGTGATCGACGAGGTTGTTGAATTTGCGCAGATCGCCCGTAAAAATGGTTTGTTGGCGTTGGAAGAACGCGCAAATCAACTGGAAGATCCATTTTTTCGGAAAAGCATCATGCTGATCGTGGATGGTAACGATTCGGATAAGGTGCGCGATATGCTGACAAGTGATATTGAACAGCTGAGTACGCGCCATGATGACGTTGCTTCGATGTATGAAAAGGCATCGGCTGCTGCACCGGCATTCGGTATGGTCGGTACGCTGATCGGTCTGATTAACATGCTGGTTAATATGGACCCGGAAAGCGGTTCCTCCAATATTGGTAAGGATATGGGTGTTGCGTTGATTACTACGTTCTATGGCGTTATTTTGGCTAACCTGGTTTTTAACCCGATTGCCAACAACCTGCGTACCCGAGATGAGGAAGAATGCCTCTGCAGACAGCTGATCGTCGAGGGTGTTATGGCGATCCAGTCTGGTGAAAATCCGAAGTTTATTCGGGAAAAGCTGGAGGGCTATCTGGAGCAGAATGCAACAGGTGGCGGCTCTGAGAAGAAAAAAGGGCGCGGGGGCCGAGGCAAGGAGCAGGAATAAACGCTCTGCCTTGAAAGAAAGAGAAAGGAAGTCGCAGATGTGAAAAGACGGAGAAAGGGTGGGGGCGGAGCTAACTGGCAGGATACATATGGCGACATGGTCACGCTGCTTCTCTGCTTTTTCGTTCTGCTGTATAGTATGTCCACCATCAACGAGACCAAATGGGCGATGATTGTGCAAAGCTTTAAACGTGAGTCTACCTCGGAAACGATGGGTACCCCCGGACAGGGGACTGGTCAAGAGGATGATACAAATGATGCGGAGCAAATTTCGCAGGCAGATGTTACGCAAGCGCTGAATCAGATTGCAATGGCTCTCAATGAATATAGCGAAAAAAATAATCTGCAACAGCAGATGTCGATTACACAAGGCGCGGATTATGTTTTTATAACATTCCGTGATGCGGTATTTTTTGAAGGTGACAGCTATGTGCTGTTGGATTCGGGAAAACGCATGCTTGATGAAGTGGCCAATGCAATTGCCCCGCAAAACGACTTGATTGATGAAATGCGTGTCATGGGTCATACTTCACAGGGCGATCCGTCAAAGCCAAATAATCCGACAGTTGACCGTTTCCTTGCTTCCAATCGTGCAGCTACGGTAACGGTATATTTGCAGGAAAAGAATGTCATTGATCCGGATAAGCTGGTTAGCGTAGGATATGGACAGTGGCGTCCGATTGCCGGTTTTGATACCGACGCAGAACGTGCCCAAAACCGTCGTGTAGAAATCATGATTACCGGTTTGAATGCGGACACTGCAGAAACCAGTGTGGATAAGTATTTTACGATACGTGAAGGCGGAGCCGAGTAGAGTTAATAGTAAAAGGATTTGTTATAAATGTCTGAAGTTTTATCACAAAGTCAGATTGATGCCCTGCTGGCTGCCGCGCGCAACGGCGACATGGACATGGGTTCGACCGAAAAGGATAAATCCGAGGAAAAGAAGTATCCGAAATACGATTTCTATAGCCCGAAAAAATTCACACGTGATCGCTTGAAAATGATCAGCAGTATTTTTGAAAGCTATGTGCGGATTTTATCCTCCCGGTTAAATGCCTTGCTCCATATGTCGTGTGAGTTAGAGGTTGATTCGGTAGAAGAACAGCGGTATTTCGAATTTTCCAACGCCTTATCAGAGCGGGATGTGCTAACGTTGGCAGAGGATTCGTTTGATGATACGGCGGAGAAGGAACCGATTCTCTTTCATATTACGACAGGCATCATGCTAAGTATGCTTGATCGTTTGCTTGGTGGAGATGGCGAAACCGAGGGGGAAGTGAGTTCGGACTATCAATATACGGACATTGAATTACGTCTGTATACGGATTTCATGACGAATTTAATTGACAGCCTGTCCAGTGCGTGGAAGAATTATATAGATATTAATTTTCGCTTTCAGCGAGTGGAGGTTAACCCCACGTTGGTGCAGTTGATTGGATTGGAAGAGGCTGTCGTCATTGTTGGTATCACGATTCGTACTCCGGTATGCAACGGTCGTTTTAGCATTGTCTTACCTGGGACCATGCTGAGCGACGTGTTTGGTTTGATGAACCGCGAAACGGCGAGCATCCGGCAGCCCAATCAACATGACAGCGAAGAGATTATGGATTACTTGCGTGGTTCAGATTTGGAAATTACAGCGGAGTTTGAGCATACCACCTTGCAGTTGGAAGATATATATCATCTGCATGTTGGTGATGTGATTTTCCTGGACCAGCCAAAAGATTCAAAAATCTTTTTGAATATTGGTGGAAAGCGATGGTTCGACGGCAAAATGGGTGTATTTCAAAAGAATAAAGCGGTGCGGATAGATAATACCTATGTGCTATCCGACATGGAAAATATGCAGGATGAAGGAGAGAAGCAGTAAGAATGGGATCGAATGTATTCAGCCCAATGGCGATAGATGCGATTGGGGAAATCTTTAATATCAGTCTGGGCTCCTCCGCGACTGCGGTTTCCAGTATGCTCGCACGTCGCGTTGATATTACGACGCCGACGGTAAGTGTGGTTTCTGCACAGGACTTTACGCTGGGTGATTTACAGCCCGCAATCGGTGTAAAAATTGACTATGTGGCAGGCCTTAGCGGCAGTAACATCATGCTGCTCAAGCGAAGCGATGTTCGGGCGATCGTAGATATCCTCATGGGAAGCACAACAAAGGATGAGGATTTCCAGATCAATGAGCTGAACATGAGCGCAATCTGTGAAGTCATGAACCAGATGATGGGTGCCGCTTCTACGGCGATGTCTGACTTCCTGAACCGAATGGTCAACATTTCAACACCGCAGGCATTTGAAATCGGCAGCCTGCAAGAATTTGTTGAAAAGTATTTTCCATCTGACGGTATGCTGGTTGTGGTTCGCTTTAAATTCAGCATTGAAGATGCGGTGGAAAGCGAATTCATGAGTGCGCTCAGTACGGATTTGGTACGAGAGCTGTTGAAAGGTTTTGGTATCGAAGGGGAAGACGTTGGCATGGGAGAAGCAGAGTCCGAGCCGGAACCCGCTGCACAGCCCGCTGTGGCAGCTGAGCCGGAGGCACCCAGCGACAGCGGTGCGCCTTTGAGTCAGGAAGCTATTGAAAAGCTGCTGGCGCAGAATTTGGGCGGCGGACAGACCGAATCGCAAGATGCGGCACCGCAGCCTGCGGCAGCAACCGAGCAACCGGTACAGCCACAGCCTGTAGCGCAGGCGCAGCCGCAGCAAGCACCGCAACAGACCGCCCCGGTGATGCCGCAGCAGCCTGTAGCCCAAGCGCAGCCGCAGCAATCGGTTCCGCAGGCAATGCCGCAAATGACGCCGGAAATGCAGAAGCAATATGCTTCTATGCCGTATCCGCCGTATGGAATGCAGATGCCATATCCGCCGATGTATTATATGCCGCCGCAGCAACAGCAGGCGGCGCCGGAGCCGAAAACTATTAAGACAACCAAGCCGGCAATGCCCAAGTTTGAAGAGCATGTCACAAGCCTGAATGAAGAACAGGAAGGCAACTTGGACCTGCTGATGTCGGTGCCGGTGGATGTTTCAGTGGAAATCGGACGCACACGCCGGCGTGTTAAAGATATCCTGAATTATACCAAGGGTTCGCTTGTTGTGCTGGATCGATTGGCAGGCGACAGAGCAGACCTGTATGTAAACGGTAAGTGCATTGCCAAGGGCGATATCGTCGTTGTAGATGACAGTTTTGGACTGCGCATCGCCGAGATTATCGAGCCTCTTGCGCTGGAAGACCTTTAATAAGCAATAATACTTCATATATTACTTTGAAAAATGAAAAGGATGGGATGAACCATGGCAAAGATTTTGTTAGTAGATGATGCGGCTTTCATGAGAATGATGGTAAAGAACACACTCAATGAGAGTGGCTACACGGATACATACGAAGCCAGCGACGGTGCGGAAGCGGTCAATAAGTATGCCGAACTGCAGCCGGATCTGGTTATTATGGATATCACGATGCCGAATATGGACGGTCTGGAAGCATTGAAGGCAATTCGCAAGGCGGATCCCAATGCATCGGTCGTCATGTGTTCCGCAATGGGTCAGGAAGCAATGGTTATCGAAGCCATTAAATCCGGCGCTAAGGACTTTATTGTAAAGCCGTTTAAGCCGGATCGCATTATCAAGACGGTGAGCTCGATCGTAGGACAGCCGTAACAGGATGAATTGGCTTTCCTTAATTGGCATGTGCCTGTGCGTTGCGGTGATTTTATATCTGGCGTATTGGTTTACGCGCCGCATCGCGGTGGGCAATTTTGGTGGAAACATCACATCCGGCGGGCATATGCGTATCTATGACCGGCTGCCGCTTGGCCAAAATAAGGCTGTGGTGGTGGCTCGTGTCGGACTGCGCTGGCTTGTGCTCGGTGTTTCGGATGAGCAGATCACACTGCTCACCGAGCTGTCTGAGGAAGAATCGCGTATTTGGAGACAGGCAAAGCAGGTCAGTAGTGAAACTGCTGCGCCGAAGTTTTCTGAAGTGATTTCGGATGTGCTGCGCAAAAAAAATGACAGGAAGTAGGAAGGAGAGTGTTTCATGCCGGATAGCCTGATCAATGTAAACGGCGACAGTGTGCAAACACTGGAAATACTTTTCCTGACTACGGTCATCGCACTGTTGCCGTCCATGCTGATCATGATGACGTCGTTCACGCGAATCATCATTTCGCTTTCATTTTTGCGGACGGCTATGGGTACATCGCAGAATCCGCCTAATATGGTCTTGGTCGGCATTGCATTGTTTCTGACGCTGTTTATCATGAATCCGGTGCTGACGCAGATCCAGCAAACGGCTTACGAGCCGTATACAAGGCAAGAAATCACGCAGGAGGAGGCCATTGACCGAGCTTCGGTTCCGCTGAAGGACTTCATGCTGAAGAATACGGAGCAATCGTCGCTGACCCTGTTTTGTGATTTGGCTGGTGTGGACGAGCCGACGACGGATGAGGAAGCAATGAATCTTTCCATGCGCGTCATCATTCCGGCCTACATGACCAGCGAGCTGAAGGCGGCATTCCAGATCGGCTTTTTCCTGTATATCCCGTTCATGCTGATCGATATTGTGGTTTCATCGACCTTAATGAGTATGGGCATGATTATGTTGCCGCCGGCAATGATCTCCATGCCGTTTAAGCTGTTGCTGTTTATCACGGTGGATGGCTGGCAGCTTTTGTTCTCTACGCTGGCGCAGGGCTTCCGATAGCACGTGGGAGGAGGTTGAGCGTTGGATCAGAACCAGATTATTGATATTCTACGAGAGGGGATATGGGTTGCGCTTAAAATTGGTGGACCGATGCTGATTGCCAGTATGGCAGTTGGCGTTTTGGTCGCAATTTTTCAGGCTGCAACACAGATTCACGAACAAACGCTGTCTTTTATTCCAAAGCTTTTGTTAATCATTGCGTTTCTCCTCCTTGGAGGCACTTGGATGCTGGATACAATGCAGGATTTTACCAGGATGATATTCACCCAAATGATTGCTTGAAAGGAAGGGGACAGCGAGCACAATGATTGATGATGCACAGCTGACGCTGTTCCTTTATATCCTCATGCGAATGACCGGATTTATGGTGTTCAATCCGTTGTTGGGAGGACGTTCCGGTGTTCCGGGGCTGGTGAAAGCAGGGGCAAGCCTGATGCTTGCCGTGGCGGTATATTCCTTAACCGATTTGCCGTTACCTACGGTGCCGACGACAGTGGTTGAGTTTGCTGTCCGGTCGCTGCTCGAACTTGCGCTGGGTTATTTGGTTGCTGTGCTGGTCCACTTCTTTTTTTATGTGGTTTTGCAGGCAGGCCAAATGATTGATGCACAAATGGGCATGAATATGTCGGAGACTTATGATCCCTCGATGGGAACCAATGTCTCAATGACAGGTACGCTGATGAACATTATGATGGTGCTTTTGTTCTTTACGGCAGGAGGCCATATCACGCTGCTGCGTATCATGCTCAATTCCGGACAAGTGATTCCATATGGGGCCGTCTCATTTGGTACATCGGCATCTACCTATGTATTGGAAATGTTTGCATCCTGTGCTGTTTTGGCAATGAAGTTATGTTTACCGATTCTGGCAGCCGAGTTGATCGGCCAGCTGGGAATGGGTATATTGATGAAAGTAATTCCTCAAATTAATGTTTTCGCAATCAATTTCGAGCTGAAAATCATTTTAGGCATGGTAATGGTGATTTTGCTCCTGCCGCTAACGGGCGAATTTATCCTTGGGCTGGAAAAGCAGATGCTGGTTGCTATTGAACAGGCGATGAAAGTGGTTGCGGGAGGATAGGTAGGCCCAAAGGGGGGAACCAAGCATGCCGGGCGGAGCGGGTGAAAAAACAGAAAAAGCCACACCAAAAAGGCGACGTGACGAGCGAAAAAAAGGTAACGTCATGATGAGCCAGGATGTCGTGGCGGTGGCAACGCTGTTTGCAAGTTATGCTGCGCTGCGCTTTGGGCTTTCCCTCATGGTGGATGCAATGACTGGAATCGTCCGTTATTGCATTGGCTTGGTCGGCAGCGTACCGACCGGCGGCGCGAGCGCCATTGCAACAGAACTGAGTGCAAAATCTGTTATGGCGTTGGCGCAGTCGGTTGCTATTCCGTTGCTGGCGACTGTTCTGGCGGCTGTGGTTGCAACCTTTGCGCAAACCAAGCTGCTGGTTTCTTTTGAGTCTATGAAGCCAAAATTCAGCCGTATGAACCCGTTGCAGGGTATCAAACGACTGTTTTCTCTAAAAAGTGTTATTGAATCGTTCAAGGGCGTGCTGAAAATCAGCATCCTTCTGATTTTGATTTATAAGTTTGTCAGCGGATCGCTTCTTATTTTTTCGCGCTATATGAGCAGCGATATCGGCGTTGCACTGGCTTCTATGCGCGACTTAGGCTTCAAGCTGATTTTGGAGGTTGGTGTCGCATTTCTGGTCCTTTCTTTCTTTGATTATCTGTATCAATGGTGGGAATTTGAGCGACAGCTCAAAATGTCCAAGGAGGAAATCAAGGAAGAGTACAAGCAGACCGAAGGCGACCCGAAGATCAAGGGCAAAATCAAGGAAGCCCAGCGCAAGATGGCGCAGTCCCGTATGATGCAGGCTGTGCCGGGCGCCGATGTTGTTATCCGTAACCCGACGCACTTTGCCGTAGCGCTTCGTTATAAGCCGGGACAGGATGCTGCACCGGTCGTCGTGGCGAAAGGTCAGGATGAAGTGGCGCTTCGCATTGTTGCAGTGGCAGAGGAAAACGGCGTATCTGTGATCGAAAATCGACCGCTGGCGCGCGCATTATATGCTGCCGCAGAGATTGGACAAATGATTCCGGCCGAACAATATGGGCCGGTTGCTGAAATTTTAGTTTATGTTTATAAACTCAATAAGCGGACTTTGCCGCAATAAATTTGAAACTGGTATAGAAATGGTGGAGTTATGAAACGACTTTTTGACAACGTGATATCGGTGTTTGTCGTGGTCATCGTGTTGTTCCTGTTGATCCCTCTGCCGCCGTTTCTGTTGGACGTATTTTTTATCGTCAATATTTCTCTGGCGCTGATTATTCTGTTGATCACCATGAATATTCACGAGCCGCTGGAGTTTTCGATTTTCCCATCGCTGCTGCTGATTACCACGCTGTTCCGATTGGGACTAAACGTATCTTCCACTCGTCTGATTCTTTCCAACGGTGGCGAGGCAGGACAGGTCATCAAGGTATTCGGTGAATTTGTTATTCAGGGCAATGTGGTCATCGGTGTTATCATCTTCCTGATTATTGTCTTAATGCAGTTCATCGTTATCACCAAGGGCGCGGAGCGCGTTGCTGAGGTAGCAGCACGTTTTACACTCGATTCCATGCCCGGCAAGCAGATGGCCATTGACGCGGATTTGTCATCCGGCCTGATCAATGAGCAGGAAGCTAAGCTGAGACGATATAAGGTGCAGCGTGAAGCGGACTTCTACGGTGCAATGGACGGTGCAACTAAGATCGTCAAGGGCGACGCGATCATGTCCATCATTATCACGGCGATCAACTTTATCGCCGGTTCCATCATCGGTATTGTACAGTCCGGTATGGAACTGAGCGAAGTACTCAGTGTTTATTCGATCGCAACGATCGGTGACGGCCTGGTTTCGCAGCTGCCGGCACTGATGATTTCCACGGCGACCGGTATGATCGTCACCCGTGCGGTTTCCGAAGGCAGCTTGAACAACGATGTGATCAAGCAGTTCCTTGCGCAGCCGCAGTCCCTGATGATTGCCGGTTTGATTCTCGCTGTGTTTGCAATTTTTCCCGGCACGCCCCATATTCAGTTGATTCTGATTGCAGCGGCGCTGATTCTCATCAGCCGTCGTGTGACGCATCAAATGGAGGCGCTGCAAAAACAAAAGGAAGAGTTGCCTGCGGCGCAGGAGGCCGCCCGAAAACAGGCGGAAGAGCAGCAAACCGAAATGGATTACTACAAGGACGTTAATAACATCTACTCGTTGATTAACGTCGAGCCGATCGAAATGGAATTTGGCTACAGCCTGATTCCGTTGGTGGATGAGTCTCGCGGCGGCAAGCTCATCAGCCGAATCGTCATTTTCCGCCGGCAATATGCGCAAGACATGGGCTTTGTGGTGCCGTCCATCCGTCTGCGTGATGCTTCGATGCTGGGCACCAACCAATATGTCATCAAGATTAAGGGCGAAGAAGTGGCCCGCGGTGAAATCCTACTGGATTATTACCTCGCTCTGGAGCCTGCTAATCCGGCGGGTGAAATTGACGGCATTGAAACCATAGAGCCGGCGTATGGCATTCCGTCCCGGTGGATTTTGCCGGAAAACAAGGAAATGGCAGAGATTTATGGCTATACAGTCATTGATCCGCTGTCTGTTATGCTGACGCACCTGTCGGAAACAGTCAAAAAGCACACCTATGAGCTTCTGAACCGTGCGGAGACCATCCAACTGGTAGAGAACCTCAAGCGTTCGGCGCCGCAACTGGTGGAAGAAGCATTTCCCAATGTGGTGTCCTATGCCATGCTCGAGAAGATTCTTTGCAATCTGCTCAAGGAAGGCATTCCGATCAAGGATATGGGAACGATTGTGGAGACCACGGTCGATGCATTGGCCATTACCCACGATGTAGACTTGATTACAGAAAGTGTGCGTGCACAGCTCAAGCGAACCATCACGCATCGTTTCTGTGAGGACGGCCGTCTCAGCGTAATCACGCTGGATGCGGAGGTGGAGAAAAAAATTGTTGCCAGCCTGACCAAAAACGAGCAAGGCGTGTATCTTGCACTGGGACCGGATTTGATGCAGAAGCTGTTGTCGCAGCTCAACGAGAACATCAAGAAATTCTCGGAACTGTCGCAAAAGCCGATTTTGCTTACCAGCCATATTATCCGAATTTATTTGAGCCGGTTGCTGGAGCAGTTTTATCCGGATCTTACCGTGTTGTCCTTTAACGAGGTGATTACAAGCGTACAGATACAGGCGCTGGGCAACATCACACTTTCGTAAAGATTTGATATGAAGTTAGGAGGGAAACGCCTTGGAATCACAAAACAGATGGGATCAGATGACGAATGAGGCGCTTCTCGAAGAATATAAGCAAACCGGAGATCAGGAACTGAAAAAAGTCCTCGTGATGCGGTATTCCTATCTGGTAAAAAATGTGGCATTGAAGCTGCGAGGGGTTTATTTAAGCTTCGCGCAGGTCGATGATATGATTAACGAGGGAATTATCCTGCTGATGGGCGCGTTGGATAAATTTGATTTAAGCCAGAACGTCAAGTTTGAAACTTATGTTTCCAAACGTCTGCGCGGCATGATTATCGACTTGGCCCGTCGTCAGGATTGGTTGCCCCGTTCGGTGCGGAAACGCATGCGTGAGATCGATGCAGCCAACAGTGAATTGTTTACCAAGCTGGGGCGTGCACCGACGGACAAGGAAATTGCCGACCATATGGGTCTGAGTGAGACGCGCTATCAGGAGGAACTTGCAAAGACAGCGCTTTGCAATGTGCTGTCGCTCGATATGCTTCTGGATGAACGCGACACGGATGTGCCGGCAAAGCATTTGCCACAGTCGGATGTGGATGCGCAGCCTGAGGAAAATTATCAGAAAAAAGAGCTGTACGAAGAGCTTAAGCGGAGTATCAGCGAATTGCGTGAAAAGGAACAGATGGTTTTGTCTCTGTACTACCAGAAGTCTTTTCAGATGAAAGAAATTGCGCAGGTGCTTGGTGTGAGCGAGCCGCGCGTATCACAGATACATTCCAATGCGATCCGCAAACTGCGAATCTCAATGCAAAAATATATTTACGGTACATAAGCAGAGGAGATTGAGGATATGTTTAAAGGGTTCTATGATTTGAGTTCCGCCATGCTGACACAGACCAGAAATCTGGATGTTGTGGGCAATAATATGAGCAATACGGCGACGGTAGGCTATAAGGCCGACCGGTATGCGGATACGACCTTTGATGAAGTGATGCGCAGCCAGATCGGCAACAAGCAAAAGAATCCGCAGGAGCTTGGCACCACAACCAGCTATATCACCGCTCTGGATGAGGTATATACCGACCATTCTCAGGGGGCTTTGCAATCGACGGGGTTACCCTTGGATTTCGGCCTGGAAGGGGATGGCTATTTTGCCATTCAGACGGATGCAGGACGGGTATATACCCGCAACGGGTCGTTCATGCTGGACGATCAGGGATATCTGGCCTTGGCTGGGCAGGGGCGCGTGCTGGGACGCAATGGGCAGCAGATCTATCTGGGAACGGATAAAATCAACGCTTCGTCTGATGGCACGATTTCTACTGAGGACGGTCAGGTGCTTGGGCAGCTCGGCGTCTTCACTTTCGCGGATCCGGCGCAGGATTTGCAGAAAACCGGCGAAGGCATGTTCACTGCAAATGGTCAGCCGCAGCTGGCAACCGACACAGTGGTACATCATGAGATGATCGAACGCGCTAACACTGATCTGGTGCAGCAGATGACGGAAATGATCACCTGCCAGCGTGCGCTACAAAGCGCATCGCAGCTGAGCAAGATGTATGATCAGATCATGTCCAAGACAGCGACCGAGTTGGGCCGCGTATAATGGGGGAAAGGAGTCAATCCAGATGAACCAATCTTTCTATGCCGCTTCGGTTGCGGCTTCTCAGCAGCAGCAGAGAATGAATGTAACGGCGAACAATCTGGCCAATGTCAATACGGTTGGCTTTAAGGCGGAGCAAGCCAATTTTTCCGACTTATTGTATCGCAATTGGACTGGGCCGGATAATGTGCAGCTTCCTCGCGGTTCGGGCAGTCGGATGATCCAAACGACGACCGATTTTGCCGAGGGTGCGCTGATGGACCGGCAAGGTGGCCAGAATTATGCCATCAACGGCAGCGGCTTTTTTGCGCTGCGCAATCCGCAAACCGGAGAGATCAGCTATACCCGCGCGGGTAACTTCCACTGGGGCAGCGTGGTGCAGGGCGGTCAGGAGACTTTTTACCTTTGTGATCCGGACGGCTATTATGTGCTGGACCAAAACCAGCAGCCGATTGCCTTGGGGCAGGATGCGGAAGCCGATTATCCGGTTGGTGTCTTTGATTTCGCCAACACGGATAATATGCAGCATCTGGGCAGCAACCGTTTTGCACCGGTCGCAAAGAACGGTCCTGTGATGCCGGGAACGGGCACAGCAATCCACGGTATGCTGGAAGCATCCAATGCGGATGTTGGTACGGAGTTTGCAAAAGTGATTGAGGCACAGCGTTCGTTCTCGTATGCGCTCAAGATGGTACAGACGCAGGACGAAATTGAGACCACAATCAATGGTTTGAGAAACGGTTAAAGGAAGTGTGGTAATTCGTGTTGAAAAAGTATGAGGAGATGAATTCCTTACAAATTGACGCGCTGCGTGAAATCGGCAGCATCGGCACAGGCAACGCTGCCACAGCGTTGTCAAGCATGTTGGGAATTGAAGTGCGCATTCCTTTGCCGGAGGTTCAAATACTGGAATTTAACGCTGCGGTGGAAAAGCTGGGCGGCTTTGAAACCATTGCCGCAGGCATCATTTCTGATTTGCGCGGTGAGATCAACGGCCTGATGTTGGCGTTGTTCCAGTTGGATGCAATCAATCTGCTGCTGGGGCGAACCATGGGCAAGCAGATCAATGATTACAGCGAACTCACGGAAATCGAAAATTCTGCCGTCATTGAGATTGGTAATATTTTGATTTCGTCGTTTATCAACGCTTTGTCCGGGCTGTCGGGGGTTCGCATCACGCCTTCTGTGCCCCAGCTTTCGATCGATATGCAGGGCGCAATTATCACGGTGCCGATGGCGGCGTATGGTAATCAATCGGATTACATTATGCTGATCGGCGGAAGCTTCATCGTACAAGGAAAAGAGGTGCCGTGCAGGTTGCTGCTCGCGCCTGATATGCGGTCCCTGAACTATCTGTTAAACAAATTGGGGATATGTGAATGAATAAGCTGACTATTGGCATTGCGGATATGAAGATGGCCAAGGGCGAAGGGGTGCTCATCACCTATGCGTTAGGCTCGTGCATCGGCATCTGCCTTTACGATCCCTTTATTCGTTTGGGCGCATTGGTTCATATCATGCTGCCGATCAATATGGAGACCAATCGGACTTCTCCACTGAAATATGCAGACACAGGCATCCGTCTGACACTGAGCAAAATGGAGCAAATGGGGGCACGGCGCTCGCGTATTGTAGCGAAGATTGCAGGCGGCGCCAAAATGTTCGACGTTGCTGGAAACGGCAGCTTGGGTAACATTGGACAGCGAAATATTGACAGTGTGCATCACGTGTTGCAGCAAGAGCGTATTCGACTCCTACGAGAGGATGTTGGCGGATCTACCGCGCGCACCCTTTTGTTTGATGTTGCTACGGGAGAGGGCTGTATTAAAATATATGGCAAGGCGGAGCGTATTCTTTGATAGAACTGAGAAGGAGTGAGAGAAATGCAGGAAAATGAACGCGGTAAAATCTTGCTGGAATCCGGTACGAATGAGATCGAGATCATGCAGTTTACGATTGATGATAACTTGTATGGTATCAATGTGGCAAAGGTAAGGGAGATCATGATGAGTGCGCCCGTCAAGCCGATGCCACATGCGCATCCTGCGGTAGAGGGTATTTTCAAGCCTCGTGATATTGTCCTGACTGTAGTCGATCTGCCATATTATCTGACGGGAAAACGGTCTGAGCCGGATCCGAAGCATTTGTTTATCGTAACCAATTTCAATAAAATGTACATTGCTTTCCGCGTGCATACGGTGGTGGGTATCAGCCGTATTTCGTGGACCGCGATCCAAAAGCCGGATAAGACCATTTCCGGCGGTGAAGAAGGCGTGGCAACCGGCATTGCGCAGTGCGACGATCAGTTGGTCACCGTACTGGATTTTGAAAAAATTGTAGCGGAAATTGCACCGGAAACCACTATTCAGATGCGGGAAATCGAAAAGATGGGCAACCGCGTGGACCGGGATTGCCCGATCTTGATTGCGGAGGATTCGATTTTGCTCTCCCGCATGATTCAGCAAGCGCTGAATAAAGCAGGATACACAAACTTAACCATGTTTTCTAATGGACAGGAATTGTGGGACTATATCAAACCGTTGGCAGACGATCCGGAAAATCTTTCGAAGAAAGTGGCTATGGTCATTACGGATATCGAAATGCCGAGCATGGACGGACATCGCCTGACCAGACTGATCAAGTCGGATAATGTCCTGAAACAGGTGCCGGTTATCATCTTCTCCTCGCTTGTCACTGAGGAAATGCGGATAAAAGGTAAGCAGCTCGGTGCAGATGAGCAGTTGTCCAAACCGGAAATCGGCCATTTGGTGGATGTTATGGATGGACTGCTGGAGCGTCGCGGCAACAGCAAGAATTGAGGAAAACGGGGGCGGCAACCATGGAAAGAAGCAGATTCATCGTAAGACAGGCCATCAAGGATGCGGATAACCGAATCCTTGGGTACGAAATCAAATATTCCGGCAGTGAAGCATATGGCAGCGAGAACGGTAACGACATTTCGGCAGCGGAAACGATTTATAACTTTTTGATGCAGAATTCAGAAAAGGCATTACGGGATTCCCGCAGCTTTATGACGTTTACCAGTTCTTTGTTGGCAAAGCGGACGCCACATCTGTTCAAAAGCAAGGATCTGGTCATTCAGATTGACGATAGCGTGATTATTCATCCTTTTGCGATGCATTTGGTACAGCAGTATGTCAAGGAAGGCTATGAGATCGCGGCAAATGATTTTCAGTTTATGCCCAGATATCTGGCATTGATGGAGTACTTGGCTTACATCAAGATTGATTTGAAGCAGATGAGTCAGTCAGCGGCGGAAAATATCATGCGGGTAGCGCATAGCATGCACAAAAAAGTAATTGCTACCGGCGTTGATACGCAAGAACTGCGTGATATGGCAGTCAGTTTGGGCGTTTATGGCATGCAGGGTACATATGTTGCCGATCAGATGGCCAACAAGGTGCATCAGAGCACTTATCTGCGCAGCAACTTCTTCCGCTTGGTGGTTGCGATCACGAGAGAAGAGCCGGATATTCATGAGATTGAGCAGATCATTTCGACCGATGTTACGCTGTCCTACAGCTTGCTGAAAATTGCGAACTCGGCGTACTTTGCGCGCAGAACACAGACCACTTCGATTCAGCAGGCGATCGTAACGCTCGGCTTGAGCCAGCTCAAACGCTGGGTTTATTTGCTCAGCGCTGGCGAGCAGGATGAAGCGCATTTGGGCGACTCCGAGGAGTTTATCAAGATTTCCTTTATGCGTGCAAGCTTTGCAAGCGAGTTGCAAAAGTATATTAAGAAGCCTGTGCTGACGCGCTCTGAGGCGTATTTGCTCGGTATGTTCTCTACGTTGGAGTATTTGATTGATGCACCGATGGAAGAGATCATTGCAGATATCCCGATGGTGGATGAGCTGAAAAACGCGCTGCTCAATCATGATGGCCAGGGTGGCCTGCTGCTGGATCTGGTTATCAGCTATGAGAAGGCAGATTGGAAGATGATTACCGAGGATGCAGAGGCACTTGGTATTCCGTCTGCTCAGCTTGCGACCATTTATTTTAACTGCATGGAAGAGGTCAATCGAATTTGGGATCAGATGCTTAATCCGTCTCCGGCGGCAAAGCAAGAGGTTGCAGCAGAACAGCCCACAGAACAGAAGTAATAACCGAAACATTGCATAATAGTTGCAATAGCAACGGCGGCAAGGAAGCCAAGAAGGACCTTGCCGCCTTCTTTAAATTCATCCTGTAAATATCTGGAAACCAAAAAGGGACGAAACCAATGCTACAATTATCCAATGAAAATTTGTATGAAATCATCACCCGTTCGCTCAACCGTGTCAATGATCTATTGGTGGGACATGGCGAGCGAGTTGCCTATGGATTGATGCGCCTGATGGAATGGGATGGACGTTTTTCAGATGAAGAAATTGGGCGGATTATATGGACGGTGCTGTTCCATGATATCGGGAATTTTCGCAAAACAGATACATGGAATGTGGTGCAGTTGGACAACTTGAAGGATTATTCGTACACAATCTATGGTTTTTTGTTTTTAAAGACATTTTTCCCGTTTTCTCAATATGCACCAATCGTTCGCTATCATCACGCAACTGATGCAGAAATTGAGAGCACTGGCGCAGATGAAAAGATGATATGGATTATGAAGTGTCTGCGCCTTATCGATGCAACCGATCTGTTTTTTATTAGTCAAAAAGAGAAAAACCTGGATGAGATCGGCGCTTTTTTCCGAATGGAGTCGCACAAGTTGTTTCCTATGGGAGAGCCGCTGAAGAGCGAAGAATTTTCCTTAATGGAAAACATAGATACAGTACATAGTCTTTTGCTGGAGCGTATACGGCGGCAGACGTTGGGCGATGAGGAAAAGAAAGCATTGCTGCGTACATTGGTCTGTTCCATGGACTTCCGAAGCCATTATACTGCACTGCACTGTTCTATGATGGTTCGTGCCAGCGATATGCTTGCAGATTGCTTTGGGTTGGATCAAGACGTGAAAGATGAAATCCATATTGGAGCAATACTGCATGACTTAGGAAAAATTGCGATACCGATTGAAATTCTGGAATGTCCCGTAAAACTGGATGGTCGTTCGTGGGAGATTATGAAATCTCATGTTATGATTACTGAGGATATTCTCAAGGGATATGTCAGCGATGAAATTCTGCAAATTGCCATTCGGCATCATGAAGCATTGAATGGCTCGGGTTATCCGCGTGGTCTTACTGCAAAGGATTTGACCTTGCCGCAACGTATTGTAGCAGTGGGTGATATTGTCAGCGCTTTGTCAGAGGAAAGAAGTTATAAACAGGCGTTTCCGCTGCATGAAGTGATGAATATTTTGACGCAAATGCGCGATGCAGGAAAAATATGTCCTCATGTCATGAAAATGCTGGAGGATCATTGTGATGAAATCTATCATGCAGTGCTTGAGGAAGGCTTGCATACGGCGGAGGCATTTGAGCAAATCTATGCAGAATACTATGAATTGACATTACCTTTTTTGGAATAATTCATCAAATTAGAGACAAATTGGAGACAAAATTTTCAATGTATGGTATAATGGTGGCACTATTAACGATAATCAAATCATGATCTATGAAAAAGAGAGAAGGTTGCGCATGGCTTTTCCGTGGGAGTTCTTTGAAGAACTGGGAGAAATGGTATACGTTTCCGAGGTGGACACCAATTCATTGGTGTATATGAATGCATACCTGCGCGATGCGTTGGGATATCATTCACATGGAGAATATGTAGGGAAAAAATGTTATGACGTTCTTCAAGGAAATGATTCGCAGTGCCATTTTTGCAACAACTGTAAGCTCGAAGTAGGAAAGTTTATCACATGGACCTATAAAAACCCGGTTATGAACAGGCGGTTTCTGGTGAAAGATACCATGGTTTGTGAAGATGGAAAGAATTACCGAGTGGAAATTGCTATTGACATGGATTCGGAAGCGTTGGGACAGGCCACGTTTTTAACGGCGCGCGCAGCTGAAATCCTCAACGGCTGCTTACAGCGCGTATTTGCAACGACCAGCCCTGATGTCGCTTTAAATAATATTTTGGCCTATATGGGTGAAAACCTGTTGTGTGACCGGGTCTATATTTTCGAGTGGAACCATTCGGATAGAATGCGCAATACCTATGAATGGTGTGCAGAAGGGGTAGTGCCGCAAAAGCAAATTTTGCAAAATGAGTCCGTGGATAGCATCCAGTGCCTTTTCCCCATATTGGAGGAGAAAAAAGTCATCGTTGTTGATGATATCGAGACGATTGGAAGAAAATATCCTGCTGCCTATGCATTTTTCAAGTCTTTGGATATTTCGTCATTTGCCGCAGGACCCATTAAAAATGATGCTGGTGAAATAATAGGCTTTGTTGGTATGGATGAGCCGAATCCAGATATGTTGTCGCTGATTAAGCCGATGCTGGAAGTGATTGGGTATTTTGTGGTTTCACTTTTGAAGGGGCGTGAAATGATTTATCATTTGCGCCAGATAGGCCTTCATGACCAATTGACAGGTGCTTTTAATAGGAATGCGCTGATTGAGTTCAGCCAGAAAGCATCCATGCCATCCGCTGGCGTAATCTATTGCGACATTACCGGGCTGAAAAAGATAAATGATGCATTTGGTCATGTGCAGGGTGATCAAATGATTCGGCACTGCTATGATTTGATTCATGAATCGCTGGATACGGATTTGATTTATCGTACCGGCGGCGATGAGTTTGTGGTGCTGTGTCCGCAGTGCGGTCAGGATGAGTTTAACGAAAAGGTACGGCAGTTAAGACGGCAGATCCGTCAGGATGAATACCATGTTGCGATTGGCTACGCATGGTCAGACCAACAGCCCGTACCGTTGGATGCACTGATCGAGCGGGCAGACCGCATGATGTACGAAAACAAGCGAAATTATTATGCATGGCAGCTCATTGCGCACGATGCAGACCCTACTTACTGCATGTCCAAAGATACAGAACTATCAGGGAAGCCAAAAAGTCAGTTTCGTAGGTTTTTGGAAAACACCTACAATGATATGGAATTGGTGTTTCAATCCATTGCGCAGCAAAATTCATCGAGCTATTTTTATTTCGGAGATATGCAGAAGGATCTGTTTTATATCTCGGATAACATGCGGGAAGATTTTGGCTTTGAAAACAATGTCGTTTCCGGATTATTCCGATTGTGGTCGCAGCGGATCAGTACACCGGAATTTCAGGATATCTTCTGGCAGGATATTTCTGCTATGCTGCGAGAAAAGCGCACCTCGCATGACCTGAGATATCAGGTGCGCGATGTGCATGGCAATATCAAATGGATTCATTCCTACAGTATCATGAAATGGAGTGAAGATAAGAGCACGCCTTTGTTCTTTTCCGGGCGTATCTCGCATCAGGATAATGATTTTGTCATTGATCCCATTACCAATTTCCCGCGGGAGACCTCTGCTTTCAACCATTTGGATGAATTACGCAAGAGAGGACAAAAAACGCAGATCATTGGCTTCAGCCTGAACAGTATTACCGAGATCAACAGCACAAAGGGCCGTGCATATGCGGACAGATTGATAAAAAATATTGCCAATAAATTGACGGAAGTATTGTCGTGGAAGATGACGTTCCATCGGTTGGAAGGCATGCGCTGCATGGCGATAGTGAATCCGATGTGCGTGGAGGCAAATGCAGATGCAGTCGCGCAGATTCGTGAGATCATAGAGGATTGCTATGATTCGATAGGCATTGCAATCCATAATGTGTGTTCCTTTGCGGTGATGGAATATCCCTTTGAAGATTTGACATCGGAAGATATGGTGGAGAATCTGGTGGCGCTGATCCGTATTGCCAAGCAGGAGAAAGAGCAGCCATTTATGGAGTATTCTGCGGAAAGCATCAAACGGATCCAGCAAATGTCCAATATGGCATTGGCGCTTGAGCAGGATGTGCTGCATGATATGAAGAATTTCCGAGTGGTAGTGCAGCCGGTGGTGTCGGCTAAGGACGGAAATGTCATTGGCGGTGAAACATTGCTGCGCTGGACTTTCAATGGGAAGGACGTTTCGCCGGCTGTGTTTATCCCGATTTTGGAAAGGGATAATATGATTCATATTGCTGGACGCTGGGTTTTCGAGCAGGCGGCCCGAAATTGCATGCAGATGATTGCATATATTCCGGATTTTTATCTGACATTCAATGTTAGCTTGCATCAGCTTTCCGATACGGAATTGGTGAGCTTCATGCAGAAAACCTTGGAGAAGTACCAGCTGGATGGTTCTCATTTGGTGACGGAACTGACCGAAAGCTGTCTGGATGAGCAGCCGGAAATGCTGGAAAATTTTGTTGATGCCTGCAACAAGATGGGGATGCGGATTGCGCTGGATGACTTCGGAAGTGGTTATTCGTCGCTGCGGATGCTGCTGCAATATCCGTCCAGCATTATCAAGTTGGATCGCTCTCTGTTGGAGGAGATCACTGAGTCTGATCAGAAAATGCATTTTATCAGCAGTATTGTCTATGCATGCCATCAGTTCGGAAAGAAGGTATGTATGGAAGGCGTGGAAAGAACCGATCAGAATACGATTATCCGCGATGCAGGCTGCGATATGATTCAGGGGTATTATTACTATCGTCCCATGGAGCTATCGGCGGTATACAACTTGCTCAGTGAAAAGACGCAAGGATAGTAAGACAATAGCAGATACATAAAAACCCGACTGCCGGTTGGCAGTCGGGTTTTTGTATGCCTGAACATTTTCTCACAGGGTGACTTATTCTTCGGGTACCGTATGGCGCAAATCCCAATCAATCGGAGGAATGCCGTTTTGTTCCAGAAAAGCATTGCATTTGGAAAAATGACGGCAGCCGAAAAAGCCGTTGTAGGCGGAAAGGGGAGAGGGATGTGCGCATTCCAATACAAGGTGCTGCGGTGCGGTGATGAACTTCTTTTTGGATCGTGCATTGCCGCCCCACAGCAGAAATACAATCGGCTTTTCGCGGTCGTTCAGCTTTTGGATCACATGATCGGTAAAGGTAGTCCAGCCGATATTTTTGTGGCTGTTGGCCTGCCCACGCCGTACGGTAAGCGTTGTGTTGAGCAGCAACACACCGTGCTTCGCCCAAGGCGTCAGCGTGCCGTTTTGCGGCGGATCAATGCCGAGATCACTTTTCAGCTCTTTGAATATGTTTTGCAGGCTGGGGGGCGGCGTAACGCCCGGCTGCACAGAGAAGCACAGGCCGTGTGCTTGTCCGGGGCCATGATATGGGTCCTGACCGAGCAGAACCGCTTTCACATCCGCATAAGCGGTATACCGCAGCGCATTGAAAATATCATTCATAGGAGGATAAATGGTCTGCTCCGCATATTCTTTTTTCAGCCAATAGCGGATGCGCTTGTAATAATCCTGCTGAAACTCGTCCGCCAGTATTTCGTCCCAGTCATTTCCTAAATGTACCATAACAGCCTCCTGAACCAGTTTGCATTCATTATAACACAGGCATGGCAAAAAAGCCATTGACAGGAAGCGTGGATTTGGTTATACTATAACCGTACTAACACATATAATACAGTTAGAACACGACAAGGAAAGGAGACGCGGGTGTGATCAAGATTGATTATCGGGATGCGCGGCCAATCTATGAACAGATTGTCGATGGCGTGGAGACGCTTGCGCTGCGGGGCGCACTGCCAGCCGGCAGTCAGCTGCCCAGTGTCAGGCAATTAGCCATGGAGCTTTCCATCAATCCAAACACCATTCAGCGTGCATATGCCGAGCTGGAACGGCGTGGTGTCATCTATGCGGCCAAGGGACGCGGCAATTTCATTTCGGATGACACTGTGGCGCTGTGCCAACGGCGTCTGGAGGAAATCGGTGCACAGGTACATGCACTGGCGGATCAGGCGCGAGCACTTGGCGCGGAGGAGAAACAGATACGCGGATGGGTTGAGCAGAAAGGAGATGGTACGGCATGATTACAGCGGAAAATGCAACCAAGCGATTTGATAACATCACAGCGGTCGATCATGTATGCGCAGAGGTGCGCGATGGTTCGGTTTATGGGCTGATTGGCTCCAACGGCGCAGGAAAGTCAACATTTTTGCGTATGCTGGCCGGAATCCTGCGGCCGGACGAAGGTGCGGTGCGCATCGACGGCGCAGATATTTATGAAAACATTGCGCTGAAAGAGCGGTTTTTCTTCATTTCAGACGAGCAGTTCTTTTTTTCCAACTGCACGCCTGCAGAGATGAAGAATTACTATAAACGGTTTTATCAACATTTTGACGAGGAACGCTACCGCAAGCTGATGCAAGGCTTTGGTCTGGATGAAAAACGTAAGATCCGCACCTTTTCCAAGGGAATGAAAAAGCAGGTGTCGGTGATTTGCGGCATTTGTGCAGGAACAGATTATCTGTTCTGTGACGAAACGTTTGACGGATTGGACCCTGTGGTGCGCCAGACGGTCAAAAGTCTGTTTGCCGAGGATGTGGAAAGCCGCGGCCTGACGCCGGTCATCGCATCGCACAACCTGCGCGAGCTGGAGGATATTTGCGATCATGTCGGTCTGCTGCATCGCGGCGGCATCCTGTTCTCGCGCGATCTGGACGAGATGAAGCTGGATATGTTCAAGATGCAGTGCATTTTCACCGACGCATTGCCGCAGGATGCATGGCAGGGCATCAACGTATTGCGTTTGGAGCAGCGCGGTTCACTGTATACGCTTACCGCGCGCGGCAGCCGGGAAGAGCTGTTAGAGAAGGTGAACGCGATGCATCCCAGCTTTTGCGAGCTGCTGCCGCTGACGCTGGAGGAAATCTTTATCAATGAAACGGAGGTGGCCGGCTATGACATCAAAAAACTTCTCTTTTAAGGGCATGTTGGGTGACAGCCTGCGTCGGAATGTGTGGGGCTTTGTGCTGGGCGGCGTGGGATTCTTTTTCTCACTGCTGCTGCCGGTCCTGATGACTATGCAGCGCGCGCTGGAAAACCGCGCCGAGCAGCTGCAGCAGTTCCCGGAATTGGTCGATCGAAACTGGCAGAGTGCGCTTTCGACAGTGTCGGTTCTGTTGGGGGGCGGCAATCCCTTTGTGAAAACAGCCTTTGTTGTGATGGCGATAGTGTGCGGCATTGCGATGTTTGCATATCTACATGCGCGGCAGAAGGTGGACTTTTATCACAGCTTGCCGATCTCCCGCACGCAGCTGTTCGTCAACAACTATTTGACCGGCGTGATTTTTGCCGTTTCGACTTATGCGGTGATGCTGGTCATCACGTTGATCTGCACCTATGCCATGGGCTTTGGCGCGGCGATTGATTGGAGCGAAATCGGCGGCGCAGTGCTGTGCCATCTGATTGTATTCCTGCTGCTATATGCACTGACCGTTCTGACAACGGTCGTGTGCGGCAATACGGTGATTACACTGCTGCTGCTTGCATGGGTGATGTTGTCTCCCTTGCTGGTGCGTTTGTTGTACAGCGGTTTGTGCAGGAAATTTTATGAAAGCTATGCAATGGATTCAGTCAGTATGAAAGATGTATTCCATCTGTCGCCACTGGTACAGTTCTTTTCGCTCGACGGCCTGTATTATGAACGCGTAGGAATAATGTTGGGCACCTACACGGAGCGCACTTCGGCTTTCGGATTGCTGATGGTGTATTTGGTGGTGGCGGTTGCGGTTACGGTGCTCGGCTGGTATCTGTTCCGCATTCGCAAAAGTGAGAGGACAGGTGTGGCGCTGGCGTTTACTCCGGCCAAGCTGCCAATCAAGGTGTACATGTGCCTGATTGCGGGCGTATCGTTTGGTCTGGTTTTCAGCATGATTGCAGGAAACTTCTGGCTCTGGGTGGGGCTGGTACTCGGTACCGTGCTGTTCCACTGGATTGTGGAAATGATTTACGCCTTTGACTTTCATGCTATTTTCGCAAAGCCAGTACACCTTGCGGCAATTCTGGTGGTCTTATTTGCGGGCGTGCTGTGCATGAAGTTTGATGTCACCGGCTATGACAGCTGGCTGCCCGACCGTGACCGCATTCAGGCTGTAAGCATCAGCGGCACGGAGAACGAAGCGCTGACCGGTCCAGATAATATTGACGCAGTATATCAGCTGGCAGAGATGGGAACACAGGTCAACCGCGACGCACTCTATCAAGAGGGAAATTATCATGGTCTGACGCTGCGGTTCCAGGACGGCGGCCGGACGGCGGCGCGCTTTTACCTCTTGCCGGATACCGAAGAGGTTCGCACGCTTTGCAATCAGGTCTATTGCTCCGAGGAGTACAAACGCACAACGTGGCCGTTGTTTAAGATTGATTTGGAGCAGCAGAATACTGAGAACCGCATCAGTCTGTATATTTATACAAGCGAAAGCGGCTATGGAGTTGCTTCAACGCTCAATGACTGGGATAGCATTCGCCAAATTTTGACTTCGTTGCAGAAGGAGTCGCTCGCGCGGACAGAAAACGGCTTGCCCGTGCTTCGCTTGGAGATTTTCCGACTGGATGAAAACGGCATCAAGCGGCAGGAGGGCGAAGCTTATGTGACGGCAGAGGATCAGGAAACACTTGCTCTGCTGGATAAGCTGGCGGGCATCAAGCCCGAGCCGCTGTCAACGGATAACGTCAAGCAAATGGAAATTCAGTATCGCACACAGGATGAGAACGGCGATACAATTTGGCAAAGCGTAGAGGTCACCGATCCGAATGATATCGCGGCGCTGCTGAAAAATGCGGCCAACTGCGATGCGATGAATATGTACGACATCAATGATGCGGCAGCCAGAGGATTTTTGTTGGATGAGCATATGGATAGCGTGCAGATTGTTGCTTGTGTCAATCCGGGCATTGCGGAGAATTGGTACTGGTTGGCCTATGCTGAGGGCGATTGGCCGGAGGATATAGTGGAAAAGTATCTTGCGGACGCATTGGAAGCGGCAAAGGATCATGCCACTTCCAACGAGATGGGAACAGAGGCCCTCGGATGAGACGGCGCGATTTATGCGGTGTTCTGCTGCTGCTGGTCTATTTGCTGGGTGTGGGACTGGTGACCGGGCCGTCACTCTATCAGCTGCTGGTTTGGCATTTTCCTACACCACGGCTGGAACTCATTCCATTTGCTGATATCATAAGTGTGCTGATGGACACAACGACACCGGGAGCGGGAGCCTTTACTAATATCGTTGGGAATCTGGTGCTGCTGTTGCCGCTTGGATTTCTGCTGCCGCTATTCTGGCGTTACTTTGACAGTGCAAAGCGCACGATCATGTTTTCTGCTGGGTTGTCGCTCAGCATTGAATTGATTCAGCTGATCGCGGGCGGTGTGACCTCGGTTGATGACCTGATTCTCAACACAACGGGCGCAGCAATTGGCTTTGTGATGGCAAAGCTGCTGCTGCGGGCCTGCCCGCGGTTGATGCCGCGGTGTGTGAGAAGCACAGAGCGGGTTTACCCGTACGCATGCTGGGTGGCAGTGATAGCGTTCTACACCTTGTCAGATTGGATCTTTCTTAGATAAATACGCCGAGCAGGCGCAGTTCCAATGGAGCTGCGCCTGTTTTTTTGGAAATTCTTCCCCTTTTATAAATATGCAGATTTGAGGTTGAAAATATTGCGTAATTATGATAGAATAAACAAGAAAATATTGTTGCTTTTTCCGTTCCTTAGGAATGGCCGAAGTTTGGATGCACGTATCCTGTTTTACGGATGCGGACAGCCGGATTGCGGTTCAGGTTACTTAAGTGAGCGGTTCTTTTTGGGAATGATTAAAAAATGGAGGAAAAATAGTATTTTCTGAAGGGGAGAAAGCACATGGGTAAAACACAGACGGATATCAAGATCAAAAAGAGCATACGCAAGCGGATTGTAGAAGGGTATTTAAAAGTTATACTGCTATCTGCTATGTTGGGGGTTATAACCATCGTATCCTTAGGCGTATTGTTTGTATTTTACGGCAATATGACCAGTCTGGACGAAGAACGTTTGGCAATTTCCAACACGATTGATTCGCATTATCAGTGGCGGTCGGATCTGATCAACAGTCTGGAGACTGGTTCAGAGTTCACGGGCAGCCTGGATCCGAATACTTGTTCTTTCGGTCAGTGGCTGAGCAACCATGAGGCGAACGGTGTATCCGATCAGGTTATGACGTTGGCGCAGCAGATCACGCAGACACATAATGACATCCATACTTTGGCGCAGAACCTGATTAATATGCGTTCTAACAATCCAGAGATGGCTGTGAAAACCTTTTTCGAAGAAGTCGATCCCAAAACGACCGAAGTGATTGATGCGCTATATGAAATTGACAACGTGTATTCTGCAGAGATGGAAAAGAATACACACAGCTTTGAAACGCTGCTGACAGTTATCATTGTTGTGATTGTGGTTGTTATGATTGCCATTGCTGTCTTTTCGTTCTTCTACGGCAGACGGCTGGCTCATCAGATTGCTGCGCCTGTCATGATGGTAGCAGATTGGGCGAGAAATCTGTCCCTTGGTGCGGTTGACTTAAGTGTCGCCGGCGACAAACTGGCACAGATGGAAAAGGAGAACGCAGATAACGAAGTAGGTCTGATGATTACTGCGTTCCACACCATGGCAGACAATATCAGAGAAAACGTGTCGGTGGTACAGCGTATCGCAGATGGCGATATGACCGCCTTTGTAAAGAATCGTTCGCGCCGTGATAGCTTGGGCAAGAGCCTGTATCGTCTGGTACAGTCTAACGATATTATGTTCAATGAGATCGTAGAATCGGCGCATTCGGTCGCAGCCGGTGCGGATGAGATCGCTAATGCAAGTCATATGCTGGCAGAGAGCAGCACTACGCAGGCGGCGGCAGCTCAGCATCTGTCGGATGAAATGGAGCACGTCAGCAAACTGATTATGTTCAATGATGAAAAGGCGCAAGAAGCACATACAATCACCAAGGAGATTGAGGCAGATCTTCAGACCAGCAATGAGCATATGAAAGTGTTGTTTGACTCTGTTACGCATATGCAAGAAGCTTCCAAGAAGATTGCAACCGTCATGAAGACTATTGATGATATTACATTTGAAACCAATATTCTTGCGTTGAACGCTGCGATCGAGGCGGCTCGTGCGGGCACGGCAGGTAAGGGCTTTGCTGTAGTTGCTGATGAAGTACGTGCACTGGCGATGAAGAGTGCAGAGGCGGCTAAGGAAAGCCGGATGCTGATCGAAAACAACATCAAACAAACCGAAGAGGGCACCAATATTGCAAGCGAATCTGCATCTATCTTCGGGGAAATCAATAAGAAGATTGCAAAGATTGTTGAAATTGTGGAAAATGTTTCTGGTTTGTCTACCGATCAGTTGGAAAGCATTCAGCAGGTTGCAGAGGCCGTGGCACGGATTACGGAAGCTGCTACCAGCAATGCGGCGATCAGCGAAGAGTCGGATGCTTCCAGTCAGGAGATGCGCAATCAGGCTGCGTTCCTGCGTAGCAAGATGAAACATTTCAACCTGCGTGCTCGTGAAAAAGGCAAGGCGTACATCCCGGACGAGAAGCAGGGTGACGCAGAGTTTATTGAGCATGCTAACAAGGCATACCAGATTAAAGAGACCACCGGACGGTATGGAAATGAGTACATTGATCCCAATGGTCGAGAAATGGATGGCTCTTTGCCGAATCGTGCCGATCAGTAAGTCAAGCATTTTGCTTTGATAGACATATGTTGATACAAAAAAACGGTGTAACCAGAAATGGTTACACCGTTTTTTCATGGGTCCGAAAGGCGAATGTTCAAGTGTGTATTGCTGAGTATGGCTTTGCTGCCAAAGTACATTGGATATTCTGTATTAATGAGCCTGCTTGATGGAAAGCGCAATGCGGTGGGTTTTTGGGTCGGCGGAAAGCACGACGACATCCACCACATCTCCAACCGTAACCGCTTCAGAAGGATGCTTGATGAATTTGCGGCTGATCTGCGAAATGTGCACCAATCCATCCTGGTGCACGCCGATGTCCACAAACGCGCCGAAGTCTGCTACATTGCGTACCGTACCCTTGAGCTTCATGCCGGGTTTAAGATCGGCAATGTCCAACACATCCGAGCGCAGCAGCGGGGGCGGCAGCTCGTCACGCAGGTCGCGGCCGGGCTTTTGCAGCTCTGCGATGATGTCGGTCAGCGTCGGTACGCCCACACCGCAACGTGCAGCAGCATCCTCCGTGCCAAGCTGTTTTACTCGCGCATTCAGTTCTCCGATCTTGCCCTGTGCGGCATCCTCTACAGTGTAACCACACAGCGTCAGCAGTGTACGCGCCGCATCGTAGGCTTCCGGATGCACGCCGGTGCGGTCAAGCAGGTCGGCGCCATCTGGCACGCGCAGGAAACCTGCACACTGCTCAAACGCTTTGGGGCCAAGTCCTTTGACCTTGAGCAGTTGTTTGCGGCTTTGGAAGCTGCCGTTCTGCTCGCGGAACGCGGTGATGTTTTTGGAAACGGTTGGGCTGATGCCGGCGACACGGCGCAGCAGGGCGGGAGAAGCCGTGTTCAGGTCTACGCCGACCGCATTGACGCAGTCCTCGACTACACCGTCGAGCGCGTCGGATAGGCGCGCCTGCGGCATATCGTGCTGGTATTGGCCCACACCAATCGACTTGGGGTCGATTTTGACCAATTCAGCCAGCGGGTCCTGCAAACGGCGCGCGATGGACACCGCGGAACGCAGGTTGACGTCAAAATCCGGAAATTCCTCTGCACCGAGCGGGGAGGCCGAGTAGACCGACGCGCCCGCTTCGGACACAACCATATAGTCGATTCCGCCGCCGTATTCGCGGATGAAATCAGCGATGAAGATTTCGCTCTCTTTGGATGCTGTGCCGTTGCCGATGGCAATGCAGGTGATCTTGTATCGGTCGCACAGACGGCGCAGCGTGCGCTTGCTGTCCTCGGTTTTTTTGAGCGGAGGGGTGGGATAGATAACGGCGGTATCGAGCACCTTGCCGGTCTCATCCACAACGGCCAGCTTGCAGCCGTTGCGGTAGCCCGGGTCAAAGCCCAGTGTCACACGACCGCGTACGGGCGGCTGCATGAGCAGCGGGCGCAGGTTGAGCGCAAAAGTGTGGATGGCCTGCTCGTTGGCTGCATCCGTCAACTCGCTGCGCAATTCGCGTTCGAGCGACGGAAACAGCAGGCGCTTCCAGCTGTCCGCGCAAACCTCGCGCAAAAAGGGCGCATACGGGTTCTTGGGATGCACCGCTGCGCGGATGATCGTGGCAAGTGCTTCGGTTTCGTTTGTTTCGAGCGTAACCTTGAGCTTGTCCTCTTTTTCACCGCGGTTGATGGCCAGCACGCGATGGCTTTGCAGGCGGCGTACCGGCTCGGAAAAGTCGTGGTACATGGTGTAGACCGTGTCGGTCTCGTCGCAGCCTGCGGTGCGGAGGATGCTGGTGCGATGCAGCAATGCGCGCAGACGGCCGCGCAGCGCTGCGTCGTCCGACAAATCTTCTGCGATGATATCGCCTGCGCCTGCAAGGGCGGCTTCGGCGTTTTCCACGCCCTTTTCCGCGTTCACATACGGCTGCGCCAGTTCTTCTGCTGTGGGAGACGGGCCGCGCGCGGCGAGAAGTGCGTCTGCCAACGGCGCAAGCCCTTTTTCACGGGCCATAGATGCGCGGGTGCGTCGTTTGGGACGATAGGGACGATACAGGTCGTCCAGCGCGGCAAGCGTCTGTGCTGCGGCAATGGCAGCGGAAAGTTCGTCGGTCAGCTTGCCCTGTGTTTCGATCGCTTCGCGCACTTCGTCGCGGCGTGCGTCCAGCCCGCGCAGATAAGTCAGCCGGTCGGCCAGTTGGCGGATGGTCTGGTCGTCCATTGTGCCGTGCATTTCTTTTCGGTATCGCGCGATGAACGGTACAGTGTTGCCGTCATCGAGCAGTTTTACAATATTTTCGACATATTCTTCCTTTTGCCCAAGCTCGCGGGCAAGGATTTGGGTAATCGTTTCCATGGTGATGCTCCTTTACATGACTGGATTTTATTGTACCACAGATCCGAGGAGGAGAAAATAAAAAACCGCGCTGTTTTGGCAGCGCGGAAAGAAAATCAGACGAATACGTTTTGAATAAGATACATGTACAGTACCGTTCCCACGCCAATGGAAAGTAGATTGTTTCGTTTCCATACATGCAGCGCGGCGGTCACGGCAATACACAGCAGCTCGGGTGTACCATGCGGCGCAGCAAGCCAGTTGACGTTTTTGACGCAGTAGACCACAAGCAGTGCAATGACGGCAGGTGGCAATGCTTCGCCCAGATAGCGTACAATGGGCGGAATAGGTTTTTTGCCGTTGAACAGCAGGAACGGAGCAACGCGGGTGGCAAAGGTACACACAGCTGCGACCAATATCATGGTCAGGGTTCTTGCAGGGGTCATTGTGCTACCTCCTTTGCAAGACGGCTGCGCAGCGCAACCAGCATGACGCAGATGGCCAGCATTGCGGGCAGGATGAAGTTATCCGGCCCGAGCAGCGCGAGCGAAATCGCGGCCGCGCCCAGTCCGAGAAAGGCCGGGATGTGCTGCTTGGTGCTTAACCATTGCTCGATGAAGATGACCGTGAACAGCGAGGTCATGGCAAAGTCGATGCCGGTAGAATCAAACGGCAGTACGCCGCCGATGATCGCGCCGATAACCGAGCCGAAAATCCAGTAGCTGTGGTCGAGCACGGCAATCCACAGGCGCATCGCATTGGGATCAACATCTTTCGGCGTTTTCAGTGAGCACAGCAGGGAATAGGTTTCGTCGGTCAGAGAAAAGATCATGTACCATTTGGCATGTCCCATCTGATGGAAGGTTTCGAGAAAGGACAGGCCGTAAAAGATATGCCGGCAGTTGAGCAGCAGCGTCATCAGTGCGACCGTGACCAGCGATGCGTTTGCGGCAAGCAGAGAAACCAGCAAATACTGACCGGAACCGGCATAGACCGTCAGGCTGGTCAAAAAAGCCCAAGGGGAAGTATAGCCGATGTCGCGCAGCATCACGCCGAATGCAAAACCGATAAATAAGTAGCCGCAAAGCACGGGAATCGTCACCGCAAAAGCGGGACGAAAAGCCTTTTTCATAGGGGGAATCACCTTCTCAGAACAAATGGGCAATAGAAAAGCGCTCTGCGAGCAGAGCGCTTTGACAGTTTCAACGGTATCGCGTCTGCAAATCAGATCGCGCGGGTTACCTTGCCGGAGCGGAGGCACCGAGTACACACGTTGATATGGCGGGGAGTACCGTCTACCAGAGCCTTTACGCGACGAACGTTCGGCTTCCAGGTACGGTTGGAGCGACGATGAGAGTGGGAAACCTGAATACCGAAGGTCACGCCCTTGCCGCAAATATCGCACTTTGCCATTTTCCTGCACCTCCTTCTCTTGTGCATTGCATAACGGATATTATAATACCACAACAAAGGGGGAAATGCAAGTTATTTTTTTACAAAAACAACACTTTTTCAAGTTTTGACGCAGTCCCATCGGAAACCGTTGAAAAGTGGGGGAAAAGGGGGTATAATACAATCATCTTATCACCTGCCATTGCGGAAGGGAGTTTGGTTTATGCAGTTAAAAGAGTTTGGCGTCAGTCTGGGGGATCTCATTCAGGAATTTAATTTTGAGGTGGTTTACGGTCCCGAAGGCTTTGAAAAAACCGAAATCACAAAGGATGACGTCAATCGTCCCGGCTTGCAGCTGGCGGGCTTTTTCGATTATTTTGACCCCAACCGCATTCAAATTATGGGCAAGGTGGAGTCGAGCTATGTAGAGCTGATGGAGCCGGATGCGCGGCGCGCCTGCTTTGAGCGTTTGTTTTCCACCGGTATCCCGGTTTTGATTATTTCGCGCAACATTGATGTGTTCCCGGAATGCATGGAAGCGGCGCAGAAATGCGGCGTACCGATCCTGCGCACCAATGAGTTTACTTCGACCATTATGAGCGCCATCATTGCGTCGCTCAAGGTCAATCTGGCGCCGCGTGTTACGCTGCATGGCGTTTTGATTGAGATTTATGGCGAAGGCGTTCTATTGCTGGGCGATTCCGGCGTTGGTAAGTCGGAAACGGCCATCGAGCTGGTCAAGCGCGGACATCGTCTGATTGCGGACGACGCGGTGGAGATCAAGCGCGTGTCGGATAAGACGCTGGTGGGTACCGCGCCCGAAGTGATTCGTCATTTCATCGAGCTGCGCGGTATCGGCATCGTAGATGTACGCCGGATTTTCGGTGTCGGCGCCATCAAGATGACCGAAAAGGTCGAGCTGGTCATCAATCTGGAGCCTTGGGAAGAGGGCAAACAGTATGACCGTCTCGGATTGGATGGACAGACGACCTCTATTCTGGATATTGCCGTGCCCAGCATGACCATTCCGGTCAAGCCTGGTCGAAACTTGGCCGTTATCATTGAAGTAGCTGCCATGAACGACCGACAGAAAAAAATGGGCTTCAATGCAGCCAAGGAACTGCAGGAGCGCATGCTCAAGCAGTACGGCAACTAAAATCTTGTTTTCAGGCGGCTTTTTCGGCTTGCTTGACAGTGTTTTTTCAAAGCCCGGCAACGCTGGGCTTTTGATGTAAGCGGATATGGTTTGAAAACGCATATCGGTGAAGGAAATAAGCATATCATAAAGGAGCATAACAATACATGCAAATCGTAGCAGACCTGCACACGCATACCATTGCCAGCACACACGCCTATTCCACGGCTTATGAAATGGCGCGCGGCGCGAAAAACCGTGGACTGATTGCAATTGGAATTACCGATCACGGACCGGATATGGTAGACGGACCGCATGAGTGGCATTTTTCCAATCTGGATATTTTGCCGCGCCAAATCGAAGGTGTAACCGTGATTCGCGGGATTGAATTCAATATCTGTCCGGGCGGCGAGCTGGATCATATGAAGGAGAGCAGTCTGAAGCCGGTTGAGTTTGCATTGGCATCATTCCATGAGTGCTGCTTTGAGCCTTCGACCAAAGCGGCGCATACGGAGGCTTTGGAAGTGGTGCTGCATGACAAGCGGGTAAATGCGCTGGGACATCCCGGCAACGCTCATTATGATTTTGATAAGGAGTATATTATCTCGCAGTGCAATCAATATGATAAACTGGTGGAGATTAACAGCAATTCCTTTGCCATTCGCAAGGGAAGCCGGGAAAACTGCACGGAAATTGCCCGGTTGTGCAAGAAATATCAGGTGCCGATCATTGTGGACAGTGATTCGCATATCGAGTACCGTGTCGGCTGCGTGGATAACGCGCTGACCATGTTGGAGGAGATCGGATTCCCGGAGGAGCTGGTGGTCAACAGCAGCCGGGAACGATTGGATGCGTATTTTCGCGGCCGCGGGCTGCACTTATTTGAATAAAACGAAAGGGACGGGAAAAATATGCGGATAGGCATTGATCTGGGAGGAACATCGGTCAAGGCGGCGCTGTGCGAAGAGGATGGCACGCTGGTGACAAAGCAGAGCACGCCGACCAGAACGGGAGACGCTGCGGGACTGTGCGCGGATATGAAGCTGCTGGCGCTGGCTTTGTGCGGAGAGCGGGGTATCGCGGCCAATCAGGTGACCAGCATTGGAATTGGTGTGCCCGGTTCGTTTGATAAGGATACTTGTACGCTGAAATTCGGCACAAATCTGGGCATGAACAACGTTTGCTTTGCCGATGCATTCCAGCCGGAATTTTCCTGTGAGGTAAAGCTGGATAACGATGCCAACTGTGCGGCTTTGGGTGAGGCGACAGCGGGTGCAGCTAAGAATGCGCGCAATATGCTGATGGTCACGCTGGGCACTGGCGTCGGCGGCGGTGTCATCATTGACGGCAAGCTCTATACCGGCTGCAACGGCATTGCGGGTGAGTTGGGACATATTGTGATCCAGCGCGACGGTGAGCAGTGCAACTGTGGCCGAAAGGGCTGTCTGGAAGCATATGCGTCGGCGGCGGCCTTTGTCAAGTTCGCGGAACGGGCATTGGCAGAGGGACGCGAGAGTCTGCTGAGTAAAAACGCGGGACATTTGGATGCCAAGATGATTTGCGATGCTGTGGATGCAGGAGATATGCTGGCCCGGGAATTGTTTGATGATTACTGTGAGAATCTTTCCAGCGGTCTGGCAAGCTATATTAATATTTTCCAGCCGGAATGTCTGGTATTAGGTGGCGGTTTGGCCGGTTACGGCGAAAAGCTGCTCGAGCCGCTGCGCCGTTTGACAGCGCCGCAGACCTTCCGCAGCGATAAGCGCAACACAGAAATCGCGTGCGCGTCTCTCGGTAATGATGCCGGTCTGATTGGTGCGGCGATGCTGTAAAAGATAGAATCATGTAACATAAGCGGGGCATTTGTAATATTACAAATGCCCCGCTTTTTGACATACAGCATTGAATTTCGAGCGGTTTCGTGATAAAATACATACCATATAAGCACTTATTCACACGGGACGGCACGGAGGTTTCAAATGCGTTTCAAGCGAATCATCGCGTTACTGTGCGCGGCCATTTACATATCGATATCAGGCGCGGCGGCGGCGGAACTGCCGCAGACAGCACCGTCGGAGGAGGTTGCGCTGACAAGCGAGGCAGCGTTACAAACAACAGATCAATCTCAGGCAGAGTCGGATCTGCCGACAGTGCGCGCAACAACGGTGCAGGTGGTGCCCTCCACACATCATGTGGAGGTAAACGGCAAAGCGGTTAATCCGCAGGCTTATAACATTGGCGGATATAACTATTTCAAATTACGTGATTTGGCGTATTTGCTCAATGGCACCACGATGTCGTTCAATGTCACATGGGATAGCGCGAACAATGCGGTCAATATGATTTCTGGACAAGCCTATACGGTTGTCGGCGGGGAAATGACGGTGGCGTCCACCACTTCGCTGCGGGTGCAGGAATCCACATCGAAGGTCTTGCTGGATGGCACTGGTGTTTCCATCAAAGGTTATAATATTAACAGCAATAACTATTATAAAATCGCAGATGTGTCTGCTGCAATTGGTTTTACGGCTGCGTATGAAAGCACGACGCGAACCGTTCAGATCAAAACGCCGTCGGCGCCTGAGCCGGATCCGGAAGAGCCGGAAGAGCCGTTTGTGACAGGCGTTTATCAGGTGAAAGTGGATTCGACATTATCGATTCGCTCCGGTCCGGGTAAAAGTTATCAAATCGTGGGCCAACTGTCCAACGGAGCGCAGATCATTGTAGACGAGCTCCAAAACGGTTGGGCGCATATTAAAAATACCAGCGGGTATTGCAGCGCGGATTATTTGACACGAATCAAAGATTATGCGGATAACACGGAACCGGAAAATCCAGACGAGTCGGAAGAGCCGGAGGAGCCGGATGACTCAGAAGAGCCGGAAGAACCGTTTGTGACAGGCGTTTATCGCGTCAAGGTGGATTCGTCCCTGTCGGTTCGTTCCGGTCCGGGCACAAGCTACAATATTGTGGGCCGTCTGCAAAATGGCGATGAAATCGTGGTGGACAGCGTGGAAAAGGGCTGGGCACACCTGATGGATACCAGCGCTGGCACAGGAAGATATTGCAGCATGGATTATCTGACCCGAATCGGGGATTATGATACCAGTCAAGGAGAGCCGGAGGACCCGGTCGATCCGCCGCGCACCTCGCATCTGGATGGGAAAATGACAGTGATTCTCGATGCAGGACATGGCGGAAGTGATATTGGCGCGCATAATGAGGATATGACGCTGGATGAAAAGCATGTTAACTTTTATGTGGCGCAGTATCTGCAATCCTATTTGGAGGATGCCGGTGTCAATGTCATTATGGTGCGCGATACGCTGGAGGATGGAAGCTCACTTTCGCTGCGCGGTACGGTGATGGAAAAATATGCGGCGTCTGCGGATTTGTTCTTCAGCATTCATCATAATGCAGCCAATACGACGGCGCGCGGTGCGGAAGTGCTGGCGCAGATTGCGGATAAAAACGGCGGCCCAAGCAAGATTTTGGGCGAAGCGCTGCTGGATGAATATGCATCCTTGGGAATTCCGATCCGTCAGGTTGTGTTCAAGGAAGGCAGCAACGGAGATTATTATTACACCAACCGCGCGGCCGCGTCCTTGTTCATTCCGGCAGTGACGAGTGAATTCTGCTTCATTGACAATGAGGAAGATCAGAAATTCATTGACAGTGAAGAAGACTGGCAGGCAGAAGCACTTGCACAGTACAACGCAATCATGTACTATTTCACGCAGGTAGAATATTAACAATCGAAAGGAAGTTTTTGTTTTATGTCGGAACGGGCAGAGCGGGCACTGCGCCTGCACGGACAGGGCTATAACTGTGCGCAGGCAGTGGTGTGCGCGTATTGCGATCAGTTTGGCATGGATGAGCAAACCGCATATCGGATGGCGGAAGGCTTTGGTTTTGGTATGGGACTGATGGAAGTATGTGGCGCGTTGTCGGCAGCGTTTATGTTGGCTGGCCTGCGCGGGAGCAAGGGAAAGGACTATCCGGGTGCAACCAAAGCTCAGACATATAAAGTGACCAAAGCGCTGGCGACGGCTTTTCAGGAGAAGAACGGAACCTATCTTTGCCGGGAGCTCAAGGGAGTTGCGGACGGTAAGGTGCGTCGCTCCTGCGATGGCTGCATTGCGGATGCGTGCAATTTGATTGAACAAACTTTGGCAGAATAATCAATTACCGCAGATGTCAAGCCATCTGCGGTAATTATTTTATCTTTTGTTCGACCAAATTCGACAAACACATGTTGTGATTGCGCGTAAAATGAATGAGAAAGACGATCCAAAGGGGACATGATGCCAGCAATAAAGCAGCATGGCATCATGATGGAAATGAAGATAAAGGAAAGATGGGCGAGCGGGTCGCAAACGATGCGGTAAGCAAAACAGGGGGTGAAAAAAGTGGTTCGCTATGTGGTAACACGCGGCAAGGCGGACGGCAGAGAGCAATATGGAATTGCTGTCATAGGGGAACAGGAGCAAGTTGACTGCATTGAAGATATTGCATCTTCTTTGGAAGAGACAGCCGTACTGGCGGCGTTTCTTCAGGAGAATGGTGTTGCGGCTGTACATTTTCGGGACGTAGTGGAAGATTACTTGGCACAGTAAAAAGAGAAGAAAATACGCGGCAGGGGTCGATGGACTCCTGCCGCGTATTGTTAGAAACGGAACAATATACCGAAAACAGCTCCGATACCGATAAAAACGATCGGATGAATTTTGGGGAATTTCCAGATCAAAAAGGATAAGATCAGGAAAAACGAGATCGCCGGAATATTGAGCACGGATACTATGCTGGACAGTCCGTTCCACAGTTCGGTGTGAAACAGGGAAGAAGCAAAGACCTCCAGCATTGCGCCGAAAATCAGTCCGGCAGAAGCCGGGCGCAGTCCGTAAAAGCCGTTTTGCACCAAAGGTGAATCACGGAAGCGGGTCAGCGCACGGGCAATCAGAACGATGACGATCACCGATGGCAGAACCAGCGAAAACGTTGCGGTCAGCGAGCCGAGTACGCCCGCCGCCCGGAACCCGGCATAGGTGGCAGAGTTGACGCCCATGGGACCGGGGGTGGATTCGGAGACCGCGATCATATCCAGCAGGTCGCTGGAGGTGAACCAAGGGTAATTCTGTGCAATATCCTGCAAAAACGGAAGAGTAGCCAAACCTCCGCCGATGGAAAAAAGGCCGGTTTTGAAAAATTCCCAAAAAAGTTGTAGAAAAATCATGTGCGTCGCCTCCGGAGAAGTCCCAGTGTGATACCGGCCGCACCGGAAAGGATGACCATAATCACGGGTGATACGCCGAAAAAGGCCACTGCCGCGAAGGTGATCAGCAAAATGAGTGCTGTCGGCACATCTACGACGCTTTTTTTAGCCAGCTTCCAAACGGATTGCACCACCAGTGCACACACCGCAATGCGAACGCCGGAAAAGGCGTTTTGGACAATTTGCAGGTGCGCAAATTGCTGGATGAACGCGGCAATGATGATAATAATGACCAGAGAAGGGAATACCACGCCGGCAGTGGCGCAGATAGCCCCCAAAATGCCTTTCCGCTTATAGCCGATGAAGGTAGCAGTGTTGACGGCAATGACGCCGGGAGTGCACTGACCGATCGCATAATAATCCATCAGCTCGTCTTCGGTTGTCCAGGCACGCTTTTCCACCATTTCAAGCTGCAAAATCGGCAGCATGGCATAGCCGCCGCCAAAGGTACAGACGCCGATGCGGGCAAAGGTCAAAAATAGTTCCAGATAAGGGTTCAAAGATACATTCATTCCTTTCGTGCATTAAGATAAAGGGGAAATGACGACGCCGGGCGTTCACGTGCAAAAATAAGAGACCGCCTGTATGACGGCGGCCTCCCTGTTTGTCATTGTGTTTACGCCACAGGAGAAGATCACTTACCGGGCACGATTTCCAGCCAGTAGCCGTCCGGATCGGAAATGAAATAAATTCCCATCGCCGGGTTTTCAAAGCAGATGCAGCCCATCTCCTGATGCTTGCGATAAGCGGCAGGATAATCATCCACAACGAATGCCAGATGAAATTCGTTGTCACCCAAGTTGTACGGATGATCCCAATCTCGCAGCCATGTCAGCTCAAGCTGATGCTTGGAAACGCCATCGCTCAGATAAACGATGATATAGCTGCCGTCATCCGCGTTGATGCGGCGGACTTCGCTTAAATTGAGCGCTTCCTTGTAAAATACCAGCGACCGGTCGAGATCGCGCACATTATAATTGTTATGGGCAAATGTGAATTGCATGAAAGGTTTCCTCCTTGTTGTAGTGAAGTTACTGTACCACGTTTTTGGAAAAAACACAATCGCTATTCGTAAATTTTACCATAGTAGTGGGAAAAACATATAAAGAGAAGGCCGTGTTTGCCGTACAAACGGACTTGGATAACAAAGGCGAAAACAATAAAATTCGTTGCAAGAAAACGGGAAATATGGTATGATTACTGATAAGTATGGGGTGGTTTGCTTCGTACGAAAGAATCACAATCCATTGAGTAAGGGAAGTCATAGCTATGAGCGAAAACCAGAAGCAAACAATTTTTTCCGGTGTGCAGCCCTCTGGAAAGCTAACATTGGGTAATTATCTTGGTGCAATTCGTAATTTTCCGCTTTTGCAGGAGGATTACAACTGCATTTACTGCGTGGTTGACATGCATGCAATTACGGTCCGGCAGGACCCGGCAGCCTTGCGCCGTGCAACGCTGGAAGTGCTGGCGCAGTATATCGCCTGCGGATTGGACCCGGAAAAAAGCATTTTGTTTATCCAGAGTCATGTTCCGGCCCATGCGGAGCTGGGTTGGGTGCTCAACTGCTTTACCATGTTCGGAGAAGCGTCCCGCATGACGCAGTTTAAGGATAAATCCGCCAAGCATGCGGATAATGTGAACGTCGGCCTGTTTACCTATCCCGTGCTGATGGCAGCGGACATTCTGCTGTACCAGACCAATCTTGTGCCGGTGGGCGTGGATCAGAGCCAGCATATTGAGATTTGCCGCAACATCGCAAACCGTTTTAACGGCCTTTTCCCGGATACTTTTACTATTCCGGAGGGACTGTATCCCAAGGCGGGCGAAGGCGCAAAAATCATGAGCCTGCAGGATCCTGAGAAAAAGATGAGCAAATCGGATGAGAATCCCAACGGCTTTATTCTTCTGATGGATAAACCGGAGGATATCATGCGCAAGTTCAAGCGTGCCGTGACCGATTCGGATTCTCGCATCGTGATGGATCCGGTCGGCAAGCCGGGCGTATCCAATCTGATCCAGATTTACGCTGTGGCGACCGGCAAGTCCATTGCTGAAGTAGAGGCGGAATTTGCCGGCAAGGGCTATGGCGAATTGAAACCGGCGGTCGGTGAAGCAGTGGTAGAGCTGCTGCGTCCGATCCGTGAAAAGACCGAGGATTTGCTACGCAACAAGGATTATCTGGAGCAGGTTTATACCGAGGGCGCGCAGAAAGCGTCTTATTTGGCGCGCAAGACGCTGAGCAAGGTTTACCGAAAGATTGGCTTTGTAGGGCGTTGAATACCATCTTTAAGGGGAAGAAATAATGCCTGAATATATTGTGAGTGGTGTGATTGTAGCTGCGTTCATCGTGGCGGGCGTGCTGTCCTATTTTTTCACACCGCCGGTCAAGCGATTTGCCCATAAGGTGGGTGCAATTGATGTGCCGAAGGATAATCGCCGTATGCATAAGGAGCCGATTCCTCGTTTGGGGGGGCTTGCGATTTTCGGCGGTTTTCTGGCCTCCATCCTGATCTTTGGTGAATTGGATCAGACCATGCTCTGTGTGCTGCTCGGTGCATCTATGATTGTCGCGCTCGGTATTTTTGATGATGTGCTGGCGCTGGGGGCGAAACTGAAATTCGTTGTACAGATCGTGGCCGCTGCCATTCCGGTTTGCATTGGTGATTTGCAGATCAAGCTGTTTACCAATTTAAACCCGTTTTCGGATATGCCGTACTTTCACCTGGGGATGCTGGCGATTCCGATCACCATCATCTGGATTGTTGGTATCACCAATGCGGTGAATCTGATTGACGGACTGGACGGCCTTGCGGTTGGCGTATCCTCTATTGCTGCGATTACCATGCTGGCGGTTGCCCTGCTGACCGGCAATATGGCGATTGCGGTCACGATGGCGGCGCTGGCAGGTGCATGCATTGGTTTTATGCCGTACAACCTTAATCCGGCAAAAATCTTTATGGGCGACACCGGCTCGACCTTTTTGGGATATATGCTGGCAACCGTATCCATTATGGGATTGTTTAAGTTTTACGCGGTCATTTCATTTGCGGTACCTTTTTTGATTCTGGGCCTGCCCATTTTTGACACGGCCAACGCAATTATCCGTCGTATGGCGGCGGGACGCAGCCCGATGAGCCCGGATCGCGGGCATGTGCATCATAAATTGATCGACATGGGCTTTAACCAAAAGCAGGCGGTAGCGATTTTGTATGCCATCAGCGCAACGCTTGGCCTAACGGCGGTGGTGTTGACCTCGTCGGGCGAAGTGAAGGCAATTGTTCTGCTTCTGGCGGTGCTGGCGGCAATTCTGGTCGGTGCCTGCGTCATTTATGGGGCAGAACACTGGGCGAAGCATCCGGCCGACCATGAGGAAACGCCGCACGATGCGGAAGAACCGGATCAGTCCCCGCAGACAGCGGAAAAAGAGCACGCGGTACAGGAGGATAAGGAACATGAGCAAGATTAAAGTGATGACGGTGTTCGGTACACGGCCGGAAGCCATCAAAATGGCGCCGCTGGTGCATGCGCTGGAGCAGAATGAAAATACGGAGTCGATCGTGTGCGTGACGGCGCAGCATCGTGAGATGCTCGATCAGGTGCTGGATATTTTTCAGATCAAGCCGGATTACGACCTGAATATTATGCAGCCGCGTCAGACGCTGGCGCTGATTACAGAGAAAAGCCTGCATGGATTGGATGAGGTGCTCGAGCAGGCCAAGCCGGATATCGTGCTTGTGCATGGTGATACGTCAACAACGTTTGCCGGTGCGTTGGCTGCATTCTATCATAAAATCCCGGTGGGTCACGTAGAAGCCGGTCTGCGCACCTATGACAAATATTCTCCGTTCCCGGAGGAAATGAACCGCAAGCTGACCGGTCAGATCGCAACGCTGCACTTTGCACCGACGCCGCGCAACCGCGACAATCTCGCGCGCGAAGGCATCACAGAAGGTGTGAGCGTGGTTGGCAATACGGTTGTCGATGCGATTCATATTACCGTTCAGCCGGATTTTGAGTTCCGTGACGAACAGCTCAAAACGCTGGATTTTGAAAATAATCGTGTAGTACTGGTGACTGCGCACCGCCGTGAGAACTACGGCGAGCCGATGGAAAACATCTGCCGCGCGATTGCAGAGCTTTCGGAGGCGTATCCGGATGTGCACTTTGTTTATCCGGTGCATCTCAGCCCGTACGTGCGCGAGACGGCGGAGAAGTTTTTGGGCGGAAACGAACGCATTCATCTGATTCATCCACTGACAGTGGACGAAATGCATAATCTGATGGCGCGCTGCTATCTGATTATGACCGATTCGGGTGGCTTGCAGGAGGAGGCACCGAGTCTCGGTAAACCGGTGCTCGTGCTGCGCCGGGAAACTGAACGCCCGGAGGCCATTGAAGCGGGCACGGTCAAGCTGGCAGGCGTGGAGCAGGAGAATATCGTCCGTTTGGCGCGCGAGCTGTTTGATGACCCGAATGCGTATGCAGCAATGGCGCATGCCGTCAATCCATATGGTGATGGCAAGACTTCGGTACGTATTTTGCAGGCGATTGAGCATTACTTTGGCCTGCGGTCGGATGGACCGGCTCCGTTTGCACCATGAAGCCGAATAAAAACCTGTCAACGCCAATGCTTGCGGCAATCGGTGCGGCGGTGCTGGTGGGGCTGCTGTTTTTGAGCTATGTGCTTTCTTCTGGCGTGCTGCATCGTAAAGATACCGGTATTGTGCTGCAAAGCGATACGGAGAATGCGCCGACTGTCAGTTCGGGGAGCCAACTGCTGACAGCGCAAAGCGTGGCGGATGTTACGATTGGACCGGATAACGCGCAAAAGGTCATCGCGTCGTTGGCTCGGCCGGAGGCGTACAGCTGTTTGATTGAGAATACGCTGTATTATGATGGCGGGTCATCTACGCTTCGCTGTCATCAGTACATGCGAGATGATCTGGTTCGTACCGATTGGCTGAGCGAAGCGGGCGCAATACAAAGCACGCTGCTGCGAGCAGGGGATACAGCATACACATGGGAGAATGGCAGCACGACCTTTTATGAAGGCACATGGGGCGAGTTTTCGGATGACGCCGCAGCGATGCTGCCCACCTATGAAGATGTGCTCGATGAAAGTATTGTTCTCACGAGTGCGGGCCGGCAGGATATCGATAATGAGCCGTGTATCATGGTAGAGTTTGAACAGGATGGTTATCGCTGTGCATACTATGTTTCGGCGGCCTCCGGCTTGCTGAAAAAGGCTTCCTTCTATCAGGGCGAAAAAATGGTGCGTCAGGTGGTCGTCAGTCATTTCAAAACTGAGCAGCCGGATGAAAGCCTGTTCATACTGCCGAATGGTCAGAAGTTATTGGGAGAAAACACACAAAATGATGAATAGATTACAGATATCAGAAGAAATTCGCGCGCTCGGTCAACAGGCCGAGCGCGAAATCATGCCGTATTTTGCACGGATTGAAGAAATCTGTGACCGTAATACGGAAAAAGTACTCGCAGCGTTTGCGAAAAAACGTGTGTCGGACAATCTATTTGCCGGTACGACCGGTTATGGCTATGATGATCACGGGCGGGATACGCTGGATCGCATTTATGCGGATATTTTCGGCACGGAAGCAGCGCTGGTGCGCATCGGTTTTGTTAATGGCACGCATGCGCTGTCTTGCGCCATGTTTTCTGCGGTCAAGGCAGGGGATACCGTGCTTTCCGTGACCGGTCCCGCGTACGACACGTTGCAGAATACGATCACGGGCGATTACTGCGGCAGCATGAAGAACTATGGGATTGGTTACAAACAGGTCGATCTGGTTGACGGTATGCCTGATTTACTGGCGATCGCGCAGGCGGCACAGGACCGAAACGTCAAGCTGGTATTTATCCAGCGCAGCCGTGGTTATGCAGTGCGCAAGACTCTGTCTTGTGCGGAAATCGGTGAAATCTGCAAAACCGTGCGTCAGGTCAATCCGGATGCTGCTATTATGGTCGATAATTGTTACGGCGAGTTCGTGGAGGATATCGAGCCGACGCAAGTTGGGGCAGATTTGATCGCGGGTTCGCTCATCAAAAATCCGGGCGGCGGCTTGGCGCCGACGGGCGGTTATATTGCAGGCCGTGCGGATCTGGTGGAAAACGCCTCCTATAAGTTGACTGCTCCGGGTATCGGCGGTGAATGCGGCTGCACGATGGGTCAGAATCGTCTGTTGTATCAGGGCCTGTTCATGGCGCCGCATACGACGGCGCAAGCGCTCAAAACCGCAATTTTCTGTGCCAAGGTGATGGAATTGCTGGGCTATGAGGTCAGCCCCAAGGCGGAGGAGCCGCGGTATGACATCATCCAGACCATTGCATTTGGCGCTCCCGAGCCGTTGTGCCGCTTCTGTGAAGGGATTCAGGCCGGTGCACCGGTCGATTCGTTTGTCACGCCAGAGCCGTGGGCCATGCCGGGGTATGACGATCCGGTCATTATGGCGGCGGGAGCCTTTGTACAGGGCGCGTCGATCGAGCTGTCTGCGGATGCGCCGATGCGTGAGCCGTATGTGTGCTACATGCAGGGCGGCTTGACTTATTCCTCGGGCAAAGCGGGTATTCTGCTTGCGGCGGAGCGCATTCACAATCAAAAAAAATGACATGAAAAAGGGACGGTTTTCACCGTCCCTTTTTGTGTGTATGAATATATGGGATTCAAGTCAGGGATTGCAGCAGCTGACACAAAACTGTAAAATCAATGGGTTTGACAATATGCGCATTCATGCCGGCAGCCTGTGTTTTCGCAATATCTTCGGGAAAGGCGTTGGCAGTGACGGCAATGATCGGAATGGTTGCTGCATCCGCGCGCTCCAGCGTGCGGATTGCTTGCGCTGCTTGACAGCCGTTCATATTCGGCATCTGCATGTCCATTAAAATGGCGTCGAATTCATGCGGTTGAGATGCGGAAAAGATCTCTACGGCCTGCTTACCATCCCAAGCCTGCACGACCTGAACGCCATTCATCGACAGGATTTCGGTTGCGATCTCCATATTGATTTCATTGTCCTCTGCAATCAGGAGCTTTTTGCCGCGCAGATCGAATGCGGATGACTCAGTTTGCATGGGTAATTCCACATGTTCGGTGCAGTCTGCGTCCTCTGGCTCTGTGATGGCTTGCAGCGGCAGGGTCACTGTGAAGGTGCTGCCTTGCCCCAATTCGCTGGCAACGCGGATTTCGCCATCCATGCGCTTGACCAGACTGTGGACAATTGCCATCCCAAGCCCAGTGCCGACGACCGACCGCGCACTGAAACGGGTTTCCCGTGCATAAGGCTCAAAAACATGCGTGAGAAATTCCTGCGACATGCCAATGCCGGTATCCTGCACCGAAAGTTCATAGCTGCTGTGCTTGTCGGAACTGTTTTCGGTCAGCCGGACGGTAATAGATGCCCCGGGCTCGCTGTATTTAAAGGCGTTGGACAGCAGGTTGTTCAGGATTTGACTGATGCGAGAAGCGTCGCCCAATACCATGCGGTGGTGCAGATCGCATGCAAGCGAGAGATTCTTTTCTTCCTTTTTTGCTTGATGGCGGAAGATTTCCACACAATCATCGACACATTGTTGCAGGTCGATCGGGTGATAGTCGAGCGAGATATGGCCTTGTTCCATGCGGGAAATTTCCAGAACATCGTTGACGAGGTGAAGCAGCTGCTGGCCGGAAAACAGAATTTTTTCCAGCAACGTTTTCAGCTTACTCTGGTCATCCAGATTGTGCTGCGCCAATTCAGATAGTCCGATGATAGCGTTGAGCGGTGTGCGCATATCGTGCGACATGTTGCTGAAAAAGGCGTTTTTATCCGCTTCGCTGCGGTGGGAAGATTCCAGTGCGTTTTGCAGCAGTTCAAGCTGTTTGAGCTGACGAGTCTTTTCTTGGTTGACCTCACGAAACGCAAGCACGACTTCATCCTGTGCAAACGCCTTGTCAAACAGGATGCTGACATTGACCCAGCGCTCACCGTTTTCAAAGCGGCGCAGATAATCTCCGCCGAATTCTGTCACTTGGTCGTGGACCAGCTGCTGAATGTTCTCCAGCGAAAAGCTGCTTGCAAATTCTTCATAGGTGCTATGCGTCACAACTTCCTGAATGGTATGCAGCAAATCGGAATAGCGGCCGGTTGCGCTGATTTTCTGACGGGTATCGTTTGCGCATTTGACCACCTCATACATACCCGTTTTGTAATTGACGCGATAGATTGCGTAATACAGGTTGCCGAGCGCGCGCACAGTATCATCGGTGCGGCGCATTTTACGATTCAAATGGTAATCGCGGATGGATAGCAGCACCGCAGCGATCAGAAACAGGGAGGAGAGCAGCAGGAAAAGACGATAAATACCGGTCAGCTCACGCAGTACGGTGCGGAACGGGATGGTCAAAATCGTGATCCATCCGTTGCTCATTTGATAATAATAGACGCCGCACGGGTTGCCGTCGGGGCCGGTGATAGTGGCGTCATACGGGTCGAGCGAACCCTCCTGAATGCGCTGCACCAGTCCGTTTACATAGGGTTGCAGCTGTTCATCTTCATGCGCAACGGCTTCGTGTGCATACAGAAGCGTTCCCGCTTGATCGCATAGATAATAGGAGCTGCCCTCCGGCAGAGACTGCATATCGTCCGCGGTATGAAAATCCTCCGGGAACACATCAAACATCAGCATGTTATCCGAATTGCGCGCTTTCTGCGCAATGGTGATGACCTGTTTTCCAGTGATGACATCCTGATAGGCAGCGGTAAAAGCCACCTCTCCGTTTGCGTCCATCGCCATGCGGTACCAATCCGTCTGGCGGAAATCGTAAGAGTCATCGCCGTCCCATGGGTTGGCGGCAACGATACGACCGCCGACGATCGCATACAGATCGACAGAATTGTCTTCCAGCACCTGCGGCATTTTACTGAAAAAGTTTTCGATCCATGTTTGGATCTGCTGCTCGCTGGCATGGTTTTCGGTCATCTGGTCGAGGTACTGCGTCCCGAGTTTCATCATGGCGCTATAAGTGTCGATGTGATTTTGTTCCTCGGCGGCGTAGTTTTGCGTCAGGGAAGTGCCGAATTGCTGAGCGTTTTGCAGCAGCTTTTCGCGCATCATGTATAGACTGAAGATGGTTAACACGGCAAAAAATAATAAAAAGACGATGTTAAGCCATAGATGGCGCAGCGTGGTGCGATTTTTTACTTTTTGGTGCTTCATCTGTTTTCTCCTTCCGGTGGATGCCTCATTGTCAGTATGGGACACCGACATGCATTTGTCAATTCTCGAATCTCAAAAGCAGAACGGCTTGGGTGAAGAATTTCCCGGCATTTCTGTGTGCGGCTTGCCCGCTTTGCCTTTCTGCGGTATAATGAAATCGATTCCTGCTTCATGGATAAATACGCTGCAAGGGAGAAGCAATATCATGGATCAAACTGTTCTTTTGAAAAAATTGGATGAGGCCGGCATTGACACGCAAAAGGCGATCGGGCGTTTTATGGGTAATACGGCTTTGTTTTTGAAATTCGTTCGCCGGCTGCCGGATGCGCTCCGCTTTGGGGAAATTCGAACGGCGCTGCAGCAGGAGGATGACGAGACGTTTTATATGCTGGTGCATACGCTCAAAGGGACTGCGGCGAACTTGTCCGCAGAAAATCTGGCGGAATGCGTGCAGGCCATTTTGGTGGAGTATCGTGCTTCTGGTTTTAAGCATATGCGCAAGCTGGAAGGACTGCTTCGGGAGGCCGAGGTGGAAAGCGAAAATTTGTCCGAATTATTGCGGCAAATGGATGCCGATTTGTCGGATTGACGAAATGACCATTGGGAGGAAAGAATATGATACGAGATACGCTGTTGATTGTAGATGATTCTGAACTGGACCTGGCCATTTTAAATGAAATATTTAAAGGCCTGTTTCGGGTGGAATGCTGTCAGGAGGCCAATCAGGCGCTTTCCTTTATTCAAAAGAATGCTGAGCGGATTTGCGCGGTGTTGGTAGATATTTGTCTGGGGCGTCGAGGCGCGGGCTTTACCCTGTTGCATCGGCTGCAAACCAATGCTTTGACGACACAGCTTCCGATTATTCTGATCACCTCGGACGCAAGCCGAGACAATGTGATGAGCGGCGAGGAGCATGGTGCGGTGGATTTTCTGGTTAAGCCGGTCGATCCGCATTCCGTGCAGGAGCGGGTATGCAGCATTGTACGGTCCGCTTGGCCGGAAAAGGGGACAATTCTGGATCAGCGTGATGCAGTCACGATCGATACGCCGAAAAAAGAGGAGATTTCGTCGGAAGAGAACTTCTCCTTGCTGGATTGTTTGCCGGAGCAGCTGTCGGCTGCACAGGCGCAGCAGCTTGTAGACGGCTGGTGCAAAAAAATATCCGCATTATGTGCCTGCCGCACTGGGGTTCGGCTGACGCCCAGTCCGGCGATTCCGCGCTTAACCGCGTTGCTTTCTGCGGCATGGCGATTGCAGCATCCAACCGGCAATCTGACGGAGTTGCAGGCGGCATATGTGCAGCAGGCTGCGCGGATCTGTGATATTGGCCTGCTCGGATTGCCCGATGATGTTATTGCTTTGGGGGCGGAACAGCCGGAGCCGGGACGTACAACGTATATGCGTCATACGGAATTGGGAAGTACGCTGCTGGAAAGCGAAAAAACGCACCCGTTTGTCAAGGTCTGTGCAGAGGTTATTCGCTGGCATCATAAAAATTATGACGGGACCGGATATCCGGCGACACAGGAGCGGGTGGCTGTGCCAATCGCGGCGCAGCTGGTGCACGCTGCGATGCGCTGTGATGTGTATTTGCGTAAATATCAGGATACTCCGGATTGCTTTGACCGCGCGCTGCGCGCGCTATCTGGCGAAGCAGGAAACCTGATTGCGCCGGAGATGTATCAGACCATCGAAAGCGCGCGCGAGTCGCTCGAGGATTGGCTTGCACGGGGCGGCTTGAATGAAGCATGAACCATGCCTCGCGGGAGCAGGCTGTGCTTGGTAAATCAGGTTGCATATTGCGCAGTTTCATGGTAAAATACTTTAGTTACTAAGCAGAGGTTTGCGTTTATGACGATTCTTGGTATTGATCCGGGGTATGGCACCATCGGCTACGGTGTGGTACGGTTTGACAACATGAAATTTACGCCCGTACAGTACGGTGCGGCGACCACCAAGCCGGGTATGCCGATGCATTTGCGTCTGTGTGAAATATATGATGATATCGGGACGCTGGTGGATACCTTTCATCCGGATGAGGTCGCCATAGAGGAACTGTTTTTTTCCAAAAACATCACGACTGGCATCCAGGTTGCGCAAGCGCGCGGGGTGATCCTGCTGGCACTGGCACAGAAAGGCCTGCATCCGGTCTCTTACACGCCGAATCAGGTGAAGATGGCGGTGGTCGGCTATGGCAATGCGGAAAAAAGGCAGATGATGGAGATGACCAAAAGCATCCTGCATCTGACCAAGCTGCCGCGGCCGGACGACGCAGCCGATGCGCTTGCGCTGGCCATTTGCCATGGACACTCCAGACAGGCAATGCGATATGAGGGTTTGCTGTAAATGTTTTATTACGTAGATGGCACGGTGACCGTGCTCGAACAAGGGCTGGCCGTGATTGACTGCGGCGGTGTCGGCTATGCCTGCCATGCGTCGCAGAATACGATCGGAAAGCTGAAAATCGGCGCGCATGCGCGTCTGCTCACCTATCTGAATGTGCGTGAAGATATTTTTGAGTTATATGGTTTTATCGACGAAGAGGAGCAATCGTGCTTTAAAATGATGATTGGGGTATCCGGTGTTGGTCCGAAGGCCGCATTGTCTATTTTGTCGATTGCGCCGCCGGATAGGCTGGCGCTGTCCATCATCACCGGGGACGAAAAACTGCTGATGCAAGCACCTGGTATCGGCAAGAAGATTGCACAGCGCATTGTGCTCGAGCTGCGCGATAAGATGAGTAAGGAGCAGTTGGAAACCGCGTCGGCGGCTTCTCCGGCGGCTGCCGCAGTCGCTTCCGGCGGTGTCAACCATACGCAGGAGGCGGTAGCTGCGCTGATGGTGCTTGGATACAGTCAGGCGGAAGCGCTGCACGCGATGGAAGGGCTGGATACCGTGCAGATGGAGGCGGAGGAAATCATCCGCCAGTGCTTGAAAAAGCTGGTCAAACAGTAAAGGAGTGTTCCATTGAGTATAGAGTTTTCCGGCGGGATGGCGGACGACGAGCGGATTATTTCCACCCGTCAGCTATCCGAGGATGAGACCGAAAATTCGCTGCGGCCAAAAACCATGGCGGACTATGTCGGCCAGACCAAGGCGAAGGAAAATCTAGGTGTATATATCGAAGCGGCAAAGATGCGCGGAGAATCGCTCGACCATACGCTGCTGTACGGCCCGCCGGGCCTCGGCAAGACGACGCTGGCAGGCATCATTGCCAGCGAGATGGGCGTCAATATCCGCGTTACGAGCGGTCCTGCGATCGAAAAAGCGGGAGATTTGGCGGCTTTATTGACAAATCTCTCGGAAAATGATATTTTGTTTATCGACGAGATACATCGTCTCGACCGTGCAGTGGAGGAAATCCTTTATCCCGCGATGGAGGATTACGCGCTGGATATCATCATCGGCAAAGGACCGTCTGCCCGGTCGATTCGTATTGACCTGCCGCGGTTTACGCTGATCGGCGCGACGACGCGCGCGGGACAGATGACCAGTCCTTTGCGTGACCGCTTTGGCGTTATGCTGCGGTTGGAACTCTATTCGCCGGAGGAGCTTTGCCAGATCGTAGAGCGCTCGGCCGGCATCCTGAATGTGCCGTGTGAACATGAGGGTGCGTTCGAGATTGCACGTCGCAGCCGTGGCACACCGCGTATTGCCAACCGATTGCTGCGTCGAGTGCGCGATTTTGCGCAGGTGCGCGGCACGGGTACGATCGACAAAGCCAGTGCGGATATGGCGCTGCGTGCACTCGAGATTGATGAGCTGGGACTGGATAACGTAGACCGGCGGATGCTCAAAAGCATCATGCTCAATTACGGAGGAGGTCCGGTTGGGCTGGATACGCTGGCGGCTACGATTGGCGAAGAAGCAATTACTCTGGAAGATGTTTACGAGCCGTATCTGATGCAGATCGGCTTTCTCAGCCGCACCCCGCGCGGACGCTACGTCACGGTGCAGGCTTATCGTCATATGCATATGGAACCGGCGGACGGGCAGCAAATGCTGTAAGACCGCTGTTAATAATAAGAAAGTTGGGTGTTTTATATTGGGTAGATATTTCGGAACAGACGGCGTTCGTGGCGTGGCGAACGTGGAACTGGATGCGCTGTTGGCTTTCAAGATCGGTGCCGCAGCTGCCTATGCGCTGACGCAGGAGGCAACGCACACCGGTAAGGCTAAGCTGCTGATCGGCAAGGACACCCGTATTTCTTCGGATATGTTGGAAAACGCGCTGGTGGCCGGCATTTGCTCGGTCGGTGCGGATGTGGAGCTGCTCGGCGTGATTCCGACACCGGCAGTAGCATTCCTGACCATCAAGCATAAGGCGGATGCGGGCATTGTTATTTCGGCGAGCCATAACTCTTTTGAGTATAACGGCATCAAGATCTTTGCGGGCAACGGCTATAAGCTGCCGGATGCGACCGAGGCGAAGATCGAAGATCTGATTGACGATTTTGAGTCTATTCCGAAGATGACCCATGAAAAGCTGGGTCGCGTGATCAAAAGCAAGATCGATCCGGTGGTGGAATATACCGACCATCTGGCGGAGACCATCAAGGGCGATTTGTCTGGCTTGCGTGTAGCGGTGGACTGCGCAAATGGTGCATCCTCTACGACGGTCGAGCGTCTGATGCGTCTGGTCGAGTGCAAGGCGGAGATCCGTTTTTATGAGCCGGACGGCATCAACATCAACGACAACTGTGGTTCGACGCATTTGGATCAGCTGAAAAAGCGTGTGCGCAACGGTGACTTCGATCTGGGTGTTGCCTTTGACGGCGATGCAGATCGTTGCCTGATTGTTGACGAGACTGGCGAAGAACTCGATGGCGACCGCATTATGGCGGTGTGCGCGGCGTATATGAAAAAGGAAGGCAAGCTGCGCGGCGGTGCGTTTGTAGCGACGGTACTGTCCAACATGGGCCTGCATGCCTATGCGGAGAAGAACGGCATGCGCATCGAGTGCTCCAATGTAGGCGACCGTTACGTGCTGGAAATGATGCTGCAAAAGGGCTACATTCTGGGCGGTGAGCAGTCCGGTCATGTTATTTTCCTGGAGTACGCTTCTACGGGCGACGGTGAGTTGACGGCGCTGCAATTCATGTCTATCCTCAAGGCGAGCGGCAAAAAGTGCTCGGAAATCGCGGCGGAGGTCGTGCCGTGGCCGCAGCTGATGATCAATGTTAAGGTGCCCAATGACAAGAAGGCCACCTTGCAGGAGCTGCCGGAGGTCAAGGCAGCGATTGACGAGGCATCGGCAGAACTGGCCGAAAACGGTCGTATTCTGGTGCGTCCGTCCGGTACAGAGGCGCTTGTGCGCGTCATGGTGGAAGGCAAGGACAGCGAGCAGGTGGATACTTTAGCAAAAAGGGTTGCCAAAGTCATCGAGTCTGTCGTATAATAAGAAAGAGCCAACGCAGGTGGATGTGGTTTTCGCATCCACCTTGTTTTGTTTGAAGGAAGGTGAGAGTCTATGGCGACAAGTGAATAGCGGATAAAGCGCCAGAACTGCGGTGCAGCCGGTATCGCAGTTGACGAGGAAAGGGTTCATCGAATGTTTCGGCGGGTGCCCTTCGGCCATGAGTGGGTTGGTCGTGAGCAGACTGTTAAAACGCGCGGGCGACTGTGCGGACAGAGCAGTTATGCATTACGCACTATTTTTATACCCTTTTTTAAAAATTCAGCTTCTTTTTTGGAGGATTTTCTTTTATGTGTGGAATCGTCGGTTTTACGGGGTGTGAAAACGCGCTGCCGATTTTGATTAAAGGACTTTACAGCTTGGAATACCGCGGCTATGATTCGGCAGGTATCGCAGCGTTTACAAAGGATGGTCTGCGTGTGGTCAAAACGCGCGGACGCATTGCGAATCTGGAGGAAAAAATTCGTGAAGAGGGCGATTTGTACTGCACCTGCGGCATCGGCCATACGCGCTGGGCGACGCACGGCGAGCCGTCCGACCGGAACGCCCATCCGCATCTGGGCGGACGGGACGGCAAGGGCAAGGTAGCGGTTGTCCATAACGGCATTATTGAAAACTACAAAGAGCTGCGCGAGCGACTGGAAGCGCACGGCTATACCTTCCAGTCGGAAACGGATACCGAGACGGTTGCGCACTTGGTCGATTACCTGCATACAGGGAAACAGGAGGACTTGGCGAAAACCGTACTCAACGCAGTGCAGCGCATTCGCGGTTCTTATGCTCTGGGTGTGGTGTCCATGGATAACCCGGAGGAAATCGTCGCAGCACGGCGGGATAATCCGCTCATTATCGGCGTCGGCGAAGGGGAAAATATGATCGCGTCCGATATCACTGCGATTATCGGCCGAACCAAGAACTATATCATTCTGGACGACAATGAAGTCGCCATTGTCCGACCGGACAGCGTCGTTGTAATGAACGAGTTTGGCGATGTGGTGGAAAAGGAAGTCCAGACCGTGAGCTGGGATTTGTCCGCTGCGGAAAAAGGCGGCTATCAGCATTTCATGCTCAAGGAGATCATGGAGCAGCCGAAGGCGGTGGCGGACACCGTCAAGCCGCGTATCCAGAACAACGCGGTTGTGTTTGAGGATAACGGTTTAACCGATGAGCGTCTGCGGGATATTGAAAATATTCATATCGTTGGCTGTGGCTCCGCGCTGCATGCGGGCATGGTCGGCAAGCGCGTGATTGAAGCGATGTGCCGTATTCGTTGCACAGCGGAGGTCGCTTCTGAGTTCCGCTATGAGAACCCGATCATCGGCAAGAAGGATTTGTGCATCGTGATCAGTCAATCGGGTGAAACGGCGGATACACTGGCGGCTATGCGTTTGGCCAAGCAAGCGGGTGCGTTTACCGTGGCGATCGTCAATGTTGTTTCTTCGACCATTGCGCGCGAAGCGGACGGTGTGCTGTATACTTGGGCAGGGCCGGAAATTTCGGTTGCAACGACTAAGGCGTATTCTGCGCAGCTGTCTGCGCTGTATCTGATTTCGGTCAAGATCGCCCGCACGCGCGGCTTGATTTCCATTGGCGATGAGCGTGCCCTGTGTGCGGAGCTGCAGCGCCTGCCCAGCTGCATTGAAAAGACCCTCGAATGTCAGGAGGATATGCAGCGCATCGCAACATTGTATGCCAACCGGCCGAGTGTGTTCTTCCTTGGCCGCGGACTGGACTATGCCGCAGCGCTGGAGGCATCGCTCAAGCTCAAGGAGATTTCGTATATTCACTCGGAAGCCTATGCAGCGGGCGAACTCAAGCACGGCACGATTTCGCTGATCGAGGAAGGCACGCTGGTGGTTGCCTTGGCTACGCAGCCCGCTCTGTTTGAAAAAACCGTTTCCAATATCCGGGAGGTCGTGTCCCGCGGCGCGGTGGTCGTGCTCGTCACAACCGACGATTTCACCGGTGATGAATCGGTTTGTCAGCATATTATCCGTCTGCCCAAGTGCCTGTATGAATTTTCGGCTTCGCTTTCGATTATTCCGATGCAGCTTTTGGCATACTATGTAGCAGTGGAGCGAAATTGCGATGTCGATAAGCCGCGAAATCTGGCGAAATCGGTCACTGTTGAATAAATGCTGGTGCATTGGGCAATCATCACAAAAATGTATAGGTTATTTTGAGGCAAAACAGTAGAATTCACAAAAATTCCTTGACATTTCCAGAAGTATCGCATATAATGAGTGTTGACATGAGAAATGATTACAAAATGCTTTCATCCGCGTCGCTGTCCGATGAGGAGTTGTGTCGTTTGGCGCAGCAAGGAGACGGTTTGGCGGCGGAGGATTTGGTGAAACGATATACCCGCTTGGTGAAAACCTGTGCGCGGCCTTATTTTTTGGTGGGAGCGGATGCAGAGGATTTGATACAGGAGGGTATGCTCGGATTGATGAAAGCAATGCGCGAATATGACGAGTCTAAGGGCGCGCCGTTTGGTGCTTTTGCCAAACTGTGTGTGATGCGGAAGATTTTTTCCGCCGTGCGCGCGGCCTCTTCGCTCAAGCATGATCCGCTCAATCGTTCTGTGTCAATCGATCGACCTCTGTTTGAGGACCTTGCGGAATCGCACACCCGGGTTACGGCACCGATTGGTGATCCAGAATCGCTGGTGATCGGCAATGAGGAGAGGGAAGAGTTGATTCGTCGGCTCTACTCGCTGTTGTCTGAATTCGAGGCGAGGGTTTTGACATTGTTTCTGGACGGCTTATCTTATGAGGAGATGTCGGAAGCATTGCAAAAACCGATCAAGTCTGTGGATAATGCCATCCAGCGCATCAAGCGAAAATCGGCAGCTATCAAACCCCAATAGGCGGTGGCAGGCGGGAAGGCCTGTGCGCATATAATTTCAGTTTCCCGAGGGAACGGTATCAAAGAGAGGTAAAAACCATGTAC
>ERZ1643246.116-NODE-116-length-102948-cov-31.056330_pt1 | contig 102948 bp, 83 predicted proteins | sample MGYA00579265_ERZ1643246 | MGnify/ENA primary metagenome ERZ1643246 (study PRJEB29033, sample SAMEA4952261) | chicken gut metagenome | biome: Broiler Chicken; feature: Gastrointestinal Tract; material: Caecum | place: Ireland | collected 2018 | study: Broiler...
AAATACAAGGGATACAGCGATTTTTTCTTCTATCAACTGTCAAAGACGGGATTATTATAGCCTAATACGTGAGAAGCCACAAGTGAAGTTTTTATAAAGATACCGATGCAAAAACAAAAGAACAACGCGTCTGCGTTTTCCCTGCCGCCGGTTAAGACAGGGACGGAAAGCAGACACGCTGTTCTGTCTGATGAGGTTTTGTAACCGTTCAGCCGACTGAGCGGTTACAAGGTTTTGTTCTTCCTCAGTTTTTTATGGCTTTTTATCTTCCGAAGTAATTTTCAATGCTGTTCTGAGTACTCTCTTTCTGCGCCTGGGTCGGTTTGTCGTCGGCGGAACCGAGAGTGATCGTCAGCGTTTTCTCTTTGTATTCTCCGTCATCGGCACGCTGTACCGTAATATCCACGGTTTCTCCTGCAGCATAGTAGGAAAGGATATCCTGAAGTCCTGCGGAGTTGGATACGGTTCTGCCGTCAAATCCGGTCAGAATATCTCCCACCTTGATTCCGGCTTCGTCTGCCGGGCTTCCGTCCACAACGCTTTCCACCCGTACGCCTGCGGGAATTCCATATGCCTCGCTGACATTGCTTTCCACATCTTTCATTGTGATTCCGATATAGGATGCATCCGCATCATCTACCTTATACCGGGTCGTGAGGCTCATCAGATTTTCCAGAATCGGCTCTGCCTTGGCAATCGGGATTGCAAATCCCATACCTTCCACAGATGTGGAGGAATATTTCGCCTCATTGATTCCAATCAGCTCTCCGTTCATGTTCAGAAGAGCGCCGCCGCTGTTGCCGGGATTGATGGCCGCATCTGTCTGAATCAGTCCTTCGGATGTGGTCTCCTGACCTGTCGTCTCATCTGTGCTGGTCACATCCCGGTCCAGAGCGCTTACATAACCGGAGGTCACTGACTGTCCGGAACCCAGTGCGTTTCCGATCGCCACTACCTGATCTCCGACCTCCAGGGCATCCGAGTCGCCCATGGTTGCGATCTTGATCTGCGACTGTGTGTCGCTGGGGATGTCGCTTAATTTTACAGATACGACGGCAAGATCGTTGGCCTCATCGGTTCCCTTGATCTGGCCCTCGATGGTTGTGTCGTCGGTAAAGCTTACCGACAGCTGAGTAGCTCCGCTGACCACATGATTATTCGTCGCAATCAGCAGTTCCTCGTCGTTCTGTCCGACGATAACTCCTGTTCCGCTGGCGGGAACTTCCTGGCTTGCGGTTCCGAAGAAAGTCTGAACCTCCTCAACCGTGGTTGTGGAAATTGCCACCAGCGACGGCATTGCACTCGATGCAACGTCTTTCACGCTCATGCCGGAAGAGGTGGAGGAATCGCTGCTCTGGGTTCCGGTCGTAGTCGTCGCAGTCGTGGGAATCGCGACATTGTTGCCGGCTCCCGCACCTGTCAGCTGTGCGCCAAGCATGCTTGTGCCGGTAAACACGCCGCCGGCTACCAGCCCGAACACCGCGCCCATCGCGATAACCATTCCCCATTTCTTTCCAACAGACATTGGTTTTTTCACCTTCCTGTCTTTTTTCTTTTTTGCCTGGGGTTCTTCCGGATGCGGCGTATCGATATGGTAGGACTGATACATGTGACGCTGCTGACCGCCCGTCTGCGTACCGCCCGCCGAGGTCTGGCCGCTCTGGGAATCGTTCTGATAAGCGTTCTGACCGCTCTGTCCATACTCCCCAGCTCCGCGGTAGAAATTCTGCTCCGCCTGCCCTGTATAAGAAGCGCTGTTGTCTTCTTTTCGCTCTTCGCCGGTCAGTTTCGGATTGACCCAGCTGTAAGTTGTGCCGGACGTCGGCTGACCCTTGGAGGCATCCGTCTGTCCGGACACTGTCTCAACGGCAGAAGCGTTTTCCCTTCCCTCTGTGTGCTGTTCGCTCTGTTCTGTATATCCCTCCGGTTTCTGCTGCGCGTTTTCCGCTGCACCGGTATTCTCCTCAGAAGAAACCTGTTCTGTATCTTTTCTGAATTCTTCACTCATCGCATTTCCCTCTTTTCATCCTTCTGGAACGTATTTGAAAACATTTCTGTGACTGTTCGTTACAGTTCATCCAGGTCTGTGCATCTTCTGCACATCTTTCTGTTTTCACCTTACAATGCATATTCTACTGATGAAATGTGTTCATTCTGTGATGAAACCTTTAAAAAATGTTGAAAGCCTACTCTACCGTTACAGACTTGGCAAGATTTCTCGGTTTGTCTACATCCAGTCCCTTTCCGATAGACACATAGTAGCCAAAAAGCTGCAGAGGAATGATCGCCAGAGAATTCGTAAAATACGGATTGGTTTCCGGCAGGTAGATCACATAATCCGCCACCTTCTCCACTTCCGTGTTGCCGGCATTGGTGACCACCATCACAAACGCGCCTCTCGTCTTTACTTCCTGAACATTGCTCAGCGTTTTTTTGTAGAGAGCCGGCTGCGTCATGACCGCCACAACCAGACGCCCGTCTTCTATCAGGGAAATTGTTCCGTGTTTCAGCTCTCCTGCCGCGTAGGCTTCCGAGTGAATATAGGAAATCTCCTTCAGTTTCAGAGAACCTTCCATCGAGATCGCATAATCGATGCCTCTTCCGATAAAGAACACATGCTCTGCCGCGAGATAACGGTTGGCAAATCTCTGTACATTTTCCTTGTGGCTCAGAAGCAGTGAAATCTGTTCCGGAATCTGCTTCAGATCTTCCAGCATGCTCTCAAATTCCGCATCCCGGATCTGTCCGCGCACCTTCGCGAATTTCATCGCCAGCAGATAATGGGCGATCAGCTGCGTGCTGTACGCCTTCGTGGTCGCCACCGCGATTTCCGGTCCGGCCCAGGTGTACATCACATTGTCCGCCTCTCTGGCGATGGAGCTGCCGACCACGTTGACAATCCCCAGCGTGCGCACGCCCTTTGCCTTTGCCTCCCGCAGCGCCGCCAGCGTATCTGCAGTTTCCCCGGACTGGCTGACGATGATCGCCAGCGTGTTCTCCTCGAAAATCGGATTCCGATAGCGGAATTCACTGGCCAGATCCACCTCCACGGGAATTCTCGCCATTCCCTCGTAGACATACTTGGCCGTCACGCCTGTGTGATAGGCGGATCCGCAGGCGACAATATAAATCTTCCGGATCGCGCGAATCTCCTCATCGGACATTCCCAGCTCCTCGATCACGATATCGTTTCCTTTCAGGCGTGGATTCAATGTATCGCTGACCGCTTTAGGCTGCTCATGCATCTCTTTCAGCATAAAATGTTCATAACCGCCTTTTTCCGCCGCATTGATATCCCAGTCGATATGTACGGACTGTTTCTCCACTTCCTCCTCGTCGATATTGTAGAAGCAAATGGAATCCCTGGTCAGCTTTACAATCTCCTCATTCTCCATAAAATATACGTCGCGGGTATATTTCAGAACAGCGGGAACGTCAGAGGCGATAAAGTTTCCTTCCCTGCCGGCGCCTACAATCAGCGGACTGTCCTTGCGCACAGCATAGACCTCTCCCGGATGATCGCGGAACAGAATTCCCAGCGCATAGGAGCCTTCCACCCGGTGCATGATCTTCACGATTGTATCGAGCGGATTTCCGTTGTAATAATAATCCAGCATATGAGCGACTACTTCCGTGTCTGTCTCAGACACAAACTGATAACCTCTGCTTTCCATCTTTTTCTTCAGTTTTACATAGTTTTCGATAATTCCGTTGTGGACGACAACAATAGACTGGTCTTTATTGAAATGAGGATGGGCATTGGCGTCAGACGGACAGCCATGAGTCGCCCAGCGGGTATGGCCGATTCCCGCAGTTCCGGGGAGCACGGCTCCGTTCTGCGTCAGCTCTTCCAGCACTTTCAGCCGTCCCGTAGCTTTCACCATATTGATCTTTTCTCCGTCATATACGGCAATTCCGGCGGAATCATATCCGCGGTATTCCAGTTTCGAGAGTCCGTCCAGCAAAATCGGCGCCGCCTGCTGCTCTCCAATATATCCTACTATTCCACACATAACTCGCTTTACCTCCTAAGTCTGATAACCGTTCCAGTCATCTCTTCTTCCGAAATCTCCACCAGGTTCTGCTCATCGTACAGCGCAGAATCAGCCAGCGCGGGAGCAGACGGTAGTGTTTGCCCAGCAGATATCCCAGGTATTTGCATCCGCTCTGGAAGAACAGCGGAACCAGAAGCCACGGTCTGCCGATCCTGCACACATAAGCGGCGGTCTGCTTCACCATGCGGATTCCCTCTCCCTCCGACGGGTATTTTTCAAAAATCTCCGGATGCTGCGCCTGGGACACTCCCAGATCGAAATTCCGTTTCAGCTGCGCAGCACATCCGTAATTGTGGGAGTGGTAAACCATCGCATCCGCCGCATAGGCAATGGAATAGCCCGCCTCTATCAGTCCCGCCGCATAGATCATATCCTCGTTAAACAACGTACGGCGAACAAATCCTCCCAGTTCCTCATAAGTCTTCCGGTCGTACATCGCGCATACATTGGAACAGAAAAACGTCTTCAGTCCCAGCTCCGGGAGATCTCCGTAGTCCTTGATATCGCTCTCCCTGGGATAGTTGAACCCACGGGTATAGGCCTCCAGCACGGAACATCCCTTCTTCGGCAGCTGTCTGGCATAAGCCGCCCTGACCTGTGGCAGAGAAAACTGTCTCACAAGATTCTCCACCAGCTCCGCGTTGGCCGGCACCGCATCCTGTGTCATAAACAGCAGAAGGTCCGCATCACTGGAAGCAGCCATCTCTCTTCTGGTTCCTCCGTGATCGAAAGTTCTCTGGTCGATATGATCCACGTACAGATTCGGCACCAGATCCTCGAATTCCGGGTTCCACAGGGAGGCGTCAGTGTTCACGACCAGGATCCTGCGCACCGGATACGATTGTCTGAAAAGGCCAAGCAGAAGTTCTTTGAACTCCTGCCCTGGCCTGTATGTCGGTATTAAAATATCTACAATTGGTTCCTTCATTATTTGTCTCCACGTAACGGTTTCCTGCTGCTCACGGCTGCGGCGCCCGACAGCTATTCTTCAGTTCCCGCAACCTGCGTTGTCGAAGACGATCCGGGACCCTGATGGAGGACGGAGTCAATCGAAGATTCCCCGTAACCGCTCTGTTTTACAATATAGTAATTGTAATCCTCAATTACCGATGAAGGCGTATACTCCACACCCGGAAACAGATATTCATGCAGCTCTGTCACATTGGAGTACAGCGTTACCGGAATGACCACATCAACCCCCAGCGCATCTATGACATGCTGTCCGTAAACAAGTTCAAACGGGAAAGCGTAGGATGTTCCCATAGAATAGGAAACCGCGTTATACGCCAGCTGAATGATCTCGTTGGTGGAAAGGCTTGTCGTAATGCTGTCAGCCGCCGTATCAATAATCGCGGGGATTTTGTCCGGACTGCTCTTTACCTTCTGCATCATCAGGTTGATCACGGTACGCTGGCGGGCCGTTCTCAGAGCGTCGTCTCCGCCGCCGTAACGGATTCTCGCATAGGAGACTGCCTGGGCGCCGGTCAGATGGTGCACCTCCCGGTACTCGTTGTCTTCCTCTTCATTATATTCAATCGGCTCATAATCTACGCCCTGCGCTGCGGATACATCCTTGTTGTAATCGTTCGCCCAGATTACTTCCGCGTTGCGCATCTCAATGTCCAGACCTCCGAGCACATCAATGACATCCGCCAGAACCTTCCAGTCCACTGACACATAATCCTCAATGGCAAGATCAAGGTTGGTGTTGAGCATGGACAGCATGCCTTCCGGTCCTCCCTTGTTGTAGGCGGCGTTTGCCTTCGCAAAATCATAGTCGACGCCCGGAGAACTGAGATTCATCCAGGTATCGCGCATAATGGACACCATACGGATTTCCTTATTGTCGTGGTCAATGCAAACCAGAATAGTCGTATCGCTGTTCTGACTGTTCCGCAGATCGTCCGGATCGTCTTTTCCGTCCATGGCTGCGCCTCTTCCGTCCAGACCTGCGACCGCTATGATCTGACTTCCCGACATGGCCTCAATGTTCTGCTGAACCTCACTGTTGACTTCGACTTTTGTCGGGTCCAGATCCTGTGTCTGCATCCGGTTCATCACATTGTTCAGCCACATATACCCGAACAGTCCGACGCCCAGCAGCACGAGAACAAAAATCTCAATCCCGAAGATAATACGTCTTCTGCGTCGTCTTCTGTATTTGCGGCTTCTCTTGTTTACATTCTTTTTTGACATGGTCTTATTCCCCTTATCATTCTTTAGTAAGCGTTTTTATTGATAAAACCTTTGAAAAAGGTCAGGAACAATATTTTGAAATCCAGTCCCAGTGTCCAGTTTTCAATGTAATACAGGTCGCAGTCAATGCGCTTTCGAATAGATGTGTCCCCTCGATAACCATTCACCTGAGCCCATCCGGTCAGTCCCGGCCGGACCTGGTGCTTGACCATATACCGGGGAATTTCTTCCCGGAACTTTTCCACAAAAAACGGCCGTTCCGGCCTCGGCCCTACCAGGCTCATGTCCCCTTTCAGTATATTAAACAGCTGTGGGAGTTCGTCGATGCTCGTATGCCGCATGAATTTTCCGTATCCGGTCACACGCGGGTCATTTCTTACCGTCCACGCTTTTTTCTCCTTTTCCTCCGGCTGCACTTCCATCGAACGGAATTTGTACATTTCAAAGGGCTTATTGTGCAGCCCGACCCTTGTCTGCTTGTAAATCAGAGGTCCCGGCGAGGTCAGCTTGATCGCCAGACAGGAAAAAAGCATCACCGGTGAAAACAGTACGATCGCCACCAGAGATCCGAAAATATCCACAAGGCGTTTGATCGCAGCAAGAAATGTGTTGTTCAGCGGTACATAGCGGATGTTGACAACCGGAAGTCCCTGAAGATCCTCCGTATAAGGCTTGGTCGGAATAATGTTGTAATAGTCCGGAACAAACTGCGTATGGACGCCGGATTTCTCACACATGACGACAATCTCTTCCAACCGGTAGTATTCGCTCAGTCCCAGTGTGATCGCAATCTCGTCCAGCTTGTTTTCCGGAAGAATCACCATCAGGTTCTCAATTCTTCCCAGCACCTTGATCCCCCGGTAGGTGGTCCCCGCCGTCACATGGTCGTCAAGGATTCCCCGGACCACATACCCCCATTCGGGATTGGCCAGGATCCGGTCGATATATTCCTCAGTCGCGCGGCTGTATCCTACCATCAGGATCTGCTTCTGATTCTTTCCGCTCCTCCACATTTTGCTGAGAAAGTAATAGATCACATTTCTGACGATAATTTCCGCTACCAGATTTGTCGCACAGAACACCCAGAAAACTCCCCGGGAAAAGTGCATGATTTTCAGCATATAGATCAGCAGGCTGAGAATCAGAAGGCCGATCGTATTGGCCTTGATGATATTGGCAATCTCCAGACGCCGTCCGATCAGCCGCTTCGAAGTATATAAATTACACGCATAATACAGAATCAGATAGCAGGGAACGATGAAGAGAAGCGCCATCATATAGGTCTGAGGGGGAAGCACTCCCCGTTCCAGAAACCGGATATCTCTGGGCATCTCAATATACAGATACCAGGAAAGCACATAGGATATAACGATCACGGCCCCATCGATCAGTACCTGCAGCCGATTAAAGTATTTCTGATTGTCACTAATCAAATTTTTTCACCCGTCTGCTTCTTTTAACAGTTATTTTTCGTTGCAGTTCAGCTGGCTGAACTGTTACATTTTTTTCTCTTTTCTCATTACTATACAATATCTTTCCTGAAAGAGCAACAAAATATTTCTTTACAATGTTAATATTTTGTAATATATTTTGTAATATTTCAGCGAAGAAACCGTCGGAAAATGTTAACAAACAGCTCCCACTGGATCACGATATAGTTTGGAAGATGCCGGAAAGAAAATTTTACTTTCTTTGACCGGTTTTCCTTTTTTCTGCTGATGGAACACCCGTTTTTGATTCCGGCCGCATACTCTCTGCCATATCCCTTGGAAGCGAAAAACACAAGCTTTGCAAGAAATCCGGGTACAAGCGCCGGGAGATTCAGCAGAATCTGCAGCAGCGGCATATTCTTGTAAATCAGATAGATATTGTTTCTCGATGAATAGCGGATCTTGAAAAGATTGTATCTGGAACCGCTGGTACCGCTGCCCACATGATATACGCGCGCTTTCGGGAGAAACCAGTTCTCATATCCCAGAATCCTGGCCCGGTAACCGATATCCAGATCTTCCAGATAAGCGAAATGCTCCTCGTCAAACAGTCCTGTCTCCTCCAGCAGTTCTCTCCGGTAAATCGCCGCGCCCGCACAGGCCGCGAAAACCTTCTGCTCCTTCCGGTATTTTTCCTCCGGCTTTCCTTTTCCCCGCGCAAACGCCCAGCCAAGCATGTTATAGTAATTCCCTGCATCATCGATTTTATCACGTTCCTGCCAGGAAAGCATCTTTGCTCCGGCGGAGAAGGCCTTCGGATGGCGCCGGATTCCCTGCAGAATCTCCTCCACAAAGGTCTCTTCCGCCTGGGTGTCATTGTTCAGTAAAATGACATACGGCTCCTCAGAACGGAGAATCCCTTCATTGACCGCTCTGCTGAATCCATAGTTCTGATCCAGCTGAATCCACTGTACCCCGGGGAAACGTCCGGACACAAAGCTCCTGCTCTGATCCGTGGAGCCATTGTCCACCAGATAGATGTTAAACTCCCGGAAACTCTGTCTTTCCAGCGAAGAAAGACAGGTTTCCAGATACTGCATCCCGTTATAATTGGGAATAACGATCGCTACTTCTTTCATTATGGTACTCCCTAATTTTTTTGTCCCCTCAGCGAATAATTCCATTTGGAAAGCGTCAGATTGGGATTATAGTTGGGATCCCCCTCTTTCAGCAGGCGGGTCCATCGGGTCCGCATAAACTCGATCTCCTGCTGAAACCGCCGGATTTTTTCCTCACTGTCCTCCGCGCCTCTGGATTTTGATTCGTAGTGGTACATCTCCACATGCGGATCATACACCACCAGATATCCCTGCTGCACGGTCCGCAGACAGAGATCCACATCGTTAAACGCCACGGACAATTTTTCCTCAAATCCGTTGATCTTCCGGAACACCTCCGCCTTCATCATCATGCAGGCGGCCGTCACCGCGCTGTAATCCATCTGCAGCGACGCCTTGTGAAGATAACCGCTTCTGGCACGGTCAAGCCCCAGAAAGGCATGTCCGGCGATTCCCCCGATTCCGATGATAATCCCCGCATGCTGAATCGTGTCGTCCGGATAATACAGTTTCGCCCCGACGATTCCCACCTCCGGGCGCTGACAGTTTCCCAGCATCTGCCCGATCCAGTCCGGCGTGATCACCTCGATATCATTGTTCAGAAACAGAAGATATTCTCCCCGCGCCTCCCGAACGCCGAAATTGTTGATCGCGGAATAGTTGAAAGTCTTCCCGGGATATGTGATTACCCGGATTCTCTCATCCCGTTCCAGTTCACGGTAACAGTCAAACGTCTCCTGCCGCTGACTGTTGTTTTCGATAATCAGTATCTCAAACTTCTTCCATGTGGACCTGTCCAGAACCGACCGGACGCACTGGAGCAGCGTTTCACTCTGATCTCTGTTGGGAATCAGGATCGACACCAACGGTTCGCCCTGAACGGGATAACGGACGTCATAAAATCCGTAATCCTGCCGCAGCGTGACCTCCCCTTTTGTCCCAGTCCGCTCCAGGTTCCCCTCGATGGCCCGTTTTCCGGCTTCATAGGCATACATCTTGCTGGCCGGATTGTCCGCAGTGGACGCACTGTGTACCCGCCAGTGATACAGAATTCTCGGAATATGGACAATTGTTCCCGCCTGCTCCGTGCACCGAAAGATAAAATCATAATCCTGCGCACCGTTGAACTCCGGACGGAAACCGCCCAGTTTCCGGGCGATCTCTCTGCGCACGACAAAAAAATGGCAGATATAATTGTTGGAACGAAGAAGATCCGGATTAAAATCCGGCTTCAGATGCGGCTGAAAATGCTCGGAGAGATCCGTGGTGACCTTGTCTTCGTCCGTGTAAAACACATCGATTCCGCCGTCTTTCTCCAGCCGGGCCGCCATCTCGTACAGCGCATCCGGTGCCAGCAGGTCGTCATGATCCAGAAAGCCGACAAATTCTCCCCGCGCCATCTCCAGTGCAGCGTTGGTATTTTCGGAAATTCCTTTGTTTTCCTGCAGATTTTTTACCCGAATCCGCGGATCCTCCCGGGAGTATCTCTCCAGCACCTCCGCCACCGTTCTGTCCTCCGGATCCGCATTTGCAATACACAGCTCCCAGAACGGAAAGGACTGGTTTCTCACAGAATCGATCATTTCACAGAGAAATTTCTCAGGCGTCCGGAATACCGGAACGACAATGCTGAACAGGCATTCCTGCACATCGCCGGAAAAATCAGACGCGGCGCCGTCTCCGTCCGAACGCCCGCTGCAGGACCTCAGAAACAAAGCGCCTTTCCTCTGCCATACGAGAGACTGTTTTCTCTGGCGTTCCAGCTCCTCCGGCTTTGCCCGGTGCTGCTCGTACCAGGGACCGTAGGGAACCTCCTCCGGCTCCATCCGTTCCGACAGACGCACCAGAAACTCCTTCAGGCCAAAATGCCTCAGATATCTGAAGCCTTTCTGTATATTATATGGTTTCAGTTTCTTCAGAAAACGTATCACGCTGTTGGCTGCCACTCTTTGCTCTCCTTCTTTTATAATCTGAACTCAGGAAATTCCCTGACCGCCTGAATCACCCGATCCACATCCTCCGAAGACAGATTGTAGAACATCGGCAGACGCATCAGACGCTCGCTCTCCTTCGTCGTATAGACATCCTCTCCGGAAAAGCGGCCAAATTTTCTTCCTGCCGGTGCGCTGTGCAGAGGAATATAATGAAAGACACTCATAATTCCATGTTCTTTCATCCAGCAAATCAGACGGGTCCGCTGCTCCAGATCCCGCGCTTTGATGTAAAACATATGGGCATTATGTACCGCATATTCAGGAACGACAGGCAGTTCGATCATTCCCGCGTCCCCAAGTTCCTTCAATCCCTGATAATACTGGTTCCACAGAGCCAGCCGCTTGTCATTGATCGTATCGCAGGCTTCCAGCTGTCCGTACAGATACGCGGCATTCAATTCTCCCGGAAGATACGAGGAGCCATAGTCCATCCACGTATACTTGTCGATCTGTCCCCGGAAAAATTTGCTCCGGTTCGTTCCTTTCTCCCGGAGGATTTCCGCCCTCTCCAGACAGGACGGATCCTGAAACAGAAGAGCGCCGCCCTCTCCCATCGTATAATTCTTCGTCTCATGGAAGCTGTAGCAGCCGAAGTCTCCGATGGTTCCCAGCGCCCGTCCCTTATACCAGGCATTCACACCCTGCGCGGCATCTTCCACGACCTTCAGGCCGTATTTCCCGGCAATCGCGAGAATCGTATCCATCTCGCAGGCAACTCCGGCGTAGTGTACCGGCACAATCGCCTTTGTCTTCTCCGTCACCGCCGCTTCAATCTTTGTCTCATCAATATTCATCGTATCCGGGCGGATATCCACAAATACAATCTTCGCCCCCTGAAGGACAAACGCGTTTGCGGTCGATACAAACGTGTACGACGGCATAATCACCTCGTCTCCCGGATGGATATCACATAAAAATGCGCTCATCTCAAGCGCATGTGTACAGGACGTTGTCAGAAGAACCTCCCTGGAATGAAATCGCTCTTTCATCCAGGCAGAACATTTTTTTGTGAAGGGTCCGTCCCCGCACAGTTTTCCTCCCTCAATCGCCTGCTCAATATAAGCTTCTTCCGTACCCACATGAGGGGCCCTGTTGAATTCAATCATCTGGAAACCTCTTTTTTCTGCGTTATTTCGCTGTTCGCCACCGTCTTTCGGTTATTTGTAACAATTCAGCCAGCTGAACTGTTACGGCATCCGGCCATGAAAAATCGCTTCGCGATGGGCCGGATGCCCACAGGCACTATGCTTTCATACGGTCTGTGCAGTGAATGCACAGACCTGGTTGAACGGTAACGGTTATTTGTTGAACGCTCATTGTACTGATGCATTGCTTTATTATACCCCGAAACATGAAATTTTGCAAATTAAGAAAATCCTACTGTTTCTTACAAAAAACCTATGGTATACTAAGGACGTCTATCTGTAGGCACTATGCTGTCATACGGTCTGTGCAGTGAATGCACAGACCTGTCTGAACGGTATCATCTATTTTATAAAGGAGGTTTTCCATGAATAACCGAATTCAGGCAGGATTTTCACGCATCTTTGCGGTAATCCTGTGTCTGCTTCTGCTGCTCCCGCAGGTCCAGCCGGTCTTTGCAGCTGAAATATCAACCAATCAAATCGAAAACTGGCCCGCCGGCCCGGAGGTTCCCACCCCCAATGCCGTCGTTATGGACGCCGACACAGGTGCGATCCTGTACAACAAAGGAATGGATGAGGTTCGGTATCCTGCAAGCATCACAAAAGTTATGACCGCGCTGCTCGCCATCGAAAATTCTTCCCTGACCGATCAGGTCACCATCGGAGCGGCCGCTGCCAGCCTGGAAGTTCCCGGGAATTCAAGAATCGACGCGGTAGAAGGCGAGGTCTTCACCATGGAGCAGTGCCTGCACGCGATTCTCCTGGCCTCAGCCAACGGCGTCTCCCTGCAGGTGGCAGAATACATAGCCGGAAGCGAAGAAAATTTCGTGAACATGATGAATGAGCGTGCCAGAGAACTTGGATGCACCAACACCCATTTCAACAACTCCAACGGTCTTCCGGATCCGGATCACTATACGACGGCTCACGATATGGCGCTGATTCTGTCAGCCGCTGTAAAAAACGAGACTTTCTGTGCCATCGAAGCCGACCTGTTTTACACGATACCGCCCACGAACATGACCTCCACTCCCCGGGAGCTGCGCAATCACCACGCCATGCTTTTTGAGGGAGAATGGTATTACGAAGGCGCGTTCGCAGGAAAAACCGGATACACCGATGAAGCCCACAACACACTGGTCACCGCAGCGAAAAGAAACGACATGACACTGGTCTGTGTCGTTATGCTCTGCGATAATCTGGACTATATCAACGACACGCGGACACTGCTGGATTATGGATTCAACAATTTTACCCATGTAACACCGGAAAGCGCTTCCGGTGAAGAAGTCTCCGGCATGCTGACTCTGCCGAATGGAAGTTCCGCTTCCGACACCACCTATTCCGATACGGAAAACGACAATTTCTCATCAGACAACACAACGGTGATCACCCGCCAGTACTATTACAACTCGCAGCCGGTAGGCACCGCCCAGGTGAGCGTTACCGCAACACCCACCCCGACTGCCGCAGCTGACGAGCCTCCGGCGGAAAGCGTTTCCGATGAGACCGGATCCTTGTTCTCCAATCCATTGATCCTTGTATTCGGCATTGCCGATCTGGTCGGTCTGATTCTGATCCTTGTATTTGTTATCAGGCGACACAACCGTCACGGACGGAAAAGGAAAAAACGCAGAAAGTAAACGTATAACACGGTAAACCGGCCTTAAAAAATGAAAAAGCCGGCGCCTTGAGAATCCTCAGGATTCCTGCAAGACGCCGGCTTTTTTCATTTTTTACCGATAGTTGGGAAGAAAGACAAATACATATACCAGTACAGAAGACAGAATATACAGAAAGCACAGCGCTCCGTAAACACACTTTCTGATTCCCGCATTTCCTTTGATTCTCTCGATCAGATTCTCAAAACCTTTGGCAAGAAAATACATAAACGGAAGCAGCATCGGCATCAGATAGCGTCCCTGTGCCTGAAAATCCACGGAATACGCGTAGATCACCAGAAGAATCACCGGAATCACCGCCGCTCCCACCAGGCAGAGGTGGAAAACGCCTTCCATCTTCCATCTTTTCTTTCTGTACACGATCATTCGGGTCGTTGAGCCTTCCGAATCCTCCTGATAGTCCGTCACTTCTTTTTTTACATCTTTCACTGCCAGAAGTCTGGGCAGCAGCGGCAGCACGCACACCGCTCCAACTGCAAAAAACAGCACGTACAGATAAGACCAGGCCTTGGGCATGAAGATATTCATATACCCGAAAGTACCGATAAAGCTCACAACGACGGTGGACAGCCAGTTGTAATTCCATTCTCCCGGAATCCAGAACAGCATGTCCATAATCGATTTTCCCATTTTTTTCGGAGTCATGATATTCGAGGGCTTCAGCTCATCCACAGCGTAAAGTTCTCCGTACATGGAAGAAGTCTGCCTCCCCAGAAAATCTCCGTCGTAGAGAACCGCGTTTCTGATAAACCACCAGCCGGCAAACACCAGAACGACAGCCGTAATCAGCAAACCGAATTTCACCATCGGCTTCCAGTCCCATCTCTTTTCCCCGCACATCAGCATGCTGATGCAGAAATAGAAAATTGTACACAGCGCAAATCCATAGGCATTATAATAAGAAAGCGCACAGACAGAAAGCGCAAGTCCAAGCTCCACGCAAAGCTTTCCGCTCCATCCGTCCTGCAGCGCCTTGCACCAGCAAAGCATGATCCAGGCAGTGGAAAACACTGCGATCGAATCCATATTCACATAGGAATTGATAAACACGGCTCCCGGCAGAAAGCACACCAGCGTTGCAAACAGCCAGGCAGCTCCGGACTTCAGCATACGCTTTCCGATTCTGAGACACAGAAATCCGGTCAGCGTGCCGAAAATCACATTTACCATGCGGGCTCCGATAACCGGCGCCAGTTCCGCCGCAGAAAAAAACGTCGCAATTTTTCCGAAAAGGGCTCCGATCATATAGGAAGTGATCGGAGAAAACGCATAGGAAATGCCCCACAGCTCATTTCGAATCTCCGGATCTCCGCCCTCCGGCAGCGTTCCATGCTTCATAATATATTCCACGATCTGGTAACGCATGTGTTCATCCGGCGATACATTCAGCGGCTGAACCACAGCCCAAAGGAAGATAAAGCAAAACAGAACCGCCAGAAAGAGAATCTCCGGCACATATTGTTTCTTCTTCATAGTAAAATACCTTATCATTTTATTTGATTTATGACTGTAACCGTTCGGCTGGCCGAACGGTTACTTTTTCTTTTATATTCTTTTCAGCGAAAAGTTCTGACTATCCAGTGTGAGATTCGGATTGTAATAAGGATCTCCGTTTTTCAGAATCTCCGGCCACCGTTTTTCGAAGACGGCAATCTCCCGGTTGAACCGGGCTACCTTTTCCGGTGTGTCTTCCAGCCCCCGGGATTTGGATTCGTAATGGTACAGTTCGGCGTAGGGGTTGTAGACAATCAGTTTTCCGATACTGCGCAGCTTCAGACAAAAATCAATATCATTGAATGCTACTGCAAGTTCTGTGGAAAATCCCTGAACCATTTCATAGGATTCCTTTGAAACCATCATGCATGCTGCAGTCACCGCACTGTAATCCTGTGCGCTGATGATTCGGTGAAAATATCCGGTATACCCGCGTTTCTGCTGAACAAAGCAATGTCCTGCAATACCGCCGAAGCCGATCACGACTCCTGCGTGCTGAATCGTATCATCTTCATAATAAAGCCGCGCTCCTACAGCTCCCACATCCGGGCGCATCGCATATCCGAGCAGTTCTTCCAGGCATTCCGGATTGATGATTTCTGTATCATTATTCAGAAGCAGGAAATATGAACCCTTTGCATTTGCAGTTCCGTAATTCATAATATCGGAGAAATTAAATGTGCCCTTATAATAAATCACACGAACGTTTGATTTCTCCTTTTCCAGCTTCTCATAATACCGGAACGTCTCCTCTTCGGTACTGTTGTTCTCCACAATCACATACTCGTAATTCCGATACGTAGATTTCGTATCAATGGACGTGATGCACCGTTTCAGATCGTCAATATGATCCTTGTTAGGAATTATAATGGATACCAGCGGCTTTTCCTCCCAGTGATAATGTGTCCGGTACAGCCCCGGAAATTCTCCCATTTCCACTGTCGCCGGAATGCCGAGTCGGCGATAATGCTCTTCCACCGCCCTGCGACCTGCCTCAAACGCATACGTCTTGCTCTCCGGATTTTCGGCGGTGGAATTTTCATGACTCCGCCAATGATAGAGAATCTTCGGTATATGACAGATCTTCGTGGTCGACTCTGTGCAACGCAATACAAAATCGTAATCCTGCGCTCCGTCGTACTCTCTACGCAGACCGCCGACACGTTCCTGAAGTGCCTTTTTTACAACAAACAGATGGCAGATATAATTGACCGTCCGAAGAAGGTCGGGATTAAAATCCGGTTTGAAATGGGGCTGAAAGAATTTATGTCCGTCCATCGACATTTTATCTTCATCACTGTACAGGATTTCCGTATCAGGCTCCTCGTTGATTTTCCGGACACATTCATACAATGCATGCTCCGTCAGAACGTCATCATGATCCATAAACGCGATAAAATCACCCTCTGCCACTGCAAGGGCAGCATTTGTATTTTCCGAAATTCTCAGCGTCTCCTCGTGAAAAACACAGTGGATTCTTGCATCCTGGCGAACATACTCTTCCATTTTTTCCCGAATCGGAGAATCCTTCCCGCTTCCATCAGACAGGCACAACTCCCAGTTCGTATACGTCTGTCTCTGAACCGACCGGATCATCTCATCCAGATAATTTTCCGGAGTGCGGTATAGCGGGACGATCACAGATATTTTGGGACGGCAGGAAAACTCTTTTTCATTCTTTCTCTGCTCTTCCAGCTCCCTAGCATCCGGCAGATGCTTTGGAAGCCATTCTCTGTAATCTACCGGGCGCTGATTTTTCCCAAGTACCTTCTTCGTCACTTTTGCTGCCAGAGCCGGTGCTCCATGGCTTTTCAGGTAACGGGTTCCCTTTTTCCAATACCGTTCCATCTTTTTCCGCAGGATCTGACCCTTGGACAAGACGACCGGATAGACTGCCTTCGCCCCGTCAGCTCCGAAAAGCAGGTAGCATACTTTTCCCTCCGGTTTTGGAAATTCAAGATAAAATCCTGATTTCTGCTCCTCTTCCACTTCTTTGAAGATTTCAGAGACATCCGGGCGGTTCATTCTCTGGACATTTACAGAAATTTTCTGATGCTTTTCGTCACATACTATGATCTTCACTGGCTTTTTCCATATCGCCCAGCCACGCAGCCGAACGACATTTTCCTGAAAATCGACCTGCTCCTCTTCGATAAAGTATTCCGGTCTGCCTTTTCTGCGCTCCAGCTCACGGGCAGAGACAGTAACCCATAAAAACCTTCTGTCCCCCTTTGTTCCATAAACATAAAGCTTACGGTATCCGCCAAGAGTTTCCGGGAGAGTTACCGCCATTGTAATATTCTGACCTGCACTCTTATCCAGATCCTTAAAGCGTTCCAGCGCGCTGACATGCTCCCAGACTTTGATCTCTGCCGGTATCTGTTTTTTGTCCAGAAACGCTTCCGCCTGATATTCCTTGGGCCAATATCCCTGCAAAATATACAGATTCTCTTTCAGCAGATGAAAGCGGTCGCGGACGACCTCATAAATTTCCTTCTGCATGACACCTCTTTCCTTTCTTCCTTTCTCAGATTCTCTCTTCGCCTTGCCGCCGGATTCCGGTCTGTAACCGTTCAGCCGGTAAACTGTTATTCCGGCTTCTCTTTTTTCTCCGGGGAAAAGACGCCGAGAACCGCACGGTTGACTCTCACAAGCCCCATCGATACAAATATCGTCACGATAAAACATCCCGCGTATAACAGATATACTTCCGCGCGTTCCAGAGTAATTCCCGTGACACTTGCGGTCAGCCATTCCAGAAGATAATGATGCGTCAGAAAAAACGCATAGCTGTAAGCGGCAAGGAACTCAACGATCCTCGTCAATACACGTCCCAGCGGAATCTTCTGGAATACAAACCCAAGTCCCCAGTAGGCGCCGATCCCGATCATAATGGTCTGGATCATATCGCTGTATCTGCCCGGATTGAAAACGGCGGCCAGCGCCATCAGCACAATCCCGGACACAAACTGCCAGATTTTTATTTTCGGGCAATACCAGATCATGATCATACCGAAAACGAACTCCGCCACACGGGAAAAGACAAAGCATTCCGTCGGCATCTGGCTGTGAAAGAATAAAATACATAGCCCTGCGATCACCAGCGATGCCGCCATTGTCACAGCAGGAAATTTTTTCACGCAGATTCGTAGCAGCGGAAACAACAGATATAATGCGATGATCACACTCAGAAACCATTCGCCAAGGCGGTAAAAGTTCATCCCCCACCACAGAGTATTTCCATCGATCCCGAGAATGCTGAAAATAATCTTCCATCCCGAAACGCCTTTTCTGATTCCTCCATCCCGAAAGAACGAGATAAAAGTAGCCGTCAGAAAAGCGATCCAGAACATTGGATAAATCCCTGTAAAACGCTTTTTCAGGTAAACTTTCCAGTCCAGCTTTTCACCGTATACATACATCAGCGACGCTCCGGATGCAATGAAAAACAAAGTCACGCCAAAAGAGCCGATATAAAGGTCAAAAATCTGGTCCGGAAGCACCTTGCAGACAAACCCGACGCCATTTGCCTCCAGGCTCCTGGTAAAATGGCAGGAAAACACAAAAACCAGAGCAATCGCTTTAATGACATCCAAGTAGATCAGACGTTCCTTTTTCATACCTTTTTCCCCAGCGTTCTCTTCAGTTTCTGCGCAGCCTTCCATGTTTTCGAATTCACCACTGTCTCATACGCCTGTTTCCAGATATCTCTCTCCTCCGTCAACCGGCGTATCTCAGCATCATATTTCTGTTCTTTACCGGCAAGCGCATCTTCTGCCTTTACCAGCTTTGCGTTTAACTGATAATTCGCCTGGGAGGCCTGCTGCCAGTATTTTTCAATCTCCATATTGCGCTGAACCGCTCCCTGCCAGTTTCTCGCGCACTGTTCCCACTCTCTGCGGGCATAGGCAGCGTCATTAATATAATACTGCACATCTCTTCGCTCTTTCAAGGCCCCCGCTTTCGCACCGGCAAAACTTGCTCCGTCGTTTTCACAAATCACATGGTGATGGAATTTCCCATACGCTTCATCCAGCCGCTCCTGCGGACAACGGATGCGCAGGTATTCCATCGCTTCCTTCAGCGGGTAAAATTTTTCCAGCGAAGGCAGATGAAAATACAAATCCCTGATACAATGGAAAAGTACCAACTCTCTCGGCATCGGAAACAGAAATACCCACTCATAATCGATAAAGCATGGTTCCTCATCCTGAAAAATGATATTTCCGGCGATCGCATCAAAGTTGGCGACATTCAGTCCTTCGCTTCCTTCCAGCTCCCGGCATTCGCCGAAAATCTCCGTAAACTCGGCAGTACTGTGAAACACACAGTGGTTTTCTTCTTTGCCGGCGATCAGAGAAGTATGATAATCCAGGAGCTGAAGAAATCCCACTTTATCTTGCTCTTTTACACAGGCGCGATATCTGTCTTCCAGCGATTCTCCTTTTACAAACTCAAACCAAAGAGCTCCGTCCTTTTCTTCTATCGGACAGGTCCGCACTTCCGGAAACATTTCGTCCAACGCTTTTTTGTACTGTATCATATCCTGCAGATGGCCTTCACCTTCCGGATAAATCGCCTCTTTGACTACAAATCTTTCACCGGTGATCTCATCCCGCAGAATGGTTGTGCGGATACTGTTTCTTCTGTTCCGCTCGTCACTGAATTTGATCAAATCTTTTCTCATTTTTCTTACCTCTTTACGGCTTCCACCAGGAACGAATTGGCCAGCATCCGGCGCTCGGAAGCGCCTTTCAGACTCTCAAACACTTTATTCATATTGAAATTCTGAAGCACCGGCATATCATAATTGCTTTGTTCCGGAAAATCGATATCCACGTTTTCTATCACATCATCACTATAGATCACGGTCGGAAGCTTGTAATCCGGAAACGGATAATAAAAGTAAGTGGACGCAAATCCGTTCTCCAGGAGCAGTTTTTTCAGCTGAGAATGACTGAAGGTTTTTACTTTATCGGATTTTTGATACCCCTCAAGTCCGACAAACGGACGGCCAAGATGATCCTCATGGTATCCGGCGAAATATTTCAGCCCCAGCTTATTTTCAATCGCAACATACAGCTTTCCTCCCGGTTTCAGACAGGAAGATACCTTCCGGATAAAATCTTCATATGGACGTTCGGAATCAATATAATGGTATCCGTACTCCAGCACTCCGATCAGCGTGACCACATCATACTTCTTTTCCAGACGGATATCCTGAAAATTCCCCACCAGGATCTCTATATTGCTGAGCGTCCTGTGCCGGTAAGCATTGACCAGCGAGCGGCGTTTGGAAAGTTCAATACAATCCACTTTCCGGCATTTTCTGGCGATCGCTCCGGTAACCGCTCCCATTCCCGCTCCGATCTCAAGCACTTCGTCTGTTTTCCGGATCCCCATCGGCTCAACAATATTTTCTCTCTGACGGCTCAGGTGATACATCACCGCCCACTCTCCATAGGCATCATTTACAAATTCATAGCCGGACTCTTTCTTTACAATAGAAAGAATTTTTTCCTCCACCGCGTCTCCATCGCTGTAGAGATCCTGTCCGCTGTAATAATCATAATTCAGGATGACTCCACCGATTTTTTCTGTCATTGACTGCCTCCCTCCCGGAATACTCCGTCTCTGATATTTTTGGTACATACATTGAGATAATTCGGCCCGTACTTTTCAAAGACAACCTTGTTGTTCTCTCTCATTCTGTAATCCTGGTTGGTGATCATGATCGGCATATAATGATCACTGTAGGCAACTCCTGTATAGGCTCCCATCTTCTGCACCGCGAACGGCAGCGAAAGGAGTACCGTCTCTGTATCAAATTCATCTCCTGTCTCTCTAAGCTTTTCTCCGATCTGCTGCAAATATTTTGAGCGGATCCAGAAACTTCCTCCCGCAGGAACAAGCGGTTCGCTCGTTCTCCTGTGATTGACTTTTATCTCCCATCGGTCTAACAACGCACAGACTTTCTCATATCGTCCCATCCAGCCGTCTTCCATTTTCGCAAACAGGCTTCCATAGTCCGGAATCGGCGGAACGATCAATCCCAGTCTGGGATTTTTTTCAAAAACCTCAGCAAGGTTCGACAGATACGCTTCTGTTCCGAGCATATTCTCCCAGTCCGCATACTGATGAGATACTTCGTTGCTGTAAGGTTCCTGCTGTTCTACATTCTCCAGAAAAAGAATTCCTGTATGCTGGTAATCTTTCGAAGATTCAGCGGCAAGGAGCAACGCCTGACGATAGTCAAATGCTTCCATCTCGACAATTTTCAGACGTTCCAGGGCAGACGCTCCAAGATAACGCACCGTTTCCCGGCATTCTTCCGGTTTTCCGATCACGCAGCAATCTGCCCATGCAGGAAATTGTTTCAGATATCTATGATACCATCGGATCCTTTTCACAGACCCGGCCAGAATACATACGATCGCACTTCCCTTTTCCGGCGCATAGTCTGTACTCCAGACCGGAAGTACATAATTGAAATGCATGACGCGATGTACTTCACTGTGATTCTCCAGACGGAGAATATTGTCCCAGATAAGATTCTCATCATAAACCGAATGTTCTCTCAGAAACTCCAAGAGTTTTACCGATGATTCTCCGCAGGTATTCAGCATAAAATCCGAGTAATCGGTAAAGAAGGAACGTCTTTTAATGATCGGACAGCGTTTTTCCTCCAACAGTTCCTTAATATAAAAAAGATTCGGACAATACGCATAGCCTTCATACTCGTCGGTATTGACATAAACATCCCACTGAAAACCTTCATCGGAAAAATATTTGGTAAAGATCGTCTCATACCCGACAATAGAGTCCGTATACGTTCTGGGATTCTGCATATTAAAAATAAAGTCCTTATACTGATAGCTGAGGAACAGGCTGGGACGAAGTACCAGAAAGAAAGACTGAATGTGCTCTGGAAGATATCCGTAGGAAATCATCCCAAATGGATCCGGATTGACCATGTGATGCTTGGTGATCCCCCAGAAATCCGCATCTCTCTCTTTCATCGCATCGAACATTTCCTCGAACGGATATACCGGCCCGAAAAACGTATAATTCAGCATGATCAGCTCATCATACTCGGCGAGCTTTTTAAATCCCAGAAAAAACAATCCTTCCCGGTATCCACCTACATCCAGACCCAAATTCGCCCGGCAGTAAAAATCGTCGGAGGCAGCTTTCAGCTTATCTCTGCCTTCTGCATTTACATAACCATTGCAGATCGTCAAAATGTGCTCTACACGAGGCCGCAGACCTTCCAGTATTTTTATTACATAGTCATCCACCACGCCTTCCGCATCGAAAAACAGAAAAATCGCACATCGTCTGACATATTCTTTTTCTAATTTCATACCTTTTCTCCTTTCAGGATCGAAGATCTTTGACTGCCTGCAGAAGCTCCCGGAAACTCCGGGCACCTGTTTTTGACATCTCCGCCTGTTCCAGTTCCCGGTTAATGTAACGGAAATTATCCACCTCGATTTCCGCATAGGAGTCCGCCATTACCCAGGCAGGATAATATCCTTCTTCCTGTACGCAGAACGGATAGATCCGTTCAATCGCATGCAGAACCGTATTATCGTCTGCGATCGGCTCTTTCGGCATTTCCTCATACTGCCAGTCATGATTAAACAGACATTTCAGAGCCTTCGGCCGCACCCAGAACATAGACCCGAGCGGTGCTACCGGCTCTTTCTCACGATCCAGATTCACATGAAGGTTCAGTGTCTGCGCCAGTTTTCTGGTCGTCTCAAAATTTTCTCCCCACTCTCCTTTTCCCGTCGTTGGATAATAAGGACCATGGTTGGGGATCGGTGGAGTCAGCATCCCAAGGAAAGGATTTTCCTCAAACGCCGAGATGACATTCTCCACAAACGTTTTATTTTTCAGCAGATTTTCAAAGCATTTATAGGACCAGGATTGTCCCAGAGACATGGGCTTTACCTGATAGACACGTTTATCATGTACTTTACAGATCAGATCATAACGATCCACCACATCTTTACAGCCGACAATAAACGGTGCGACATCCCGCCCGATATTTCCTGTCACACGGAATTCTGTGTGATAGGGAAATCCTTCAAAAGCCTTCTGCACACGCTGCAGTTTTTCTTCATCAGGAACTGTGATGTACACGTCTGTCCCCTCCGGCATATTCTCCGCATAGTTGCGGCAATAGCCTGCCAAATCATCATAATAAATATGAAGGATCAGCGCCAATTTAAGATTATTTCCCTTTTTTCCGGACGTTTTTTTCATTTTTGACGAGAGAATAAAATTCCAGTGCATTCTCTTCTTCAAGTCTGCCTGATTCTGTGTCCGCAGCAGATTTTTCCAGATCAAACCCGTATCATAGGAAAGCTCCTGCTTGATATACTCCAGAACTTCTCTGGACGCTTCTCCGCCACTGCGCTCCATCGCCTCGCCATATTCATGGTAAAATGAGCGTTTTTTGATCACCGGACATCGCAGTTCCTCCACAACATACCTTGGAAAATCTCTCAGCGGATCGTACGTATATCCTTCTAAATCCGTACTGTCAACATATGTTTTCCAACGATACCCTAAATCTGAAAATTTCTTCGTGAAAATGGCTTCGTGAAATCCGATCGCTTCCTCATAATTATGAACGGTCGGAAAATCCGTCCAGTAATCCTGAAATTCTTTACTCTTCACAAGGCTTTGGCGAAATACCATAAAAAATGACTGGATGTGCGTCGGAATATATCCGTAGGAAATCGTTCCGAACGGATCGAACGGCACCTCATGAAAAGAAGTGATCCCCCAGAATTCCAGATCCTCTTCTGCCATTGCGCCAAACATCTCCGAAAACGGATAGAGCGGCCCATACATGGTATCGTTGCAGATCACTACTTCATCATACTCTGAAAGTTTTTCAAAACCGGGGCGCAGAATTCCTTCCCTGTAAGCAGTCACATCGTATCCGATGTTTTTTCTCACCACGATCTCATCCGCGATCTTTTCTAGTCTTTCCCTGTCTTCCTCTCTGATCGTTCCATTGCAGATCAGAAGCAAATGGGAAACTTCTTCCTTTAGCCCCTTAAGGAATACGTCATTATACTCATCAGCAATTCCGTTTTTATCATAAAAGACATATACCCCATACCGTCTGACTTCTTTTTTCCCCAGTATCATCCCTGTCTCCTTACTGAATCTGAACTTTGGAATCCATATCATAGAATCCAACCGTGTTTTTATCGGAAATCACATTGATATCACAGCAGTCATAAAGTCTATGATAGACCGTAAAACGATTGTCACTGAAACCTACGCACCCGAGGGACAGCAGATAACTGCGCCCCTGCAGGTTCATCTTCTGGGTAAATACCACCGTTTTTTCCTCTCCCTCGTTCACCGGGCCGCAGGAAATATTTTCATACATGGTATTTGTCCCCGTCACTTCGGTTCCCTGAAGATCCTTGATCGTGAAGGCGAAGATCGGATCCTGGATCATCCTGTGAAACCGTACCTTCATGCAGATCTGAAAATAAGTATTTTTCACAATACTGGTAGTTATATCCCCGGATTCATCCCTCAGGCAAAAATCGATGATCTCAGCATACTTCTCACCATAATCCAGAAGATCCGGATTCAATTTAATGTGACTCTTCCAGGAGCCCTCAAAGTCCTGTTTCAGGATATCCGGTATCTCTTTCGGCTTCTCTTCCTCAGCGGTCTGTTGCTCCGGAACCTCTCCGTTCTTCCCTACCAGGATCTGTTTATAGATATCGATGATCTCCTTCGGATTTCCCTCGGCGGTCTTTACTCCCTGATTGAGCAGGATGACCCGGTCACAGTATTTCGCGACGCTTCCGAGATCGTGGCTGACGAACAAAATGGTCTTTCCCATCCGCTTAAATTCTTCGAATTTGTGATAACATTTCGCCTGGAAGAATACGTCTCCCACAGACAGAGCCTCGTCCACAATCAGTATTTCCGGATCGATGTTAATCGCCACTGCAAACGCTAGGCGGACAAACATACCGCTGGAATAGGTTTTCACAGGCTGATGGACAAAATCACCAATATCCGCAAACTGCAGTATTCCTTCCAGCCTCTGATCGATCTCTTCTCTGGAAAAACCCATCATCGTTCCGTTCAGATAAATATTTTCAATTCCTGTATATTCCATATTAAAACCGGCGCCCAGCTCCAGAAGCGCTGAGATACGTCCATTGACAGTCACAGTTCCACTGGTCGGATTCAATGTACCGGTGATTATTTTCAAAATCGTTGACTTTCCGGAACCGTTCGTTCCGATAATGCCCACGCACTCTCCCTGTTTTACGTCCATCGAGACGTCTCTGAGCGCATAGTGTTCCTTATAATATTTTTTCTTTTTGATTCCCATCGCCTCTTTGAAGCGATCGGTCGGTTTGTCATATAACTTATACATTTTACTCAGATGATCCACCTGAATAGCAATGTTTTCTGTCATTCTCTTCTATTCCTTTCCCGTAACTTCGGATCAAATTTCATAGCCCTTTTTGCAGGAAAAGCAGGGACAAACGTATCTGCCCCTGCATTTCCCGTTATTCCCAATATCAACCATTCGAAACATCCTGCCGTTCTGATAAGGATGTACCACACAATACCGATTACAATACATCTGCAAAATGTACCTTCAAACGTTTAAACACCATTGTTCCTATTCCAAACAATGCGGCCGTCACAAACCAGAAATAGATTGTTTCATATGGTTTTTCCCAGAACCATACTTTATCGATCAGCGAGTCACGAAAGCCCGCTACAATATAGTACATAGGAAGGATGTTAAACAGCCCCCGCAGCCGTTCCGGAATAATGGAAATATTCCACATGATCGGAGTCATCCAGACACCCACCTGAAGGACCACATTGATGATCTGCGTGGTATCCCGGAAAAAGACGACGATCGAGCAGGTCGCATAACACAGTCCGAGACTCAGAATAAAATTGCAGACCACATAATATAGCAACTGTAGATCAAACAGATCCGGCCAATACCCATAACATGCATACAGGAAGATCATAAACGCTATAAAAAACAGATGTACAAACAATGCGGAAATCAGTTTAACAACCGGAAGCATGCTGATCTTAAATACGATCTTTTTTACCAGATACTGATATTCCATCAAAGCACCGGTTCCTCCGGAAAGCGCATCCTGGAAAAAGAACCACGGTACAAGACCCGCAATCAGCCAGAGAACAAACGGAAAATCACCGTTGACCGGGCCGCTCCTCAATCCGACGCCAAATACAAACCAGTAAACCAGTACCGTGATGACCGGCTGGATGAATGCCCACATGATTCCAAGATAAGAACCTACATATTTCGTTTTAAAATCATTCACTGCAAGGCGCATGATCAGACGGCGGTTCTGGAATAGTTCCCAGAACAGTGTTTTGACACTGCGTCCCACAAAGAAAACACCTAAAAGCAGAACATCGACCGCTGCACATGCCAGCACACGAAATATCGTATCCAGAAGTCCGGACGCATCCCGAACAAACGCCTTCACATCGTAATTTACCAGATTCAAAACAAGCCGGGGATCTTCGTCCTCAACTTTCAGGGTCACTGTGTCACCACTTTCTTCCACCGAAGCAATGTCATTTCTCTCGGTACTCTCCAGAAGTGCATCCGCGCCTAGACTCATCGTCTTTCCGGCACAGACAAAAGAAATGTCCTCCACTTCGATTGTTGCTGCTTCTGACCCGAAATCCATCCGAAAATAAGTCATATTTTTGACGGAAAACTCCAGTGTGTCAGTTTCATCTGCTTTCTTATACTGCGCTGTCACAGATTGGTCCGCAGAATATATTCCATCATCGCTGTAAAATACCTGATATTCTCCGGAATGATCTGAAGTAAGGGTCACTTTCAGCGTTGTAAACTGTGAGATGAACGGCAGATACCGAAACAGCAGGAAATTTGAAACGACCATCAGGATCAGAACTACGACTGCCCATTTCTTTTTTGACATACGTCCGCTCCTTATTTTTCTCTGCTTTCCATAAATGCCTGAATACCGCCCCACTTCTGATCTTTTTCAGAAATGATCAGGTCTTCTTTCGTCATTCCCTCCGGCATAGGCCATTCTACACCGATCTGTGGATCATCCCATTTCAGACCGCCTTCATCATTGGGATGGTAGAAATCCGTGCACTTATATGCAAATTCCGCAGAATCAGACAGAACCACAAAACCGTGGGCAAAGTTTTTCGGGATAAAAAACTGCTTTTTATTCTCGGCAGACAGCACAACCCCATGCCATTTTCCAAAAGTCGAAGAACCGGGGCGCAGATCAACAGCGACATCAAAAACCTCGCCGCTGACTACCCGCACCAGCTTGTCCTGAGGATAATTGATCTGAAAATGAAGTCCCCGCAGCACTCCTTTCTTGGAACTGGACTGATTATCCTGTACAAACTCCATATCGATTCCCGCTTCCTTATAATCATTATAATTATAAGTTTCCATGAAATATCCCCGCTCATCGCCAAAAACCGTTGGAGTAATGATCTTTAAACCTTCGATCTCACATGTCTCTACTGTAATTTTACCCATTTTTTCTCTCCTGCTTTCTGTTATTCAATATCTGATTAATTTTATCGGGATTGCCCCAGATGCCCGGTGAATCGTACGGTCGATCCGGATATGCTCCATACTCCAGACGGATCTTCAGGCCTTTTTCGCGAATGAAACCTTCCGCCTGTTCCGCCAGAGTTTTCGGCTGGCCGGTGCAACAATTAATGACACCGCGGATCTCAGTCTGTTCCGTCACCGCAACGATCTGTTCCGCCAGTTCATCGACTTTGATGAAATCGTATTTATTCTTGCCGGAAGTAAATGGAAACTTCTCTTTTCCTTCCATATCGGCACGAATAATCTTCGAAAAAATAGAATTGTTTTTCAGATCATCTCCGAGAATATAAAATCCGCGGATCCACTGCAGGCAGATCCCTGCATTTTCCGCCGTCTCCATACAGATCTGGCGGAGAGAGTTCTTTGCAATCCCATATAACGATTTTGGATTTGCCGGTGTATTTTCGTCGATAGGGCCTTCCCAATATCCGATCTCATGCATACTCCCCATGACTACCAGGTGTTTCAGGCCTCCCGCGACCATGTTTTTCACAAATAGATAATGCTGCGGCAGTTCCAGGATATGGCTGTCTGCATTATGAACAAATCCATTGCGCCATGCCAGATGGATACAGATCTCCGGCTCTCCAAAACGCTGGTAGATATCTTCGGCTCCGCTGAAAATATTTTCCTCTGTGCGGACTGCTCTTGCATCCACATTCGAGTAATCCACATCTGCAACACAAACCTCATGCCCATGATCCAGAAGGATTTTCACAATGTGTGAACCAATATAACCGTTCGCCCCCGTTACCAAATATTTCATAGATTTCCCTTTTCTTTCCCAAATTATAGAAAAAACAATGCAGAGTGTGTCCGAAAACAGATAAATCACTGCGCAATCTGTGATATTTTCAGGCACACTCTGATATAGTTTTTCAGTTTTACTATTTATTGCTATACATATCTTCGTAGTATTTCTGGTAATCTCCGCTAGTCACATTTTTCATCCATTCTTCATGTTCAAAGAACCATGCGATCGTCTTGCGGATTCCTTCCTCGAAACACGTTTCCGGATACCAGCCCACTTCCGCCTTGATCTTATCAGGCGCGATTGCATAACGGCGGTCATGGCCTTTGCGATCTTCCACATATGTGATCAGATCTTCGCTGACAAGCGCTTTTCTCGGATCCCCCTCCGGAAGCATCTCCTGCAGAGTATCCAGGATGATGTGAATGATCTGGATGTTTTGTCTCTCATTATGGCCGCCGATATTATAGGTTTCAAACAAACGCCCCTTCTCCTGTACCATGTCGATACCCTTACAGTGATCTTCCACGTACAGCCAGTCGCGGACATTTTTACCATCTCCATAGACCGGAAGATTTTTACCGTGGAGCGCGTTATTGATGATCAGCGGGATCAGTTTTTCCGGAAACTGATACGGGCCATAGTTATTGCTGCAGTTTGTAATGTTCGCCGGGAATTTGTAAGTATCCATATACGCTTTCACCAGCATGTCCGACGAGGCCTTGCTGGCAGAATAGGGACTGTGGGGATCATATGGAGTAGTCTCATAGAAATATCCGCCGTCTTCCTCCAGAGAACCATACACCTCGTCTGTAGACACATGCAAGAATTTATGATCCGGCTTAAAGGTGCCGTCCTCCAGCTCCCACGCAGCTTTTGCAGCATTCAGCATCACCAGCGTTCCGAGAACATTTGTCTTGACAAACACTTCCGGGTCTTTAATGCTTCGGTCTACATGGCTTTCAGCCGCAAAATGAACAACCCTCTGAATATCATATTTTTCAAACAGAGCATTGATCGCTTCACTGTCGCAGATATCCGCCTTTACAAACATATAATTGGATCTGTCCTCGATGTCCTTCAGATTTTCCAGATTCCCCGCATATGTGAGTTTGTCCACATTGATGATCTGAATTTCATCGCCATATTTTTTGAACATATAATGAATGTAATTGGAACCGATGAATCCTGCTCCTCCTGTTACCAGATAAGTACGCATTTTAATTCCTCCGTTTTACCATTATAACTTCTCGGAATCTTCAGCCCTGATTTTATAAGGCTTTCAGACCCCTATCTCAAAAAATCACCCACTTTTTGCAAAAAACGCTTGACAAATCTCTCAAAATTTGCGGCGAAGCCGATTGATTATATTTTATTTCAATCGACTGGAGGCGATTTCTTTGTTACCTTGTAATCCTGGCGGCCATGCCGCCTATCAGGATACTTTCGTATCCGATTTTCTGAAATTTTATCCTGATCCCTTTGCGCTTCCCAAAAGCTCCTGGGATTATATCGTGCAGTTCTGGTATCTGGATCTATCCCTGACTGATTCCATTATGCAGGAGTGTTACTCTGTTTTTGGTCCTGAGCCCCGCCTTCCTTCCTGCATGCTGCGCTCCTATCTGCTTGCTTTGAAACTGAAAGTAACTTCCATCACGGTCTGGTGCCGCATGCTCAGGGAAACTCCTCTTTATGCCATCCTCAGCGGATTCCCTTTCGGGAATACTCCCGGTGTCGGGACTTTTTATGATTTCTTTTCCCGTATCTGGCAGGATGACGAGGGCAATCTTTCACCGAAAGACCGTTTTCCTAAAATGAAACCACTCAAAGGGAAAAAGAAAGGGGATAAAACTCCCTGTGATTCTTCCAGTACCGCATCCAAACTTCTTCCTTTGCTGGAACACTGGAAGTTGAAACCGGAAAATCCCTTTTTTCTCATCTTTCGGCTTTATCATCAGCAGTTCCTGGATCGTTCTATTAAGAAAGGATTGATCGATCCAGACCATCTGGCTCTTGCCGGTGACGGCACTCCTGTCCGTACTGCTGCGCAGCAACGAAAAAAACGGATCTGCGATTGTAAGAAAAACGGCTGTTCTTCCTGCAGCTGCAAACGCCATTATTCTCAGCCAGACTGTAACTGGGGATGGGACTCTCATCGGGAATGCTATTTTTTCGGTTACCACCTCTACATGTATGTGGCCTCCGATTCCTACAGCGATCTCCCTGTATTTCCGCTTTTGGAAAGAGCTTCCCGGCATGATATGCTTTCTTTTCTACACTCTTTTTTCACCATGAAAGCATACCTTCCGGAGTTCCGTATTGAAAAACTCCTTCTGGATTCCGCCCATGACGCTTATGCTGTCTATGAATACTGCAGGCGGGAAAATATCACGCCCTTTATCGACCTCAATCCCGGTCATACCGGACATTTCACTTATAAGGACGATTTCACGATTGATAAGGACGGCGTCCCGATCTGTAAGATGGGCTTACGTATGCATAAAGATGGATATGAGGCTGCCAAGCATCGGGCGAAATACCGATGTCCAAAAGCAAACCGAAAACGTGGCTGCTTTTGTGAACAGCCCTGTTCGCCGGCGAAATACGGAAGGACCGTACACATCTTTACCGATGACAATCCAAGGTTATTTAACATACCGCCAAGGGACAGCAAAGCGTGGAAAAAGGAATATGACGGAAGAACTTCCGTGGAACGCTCCAATAAGCGTGAGAAAGAGGACTATAAATTAGAAGACGGCAGGCACCGCTCTACGAAGATGTGGTACTGCCGCCTCTACGGCATCATGATGCTCCAACATCTTGATGCCTGGGAAATGCCATCTGTTGAGGCATTTCACGAATCATTATTAGGATTGACCGCCTAACAATGATATCTTAAACGACTCCATAAGATTTTTCAAGGCATAGTACCCGCTATGTCCAATGTTTATGTCCATTTCACGTAAATTTCTTTTCCCGCACGATATTCTGTTGTCAAGTTTCGGTTGGAATCTCATTCATTGAGATTCCGAGAAGTTATCATTTTTCGGTTATTGTCTGGTTTATTATAGCATCATAGCTATGAAAAAGCAACGCCGGATTCGTTTCGTTTATTTGGGATTTCGTTTTACCAAAGTAACATCTTTCAATTTAAAATCCCACGGGCCATGCAAATGCAACTTGCTTCTAAATTTATTATTCATCCTTCAAACGGCAGATCATCTTCCATAATGCTTCGGCTGAGTTGAAATTTTCCGGAATAATTTCTGCCGGTGTTACAGTTATTTCAAAAGCATCACTGATCTCACTAATGATCAAAAATAGATAGAAAAGATCTGCCACTAAGAATTCGCGATTTCATATAAAACAGTTGATGTCTGAAGTTTGAACAACAGCAAGCTTCACCGTGCAATGAGAATAAATTAAGATAATCTCACTACTATAACTCCTTCCACTACACGGACACTGTCCGATGCCGGCCATATTTCCATATTCTGAGCCGCCTGTTCAGCAATTTCTATTTGTTCCGCTGTCGGTGAATTATAATAATATCCTATGCTTGCCATGAAATTTCTCATTATAAATGATCCATAGTCTGTTGTGAAAGACCATTCAAAAAAAGAATGTCCGATATTTTCCAGATTTCGAATGCTAGAATTATTTAATTGCGGACTTCTCGCCCCCACAAATACCAATGGTTCCTCGGGGGATTCACCTAAATCCAGCATATCAATCCGATTTGATATTTTTATTGCAAGTCTGACGTCCTCCTGATACTGTACATATTCTGTATAAAACATATCGGCAACTTTTGTGCACTGATGAAAACTAAAAATAACCACAAGGCATAATACTGCACTGGCAAATTTGCATATATATTTTTTCCCTGCTTTCCAAAAGCAAATGACACCATACTGAAAGTAAAAACCAGTAACAAACCCCAGTCCAAGTTGAGTTCTCATCTTTGGCTCCTGCCCCATAAGGATCGTCATCATAAAGGGAGTCAATAAAAAGATAACGGTCGCAATCACATAAAGATAATACTCTTTTGTCCCTTTTTTCCACCGATATATCAGCAACAAAATTGCCAGAACAACAGCGATTCCAAAGGAAAGTGAATAATAAAATCCCTGTCCGGTAACAGCCTGGTAAATATGGTTGCATATATTTCTCACACACTCAGATACCGAAATCGTTCCCCACATAAGCTGGTCACTAATATATGCAGTGGTTGTAATTCCAAGGACATTCATAATTATGATATTAGCAATTTCATAGACCAACAATCCTGCGCCAAAATTACCGATCAGCTGAAGTATTACCGGCCACCAACTTCCGGATTTTCTTCGATAATACACCAGAAAACATGCAGCTGTTCCTGATATAAAAAGAGGCACAGTTGTCTGGTACACGGAAAATATTAATGCGGAAAGAAGAATCGAAGGCAGATACCACAAATATTTTTTTGTTAAAATACCATGCCAGATCATCAACAATACAATTCCCAAAATCAATATTGCCAGACATACCTCAAATGCCTGAAGCAAAAAACTGATTTGCTCCGCCATCATAGGAGTTGTCAAAAAAATCACAGGAAAGATCCAGCTTGCTTTTGCATATCGCCCTGGACTTTCTTCCAACACAAAGAATAGATAGCCCCATATAATTACCACTGCCAGCATTACCAAAAACATCAGGATTGAGGCAAGATAGGGATTAAACGTATCTATTCCCAATATCTTCTTCAAGAAAATCAAGCCATATCTTCCCATAGTCATCCAACTATTATAAAGCGATTCTGGAACAGATATAATAGCTTCCGTATCATGTGAAAACACAATCTGGAACAACTTAATTCCATATGCTATGATAAGAAAAACAGCAGCCAACGCCATCGAAACTTTATTTTCTCTGCAATATTCATAAAATTTCTTTTTGTCAATAATTTTCATAATCAGCTTACTCTTTCTGTTTTCGAAATCTCTTGACTATAATGTTATATCCAACCCAATTCCTTAACGATCTTTTTGATTATATTGTCTGATTTATTCCATTAATCAAATATGCATTCCCATCAGTATCCCTTGCGTAAACATGAATATCATAGATTCCTCTCCGATAACCGAAATCACTTGCAAATACATTGCATTGATAACTTCCATCTCCTGCCGGATTTGTCTCATACCATATCAGCTTCGACTGGTCACCATCCGGCCATACAGCGCAAAGAATCGACTGGATCTCTCTGTTCGACTGAAGGTTTGAAATATAAACGGTAAACTTACCTGTTTCATAGCTGTAAGCATCCGCCGTAATGTCTGCTGTAATCTGTGCCTGAAGTTCTTCTTCTCCTGCATCCGTCTGCGAAGTGTCGTCCTCCACCTGCAGGTCCTGTTCTGTCGTGATATCAGAAGTAAGTGTATCTATCAGAGCAGAGCGTTTTGAAATCTCCTGGCTTTCCCTCTCATATCCGAAGACTTCCGATAAAGTTTCCTTGCTGGAAAACAGATTTGTTCCAAGCCCAAGCCGCTCGCCTTCGACAGACACTCCAAGACTTGCCAGCGTCGTCGGGAAATTGTCGAAAGTTGTATAGGTTCGGTATGTATTCCATTCATTCTCTGTTCCGGCATTAATATAGGTAGTATATACTTTTCTTGTGTAATCCTCCGGCACATCCTCGCAGAAATCACTGTCCATCGTCGGATGATCACCCGAAATCACAATCGTAGTATTCTCATAAAACGGCTGCTGCTGAATCCACTGCACAAACTCAGATACCTGACGGCTGGAGCATGCCATTACATTGGCGTAAACATTGTCTCCATATAAATCCGGACAGTCCTCACACTGGTATCCATCCTCAAAATGAGTGTCAACCGTAAGCATGGTCAGGTTAAACGGCTGATCCTGTGCGGCCAGTTCTGTCAGTTTGTCCTTTGCGAACTCAAACAGACGCTTATCCTCGAATCCCCACCAGACACGATACCCTTCAGGAATCAAACTGTTTTCTGCCGCATAGTTATAGTCAAAAATATCATAATCCCCATGGCTTTCATAAAACAGCTTTCTTCCTCCGAATTCTGCATCGGAACCAATCATCAGCGTCTGGCTGTAACCGGCGCTCTCAAGAATATCCTCGATGGAGATAATGTCCGGGAAGAAAGAATCCTGAGTATTCATGGAATTCTGTTCAATCGGAATATTCAGAGGCAGCCCCGTACTCTGCGCAAACATCGCTCCGATCGTCCATGTTGCGCCAGGCATTGCATAGCCTCCGTTCAGCGTCTGGTTGTCGCCCGAAAAGCTTTCATTCTGTTTGGACAGTTCCGTAAGCTCCGGAATGACATCCGTATCAAACGCTCCGCCGCTGGCCGTGTCGCTGTAAGTCATCTCCATTGACTCCAGGAATATATAGATCAGATTTCTTTTCTGTTCAGGAAATGTCAGCGTCACATCTCTGGGATCCACGTAATTGTCATCAATAAATGTGGAATACTCTGACTGATTATTGGCATAAGCGGATACATCCAGAGTCGTCCACACATTGGAAACGCTTACCGTCGCCATTATAATAGAAAGAACCATGATCAATGACAGAAATGAACCGTAAATTCTCCGTCTTCTTCTGAGAAATACACATGCAAAAACCAGCAGCAGACATACAATTCCGGTAATCAGGACACAGGAATGTACGAAATCCCATATCATATCCGTATTGGTTCCTTCCAGACTGGTATTCAGATGATACACCAGTTCTTCCATCGTAAGTCCTGTCCATGTCCTGAGCATCCACTGACAGGACCGCGACAGCAACACCGCGACTGTCGCCACAACGATCACCAGAACAGTAAAGATACCAATCGCTATTTTTTTCCCTTTTCCCTTTTTCACACTTTGACTATTTTCGCTCATTTCTACACACCCTATCCTATTTTTTACGGCATCGTATAAATCAATACACCGACCACAATAATGAGATTGCCAATCAGTTTTCCTTTTGTAATCTTCTCCCTCAGCACCAGCCAGGAAAAAAGCAAAACGAATACATAAGTAAACGTATCAAGAACAGGTCCGTACTTCAAGTCGACGTTTGTGTATGCATAAGTATTTACCAGAAGAACCGTTCCAAAGATCAAATATGCGAGAATCACCCGCCAGTTCAGGTATTCCTTCAAAGGGCTGGCATGCTGCCTGTTCGCACTCTGTTTCAGCAGAATCTGAGACAACGCCGAAAACACTGTGCAGGCCAGCATCAGCAACATATATTTATTCATATTTCTGCACCACCATCACTCCTATCAGCACCACCAGAAGACCGATGATATTCCTGACGCTCAGACTCTCATGAAAAATCAAAACCGCCCACACCTGAGACCAGATCAGATATACGCTTCTGTTCGCATATGCTGTAGACAACGAGAATTTTTTTATCACCTTCTGCCAGGCAATCGCATAAACGCCGCAGTTTGCAATCATAAGAAACAGAAACAAGTACAACAGAGGATTTTTTATTCCGCCATGATTAAATTGTACAGAGGCGCACTTCGAAAATACACTGGTCAGCGAGAAGAGCAGAATATTCAGGTGCAGCTGAATATAATTCCCGGCTTTTTTCATATCATTTTACCTGCCCTTCATATCTGAAAATAATGTAACTGCCCGTATCGGCAAAAGATTCACAGCCCGCGGATGTAAGATATGCCAAAACAGCCTCTGAACTTTTTGAAATCACAAGATAATCCGTCTTCGTTGCCTCCAGTACAGTGGCCAGCTCTGAAGGATCTGCCGTCACATCCTGATTCTGTATAACATTGATAATAAAATTCTGCTGAGCAATTTCTTCCTCTGTCAGATTACGCGTAGAGACTGTATTGGAACCTAAAGCCAACAAATACACATCTCTGTCCAAGGTCAGGAGCATGGAGCCGTCGTACTGGCGAACAAGAGTATTATATTCGTATTCAAAAACACTTTTCGGATAGGGATTTTCTTTTGCATCCTGGTGAATCAGTTCACAGGCTGCAATAAGTTCATCCGGCACCTTATATTTGTTCTGTGGAATCTGCAATGCTGCAAAATCTGATACTGCAGGGGTTCCGGAAAAAATCAGAACCAGGACAATAAAGCCTGCCACCGCACTCTTTTTCCACATAGCTTTCTGCGTTTCCATCTGTTTAACACAAATCCATGCCAGCATAGCGCAGACAGGCAGGATCCAGAAAAAACGATAATATTCCAGTGACATATTCATTATTTTAATCAGCGGATTCGCAAAAAACGGATTATAGATTGTCAGCGCGAGAACAGCGGGAATTCCACAGAAAAAATATCGCTCTTTTCGGGTACCATACAGCAGAACATACAGCAGGCCGACAAGGAAAAATCCTATAAAATATGTCTGCCCGCCATACTCCTTCAAGCAGGCATATACAAATGTCAGACCTTTTTCTGCAAAGCTTACAGTTCCCATATCATTTCCTTTCTTATGTCTTCTGTCATATAGCCAAAACCAGGTATCCTCTGCTTACCAAAAGATATACGATAATAAACCCAACTGACGGAAGAACGCAGACGATATAATATTTCAGACAGCGCCACGCCCGGCGGGCAATAATTACAGAAATACATACCGCAGTCACTGCAACCGGTACGATTGACAATGCCGACATGGAAATATCGACTCCTGCAATTCCCGCACAGAACACCATCAGCCAGATTCTCTTATTCTGTATGTCGTCATACAAACACAGGCCAAGGTACAGCACAAATGGCAGCACCACATTCGCCAGAATAGCTTTTCCTTCATACCCACGCATCAGCAAAAAGGATGCATTGGAATATACGGTATGAAAAAAGAATTGTATCACCGATAAAAAACAAAGAAACTTCCAGACATTCTCCCGACAGCCGGAAAAGAGTTTTCTGCCAATCTGCGCATACACCGTATAGGATAAAAAGACTGTGACAACACTCGTCACCGTTTTGGTATACAGCAACGGATGGATTCCCGTCAACTGGCAGACTACAGAGTTGTGTACCGGATACATACCGAAGAGATATCGGGTATAAAATCTGTCCATCTGAACTCCCGTAAACGGCTCGTAGATATTAATGGTATTTGTGGCAACATTTGCAGATACATTCGCCACATAATAAGCGGCGTCCGCACTATTGTCAGACCACAGCGCAACAAAAACGCACTGTAATCCAATCAAAAGCAGCATAAGATAGAAACTGAAAGAATGCCCCTGCTTTTTTCTCTTTTTCCATACCTGTATCCAGCGTTTTCCAAACTTCAGGCAGACAAGAAGTACAAGTACTGCAACCGTAACTCCCCACACGGCAGAAAGAATGTTTAACGGAAGCTTTAAAATCATCATCGGAAACGCAAAAAACTCAAACAGAAAAAAGTAAATAATGAAACCGCTGATGAGAAGATGCTGTATCGACATTCCTTCTTCTGATCCTGCAAACAGGAAAACAAAATGCCCGAAGCAAAACATAATAAAAAACAAAAGGCCAAAGCAGATTCCTGCCATAAATAATTCCGTCATCTTACCTCCCGGCCTTCAGCCTGGCAAAAAGCCTTGTATTCTTCGTCTTTACAAACGTAATCACAGACGCCTCCAGCAGAAGCAATGTCACATTCCTCATCCTTACCGGAATCAGCATGACTTTCATATAGAAGGAACGGGGTTTCGCAAGCCGAAGGCTCTTTGCCACCCGTTCGTTCTTCAGCATTTTCCGGACTTCTCTGCGTTTCTGACGATAATTCATCCGACAGTTGGGATTTGTCAGATTCTCCACACAGCCGATAAACCGTTCAATATACCGACGTGCGATAAACTCCGCCGTCTCCGGCGTCCTGATGTTCCAGCGCCTGTAGAGATCCAGAAGCCATCCGTGCTCCTCTTCCCTCTTTTCATACATTCCCGGGCGGTAAGCCGCCGTCTCGGACTCTGCACGCGCACGGATAAAGTGGTAATACTGACGGGAAGTCACCGCCACCCGTTCCACCTGATCAATCACTGACAGGTTAAACGGAAAGTCATCCCACATGGTTTTCGGGAAGCGGAGCCTGTGCTTTTCGATATACTCCCTCAGATACAGCTTATTCCAGGGCGTGTACAGCATATTTCTGTCAAACAGCCGGTAAGAATTTCTTCGAAACTCTCCCTTTGTCAAATAGACGGCGTCCTCCGGCACAAAGTCATCCGTGCGGAACTGATTTTCCCCATAGTACGTGTCGATATAAAAGCCTGCAACGACAAGCTCCGCACAGTATTTCTCCGCAAGCCGGTACATCTCCTCGAGCATCTCCGGCTCCGCCCAGTCGTCCGAATCCAGAAAATACAGATATTTTCCTTTTGCCAGATCCATCGCCGCGTTTCTCGCCGCCGGCGCCCCCTGGTTCTTCCGGTGAAAGACACGGATCCTTGCATCTTTCTTTGCATATGCGTCACAGATTTCTCCGCTTCGGTCCGGACTCCCGTCGTCCACAATCAGAAATTCAAACTCCTGAAGCGTTTGCTTCTGCATACTTTCAATCGCCCGGCCCACGTAATCTTCCACACGGTAAACCGGCATAATTACTGAAATCTTAACTTCGTTCATTTCCTGCTCCATCGTTCGTCTTTTCCGTCCACGGCCTGTCGCCGCCGTCACTGATATCTTTCTGCTGTTTTTCCGAAAATCCCTCTGTGCTCGCTTTCATGAACATTACCTTTATCGTCATCAGAATCAGCTTAACGTCCAGCAGAAAAGAATAGTTTTCAATATACATCAGATCCATTTTCAATTTGTCATAGGCAGTTGTATTATACTTCCCGTACACCTGAGCATAGCCCGTAAGCCCGCCTTTCACCTTCATCCGGTAAACGAATTCGGGGATTTCTTTCGTATAGATTTCCACGTGTTCCACTCGCTCCGGACGGGGACCGACAATACTCATGTCACCTTTCAGGACATTGAACAGCTGCGGAAGCTCATCAATCCTTGTTTTCCTTATAACCTTTCCCACAGGTGTGATTCGGTCGTCATCGTCTGTCGCCGGTCTGGATTTTCCATCTTTTTCCGCATCAACGATCATGCTTCTGAACTTGCAGATTCTGAAAACCTTTCCTCCCAGGGTACACCTTTCCTGGAAAAAGAAGACCGGACCGCCGTCGCACACCTTAATGCAGACGGCTACAATCAGCAGGATCGGAGAGGTGATGACCAGTCCGAGAACCGCAATCACCAGATCCACCAGCCGCTTGACCGCTTTCTGGAACCAGGACAACCCGCTGTTCTGTGCCAGAAGAAGCGGCGTATCAAAAAGCAGAATGTCCTTCGAGCTTCTGAGTATGACATCCGAGATTTTGGACGTCATATAAATTTCCTTGTCCTTCTGATAGCAGTATTTCAGGATCAGATTCCTGTTCTGCGCCGATATATCATACAGGAGAACAGACTGGTAATTTAGAATTTCCTCCCGCACATTCTCCCATCCGTCGCTGATATTCACGCATTTTTCAATGTAATACTTGTCTTTTCTCTCCGAAATTTTGCTGATAAAATCTTCCGGAGAATAGGTTTCATAGATCAGCAGCAGTCTTTTCGGCGGATAGATTCGTTCAAACAGCAAAGTAATCAGCAGTGTAAGAACCACTGAAAGCATCCACTGCACTACCGTCATCTCTGCAATGTGTCCTATAATTCTCGGTATGTGCGCCAGCCTTCCGATCATCAGAATGCACTGCATGCAGATGACCAGATTGGCGATAAACAACGCAAGCCACTGGGAAAACACCACATTCCACTTGCTCAGATAACCGATCTTAAATCCCCCGTAAACCTGCATAAAAATAAGGACAACGAGAAAATAACTGGCGATCACCAGCCAGTTTCCTTTATTCTCAAATGCCCTATCCATTAATCGATTCAAGTCATTGTACCAGACGAACGCAAAACTCAGCGAATATACACACTGAAGAAAAAAAGCCGCCAGGAATTTAAACATTTTCTTGAATTTTTCATATCTCAGTTCCATATTTTATCCCTGTTCCTTATTGTCTAAACTGTTTATCCCGTTTCTTCAATATGCCAGAATCTGTAACACTTCAGCCAGCTGAACTGTAACAAATTTTTTACAATTTTCTCCCCCGGACTTTTCTTTTCTGTAACAGAGATATCATATCATATTTGCCCGGAAAATAAAAGAGGAAAATGCGGGCAGACAGAAAGCCGGGTAACCGTTCAGATGGCTGAACTGTAACAAAGCCGGACAGCGCCGTAACTGCTCCGTCAGATGAGCAGCCGCAACGCGGTCCAGCATCCGGCCATTAAAAATCACTTTACGGGGAATCGGAAGACCGCGGACGCCGCGTTCTATGTCTTCTGCGCCTCAGAATTCTGCAGACGCTCCACCAGATCACACAGCCGGCCGCTGTCCCCAAAGACAGGAACAGCCCTGCCGTAATTCCCGGCGTCCGGTAGGTCAGTACAATCTCATGTCTCCCCGGCTCAAGTTCCAATGCAAGAAACATGGTATTTGCCCGTTTCAGTTCTGTCTCTACTCCATCCACCTGAGCGGTCCATCCTTCGCTGTAAGGAATCGTAAGACAAAGCGCCTTCGCCTCACTCAGCTCAATTTCCCCTGAAATTCTGTTTGTTCCGATTTTCACATGCTCCAGACTCTCCTGTTTTCTGTCCTCCACGTAGCTGTTCAGATTTTCCACCGGCTGACATACCACCGAGCAGCTGTCAAAGGAATAATGACCCGCCTGCTGAAACACCACGGTAATCGTCTGCAGACCCTCCGCGCTGTAACCGGCATTCACCAGATAATCATGAATCCCCGCATAGAAACTGTGCCGGCGATTCAGATAACTGATATTCTTTACGCCGTTTCCCTGGACGCTCAATGTCGCCGCATCCGGCGGCGTCCACTCGGAATCCTGTTTTCTGATCTGATTTTTTTGATAATCTGTCAGGCGTTCCCACTCTTCCTCTGTGTAGCCGTCCGACGGACGAATCCCTTCATAATCCAGTCCCTGAAGGATCAGATACGTTTCACTTTCCGGCGCGCCTGCAAAAGTCAGCGTCATGGAAGCCCCCGCTTTTCTCACCAGAAGTCCGCCGTCCTCCTGCTCAATCCCGTCGGAATACTGCACCGTATATTCCTGTGTCTGATCGTCGAACACCGGCGCGGCTTTCGGCAGTTCGCTGTCCTCCAGAACGATGCCCTGCAGCAGCGCCTGCTGCTTCTCCGTCACCGAGAGGGATTCATAATCTTCCCGGGATATCCAGGAATCGTACGTATATCCCAGCGGCAGGAAATTCTGCGTTCCATAGACGTTGCTTTTCACAGCATTCAGTCCGGAAGTATCCCGGCCTTCCGCTTCCTCCTGCCGGGCAGTCTCCGCGTCTTTTCCCACCCACTGGCTCACAGTATGTTCCGTAAATCCATAGGGGACATACCCTTCTCCGCCTGCCGCGACGACAAAATATTTTACCCCTGTCAGAGCATCAAGAAAACTTCGGCTGTCCAGATTCTGGTACAGGAAATCACGCTGCAGGTTCAGATACATCTCTTTCTGAAACTGAAAAATGTAAGAGTCCGCAAGGCTCCAGTAATAAGTAACACTATTCAGACCCAGGGCCAGATTTGCGTTGTGATACTGCCAGGTCTCTGTTCCATACTGGTCATAGCGCCAGAAGGAATCGTCTCCTGTCTCCACGGCCGCAGTGCTTGGAGAATACGCAGTCAGGTTCAGCAGCGCGCCGTTATTTTCCGTAAATTCCCCCACATAATTTCCCTGGGAGGGCGCATATTTGAACAAGGCCTGAGATACCAGACACAAAACCAGCCCAAAAAGCGCGCACCATTGAAATACCGTGGATTTTTTCTGTCTCATCCACTCCATTCCGATGATCAGCAGCCACAGAATCAGTACAAACAGAAGAACCAGCGCAGAAAGCCTCGCTTCTGTCCTTCCCTCTTCCGCCAGAAGAAAGATCCCTCCATATCCGATCCCGAGCAGCACCATTCCCTTTTTCTGCCGCTCCGTAAGTTCCGCAAGATCCGGCCAGGTGCGCACAAAAATATAGGCGACAACCATGCCGTAAGCCCACGCATACCGATTGGCCACATAGGCAAACCCGTTCAACGCATATCCGGCAAAGGGCAGAAGCATAAACGCTGTCATCAGACAGAAACCGATCTTCAGCAGAGTATTTTTCTTTTTCTGCAGAAACAGCAGAAACACACCGAGCACTCCATAGGCCGTATAGCCCATTTCGCTCCAGTATCCCGCTTCCCCGGACAGAAACGCAGTGATAAATTTCTTATAGTAAGACAGCGGATACAGAAGCGAAATCCAGTGATCTGTGGAAATCCTTCCTGACTGAAGCGCACAGAGAGCCACCGGAAGCAGAATCACAGACGACAGCAGCAGGGCAATCACCGAATATCCCAGAAACCTTCCACCCCATCCCGCCAGCTGTTTCAGACGAAACGTCCCGAAAACAGCTTTGTAGCGGAAGATGCAATAGAGCATCACCAGAAGGCAGATCATATAGCCAAAATAGAAGTTGCTCATCACTGCCGCTGCCAGCGAAAAAATATAGAGAAACGGACGCTTCTTACGAAAAATCCTGTCCGCTCCTGCCAGCACCAGCGGAAAATAAATCATCGGATTCATAAAATACGGATGTCTGACCGCCGCAAAGATCGTCCAGAAGGAAAATGCATACAGCAATGCCCCCATCAGAACCGCCATTTTCTTCTCCTGTCTCTGAAAACAGAAAAAGGAAAAAGACAGGCCTGCAAGATAAATTCTCAGCAGAATCAGAAAAGAGTAAAACTCATCCATCCATGCTTCCTTCGGCACAAATACAGAGAGAAGATTCAGCGGATCCCCGTAGGCGTAATAATGCAGCGTTGTGAGAATATCGGATCCGTACCCGATCTTCAGATCCCAGAGAGGAATCTCAAGCCGATGTTCCACAAACAGAGTGCGCAGAATATCTCTGAGCCAGGACCTGTAATACAGAAGGGCATTAAAATGCTGCGTCACCCCGTCGCTGTCCCACACAAACGTTTTTCCATTAAGATAAAAAGCGGAAAAAACAAGAGCCGCCGTGCAGAGAAAGCACAGCGTATATATCATAAGGTAATTCTTTTTTGATTTTCTGTTTCTTTTCATTCTTGCCGTTCCATTCCTGTGACAGTTCCTTCCGGTCCGCAACTCTCCTGTGCAGACCGCAGGAAACCAATTGTAACGGTTTCTCGGGCTGAGCTGTTACAACCGCTTCAGTACCCTTCTTTTCCTTTCTTCTGTTTCAGCCAATGCACGCTCTTCCAGACGCAGCGCGTCGGCTCATATCCTGCGCAGATGATCAGACACCGGAATCTGAAAAATTTTTCCACCCGATCATTTCTGAGAATCTTCCACAGATGCCGCCTCATTTCCGTCCTTAAACGGCGAAACATCGCTTTATCGTCCCTGCTTCCGCCCAACAGTCTCGGAATATATTCCACAATCTTCAGTCCGCAGCGAAATTCCGCCGCCGGAACTGCCTCCGGATAATATTTCCGCATATATTCCAGTTCCTCCCGGGCCGCTGTCAGCCCGGCAAGATGCCGTTCTTCCAGCTTCTGATTCATAAGACTGCCTTCCCGCTGAACATAATAATACCCTACCCTGTTGCCTACGGCAACCGCGGGGCACTCGCTAATCATCCGATAGGTGGTCGCCAGATCTTCATGAACACAGGCAGGATAAGGATACTTTTCCACAAGACTCTTCTCGTAGATTTTTGCCCACGCAGAAACTCCGAATTTCTTTCCATAACACATCTCCGTCAGCGCTTCCACACAGGACAGTCTCTCTTCCTTATCGCAGGCCAGACTGACCACCCGCTTTGTTCCGCCTTTTTCCCAGACCAGAGCGGCTCCCGTGACCGCGAGTTTCACCTGATAACGTTCCACCAGCTCTGCCAGATATTCCAGATAATCCTCCGCCACATAATCGTCGGAATCCACGAAGACCACATAGTCGCCGGACGCCTGGCGGACTCCCGCATTTCTCGCCGGACCAAGTCCCTGATTTTCCTGATGGATCACACGGATCCGAGCTTCTCTCCCTGCATAATCGTCACAGATCTGTCCGCTCCCATCCCGGGAGCCGTCATCTACGAGTATGATTTCATAATCAGAATAACTCTGTGCAAGAAGACTTTCGATACACCGGCTGAGATATTTTTCCACCTGATAAACCGGAACAATCACACTGATCCGCATTTTCATTTTTCCCTCACGCTTTCCAGAATCTGAAGGGTATCGCCGATCCCTTCTCTGACCGGATACTGCCCGGTCCAGCCCAGGGCTTCCAGTTTTTCCGCATCCAGCGCCGAGCAGGTCATCGGATTATAACCGGCGGCCTCTTTATCTGTCGCTTTTTCAAAGATCACCTCCGTACCTGCCTCTTCCGCAAGAATTTCGGCAAACTGACGGATTGTGACAATCGCATCTCTGTTGGAGATATTATACGCCTCCCCTGCAATGCCTTTCAGTAGAACCGTGAGCATAGCGGTTGCACAGTCAAATACATAACAGTAAGAACGTTTCTGAAGGCCTGCGCTCTTCATGAGAATCGGCTCTCCCTGCACAGCGTTCCGAAGGAACGCCGAGGCGGCTCTTGAATCCTGTTCCGTCATTGTGGGGCCGTAAATATGCCCCGGACGCACGATCACGCTTTCTGTGCCATATTCCTTCGCGAAACAGACACACAGGGTTTCCGCCGCTCTTTTGCCCGATGAACAGCAGGATCTCGCAGACAGAAAATCGACCGTTCCGCAGTCCCCCTCCCGGTACAGGCGTTCCCCCGGCATCTGGCCGTAGACCTCGCTGGAGGAAACGTAAAGAACCCTTTTTACACTGTCCGTGTTCCGGGCAAATTCCAGAAGACCGTAGGTTCCCTGAATATTTGTCATCAGAGTTTCTGCCGGCTGCTCCGCATACACCGTCGGATGGGCGTTTCCGGCACAGTGGATGATATAATCCGGACGGATCTCCGCTTTTATTTCCTCGCCTGCGCGGTACGGAACGAACGAAAGCTCATCGGAACTCCAAAACCCATCGAATCTTTTTTCTGCTCTGTTCACGTTCCTTACCGCGGCAAAGACATGCAGATTCAGCTGCTTCTCACGATTCAGATACAGCAGCATGTCCGTAAATGCGGAACCGATCATCCCTGTCGCGCCGGTAACCAGAAAGCTCCGGTCTTTCAGGGTATCGCCAAAATTAATCTGTTCCGTCACTTTTTTCAATGTTTCCATATAACGTTCCGAATACCGCATGGATTCATTCCTCCTGTTCCAGTTTCAAGTATGCTTTCAGCAGATCCAGATCATCCTTTGTAGTGATTTTGAAATTTTTATCGGATCCCTTTGCAAAATAGAGACGATGCCCGAGCTCAACCATCATTGTGTTGGCATAGGCGGAGCCATAGATCCCTTTTTGCTTCTCGAACGCTTCCTGATAGGCTTCATACAGTTCTCCATACCGATAGGCCTGGGGCGTCTGCACCCTGCGGAGCGTTTCTCTGGGAATATACTCTGTCGTAGATCCCTCATCCTCACGGTCAATGACAAAAATCTGTTCATTATACGGAAGAGACGCCACACCGTTTCCATACTGCCGCGCAACTTTAAGCACATCCGTAAGCACGCTGCTGTCCACCATGGGCCGAATCCCGTCGTGAATCACAACAATGTCATCCGGCGCGCAGATATCCTTCAGAAAAAAAACTCCGTTCCGGATCGACTCCTGACCGGTAGCTCCTCCTGTCACAATCCATTTCAGTTTCGTAATCTGATACTGGGCCGCATATGCTCTCAGAATCTCCTGCCATCCGTCGATACATACCACCTCAATCGCATCAATCAGCGGATGTCTCTGAAATTTTTCCAGCGTATAGATGATCACGGGCTTATCATAAACATTGATAAACTGTTTCGGTATCTCCTGGCCCGTTCTGCTGCCCACGCCGCCCGCTATGATCACCGCAACGTTCTTTTCCGCCTTCTTTTCTTCCATTCGTTTCCGAACCTCCGTTCCTGCTTTATACGACTGACAGACTGCAACCATTCAGAGAATCTGAACCGTCACAGCAATTTCTCTTACTATACCATATCTGCAGAGAAAAAAAAAGTCATGTTGTGAAGAATCCCAATTCATGGTACACTATAAAACAAAAAATGACACAGGTGATTAATTATGAATAAACAGACGCCTCCCGCCGTTACCATCATTATCCCTGCCTACAACGCAGAGAAGACAGTGGAAACGGCTGTGAAAAGTCTTCTAGCGCAGACCTTTACCGATTTTGAAGCGATTATTATTGAAGACGGCAGTACGGACCATACCCGTGAAATTCTGAAGAAACTGGAAGCATCCGATTCCCGTATCCGCGTTATATACAAAGACAAAAACGAGGGACTGAGCGCCGGAAGAAATTCCGGAATCCGGGCCGCTGTCGGAACATATCTCGGATTTCTTGACGCAGACGACTGGATCGAACCAACGCTTCTGGAAACCGTCTACTCCAAAGGCATCCGGCAGAACTCCGACTTAATTCTTTTCGGCTATTCCCATGACACGATGGACGCCGGCCGCACCCGTATTTCGGTAAGCCGGAAAGTGTTCATGAAAGAGCAAACTCTCTGCACAAAAGAAGAGATCATAAAAGCCGCCGCCGTCAGCGATACCCATAAGCTTTTTGCTTACTCCTGTACGAAACTGTACCGCAGGCAGCTGATTGTGGATCACGGACTGTCCTTTCCCAGGCAGACACTGATCGAGGATTTCATTTTCAACTGTCAGTTCTGGAATCTTATCCGGAAACTGACGATTCTGGATTCAACCGGATACCACTATATCAAGGCCTCCTCAGACGCGCTTACCCAGAAATTTCTGCCGGATTATTACGAGATTATAGATCTGCGCTATCAGAACATCCGATCTCTCATCGCCGAAAACGGACTTTTTCACGGTGAGATCAGCGAGCAGCTTGCCAACGTTCACATCAAACACCTGCTTGCAGGAATGATCCGCGACTGCTCCGACAAGAGCGGCTACACACGAAGCGACCGCCTTCGCCGGATCCGCAGCGTCCTGAACAGTGAATCTGCAAAAGAAGCCGCTTCTCTGGCACGGGGCCACTCCCGTCAGGAGATTGTATGCAATTTTGTGTTCAAGTCGCACTGTCCGTGGCTGAATCTTCTCTTTTCCTCGATTCTTTATCAGATGCAGACACGTTCCAATGCCTTCGACAAATTAAAATAAAAGAACCTCCCGGAAGCCTGCAAAACGACTTCCGGGAGGTTCTTTGGGATAATTATTCCTTATCTGTTTTCCTTTTTCTTGATTTTCAGAAGCTCCGCCAGCTGTGCACACGCCGTGCCCTTCTCATAATTTCCCACCTTTTCAAAAAAGGCATTTCTCCGTTTTTCGGCTTTTTCCGGATCATAGGAAAGAATCAGCTGCCGAAGCGCCTCTGTGCTCTCCGCATATTCATAAGGCCATTCCTCCGGCTGCGTATAAAAATCCTTGTTTCTGTCAAACTGCCTCACATCCGGGAAATACAGAAATCCGGGCTTGTCTGTCAGTGCAAAATCCCACATACAGGAAGAATAGTCCGTAATCAGCACGTCAGCCGCGGCCAATAACTCCTGCATATCCGGGTAGTCCGACGCCGAATACGTTCCCTTTGTCTCTGTCGCCTGCACCGCGTGATGCTTTCTTTCCAGAACCGCGAAGTTTCCGCCGAAGCGTTCCTCAAGCGCTTCCTTCACCGCTTCGTAATCTATGGCCTCCGCCTCCTTTGCGTGAAGGAAGTTTCCCCGGAATGTGGGTGCATAGAGAAACAGCTTCTGCTCCTCCGGGATTCCCAGAGCCTTCCGCACCTTATCTCTGCACATCGAAAAATCTCTGAAAAAAAGATCGTTCCGCGGAAGCCCTGTGGGCTGAAAATGCGAAAGCTTCACCTGCATGGCCCTGGAAACCTGCTCTGTGAATACCCTGTTGCTGGACAGAAAGATATCAATCTGCCTGCCGATCATCCGGTCGATCGCCTGCCGCACAGGCGTTTTCTCTGCGTTCATATCCGCGGCCTTAAAGGCGCCGCCCCCATGCCAGGTATCGACCCAGATCTGTGTTTTTCTCTTTGGAACAAGGCTTCCTGACGGAAGACCTACGTTATAGATGACGATTCCGGCTGTTGCCAGTTCTCTGAAGTAAGCCGGACTCCCTGCTTTCACCAGGCGGATCTTTCCTTTCAGATCTTCCGGCACAAAGATACGTTCCGGATCATTGACTACCCAGACATATTCATATTCCGCCGATGCATATTCCAGCAGAAACCGGTTAAAGTACATGGGATTACAGTTTATGCTTTTTCCGGTAAAAGAGCAGAACAGTATCTTTTTCTCTTTTACCGGGAAAATCCGAAGCACATGCATGCATGCGCGCGCCAGATAAAGAGCCGCTGTTTTCTGATCCATTCTTTCTGTTCCTTTCTGTGCTTGTTCCCTTTTATATCTCCGGCTCTTTCCACCACGCCTGGAACAGGTGGTTCGTCACACGCTGCTCTTCCGGCGGAAGTTTCATATAATCCCCGTAGATTTTTTTCAGGTAGTATTCATATCCCGCCGGAGCCCGAAACAGATGCCCTTCAAATTCCAGTTCCGTTGTCTCCCGGACCACATCGGCAGGCATCATATCGCTCAGACGGTAACCGTCACTGATGCATCCGACCATTGCGGCGCCTTCCACCGGGCAGCTCCGCGCGAACCGATCCATCTTTTTCAGAATTCTTCGTGGTCCGTACAGCTTTCTTACCAGCCATTTCGCAAATTTCAGCGGATTGCCTTTGCCGTCGCCATAAGAAAGATAATCCCGGTAAGTCCGGCAGGAAAACCCACGATGTGTTTCCAGAGCGATCATGCGGTTTACCAGCGGAGCATAATCCTCCTCCTTTTCCCCCGGCAGACCGTCGTAGGGAAAGACGTCCACAAAGACGCCGAGCTCTCCGCTGTATCCGTTGTCCTCCACCAGTCTCGTCCTGGTATCAATGATTTTTCCGAATGCGTATCTGTACCATGAAGCATTTTTCAGATTCACCATCTGATAGCGGCTGCCGCTGTCAGGTCCGAGAAGTTCCGTGATTTTGTCGTAATCCTCCCGGGGCATCCAGATATCGATATCATCGTCCCAGGGAATAAACCCATGATGCCGCACCGCACCCAGCAGGGTTCCGTCTACTATAAAGTATTTCAGGTCATGTTCCCTGCAGAAGGCGTCGATGAAAATCAGGATATCCAGGGCGATCTTCTGCATTTCTTCCACTGTTTCTATCTTTTTCATAGCCATTACTCTCTTCCTGTAGTGAAAATTATTCTGCGCATCATTCGCCGCCTCTGTGCCTTACCTTACGGAACAGATTTCCGATCATTTCCCGGAAAGACAGGAGAAACAGCACAATCGACACCGGGAAAAAGACGGCATTCATCCGGAAATCTCCCCGGAAATAAATTCCGCAGGATACTGCCAGCACGACAGCCAGCATCACAAGGAAACGAACGTCGATGCGAATCGCGACTTCATTCCACAGCAGAATAATCCGAAACACAATAATCGTCAGAAATCCCAGAAACAGGGCGGCGCTTGCCCCCTGCACCCCGAACCTGGGAATCAGGAAATGAACTCCGAGAATGTTTACAATACTTCCGGCCGCCGTTGTATAGAACAGCATGCCGTTTTTCTTCATCGCGGTGAAGATGTTTCCGAGAAATCCCGAAACGGACGATGCAATCGTTGCCAGAAGATACAGCGGAACCATATCCCGCGACGCGGAATAACCGTCGGCGATCATCAGCGGAAAAATCAGCCAGATAAACGGCATCAGGACCGCCGCGCCCATCCCCATGAACCGCAGATAGGCATTGACCGCATTGCTGTAGAACTGACTTCGGGAATCCCGTCCGTCCGCCTCCTCCGCATAGGACACTTCCTGCCACGCCATTGTAAAGCAGGACGTAAACAGTGACACAAAGGAGCCGAAACGGGTCGCTACCGCATACAGTCCGTTGGCCTCCATCCCCAGCATACGGCTGACCGCCACACTGTTGTAGCTGGTCAGAAACCAATAGGCGGCGGAGTTCACACACAGGGGAAGGGAAAAACGGAACATCCGGAGAAACAGCGCCTTCTCAAAGGCAGAAGGCCGGATCAGCGTCCACAGCCGTACTCCGATGCCGATCAGAATAATATTGCTCAGATAACCCAGGCATCCTGCAAGATACAGAGCGCTGTAATCCATATGGAGGCCGACGATCAGAACAATATTCATCACCGCGGTCACAAAGGAATTCAGAAGCCCCGCCGACGCATACAGCACGTTTTTTCCGTAGGCTCTCGCCACGTACCCCAGCAGATTCTGCAGGTTCATCATCAGGCCGTACAGATAGATCAGCGGCAGATACTGTACCTGCACAAACTGGCCGAACGCAACGATGATCACCGTATAAAGGAGCGTTGAGATGCCGAAAATTGCAAATCCGCAGTTGATCGGCTTTTTCTGGCCTTCCGGTGTGTGATAATCATAAAAATACCGCAGGATGCCGCTCCAGATATCCAGATACAGCACCGAACACAGAAAAGTGATGTAATTGATGGAAACGTTGTAAGTTCCCATATCTCCGGCAGGAATGTATTCCGTATACACCCGGAGCAGAAGCATGGTGACCAGTTTGGCCAGTACTGTCCCGAAAAAATAGATTCCGGAGGTCTTAGCGAATTTCAAAAAGCTTTTCATATGCCTGCTTTCCTCTCCTCAGTCTGTCTCTCCCGTAAGACCCAAAATCTTCCCCCTGCGCTTCCTTTGCAATTGTCCATGCGGCCCAGAGAATATCCTGCAGGATCTCAAAGATGCGTATCTTTTCCCTGGACGCTTCCGGCGCGTCTCCCTCAAAGTAATACTGCAGAAACAGTTCCTCCTCCAGCGGCTGAAACTCACTCTCCAGAAGGTGAGACGCCAGATCCCACATGGGATCGTTGTATCCGGAGTATTCCCAGTCAATCAGATACAGCCTTCCGTCAGCGTCCAGAATCAGGTTCTCCGGAACCAGATCATTGTGGCAGGGAAGACGGTCTGTGCCGATCTCCTCCAGCCGCTCCAGAAGGCGGTAGAAAGCCTGGTCCATTTCCTGAAATTCCGGATAGACAGAAGCCTGCGCTTTTTCAATCAGTTTTTTATATTTTTCATATTCCCTCTGCACCGAAAACTCCTGATACAGCGGAAGTTCCGACCGGTGCAGTTCGCGGAGGAGCCGTGTGGTTTTCCGGATATTGGTCTCCAGTCGGGCGCTTTTTCCATTGAGGGTTACCGCGTCGGGAATATACCGGGTCACCTTGACTCCTGTGTCCGCGTCGAAGTACAGGGTCGGCACGTTGATGCCGCAGTCGGAAGCCAGCGCTCCGTTATGACGCTCACTCTTCCGGTCGATCATGATATCTGTACAGGCGCCGGGAATCCGCAGAATATACTCTTTTCCTTCCGCCTTCACATAAAAGTTTGTATTTGTCATTCCTCCGCTGATTCCGAATTTCTCTATGTGTTCCTCCGGAATTTTCATGCAGCGGCTGAAGGTTTCCCGGGCCCGGTTTTCTCTTCTGAGCCGTTCTCTCTTCTGTATTTTCGGATAAACCAGCTCCCGGGCTTTCCGCCAGAGTTCCTGATCCTCGATGACCGTCCAGGCCATATCGTCGATCATGATTCCCCGGATCTGATAGATCCTTCCGATATTTTCAATCACATACTCATAATTGAGCATCGGATTCTGATTGTCGCTGAAATACTCCAGCATTTTCCGGTACAGCGCCAGAGAAATCCTGCTCAGGCCGATCATCTCTCCGTCAATGCGGTTCAGCTGATGAATATCTTTCGAAATGCGAAACAGATTCTGGCGGCTGTCCAGCTCCACAAACGCCTCGTCCTTTGAACCGCTGGGCGCAGTCAGAACCAGACGGTTGGCGTCGTCTCCCTCCAGAAGGGCGGTAATCGCCGTCTCCTCAAAAATCAGATTGCTTTCCAAAAGAAGAAAATCGTCCTTCACAAGGTCACGGACCATCGACAGAGATTCCATGGTTCCGTTCCACTTATAGCGGGGATTGTTTACCAGTGTAACTCCCCGCCCCTTCAGATATTCCTCATACTGTTCCTTCTGGGAACCGGTCACCAGGTAAACATCGTCGATTCCGTTTGCAGTGAGCATCCGCAGCGTACGTTCAATCAGTGGAACTCCTTCCAGCTTCAGCAGACCTACCGGACAGTCAAAATTCGGGTTTCTCCCTGCCGCCAGAATCACGGCAGTGTGTATTTTTTCCCTGCGCTTCTCAAAAATCAGACGGCCGGTCTGGTTCTGTCGGGTCATATGCTCCAGGAATTCCTCCGCCTTTGCCGTCAGCCGAAACGCTCCGTCCCGCTTTTCCAGATATCCCTCTTCCTGCAGCTGGCGCATCAGTCCGTTGACCTGTCCCAGGGACATCTCCACTCCCTTTGCCAGACTCCGCTGGTTTTCAAAGGGATGCTGATTCAGATAATACAGAATTTTATAATACTTTTCCATTGAATGCTCCTGTTTGTTCATTTTTTGAACTTCAAGTCATTCTATCACACTGCCGCCAGGCTGTCAATCATCCTGTATGCGGAACGATTGACGGCACCAGCCCATTGCAAACCACTTCGAGATGGGCCGGATGCCCGCAGGCGCACGTTTTCCTGCGGTCAGTACAGGAAATACAGAGCCCCGGAGGAAGAATGGCTACTGTTCCGCCGCACGGTTTCTCCCGTTGATTTTCGCCTGATACAGGGCGCTGTCAGCTTTTCCCAGCAGGCGGTCGAAATCTTCTCTCTGTTTCACCGTTCCGGCTGTAATGCCGACGCTTACCGTCACATATTTTCCCGGATCTGAAGCCTCTATTCCCAGCCGCCTCACACATCTGCACAGCTCTTCCCCGAGCTTTTTTCCATCTTCTCTTCCGTATCCCGGAACGACGCAGACAAACTCTTCTCCCCCGTAACGGAACAGACGCCCTCTGGACACGACAAGTTTCATTGCACCGGCTATCCGTTTCAGGCATTCGTCTCCCTTCTGGTGGCCATAGGTGTCGTTATACTGCTTGAAATAATCCACATCAATCATCAGCACAGCCATCTCTGTCTCGTTCTTCTGGCAAAACAGACCGTCCAGAAAAAATTCCAGAAATCTTCGGTTCCAAAGCCCTGTCAGTGCGTCGTGATTCGCCATGTAATTCAGCTCTTCGCTCTTCCTGAGTATTTCCTGATTCTGACTTTCAATCAGTTCCTGCTTCTGAAACTCCGACCGGACGGTACCGTAACGATAGACGCTGACTGCAATCGCAGTCGCCGCCAGAACTACTGAATTGAGATACGTGCCGTAATGCTCCGCCACTCCTCCCGGTTGGAACCTTGGCATCCCTAACAACACCAACAGCTCCGCGGCCAGAAATCCGGGAATGGAGATTACCGGCTTCATATAAACCAGCATCGCAGTTCCGAGCGCCACCACCGTATAGACGTTCAGATTGTCGGAAACTCTCTGATCGTAAACCGTGACGCAGGCGGACCACAGCAGGAGAATCACCCCGTAACACTGATACATGCTCAGCGCAAGATGACTTTTCTCTTTCTTTCTGGCCAGCACAAACTTCCGGAACATCAGCGCAGTCCCGGATACAAGCAGCAGGAACAGGTATAAGATCACATAAATACGGCTCGCCGCCGTGTCCAGGCGGAATCCTGTATATTGAAGCGCATATAATATATTGTAAATCTGGAAGACCAGGATAGAAAGGCCAATGGGAAGAAAGTATTTCCAGCACCGCTTTTCCATCATTTCCTCAAATCGGCATTCCTGCTCCGGATCCAGAAACGGTCCCCGGAGCATCCGGATGATCTTCATGCTCTCTTCCTCCTTTCTTTCGCCGTTGTCCGGTTTCATCATCTGCATATGTCCCCATCCGGCTACAGCTTCTTTTTCCCCAGGCGGACGTCTTCAAAAAGATCCGTCATCTCTTCGGGAATGTGATCCAGGAGATAGTCTTTGCTGTTCGGATGGCGTTCCAGCCAGTTTGTCCGGATTTCCTGATTGGTCTGTCGGATCTCCTCGGCCAGCTCCCGGGCGGACATACGGACAGCGCCCTGACTCAGCACAATCACCTGCTCCGTCGCGTCGGAGGTGGCGACAGTCACCTTGTATTGACGGCCGATCTCGTGGACAGTCTTTTCTATGTACTGATCGGCGGTTTCGGCTTCTTTCGTGTAAACCACATGAATATTATGGTACTTCGTCTGTTCTCCGGGATTTCCCGGAACTTTATAGGCGTCAAACACAAGAATCAGCGTCATATTCCGATAGCCCTGGTAATTGGACAGAATATCCATCAGCTTGTTCCGCGCGCTCTCGATATTTCCTTTCGCCAGCTCCTTCAGCTCATCCCATGCAAAGATAATATTATAACCGTCCACCAGCAGATATTCTTTTTTCGGTTTTTTCTCAGGCCGCGGGCGGTGAGATTCGTTTCCCGGCGCAGTGGTATAGCCGAAGGACCGGCGTTCTCTTTTATTCCTGCCATAGGTCCGTTCAAAAATTTCCTGCAGTTCCTTATCCATTTCCAGCGAACTTCCCGCCCGTACAGAGGAAGCCTCCAAAGCAGTCTCCCGCCCGGAGGTCTGCAGACTGCTCTTCCGCTTCTGCTCCGGCCTGAGACAGCTTTCCAGATGCATATAGTTCTCCACCTGATCCCAGGGGACATTGAATCCCGCCCCATGGGCGCAGAACACTGACCCGGTAGGGTTTTCCGTGTCTTTTTCGCTGTCATAGCCGATTGCCGCCACTACCTCTTCTGTGTTGTGGCAGGGTTCGTATCCTTTCAGGGAACAGACCAGACGCCCGCGGCCGCGGCTGTAGGCAGTCACTTCCTTCTGGTAGTCCCGCATCGTGGCCGCCGGCACGCTTCCGGTCAGGACGGAAAGTTCCCCTTCCGTCTCCGGCGGCTGAAACGTACCGTGCATTTTCTGTATATCTGTCATTCCGCGGCCGATCAGCTCGCTGGGAAGCTCCAGCCGGAATTCGTAGACCGGTTCCAGCAGAATGCATTCTGCCTTTTTCAGTCCCTGGCGCACGGCCCGGTACGTGGCCTGGCGGAAATCTCCTCCCTCTGTGTGCTTCAAATGGGCTTTTCCGGCTGCCAGCGTAATCTTCATGTCTGTGATCTCCGAGCCTGTCAGAACCCCCGGATGCTTCCGCTCTTCCAGATGGGTCAGGATCAGGCGCTGCCAGTTTCTGTCCAGGTCGTCCTCGCTGCAGATCGTGTCAAAGACAAGTCCGCTGCCCGGCTCCAGAGGCTCCATCAGCAGATGTACTTCCGCATAATGGCGCAGCGGCTCAAAATGTCCGACGCCCTCGGTCACGGAGGCGATGGTTTCCTTGTAGACAATACTGCCGGAACCGAATTCCACCGCCGTGCCAAATCGTTTCTGAATCAGGCTTTTCAGAATCTCAATCTGAACCTCCCCCATCACCTGGGCATGGATCTCGTCGGACTGTTTTTCCCACACAATATGCAGTTCCGGAATCTCTTCCTCCAATTCCCTGAGTTTCAGGAACATCCGGTAAACATCGCATCCCTCCGGAAGCAGGATCTGATAATTCAGCACCGGTTCCAGCAGCGGGGCGTGGATCAGGTGTTCCCGCCCCAGCCCTTCTCCGGTTTTCGTCTTTGTCAGACCGGTTACGGCTGTGACGGTTCCTGCCGGCGCTTCCGGAATCATCCGGTACCCGGTTCCGGAGTAAACGCGCAGCTGATCCGCTTTCTCTTCCCAGCTGTTTTCTCCCTGTCCGTGCAGAACCGTCTTCACCTTCAGGCTTCCTCCGGTAATTTTCATCCAGGTCAGGCGGTTTCCCTGCTCGTCCCGGCTGATCTTAAATACCCGGGCGCCGAATTCTTCCGGGGACTCCGGACATACAGTATATTTCTGAAATCCTTCCAGAAATTCCTTCACGCCTTCCAGCTTCAGCGCGGAGCCAAAGAAACAGGGAAACACTTTCCGCCCGGCAATCAGGGCAGAGATTTCTTCTGTGGAAAGGCTGCCGTGCTCCAGATAACTGTCCAGGGCACGTTCACTGCACATGGCCAGATTCTCATAGAACGCATCTGAGTCCAGCTCCCCGAAATCCATGCACCTGTCATCCAGACGGCGGTGCAGCTCCTCCATCAGAGCCTCCCGGTCTGTCCCCGGCTGATCCATCTTGTTGATGAACAGGAACACTGGGATTTTATACTGTCTCAACAGGCGCCACAGGGTTTCCACATGCCCCTGCACACCGTCGGCGCCGCTGACAATCAGTATCCCATAATCCAGAACCTGCAGCGTCCGCTCCATTTCCGCGGAGAAATCCACATGGCCCGGAGTGTCCAGCAGCGTATACTGTTTTTCTCCGAGGGAAAATTCTGCCTGCTTGGAAAAAATCGTAATGCCTCTGGCCCGTTCCAGCTCATCCGTGTCGAGGAACGCATCCCTGTGATCCACCCGTCCAAGTTTTCGGATCGCTCCTGTCAGATAGAGAATGCTCTCCGCAAGCGTCGTCTTTCCCGCGTCCACATGGGCCAGCAGACCCGAACAAATATGCTTTGACGGTCTTTTTTTCATTATGTCTTCTTTATTTTCAGACGTATTTTCCATGAAAATACCCCTTTCTCATTTATCATTACATCTTCTTAATCATATCACAGAAACGGATGTCTGTCGACAAATCGTTCTTTCAGCGTTTTTCGCCCTTCCCGATATCAGCACGCTGACTCCGGATTTCTGTTTTCCTAAACTGTAACCCGGAAATTTTAAATACTGGAGTTTTCATTTGCAAAGAAACGCTTCATTTACCGGTTGCCTGTTGCGTCAGGAAGGTATATAATTTTTCTTAGACTGTCGGCAGACGACAAAAGCTGCCGCTGAAATTCAGGGGAGAGAATCCGGAAGAAATCGGAAACAGATTTCCGACTCTGCCCTGATGACGCAGCAGGTGCGTCAGGAGGAGGAAAACATGAAGGAACTGAAGTTTGTCAGCCGCTACGTAAAGCGGCACGGTCTCCAGTACATACTGGGAATTGTGGCTCTGTTTGCCGTGGATCTGATGAATGTCTATATTCCGCAGTATACCGGAGAGATCACCGACGGCCTGGAAGCCCGTACCCTGGAAATGGACGGAGTGATACGACTGATTCTCCGGATTCTGATTCTGGGAGCCATCGTTGCACTGGGGCGCTTTTTCTGGCGTTATTTTATTTTCGGCGCCTCCCGCTCCATCGAAAAGGAAATGCGCAACGATCTCTTTGCCCATCTGGAAAAGCTGTCCATGCGCTACTACAATGAACACAAAACCGGCGATCTGATGGCGCATTTTACCAACGACCTGCAGTCGATCCGTATGTTTCTGGGACCGACGGTCATCACCGCTTTTGACGCCACCGTCATGCTGGTCCTCGTCCTGGGGCAGATGATTCTCTATGTGGACATGAAGCTGACGCTGGTCGCCGTCCTGCCGCTGATCCTGATTATCTTCGGCGACTACTTTTACGGAAAACTCATGCACCGGCGCTTTATCCGCAAGCAGAAAGCCTTCTCTGACCTGACCGATCAGGTGCAGGAAGCAGTTTCCGGCATTCGCGTGATCAAGGCGTTCGTGCAGGAACACAAGGAACTGGCCGCTTTTGCCGTGACAAACAAAGTCAACCAGGAAAAAAACTTAAGCGTCGTACGGCTGCAGGCCCTGTTTGTGCCGGTTCTGGATCTGATTGTCGGCGTCAGCAGTCTGCTGACCCTGCTCTACGGCGGATACCTTGCCATCAACGGTACGATCAGCCTTGGGCAGTTTGTGGCGTTCAATTCCTATATCGGCATGCTGGTGTGGCCGATGATCGCAGCCGGCGACTGTATCACCTATGTATCTCAGGGACTGGCCTCCCTGAAACGTATTATGGTGATCTCTGAGGAACGTCCGGATATCACAGACGGTCCGGAGGTGAAGCCGGTGGATCATCTGGAGGGAGACATTGTCTTCGATCATCTGACATTTTCCTATCCCGGCGAAAAAAATGCACCGGCACTCAACGATATCAGTGTTCATATTGAAAAAGGAAGCACTCTGGCTGTTCTCGGCCGGACCGGCAGCGGCAAAACTACCCTCGCCAATCTGCTGATGCGTCTCTACGACGTCAAACCGGGAATGATCCGCATCGACGGCCACGCGCTGAAACAGATTCCTCTTCAGGTACTGCGTGAGGAGATCGCCTACGTACCCCAGGATAACTTCCTTTTTTCCGACACGCTGGAGAACAACATCGCTTTCGGCGTGACAGAAAAAGATCCGGAGGCGGTACGGCAGGCGGCCCGGGACGCGTGTATCCATGACAATATCATGGAATTTCCGGAGCAATATCAGACGATGGTGGGAGAACGGGGAGTGACTCTTTCCGGCGGACAGAAACAGCGAAGCTCCATCGCCCGGGCGCTGCTGAAGGATTCACCGATTCTGATCCTGGACGATGCCCTCTCAGCGGTCGACACGGACACGGAGGAACAGATTCTCCGGAATCTTAAGATCAACCGCCGGGGAAAGACCACGCTGATCATCGCGCACCGGATCTCCACGATCCAGAACGCCGACCACATCCTGGTGCTGGACGACGGAAAGATCGCTGAATACGGAACCCACGAAGAGCTGATGGAGCAGAATGGTCTGTACCGCAGCATTTATGAAAAACAGCAGTTGGAGAAACAACTCAGTGAGGAGGCGGAAGATGAAACTGTTTCAAACAAAAAAGGATGACCAGGAGGATCTGAATTATGAAGGCAATGCGGTCATCCGGATGATGTCCTATATGAAGCCCTATCTGGGAACTGTGGCGTTTTGTTTTCTTCTTGTCATAATCATTACTGTCCTGGAATTGTACAAACCGATCCTGATCGGCGACGCCATCGACAATTTTATCACCGGAGACTACGCGCCCGGAGAGATGGTACAGGAACGGTTCAGCGGTGTTCTCCGGGCATCCGCCCGGTATGTGAGCGTACTGCTTCTGCTGTTCATCTGCAACCGTATTCAGTATGTTCTCCTGCAGTCCACCGGCCAGAAAATCATCTACGAGATCCGCAACGAACTTTTTGCCCATGTGGAGAGTCTGTCCATGCGGTTCTTTGATCTGACTCCTGTAGGAAAAATTGTCACCCGCATCACCAATGATGTGGAAGCGCTCAACGATATGTATTCCAACATCCTGATCAAGCTGTTCAAGAATCTGATCAAGATCCTGGGGCTGGCCGCGGTGATGCTGATGCTGAACGTCCGGATGGCGCTGCTGTCCTTTGTGCTGGTTCCGGCAATCGTGGTGCTGACGGTCATTTTCAAACGGATCTCCCGCAGAACCTACCAGATTACAAGGACGAAGATCACTGCGCTGAACACCTTTCTGTCTGAAAATCTTTCCGGCATGAAGATCATCCAGATCTTTCACCGCGAGGAAAAGAAAAAAGAAGAGTTTGAGGAGAAGAGTGAAGAACTGTACCGGGCCAATTACCGGGAGCTGATGGTCTTCGCCATCTTCCGGCCCATGATTTATATGCTGTCGGTACTGGCCCTTGTCATTGTACTGGCAGGCGGAAGCAGCGGCGTGCTTTCCGACACGCTTTCCATCGGAACGCTGTATATTTTTCTTCAGTATATCAATACCTTTTTTGAGCCGATTCAGGAACTGGCGGAACAGCTTTCCACGCTGCAGTCGGCCATCGCCTCCGCGGAAAAAATTTTTACTCTGCTGGATGTGAAGCCTGTCGTGGAGGAGCCGGAAAATCCTGTGGAACTGAAAGAGATCAAGGGCCGCATTGAATTTAAACATGTGTGGTTCGCCTATGACGGGGAAGACTATATCCTGAAAGACGTAAGCTTCACCATCGAGCCCGGCCAGAGAGTGGCCTTTGTGGGCGCCACCGGCGCAGGCAAATCGTCGATTCTGAACCTGATCGGACGTTATTACGATATTCAGAAAGGAGAAATCCTTCTGGACGGTGTGGATATCCGGAAGCTGAAAAAAGAGCAGCTGCGCGCCGCCATCGGCCAGGTCCAGCAGGACGTGTTCCTGTTTACCGGAGATATTTCCAGCAATATCCGGCTGCGCAACGAGGAGATCAGCGACGAGGCCGTAAGGGAAGCCGCTCACGAAGTCAACGCCGACCGCTTTATCCGGAAGCTGCCGGGACAGTATCACGAACATGTTTCCGAGAGAGGCGCCACATTCTCCGCCGGCCAGAGACAGCTTCTGTCCTTCGCCAGAACGCTGGCATTTGATCCGACCATCCTGATTCTGGATGAGGCGACCGCAAACATCGACACAGAGACGGAGCAGTGGATTCAGGATGCGCTCGGAAAGCTGATGAACGGAAGGACGACGATTATGGTGGCCCATCGCCTTTCCACGATTCAGCATGCAGATAAAATTATTGTCATGCACAAGGGGAGAATCCGCGAAAGCGGAACCCATCAGGAACTGCTGGAACAGAATGGAATTTACAAGAAACTTTACCAGCTGCAAATTATGTAGGGGGACGAAAGCAGCCCTGCTCCCCGGCCCGCGGGCGGCTGGCCGGGGAGCAGGGCTGCTTTCATTTCTTCCAGTTTTTCCGGAGTGGGGCGGTTGGTTTCGGCGTACATTTTTTCCATTGGGTACCACCAGACAGGACCTTTTCCGTGGTTGCCGTATTCACCAAGATCGTTTTCCTTTCTTGGGAAAAGATGCCAGTGCAGATGGGTGTCTCCGTTTCCAAGAAGCTCGTAATTCATTTTTTCTGCTCCAAAGGCATAATAAGCAGCTTCGGCAACCAGCGACATTTCTTCCAGAAATCTGCTTCTGAAAGCAGGCTCAAGTTCAAAGAGTTCTGTTTTATGTTCCTTGCACAGGAACAGTGTGTATCCCTCAAAATACTGGTAATCCCCGATAACTGCATAACCGGTTTGAAGTTCCTGGACGAAACAGGAATTTGTTCCGTTTTTGATTTGCCGGATTCTTTCGCAGATCAGGCACATATTGTTTTCCTCCTTTTTATCCGAAGCATACTTTCACATGATTTCTCACTCTTTTTTAAAAGCAAAAAATCTCTGTCCGAAATAGTTCAGTACTACAAACAGGCACATTCCTACCAGCATCGCTCCGTTTTCCTGGATCGTGACGCTTGCATCCGACAGAAGAGCGGAAACTGCAGGTCTTGCGACGCCGTAAGCGATGAGGTAGCATACGGATATGTTCACGACAAATTTCAGTACGGTCTTCCAGCTCCGGCTTTTGTTCTGGAAGGTGAAATGTTTGTTCAGAAAATAACTTAAAATACTTCCGAAAATATAGTTCGCAGCAGAGGACACCCAATAGCTGAAATGCAGCAGATTGTAACAGGCAAACATGACCGCCGTTCCGAACAGGGTATTTATCACTCCTACCATAATAAATTTCCAGAATGTTTTATCGAATATTTTCCGCAGCAGATCCATCTTATCTTCTCTCCTTTGTTTTTCTTCCCCGCAGGACAGAGCCGTCTGCCTTGCGGCGCCGTCAGCATACTATATAGTATGCACTAATTTCTTCCGAAAAACAATACCCGTTTTGCCTGTCTTTTCTCTCCCGTAACCGTTCAGCCGGCAAAACGTTTCCCCGCTGCCCGGCCGACGGTCTCTCCCTGGCGTACTATCGTCTCAATTCCCTGGCGGGAATATTCCAGAAGATCCCGGTCAGGGGACACCTTCCCCTTCTGGGTCATCAGAAGAATCGTCGATCCGCCGAACGCAAACATCCCTTTCTCCTGTCCCCGTCTTACCACGCTTCCATGCCGGTGGTTTACAATCTTTCCCACGAGCAGAGCCCCCACTTCCATCTGAAGCACCGTGCCGAAATTTTCCGTGCGCAGCAGAGAGTACTCTCTCGTATTTTCCTTATAGACCGGAACCACATCGTTTGCCACCGGATTTACCGTATGGTAAACTCCCGGAATCCGGACAGACTTCGACTCCACGCCACGGTCTATATAAATGTAACGATGGTAATCCTCCACACTCAGACGAAACACCCACAGATATCCGCCCGCGTACAGTTCTGCCAGCTTACGGTTCCGGAGCAGCCGTTCCACCGTATACCGCGTATGCTTGATCTGAACCGCCGATCGCTGATCGATCTTCGAAACACTTACTTTTCCGTCACAGGGACTGACGAAACATTCCGGCGCCGTCTCCACCGGCCGCGCGCCCGGAGCGGCTTTTCTCTGAAAGAAATCATTGTAGGACCGAAACGGCCCCCGCTCATAGCCAGCCATATCAATCCCTCCGGCGCGGACAAACGGGCGGATCAGAAGGCGTGAGGCTCCCGAAGACAGAATCCTGCCTCCGAGCTCTGAAACCGCCGGAGAAATCAGCGGGCGAAGCAGCAGTCTCCCCGCCATATGTCCATACATCCATTCCAGCAGCCGGTCCTGTGCCGAATCCTGCTCCCGGACGTTTCCTTTCCTGTCAGCAATCCGATACATATCTTTCCTCCCTTCTGCCTGCTCACATGCCGCGAACCAGTCTCCACCATCCCTGCCAGGCAAACAAAATCACCAGCACCGCAGCCGCTGTCACTCCAACCAGAAGAATCACTTCCCGGACGGACGGCTTGCGCAGTCTGAAATTTGTGATAAACAGCGTTCCCACAGCGGCCACAAGAAGATGCAGAAGCACTTTAAATGCAAGCGGACTGTGCAGCAGCGGAGAAACCACAAAAAGCAGGGGAAGGGCAATGGCCATTGATGTGATCGGCAGGCCCTGATAGTACTTTCGCGCCTCGTCCGTCTCCGCCTGCCGTCTGGCCTCCATTACGTTGAAATATCCCAGGCGGATCACCCCTGCCAGCCCGTAAAAGACCAGCAGAGCCATACCTCCCACAGAACGCATTCCCAGCTGATAACACAGTACAATCGGAAAGACTCCGAAACAGACCACATCGCAGAGCGAATCAATCTGGATCCCGAAACTCTTTTCGTCCTCCGTCCTGTTCTTCTTTGTTCTCGCAATTTTTCCGTCAAACATATCGCACAGCCCCGAAAAAGCAAGAAAGAAAATCGCCCAGCGCAGATGCCCTGTAGTCGCGCAGAAAATTCCGGAAACCGACGAAGCAAAGCTGATATACGTAAGAATCACTGTATAGTCATAAAAACCTATCATAGATACTCCTCCTCATTTGTGCCAAAACCTGCCGCCTCTTCTTCGAAACAGAAAAACAGGTTCCAGATCAATTTTCATGGACGGATGCCATAACCGTTCAGCTGACCAAACTTTTACAAAAATAGTGAAGCTGTGTCACAACGGTAAACAGTGCACTGATCAGCAGCTGACTGTAATATCCCAGCCCCCTGGAAAGCACCATGGCGGGCAGCAGAACGTTCTGAAACACAGGCGCAAAAATCGTAAGAAACAGAGTCTCGCTGATCCCCATTCCCCCGGGCAGCGGCAGCATATCCACGGCAATCGAAATCACTGCCTGCAGGAAAATCACATCTGCCGCAGGAGTACCGTGCATCCGGAACGCCCGGTAAACAAACCATGTGACGGAAAAAAGCGCCATTCTCTGAAGAAATGTGATAATAATCACATGAAACAGTACTTTTTTGTGTTCTTTCAGATACAGGGCAGTCTCACGGTAAACCCCCATGGACTCTCTGAGCTTCTGTCTGCGCGCTTCTTTCTTTTTCATCAGATGGATCCGTTCCAGAAGATCCATTCCTTTCAGAAGCATTTCTTCCGCCATTACCGGATGAAAAACCAGAACCGTCATAAATGTGATGCAGAGCACATTCAGCGCAAGTCCGAGATAGAAAACCGGAAGAATTCCCTCCAGATACCGGTGAAGGAACCCTCTTCCGAAAAGCATGATCCCGAGACCGATCACCACCAGCACCAGTTTGTATGTAATCGTGACCACCATGAGGATCACGGTAGATACCGGGATCGGTATCTTTTCTTTCTTCATATAATAAATCTGCATCGGCTGCCCGCCGCTGGCAGAAGGCGTGATACAGCTGAAGAAAAATCCCACGGAAGAAAACAGGAAACAGATTCTTTTTTTCAGATGGATTCCAAAGGACCGCATCATATACCAGATGATGATAGATTCCCCCCAGATGAAGAAAATCACCAGGAAGACGCCCGGAATCAGCCATCCGATGCTTGCACTGTGAATAGCCTCCATCATCTCTCCCAGGTCTTCTCCGTGAAATACACCGTATACCGTAAGCCCGAACACAGCAAGCAGAAAAATCACCTGAAACAGCGCTTTCTTCTTTGTCATCATGTAGTACTCCTTTCCTGCATCGGAAAACAGACAAGTCAAATGGCCGGGTATTTATTTTCTGACGTACCGGTACATCCGGTCATTGACTTTATCCAGAATTTTCCGGTAAGCACCCGACACCTCCGGGCGCTTTCCGATCCTGAAACAGAGCTCTGCAAGGAGAATTCCTCCCGCCACATCCACAAGAACGTGCTGCTTCGTCGTCAGCGTCGACACACACACCAGCAGCGCCATCACACAGGAAAATCTCCGGTACCATACCGGGATCTCCTCTCTGTCTCTGATTCCGATATAACAGAACCAGCTGACCAGACAGTGTATCGACGGAAAAAGATTGTCCGCCGCATCAACGGAATACACCCACAGCATCACCTGATTCCAGAATCCGTCAGGCGGCAGCTCCGGCCGTACGTTCGTAGTCGGAAACGCAAGGAAACAGACAAGGCAGACCACCCTGGAAATAAAGTCACCGGCAAAAAAGCGGCAGACTTCTTCCTTTTCCTGTCGGGCAATCAGGATATAATTGACCGCCCAGAAAAGATAACATCCCAGATAGACTGCCGCTGACGGCGCAAAAAAAGGAATCATCCGGTCAGCCGGCGTCTCAATATTATGGTGCGGCCATTTCCCGGCAATCCATCTGGAGCCTGTGTAAACCAGCGTATTAAACAGAAATGCGAAAATCACCGCAAAATAACTGTACCGGGGCATCAGAGCCGCCGGTTTTGTTTTCTTTTCACTCATAATCCTCTCCACAGAAAAATCCCCCTGATCCACTGACCGGGCCCGGTATTTTTTAACACGGTCAGTATAGCAGGGGGATTCTCCTGTTACAAGAGTTCGGAGAATATCTTCAAAAAACATTAAGAGTTGCTCAAATTTTCCGTCATATTCTTTCTTTTTTCTTATAATTTACGTAAGATCCTCTATAACTCCCGAAAGAAAACCTTAAATTTCGTGACAGTTCAGCAGTATTTTTCCAGATATTCCTCCAGACACAGATTTTCTTCATACATGATCTTCGCCGCTTCCATTCCAACATAGCGGTAATGCCACGGCTCGTAAATGATTCCTGTCAGTTTACTTTTGTCCGACGGATATCGCAGAACAAAACCATATTTCCAGCTGTTTTCCATCAGCCATCTCTGTACCGGCGTATCCTCCTGCTCCGTCTCCAGCTCCGGATAACCGCTGTCCACAATATCCAGCGCCAGCCCCAGCTCATGCTCGCTGGTCCCCGGAACAGCCACTGTCTTTGCCGCTTCTGTAGCCGCTTCTTTTTCCGACACGCCTGCCTGCATCAGCCGGTACTCTTTATTGGCAATCAGCGCTTCCTGTTTCTCCCTGGAACGCCAGGACGAACAGATGACAGGATCCAGCCCCTCCCCGCGGCAGTCATCCATCATCTGCTGAAGCATCGGATAACACCTTCTGTCAACCGCCTGCCCATTGTCCAGTTGTTCCAGCTCCACCTGATAATTCTCCGGAATCGCATTCCATGGATTGACAAGAATCAGGTTCCATTCTTCCGAACAGGAACGTATATGTGAAATCCCCTCGTCTCCGATTCCCCCGGCCGCTGCGTGATCCGGATCTTCGTTCTGCGGATCCGCCTGCTTTCCCACCGCCGTACCGCCGGCTGTCCCCGCAGCATTTCCGGTTTCGGCTTCCGTCTGCTCCCAGCGCTCTGTTTCGGCGCGTTGTTTCTGCATGCTCATGATCTTATCAACCCCTACAACAAAAAGCAAAACCAACAGAAAAATTATGACAGTCAGTCTGAAATACCAGATTTCCCTTCTTCTCTTTTTTCTCAGTCTCCGCCGTAATGCCTCCTCCCTTGCACATTCTGACGGTGTCCTCTGTCCCTCGGGCATAACCTTCACCTCTTATTTTCTGTAAATTCATCTCCGTTCCCGGCCTGACGGAACGGTAACCCGACGCCCGTCTTTTCCACGGAACTGAGATGTTATCCGGTAACCGTTCAGAGAACTGAACAATTACACTATTTACGTTATGCCCATATTTTAGCAAATTCTTTCTTACAAACAGCATTTTTCCGGCATACAAACGCCATCATAACAATTAAGTTTTGCTGATTAATATGCCTGATTGACGCTGTACCAGGTTCCGTCCAGCATCGTCTGCAGAGTAATGGTTATCCCCTTCCCCTGACTGTCCTCAAAATACATTCGTCCGATCAGCCGGGTGTTATAAGAATCCTCAACAGCCGTTTCATACTCCGTGTCCGTCAGTTTCAGTTCATAGTACTCTTCACAGAAGCTTCCCGCCTTCCGCATCATCTCATCCAGAAAATCTCTGCCTGTCTGATACAGAACCTCCTCATCGAAAAAAAAGCGCTCGATTCGCTGCTCTTCCATCTCCTCCGTCATTCCTTTCTGCCAGGAGAAGCCTACAACTTTCCCGCTTCTGTCATCGATGATCATGTTCAGAATGTCTTCCTGCGCGTTGGAAAGCTGGCATTCCCACAGGATGGCCGCCGTGCTCCCTTTCGCTGCCTGGTCCAGGGAATCGGAAAAATTTTCCGTCCACACATCTGTCTGTCCGTCTTCCCATTCCCCGCTTACGGATCTGTTTTCGGGTTCCAGGCCATATGCTTCATCGTATCCGGCAGATTCGGAAATCGCAAGGATCGGATACTCGTCATGGTAGGAAAACGAGCGCATTTCCACAAGTTCGACGTCTGAAAGGCTCTCCAGCGCTTTCTGCTCCAGATCTTTCATGTCGGACTTTTCTCTGACCACGCCGTATCCCAGTTCAAAACCGTAGTATCCGCGGCTCACCAGCTGGAGAATATCAGGCATTTCCTCCATGGATTCCACCTGAATGCTCTCCGTCTCAAACTCCGCAGTCTCTGTCTTCAGCCTCCGGTCCATCACCTCCGTCACCGCCTCCGGAGCCAGAAAACCGACCGCCAGAATCCCCGCCGTCATCACTGTGGCGGCAATCAGTCTCCCTGCTTTCATAGGCGTCCTCCCTTCAGCTCTGCGGTCACTTTCGTTCCCCTGCCTTCCCGGCTCTCAAAATGCAGAGAGCCTTTGTGGAGTTCCGCAATCTTTGCGCAGAGGGTCAGGCCGAGCCCAGCTCCTCCCTGGCGCCGTGATCTTGATTTATCCACCCGGTAAAAAGCTTCCGTCAGACGCGCCAGCGATTCTTCCGGAATCCCCGGCCCGTCATCCTGCACCGTCAGTCTGCAGCCTTCTCCCGTCAGCTCCAGAGATACCAGAATCGTCCCGCCGCCGGTCAGCGCTTTCCTCGCATTGTCCAGAAGATTTACCAGCAGAGAACGGAACAGATCCGGCTCCAGCAGACATTTCCCCTCTTCACAGCGGCAGGACAGAGCAATTCCCTGTGCCTGGTACCCCGGTTCCAGATGTTCCGTCACATCACAGACGATCCGTCCGGGGCTGTGTCCTGACAGGGCAAGTTCCTCCTGCCCGGCCACATAGATGTCGAGCAGTTTCAGAGACAGCCGCTCCAGCCGTTTCCCCTCCGAAAAAATATAATTGGCCGCATCTCTCCGCTCTTCCTCCGTCAGATCCTGGCTGCGCAGAAGATCTGCATATCCGAGTACCGCCGTCATCGGCGTCTTCAGTTCATGGGTAAAGTTGCTGACAAACCGTTCCTGCCGTTCCACCGACTCCTTCAGCTCCAGAATATTCTGCTCCACCTGTCCGGCCATCCGGTCGAAATCCTCCGACAGCCTGCCGATCTCATCACCGGAACGGATATTGGAGCGAAAGCTGAAATTTCCCTGGGCGATCTCCCTGGCTCCCCGGGAAAGTCTCGACAGCGATCTGGTCAGAAACAGCGCCATCGTGTACGCCAGCACTGCGCACAGAGCCGTCATTCCCAGAAAAATCCTCCGGTAAGCCGCCTGCTGCTGTTCTCTGGTCTGATAGAGCATGGAGATATTGTGAGCCATATCCAGATACAGCGTCCTGTCCCCTGCCAGAAATGCGCCGGAGAGCTGAAGATACTGGCAGCCTTCCCCGTCCTCGAAGCAGGTGATCACACAATGCTGTGTATCCACCTTATTTCCGGAGTCAGTAAAATATGCCGCCGCATCTCCGCTGCTGTACAGTTCCTCTTCCTCGGAATACAGAGTGATCGCCTCCCAGGAATTCCCCTGCCCGGAAAGCCGGCGAAAAAGATTCTGTATCTCCTCCATGCTGGACCAGGTCTCCAGTTCCCCGGTCATCTGCAGGGTATACATCAGCATCTGGTAAGAATTCCGGGCCGATTCCCGCTCTCTCTCCAGACCATTCTGGAAAGAAATCGCAATCAGTGCGCTGCTGCCGATCCCGAACAGCACAGCCATCAGACACAGCATACAGAACGTGATTTTCAGTCGAAACTTCATTCATGAACCTCCAGGCGGTATCCCACCTTGTTGACAGCCTGCAGTTCTCTGGTCCAGCCTGTCTTCTTTCTCAGTCTCTGAACATGCAGATCCACCGTTTTGCTTCCATACTCAAACTCACCGCCCCACACTCTCTCATAGATCGTCTCCCGGTAGAGCGCCGTGTTGGGATTCCGCACAAACAGCAGAAGCAGCTCATACTCTTTTCTCGTAAGCGGGATGTCCTGTCCGTCCCTCCGCACCCGCATGGAGCGGGGATCGATACGGAGTCCGCAGACTTCCAGAACTTCTTCCGTCTTTTTGTACCGCCTGAGAACCACGTCCACCCGGGCCAGCAGTTCAATGACCTCGAATGGCTTCACAATATAGTCCTCCGCTCCCATCCGCAGACCACGCACCCTGTCGCTGACCGAATTCTTTGCCGTGATAAAAATCACCGGAATTTCCAGCGGCCGGATATAATCCATCAGTTCAAACCCGTCGATTTTCGGCAGCATCACATCCAGAAGAATCAGATCATACTTTCCGCCGCCGATCTTTTCCAGCGCCTCCTCTCCATCCCAGGCACAGTCACAGAAATATCCCGCCTTTCTCAGACTCAGGCTCATCAGATTCGAGATAGGCGCCTCATCCTCCACTATCAGTATCCTGATCACTCAAAACTCCCCTTTCTGTCTTCACTCACGGCAGTTTCCTCTGCAGATCCCTGCAGACGGTTTCCGCTTTCTCAACGGACATGTCTATTTTACATCCTTCCGGCATCAAAACGGCATCAGACAGAGACGTATCCGCGTCTCACGTTACAGATAATACAGGGCGACAAACAAAGGCATCGTTACAATGCAGACCAGCGTCGTGAGAATGTTGATGGAACCCGCATACTCCGCATCGCTGTGAAACAGCTGAGCGAACTGGGTGATTGTGGAGGCAGCAGGAGTCATTGTCGCCAGCAGTGTGATCAGCAGCACCTGCTCGCCGTTGGAAACCAGATCCGCCGCATGGCTCAGTCTGATCAGCAGCAGTGCTACCGCCGGACAGAAAATCATCCGCAGAAAGACAACCAGCCAGATCTTTTTATGGGCAAACAGTCTGCGAAACGGCATCCCGGCCACCAGCATTCCGGTGATCATCATAGACACCGGGCCCACCATATCCCCCACGGACGAAACCCCACCGTCCAGGATTCCCGGAAGCCGCACGCCGGAAAACATCAGAAAAAAACCTATATATACAGCAATCATACTCGGATTCAGAAGAATCTTTGCAGGCTGTATTTTTTCATTTCCCGTAAACAGCAGTTTGCCGTGGGTCCAGATAAACACAAGCTGAACCACAAGAAATGCGCTGGAATACACCACCCATTCCGGGCCGAGAACACCTGTGACGATGGGGATGATGAGATTTCCCGCGTTGGAATATACCACTGATCCCAGCTCCACATCCGTCATACGGAATGTTTTTCGAAGCACTCTGCAAAGTATCATCAGAAAGACATGAAACACCAGCGCCGCTCCAAAGGCAAGCAGCAGACCGGCCTGAACCTCCTTCTCAAAATCCACGTGAAACGCCCCGATAATTACACAGGGGATAATCAGATACAGACAGATTTTTGACAGAACCACACTGTCTCCGGAACGCAGAACCCCGGCCCGGACAATGGCAAAGCCAAGAAACATCATCAGAAACAGTTCCGCAATCTTCTGTATCAGCAGAATACTGATCATTTCCCCGCTCCCCTTCTTTCCCGAACCAGCTCCACTGCCTCTTTTCCGGACAGATGGCTGACTGTCATCTCCAGCATACACAGCGGCGCCCATTCCCGCTCAATCGCCTTCCGGCGGTTTTCCCCGGAGTCCTTCGGCGCATACTTCAGCGCCAGTTTTTCAATGGCCGCCCGCTTTTCTGACTCCTCTTCCATGATCCGCACAGTCCCGAACACGATAACGCTCCGGAAATATGTGGTATACTCCTCCGGAACAATCTGATCCTGGTCAATCACGCAGAAGGACGCCTTCGGATCCCTGCGGATCGCATCCAGTTTATGGCCGGATTTTGCACAGTGAAAATATAACCGGTCTCCATCGTATACATAGCTGAGCGGAACCGCGTAGGGATATCCCTCGTCTCCCTGCAGTGCCAGAACGCCTGACGTTCCCCTGTTCAGCACTTCGGCGCACGCCTCCGGAGACAGAGCCTGTTTTTTTCTTCTCATTTCACGAAACATAATTTTTCCTCCTGAAAACTTTTTCTTCTGCAGGGGACGTCCGAAGGACATTTCCACAGAAAAAAATACGCCCTGTCCCATCCCTGCAAAAGCCTGTCGGAATGGGGCAAGGCGATTACCTGCAGTAATTACTAAAAATATAACAACTGCGGCCTGTAAAGTCAATATTATGTCCGTTTCTGTCACGGCATCCGACGGAACCGGAGCCTGTGGCTTACTGTATTCCAGTTTCCGGTTGTTACAACCGGTCAAGAAGTTTTTTGAAAAAAAACTATAAACTTTGTTACTAAACTTTTGGAGGAATTTATGATGTATACAATGATGCAGGTATACAAAGAAGCAGATCTGACCTATCAGACACTGAAATTCTACTGTAACGAAGGCCTGATTCCCAATGTTCAGCGTGAAAATGCTCATCCTGAAGCAGGAGGCTCTGCGCGCCTCCGTCCGGGACCTGGAGGACAGCATCGCTTATATCGACTGGAAACAGAACTTTTACGATGAAGTGCTGTCCGGAAAGCGCCCATACGTCAGCAATCTGATTCCCGTCGAAGAGTAAACCCATGACAGGCACCCTGTCATCCAGTACATCAGAAAGGGTCTGTGAAAAAACATGCCTTCGTTTTTTCACAGACCCTTTCTGATGGATAAATACCCAGCCATTTGACTTGTCTATTTTCTGATGTATTAGAGAATTGCCATAGCCACTGTGCCTGCCGTCAGAAACGCCAGACCGGCCAGCGCTTTTCTGCTCAGCTTTTCGCCGAACACAAAATAGGAAAATACAACCGTGACCAGAACGCTCAGCTTGTCCACAGGCGCCACCACACTGGCCGGTCCCTCCTGAAGTGCCCGGTAATAGCAGAGCCAGGACGCACCGGTTGCAATTCCGGAAAGGCAGATAAACATCAGCTCCTTCCGCTCAATCTTCCGCACTTCCTTCTGTTTTCCCGTCACAAACACCATGATCCACGCCATGACGAGCACTACACAGGTCCGAATCGCTGTGCCGAGGTTGGATTCCACTCCGGAAATCCCGATTTTCCCAAGAATCGCCGTCAGACTCGCAAAAAAGGCAGATCCGACAGCATACAGCATCCATCCGCCCTTTCCGGCACTTTTTGTGTCCTGCACATCCTTCTTCTCGATCATCAGCAGGATGCCAACGGCAATCGCCAACACCGCCGCAGCCTTCGGAACGCTGACGCCCTCCTGGAGAAAAATCAGCGCCAGCAGAATCGTCAGCACCGTGCTGGATTTGTCAATCGGGACAACCTTGTTGATATCCCCAAGCTGCAGCGCCCGGAAATAGCACAGCCAGGACGCGCCGGTTGCCGCGCCGGAGAGAATCAGAAACACCAGCGTCCGTCCGCTGATCAAGGAAATCTGGTTCGCCGATCCGACGAGCCCGACGATCAGCCAGGAGAAAACCAGGATCACGACCGTCCGCACGGCCGTCGCCACCGTGGAATCCGTTTTCCGAATCCCACATTTTGCAAGTATCGACGTAAGGCCTGCAAAAAAAGCAGACCCGACAGCATAGATAAGCCACATCACGATTCCTTCTTTCCATTTGAAATTATTCCCCGCCGATTTCCGGCAGCCAGTATCCCGTTCCTTTTGAACGAAATATTCGTCTTTTTCAGAGACATTTTTACCTCTTTCCGACGCATTTACTGCGTCAATAATGATAGACGCACCTGCTGCGTCATCTGACAGCATCTTCGGTGAGAAGGAACCGTTCAGCCAGCTGAGCGGTTCCTTCCTCCGGCCATTGAAAATCGCTTCGCGATGGACCGGACGCCTACAGGCACTATACTTTCCTCTATCATATCTCAAAATGCTTCATTTTTCCACTGAAATTACAGCGGGCTCCCGCCGCGGCAAGAATCTGCTCTGTGAGAAACAGAATCAGCCCGGAGATCACAACACCGAACAAAAGGGTAACCGCCATCTGAGAGGTGACCGCCGTAACCTCAAACAGGGTCGGCAGAAGTCTCAGCGCCGCGAACGTTCCCACAGCCATCGTGACACAGATAAACGCCCGCAGTCCGGTAAACGGAAGGCAGCTTCTGACCACCGCCGCCATGGAAATCAGAATCAGAAGGAGATACATCACCGTTTTTCGCTCCGGCTCGGAAAACGGAGCGCTCAGAGAAAGCATCATAATCATTGCCGTGACAGTGATCCCGAAGGGCGCCGCATGGGACAACGCCGTCGGAAGAAATTTTCCGCGGATTCTGCGTGTGTCCGATTCCAGAATCGTCAGGAACGACGGGTACGCTTCAATACATGCATCTACCAGAGTGATCTGAATCGGTATGAAAGGAAACGGCTGATTGGTCAGCAGACAGAACAGAGACACCAGGACAGAATAGATCGTCTTGATAAAAAATACCTGTGCGGTTCGCGTCACATTGTGTACAACCTTCCGTCCTTCCAGTACCACCTGGGGCAGATTGGTAAAATCGGAATCCAGAAGTACCACCTGGGAAATCTGACGGCTGGCATCGCTGCCATCCGCCACAGCAATGGAACAGTCCGCCTCCCGAAGGGCCAGCAGGTCGTTCACTCCGTCCCCTGTCATCGCCACCTGATGGCCCTGCCGCTTCAGCGCACGGACCAGTTCTCTCTTCTGCCCCGGCGTTACCCTGGCAAAAACAGAATACTTCCGGCAGAGCATATCATAATCCGGCGTTTCTCCCTGCAGAGACATATCCACCCCGTCCATCCATCGCTCCAGTCCGGCCCGCTTTGCAATCATCGACACAGTTTTTATGTGATCGCCGGAGATCACTTTGACGTCCACCCCTTCCCTGCGGAAAAACTTCAGTGTCTTTTCCGCGTTGGGGCGTATGGTATCCTCCAGCACAATACTGTACCAGGGAACAATTCCCGCCGGAAGCCGTTCCGCATCGGTCCAGAGCTGACCTGAAAATCCCACAACAACGGCCCGTCTCCCTTTTTCCATCTCCCGCTCCAGATTCTCCGGCAATGTGCCGATCAGTTTTTCCGGCGCGCCTACGAAAACAGTTCCCATCTGGTCAAAGCTGACACAGCCCCATTTGCGTTTGGAAGAAAACGGAATGGTATGAACCGGGCGGTCGCCTTCCCTGGGAGGAAATTTTTCTTTCAATGCCTGAAACGTCGCGTTATTATCCTCGCAGGCCGCCATATAGGCACATACCATCCGGTCCGTATCTCCCTGAGGCAGCGAAGACATGGGAATCACTCTGCAGACCTTCAGTTTTCCGTCCGTGATCGTTCCCGTCTTGTCCAGACAGAGCGTATCTACATGGGCCAGAGTTTCCAGAGAATAAATATTCTGCACAAGGATTTTCATTCTCGCCAGACGAATCACTCCCGCGGCCAGCGACACGGAAATCAGCAGAACCAGACCTTTAGGCAGCATCCCCAGAAGCGCGGCCGCCGAGGAAACGACAGCCTCCTCCACCGGTGACCGGCACAGAAGAAAAGCCTCCAGAAACAGGGCAATTCCCAGCGGTACGATCAGAAAGCTGGTGAAATTCGTCACCCGGCGCATGGATCCCAGCAGCTCCGACTGTACCTTTTTTTCCTTCTTCACCTCATTGGCAAGCCTTGCCGCGTAATTTTCGCCGCCCACATGCGTCACCTTCGCACAGGCTTTTCCGGCAATGACAGAGCTTCCGGAATAAAGCTTACTCCCTTTTTCCTTGACCACTGCATCGCTTTCGCCGGTCAGCAGCGACTCATTGACTTCCAGCGCTCCGGACACGACCACTGCGTCGCTGCAGATCTGGCTGCCGCTTTCCAGCACGGTCAAATCTCCCCGGATGACTTCCTCCAGGCCTACGCGGATATCCTTTCCATCCCTGCGCACACAGACCGTGGGCCGGTTCAGAATCGAAAGTTCATCCACCAGTTTCTTCGCCTTGAATTCCTGGGCGATGCCTATGACGATATTGAGCAGAATGATCGCAAGAAAGAGCATATTGGAATACGCTCCCACAGTGAACAGCAGCGCCGCAATCGCGAAATTCAGAAAATTGAACAACGTAAAGAGATTGTCCTTCACAATCTGTCCCCGGCTTCTCGTAATCTGTGCCGCTCCGGTTCCGCATTTCCCCTGATTCTTAAAGGCCTCCACCTCGCCGGCAGATAATCCAGTCAGATTTTCTTCCATTTTGTCCGCCTCCTGTACTTGTTTTCCTTGTTCATTGATAGTAACAGGCGCCTCTAAATATTCCTCTGAGATCAGTTAAACAATTTATAAACTCGATTTTCTTTACAGACGCGCATATTCAGGAAAAACGTGGTACAAGATACAGCACGGGAAAATCGCTTCACAATGAACCGGATGAAACGCAGTTTCCTGTTGTATAAAAATACTCAGCGCAGTTTCCTGTGCTGAGTATTTCTGTTCTGTTCAGCTGTCTGAACTGTCACAGTATTTCCGAACGGTGCAAGCGGAACAGTTAATTTGCTTTTTCCTCAATGCGCTCTTCCCAGAGTTTTTCCGCCACCGGCTGCCATTCTTTTGCATATCTGTCACACTTCGCACGCAGGGATCCACGTCGCCGTTGGCATTGATATGGAAATAGCGGCGTCCTCCCGCGATACATCCGCCCACATATTCCGCATCATTCTGGAAGTCCATCGCAAACAGCGGTTTCGTCGCACGATAATCGCGGATTCTGCGATAGGTTTCCGTCCTCTGTTCCGGCGTCGGCATCAGATCCGGAGACGCGTCGTTTCCGACCGGCATATAATTCTTCCAGAGAAATCGCCGGGATGAAATTTTCCACGCGGAGCATATCGTCGGCAAATGCCTCATCAATCAACGTTCCGTTAGTGAAGCAGAGAAAAACACAGTCGTCATGCTTCTCGCAGAGACGGATCAGGTTTTTTGCGTACCATCGGTTCACCGCCGGTGTAAATATATATATAAACGCCAAGCTCTTTTCTCTGGCGGATGATGTCGTCCATAAAAATTTTTTTATTATGAATTGAGAATCTCCATGAATTCATCCCCGGTAATGGTTTCTTTTTCGTACAGGAACTGCGCCAGTTCATCCAGTTTTTTCCTGTTTTCCATCAGAATCTGACGGGCTTTCCCATGCTGTGTCTTTACAAGCTTCACGACCTGCTGGTCGATCTGGGTCTGTGTCTCCGCCGAGCACGCCAGGGATGTGTCTCCGCCCAGGTACTGGTTGCTTACCGTCTCCATTGCCACCATGTCAAAGTTCTCATCCATACCGTAGCGGGTGATCATGGCTCTTGCCACCTTCGTCGCCTGTTCGATATCGTTGGACGCTCCCGTCGTTACGGAACCGAAAACCACTTCCTCCGCCGCACGGCCGCCGGTCAGGGTTGCAACCTTGTTTTCCAGCTCTTCTTTCGACATCAGATAATGGTTGCCTTCATCCACCTGCATGGTATATCCCAGCGCGCCTGAGGTACGTGGAACAATCGTGATCTTCTGCACAGGCGCCGAATGGTTCTGCATCGCTGCCACCAGCGCATGTCCGATCTCGTGGTAGGACACAATCATTTTCTCCTTGTCCGTCAGGATTGCATTCTTTTTCTGGTATCCGGCAATGACAACCTCTATGCTCTCTTCCAGATCCGCCTGTGTGACCACACCGCGCTTGTCTCTGACCGCCCGAAGCGCCGCCTCATTGACAATGTTTGCAAGCTCCGCGCCGGAAGCATTTCCACGAACTCTGAACCGGACATGGAGAAGAAAGGCACGTCGGCTTCTCCGGCAACCGCCTTGGCAAGCATTGTTTTACCGGTTCCGGGAGGGCCCACAAGCAGAATACCTTTCGGCATAGCCGCTCCGATTTCCTTGTATTTCGCAGGATTGTGGAGATAATCAACGATCTCCGTCAGATTCTCCTTCGCCTCATCCTCGCCTGCCACATCCGAGAACTTGATGCCCTCGGAGGATTTCACATAGATTTTTGCGTTGCTTTTTCCCATTCCGAAGGCCATGGAGTTAGCTCCGCCGGCCCGCTTCATCAGTTTTCTTGAAATATATTCTCCGATGCCGATAAAAATTACAATCGGCAGAACCCATGTCAGCAGAAAGCTGAGAATCGGCGACATCTGCTCGATGATCTGCCCGGAAAACTTCGCGCCGGACGCATCAAGACGGGAAATCAGATCCGGATCTCCCACCATTCCGGTCTCATAGACTCTCGTATTCTCCCGGTCCGTGAAAAGAATTCTGTTTTCCTGCTCCTGAATCTCCACCGTACCGATCTCTTTGTTTTCTGTCATTTCTATGAATGTGCTGTAATCAACTTCCTGAATCCGGCGGCTTGCCAGCCAGGGCATCGCCAGAAAATTGAACAGAAGAAGCACCATCAGTACAATCACATAATAATAAATCAATGGCTTTTTTGGACGCTTTACTTCATTCATTACTAAGAACCTCCTGTATTTTTACTGAGCCAGAACAACGTTTCGCAGCCGGCGCCTCCGGAAGGACTATTCTGTCTTCGCCTCCTCCGAATCCATCTGCATGTCCATCGCTTTCAGCGCAGTCATCAGCGCATAACGCATGGACTGTACCGCAAAGTCGATGGCATACTCTGCATAGAGCGCAGCAGCTTCCGCCTGATGTTTCGCCCCCTCTTCCGGAGCGCTGCCATCCTCATCCCGTAGGTACTCGGGGAGTTCCTGCTCCAGGATTTCCTCCGCTCTGCGGGAATAATCCAGCTGGGCGCCTGCCAGAGCCGCCACTGCCGGTGAGCGGCTGTTCTCCACATTATTCAGCAGCAGCAGTTCATCTTCCTGGTACTCTTCCATGACCCGCTGCAGCTCCTGTCGGATTTTCTGATGGTCATCCTGCTGACAGAGACGCAGGCGGCTCTGCATTCGTCCATACTGCCGTTCCAGTTCGTACAGCTTGACCGCAAACATTCCTTCGTTTATCTTCATGTCGAAACATGTCTCCTTTCCATGTATCTTTGCAAATCTGATATCACAGCAGAAAGCCTGCAGCTATTCATTCCTCCGAACGGTTACAGAACTTTCCTCCGGCTGATTTTTGTTATACCAGATTCCTCCGGATCGCACCACTGATAATATTTTTTCCATGTATAGACAAACCCGCAAAAATGTAAAAAAAGTTAACAGATTGCGGATTTTGTAAGGACAGATTCCTTTAATTATAAGTGGGAATCCCGGATATTATCTGCTATGGTATTAATGAAATCAGTCATAGCAGCAGGAAATACAGAATAATTTCCTCCTCGCAAAAAGAGACCCCCGTCTCAAAGATCCTTCCTTATCTTTGAGACGGGGGTCTCTTTCTATTCTTCTTATTTTTCCTGCTCATTACTCCGTCATCTCCCAGAGTCTGGCGGAGATAAGATTTTTCATATGAGCCGGCATGGCCCGTCACCTCTCTGCTTCCGCAATCTGTTATGATAAATATCTGCACGGCAGATCAGGAGAGCGCTAAATACTCTTCGCCATCTGCTCTTTTCGGCGGGCAAAATCCTCCTTAATTTCCGTCATCAGCTGGGGATCTTCAAGAATATCCAGGCAGGTTCCCGCCAGAATCTCCGCGCTGAGCCGCACCGCCCGGTGCGCTTCCTCTGATTTTCCGGCATTCAGATATCCCTCAGAATGAGCCGCAGTTCCGGCAGGCACAAAAGCCAGCCGAATACAGGAGCCCGGCACCTTGTACATCACGTTTCCGAAGTCTGTGGAACCTGTTTTTTCCCTCGGCGGCGTTATCTGCGGAGCGTCAAACGCTTTTGCATTCTCCATAATCAGATCATTCAGGCGCATGCATGGGATCTTCGCCTTATAGGCAGGATCCCTCTCCACGGTATACGTGGTTCCGGTAATCAGCGCCGCGCCTTTCAGAATATCCATAAACCATTTCACAACTTCGGAAAGATACTGTGTATTGTAGGAACGCAGCGTATATTCTGCCACCGCCTTTCCCGGCACAACATTGGTCGGACCGCCGGCGTCAAGAATCGTATAATGCATTCTGGTATCCTCCAGAACATGTTCCCGCATAAATTCAATCCCCTGGAAAGAAATCAGAATCCCGTCCAGCGCGCTTCTTCCTTTTTCCGGAGACATGGCCGCATGGGCTTCCTTTCCATGAAATGTCACCCGGAAATTTTCCAGCGCCATGGTTTTCACATCCACGCAGGTCTCCGGCGCTCCATGCATCATCAGCGCAAGATCAATATCCCGGAAGCATCCGTTTTCCTGCATGATAATCTTTCCGCCCAGAGCTTCCTCCGCCGGTGTTCCATAGACGACAATCTTATAGGGTTTCTCCCCGCAGAGTTCCCGGATACACAGGGCCGCACCGATAACCGCCGGTCCCTGCATCTGATGTCCGCAGCCATGTCCCATAGACAGCGCATCGTATTCAGCCAGCAGGCCGAACGACGGTCCTCCCTCTCCCTGTTCATACACCGCCCGGAAAGCGGTCTCCATTCCGCCGACTCCGTGTTCCACCTGAAATCCATGAGCTTCCAGATATTCTTCCAGAATCCGGCAGGATTCAAATTCCTCACAACTGATTTCCGCCAGATCGAAAATCCGGTCGGACATTACCTCAAGTTCTGAAGAAATACTATCTATGTATTCTCTGATTTTTTCTTTCATTTTCCTGTCCTTTCATATCCGGCAGATACACTCCTGGCCGGACGGATTTAATAGCCGATCGCCACCGCGCCGACCATAACGATGCATCCCAGAACCGTCCAGATCAGGAACAGCGGGAACATAAACTTCACCCATCTTCCATAAGGAACCTTCGCCACCGCCAGAGTGCCCAGCAGACTGGAAGTGGTCGGCAGAAGAAGATTCGAGAAGCCATCTCCCATCTGGTAGGCAAGTACCAGCGTCTGACGGCTCAGTCCGATCAGATCCGCCACCGGAGCCATCAGCGGAATCGTCACTGCCGCCATTCCGGAACCGGATGTGATCACAAAGCTGACGCAGGTCTGCGCCAGGAAAAAGCCGATGCTCTGAACCGGAACCGGCAGAGCGCTCACTGCACCTGCAACCGCATTTGCGATGGTGTCAATGACCATCGCGTCAGTCAGAACAATCTGAATTCCTCTGGCAAACCCGACCGTGAGGGCGCTTCCGGCAATTCCTTTTGCACCGGCCGTAAACGTAGTCGCGATTTTGCTCGGAGACAGCCCGGAAATCAGGCCGCAGATCACGCCCATCGCAAGAAACAGGCCGGCCATCTCCTGAAAATACCACTGATACACCATCAGACCGTAGATCAGAATCGCCAGAGTTCCAAACAGAACGACCAGAACAGCTTTCTGGCGGCCATTCATTTTCTCGTCTTTTCCTTCATCCGCCTGAAACTCATCCTGATCCTCCAGACCGTACAGAATGCTTTTCTCCGGATGTTTTTTTACCATCTTATCATAATGAAGAATATAAATCGTATCGATAACCAGCATTGCAGCCAACAGCACGCCGCGGTATCCCATTCCGGAAAACAGTGGCGAGACGCCTGCAATATCCTGCGCCACTCCTACTGTAAACGGATTCATCAGTCCTGCCGTAAATCCCGAAACCGCGCCTACCGTTACCATCGCCACGCCGGTGATTTTGTCCAGTCCCAGCGACAGCGCCATTGTAATTCCAATGGGTACAAAAATTGCCACCTCGTTGGACATTCCCATTGTAGTCCCGAACAGTGCGAACAGCGCCAGAAAGATCGGAACCACAAAAAATTCTCTGCCTTTCAAATGCTTGGACACGGTTCTGCAGAGCGCCAGAATCGCGCCGCTGACATTTACAATCTCAAACGCACCTCCGATGATCAACAGAAACGCGATAATATCCGCCGCTTCCAGAATTCCCTGGTACATCACAACCGGAACCTGCAGAAAGCTGACCGGATTGGTTCCGGACGATGTATAGCTTCCCGCCTCGACCAGTTCTCTTCCGGTCGCTTCGTCCGTATACCGCACAAACTCGCCTGCCGGCACAAAATAAGTGGCGGCAACCGCCAGAATAATCAGACACACAATGATTACCAGCGTGTGCGGTGTGGTGAATTTTTTCTTCTTCTCACCCATCTTCATGTTCCTCCTCTTTTTCTTTTTCCTCCACCCGGCCAGGATCTGACGCTGACGCCTTTCACTTCCGCCGGATTTCACAATTTAATAATTATACCACACCCTGCATATTTTTCAACTGCTATAACATCCGTCAACTGAAATTCGCTCCGCGATGGGCCGGATGCCGGCAGGCACTATGTTTTCACACATTTTGACCCTCGCGGCAGGTCTGCACTTCGTTTCGGTCGGTGCTAACCGTGTGCCGCCGGCACACAGCACCGCCAAATGGACATGCAAGCATGTCCGGCTTGGCTCGTTGCTCACGGGAATAAACATTACGCGCGATGCATATGTACATACTTGGTCTCCCACGCAGGATCCCTGAAAGAACCGGACGCACTGAGCGGACAGCCATGGCAGAGATCTTCCGCCATCTCCAGAAGCACGTCATAAAGCTCCAGATCATCCGTCCATTTGTCTTCGATGGCATGGAAACCAAGCAGTGCGCCGAGAATATTTCCGGTTACCGCTCCCGTCGAGTCGCTGTCCCCTCTGTGGTTCACCGCTGCAATCACGCCGGCGGAAAAGTCCTCTCTGTATTTCAGCGAACAGTACAGGGCAATCCCCAGCGTCTCTTCCGCCACCCAGCCTTCGCCCAGCTGATGAATGTTGTCCAGGTCACTCCGGTCATTTTCAGAAAGCTCCACCGCAAGATGAATGATCCGCATCAGCTCGTCCAGATGTCTGTCCCCGGCAAAAATTCCGGCGATGGTATCTGCCGCCTCAAGGACAATTTCCTTCAGATCGTCCTGCCCGCGGGAAGTCAGAATTCTGCTGATCACGTGAGTCACAACCGCCGCCGGCATATACCCCAGAGAGTGGCCGTGGGTGATGGCGGCCAGCTGCGCTCCCTCCAGATCCAGTTCCCGCAGACTGCCGCTCCAGCTCTCTCCCGGACGGCATCTCAGCGCAAGAGGGGCAACGCGCATGATACCGCCGCAGCCCTTGCTCTGGTTCACAGGATGCTTCAGATAATCCGCCGATATCCCGCGGTCCCCGGCCAGGGCCGACAGACAGGTGTTTCCCGGCGCCCGGTGTTCAAAAAGTTCCGGAACGTCCAGAAGCCAGGACTGTCCGTCTCTCTCCGCATCACTTTCGAAGCCGCCTCCTCTCTGTCCGGGACACCTCTGGGTCTTCAGCCAGTCGCGGTAAGCCAGATCTACATACATTCTCGGTTTTGCGGAAATTTCGCTCATCGCTTCCCGGGTTTCCCAAACCAGAAGACCATTCGCCGTAAACAATGTCATCTGTGTATCGTCTGAAATCAGGGCTTTCCCCGCTGCCGGATCAAGGGCATAGGAGGTAATTCCATTCGGGCCATAGGATTCAAAAATTGCCTTTTCCGTCCGGAATTCCACCGCATACCCAAGGGCATCCCCCACGGCGCCGCCGATCAGACTTCCCCGGATGGCGTCCAGATAAACCTCTGTTTTTTTAATCCTTCCGGAAACACGTCGTTTCTCGTCCTCCTCTTCTCTGCAGATATGAGAAAAGTTTCTGGAAAATTCCCTGTAATTATACTGATCCGCAGAATGATCCAGAACTGCAAAATCCACACGGCGAAAGAACGCCTTCGCCTCCATGCCGTCATAATTGAATTCTTTCAGTGCCCTGAAAAAAAGATCCGACATGATACGGGCGTCGTTTCCGAACGCTCCGCAGCCGAAGGCTCCAAGCACCAGCCTCTGATATCCCAGGTACGCTGCCGTTTTCAGCATACCGGTGATTCTCCGGTAAACCATCGCCTGATACTCTGCGTCCGTCATTCCCTCCATTCCGTACCTGACCATCGGCGCTGCGCAGGTCATCACCGACACAACTACGGATTCTTCCATAAGCTTTCCATTTTCCTCACGGATCACCTCGACCTCCGGCGTAATGATGATCGCATCTGATCCCATATAAGTATTCAGAGAACGATTGTATTCATAATAAGGACGGGCCGCGGCGCTTTCCAGCGAGAGGAGCAGGGAGCTTTTGCGGCACAGATCCTCCTCCTGCGCTTTCGCCCCTCTTCGGACGCCGCCGCCCGGATGCACAGGATTCGCCAGGTTCAGCACAAGAATCCTCCGGGCAGCGCAATCCCAATATCCGCTTTCCGGGCAGCGCTTTACAGCCAGAGCAAAGGAATCCATATTTTCACAGCTGCAGCACAGATTCCATGCACCGGTCGTATGGACGACATCCGTTTTCTGACAGATCTCCTCCACGTCATCCGGCAGATATACGCGGGCCTCCTCCATACGGCTGCGGGACAGCTTCAGGTCCTTTCGTTTTCCGTTTACCATATAGTATCCCTGCTCCATGATCTGCATCGTGTCATGAAGCATGCTTATATTGTCATACCTCATCTCATATTCCTCCCGTTTCCTCTTCCCATAAGAACGCCCTTTTCAGATCAAAATCTCCTCCGGAGTTCCTGTATACCGTCAAAAGCGCCATTCCCACTATAACGTGATGCCTTTTCTTCTTAAATGATCTGACCTGATTATAGCAAATGCCCGGTACGGCTTCAATCAGAACCTGTCCTCCCGGGCCGAAGCTGCAGCAAGCTCTTGTAACCGTTCGGCCAGCTGAACAATTACAACAACTACAAAAAATCCTTATGCGGTCAAATCGGGAATAAAAAAACTGGAACGTGTATTGGGTAAAGTATCATCATACATTGTACCGGCTGTGATCAGTTTGGCCGGTATCCTTTTGATCTGTTATGATATAACGTCACTGATATAGAGAAAAGGACTCTTCACGATAGGACGGATACCCACAGGCACTATATTTTTATCGTTCTCCTCAACTTGTATTATCCGGGAAAGCGAATTATAATTTAACAATACAGAGATACAATATAGACAATATGACCTGAAAGCAAACTGTGGTGCGTGCAGGCTGCGGGAAGGAGAACATCATGATTGAAGTTTATTATGCGGAAGATGATAAAGTCATTGGAAAATCCGTAAAAGAATATCTGGAACAGCAGAATTGTAAGGTGACAGTTTTTGAGGCGATTGCCGATATCAGAAAAGTGTTGATCAACCATTTACCCTCTGTCGTTTTGCTGGACTGGAATATGCCGGACGGCCAGGGAAACGACTTGTGCCTCTGGATTCGGGAAAGATGGAACGACTTACCCATTATCTATCTGACAGTTCGTGGAGATTCCCATGATATTGTTGCCGGATTCCAGAGCGGCGCAGATGATTATGTTGTAAAACCATTCGACCTCACAGTTCTGTATTCCCGTATTCTGGCATTGCTGCGCAGAACAAAAGCCGAAAAAAGCACAAAACTGTTTTGTGATGACCTGATGCTGGACAAAGAAAAAAGCATTGTCTGCTGTCAGCAGAAAGAAATCCCCGTAAGCCAGACGGAATATCAGCTTCTCCTGCTGTTACTGGAAAACAAAGGAAAGACCGTCACCAGAAGGCAGCTTCTGGAACAGGTCTGGGATAACAGCGGGAACTATGTCAATGACAATACATTGACGGTTACTATGAAGCGGCTGAGAGAAAAGCTGCATCACCCACTCTGTCTGAAAACAATACGAAGTTTCGGCTATCGCATGGAGGATACAAAATGAGTGAAAAAAGAAAACAAAGAACCTTGCAGTTTTTTCCCATTCTCGTCCTCTTGCTGGGCGCGGTTTTCACATCGGGAATGTTTTATCACACATATCAACAGATCGCATTTGAACACATTTCTGCATTCAGCGAAGTCATGCTGGAACATATCCCTGAAGCGGAACCTCAATTATTATCTGCCCTGAAAGAATATCATTTACTGACGGAACAGGAAGTAGCTGGAAATCATTATCTGAGCCGGTACGGGTATCGTGCGGATGAATTCTGCAAAGGATTTCCGGCTCATACGTTTCTCTTTCCCCTTCTGCTGTTTCTTGTGGTTGCCGGCGCCTTTGTCTCCGGAAATTCGATCTTCCGCCGGCGATATCAAAAACGTATTGCTGACTTGACCAGGTATCTGGAACAAGTCAACACAGGGTCCGGCGGAACATTCCTGCAGACACAGGAAGATGATTTTTCTCAACTGCAGGATGAAATATATAAAACCGTCACGACACTCCGGCAGACCAGAGAAGCGGCCGTTGCCGCAAAGAAAAATTTTGCCGAAAATCTGGCAAATATCGCACACCAGCTGAAAACACCGATCACAGCGGCATTCCTGTCTCTGCAGCTTATGAAGAAGAAAAACGCCGATGAATATACCGATCAGGTTGAAAAACAGCTGGAACGGTTAAACTGCCTGGAAGAATCTCTGCTCGTACTTTCCAGAATTGATGCCGGAACACTGCCGTTGAAACATGAAAAAGTTGACCTTTATACAGCACTGCATCTGGCAGCGGAAAACCTGAATGATTTATTATGGAAAAAACATGTTTCTGTCGAAATTCCTGAAAACGGATGTATTGAATTTTCCGGCGACCTGGAATGGACCATGGAAGCCTTGATCAATCTGATGAAAAACTGCATGGATCACTCACATTCCGGAGGGATTGTCCACTGCGACTATTCAGGGAATCCGCTCTATGTTGAAATCCGGATATGGGACGACGGGTCAGGTTTTGATACGGAGGATCTGCCGCACCTTTTTGAACGGTTTTATCGGGGCAGACGTGCTGTGGGAAATGGAATCGGAATCGGGCTGGCTCTTGCTCGATCTGTTTTTGAACTGCAGAACGGAATCATTACCGCCTATAATCTGCAAAACGGCGGTGCGTGTTTTAAAATAAGGATATACCGTCACTGAGATGTCACTTTACTTTGTTATACTGTAACTTGAAACAGCATAACAGAAAGGAGAAAGCGACATGGAAATCCTGAGATGTGAAAATGTCCGAAAAGTATACGGTTCCGGAAGCAATCAGGTTATTGCTCTGGATCATGTTGATTTATCCGTACAAAAAGGAGAATTTGTGGCAATTGTGGGAGCCTCCGGTTCAGGGAAATCCACCTTACTGCACATTCTGGGAAGCGTTGATAAACCGACAGACGGGAAAGTTATAATAGACGGAACAGATCTGTCCACAATGAACCGAACGCAGGCGGCGATTTTCAGACGCAGAAAGGTCGGCCTGGTTTATCAGTTTTATAATCTGATCCCGACGCTGACTGTCCGAAAAAACATTCTCATGCCGCTTATGCTGGACAGACGGAAACCCAATATGGAATATTTTGACCGGATTGTCCGGTCACTGGGGATCGAAGACAAGCTGGAAGCTCTCCCCGGTCAGTTGTCCGGAGGGCAGCAGCAGCGCACAGCCATCGCCCGGTCTTTGATTTACCGTCCCGCATTGCTGCTTGCCGATGAGCCTACCGGAAACCTTGACCGGAAAAACAGCGAAGAGATTATTGACCTGCTGAAGCTTTCAAACCACAGCCTGAATCAGACGGTTCTTCTGGTCACCCACGATGAAAAGATCGCTTTGGAGGCCGATCGCATCATCACCATAGAGGACGGAAAAGTTATCAGTGATCATTCCCGTGATACAGCCGAATGGCATACAGGTATCCCTGAGGAGAAACGGAGGTAACAGCATGTGGAAAGACTATTCAACAGGATATATGAAAAAGAATCGGGCTTCCAGCTTATCTGTACTTGCCGCATCATTTATTTCTGCATTATTTCTGTCTTTGCTGTGCAGTTTCTTTTACAATTTCTGGAATTATGAAATCGAATCCATTCTCCTGGAAGAAGGAAACTGGCAGGGGCGCATCACGGGAACCTTCGAGGAAGACATTGTGTCTGATCTTGCAGCCTTTGCCAATGTAAAAACCGCTGCAGTCAACGAAGAATTATCGGACGGACAGGCCCTTGTGATTGATATCTGCTTTTACAATATGAAGACAATTTATCAGGATATGCCCCTGATCGCTCAGCAGCTGGGGGTTTCCGAGCGTGCAGTATCTTATCATGAGTCGCTTCTGTCCGGATATTTTATTCATAACCCGCAGGATACAGCCCCTCCTTTATTGATGACTTTTTATTTGTTGGTGCTTCTGATCGTATCGGCATCTCTGATTTTAATTATTCACAACTCTTTTGCAGTATCCATGAATGCCCGTGTTCATCAGTTTGGTATATTTTCCAGCATAGGGGCAACGCCGGGACAGATCCGTGCCTGCCTTTTGCAGGAAGCAGCCGTTCTTTCTGTCATCCCGATTTTGTCCGGAAGTTTTGTCGGGATTGCCCTGAGCTTAGGTATTCTGCAGATTGTCAATATTCTTGCGGACGGCATTGCCGGCAGGCATGAGGCAGTGTTTACTTACCATCCTCTTGTATTTGCTGTCACAATTCTGGCGTCTGTCCTGACCGTATTGATTTCTGCATGGCTGCCAGCCGGAAAACTGAGCAGGCAGACTCCGCTGGACGCCATAAAAAATACAGACGAACTGCAGCTGAAACGAAAAAAGAACTCCCGTATTCTTTCACGATTATTTGGGATAGAAGGGGAACTGGCCGGCAATGCGCTGAAAGCACAGAAGAAAGCCCTGCGCACCTCTACGCTGTCATTGACCCTTTCCTTCCTGGGCTTTACGCTCATGCTGTGTTTCTTCACTCTTTCAGAAATCAGCACGAACCATACTTATTTCGAACGCTACCAGGATGCCTGGGATGTCATGGCCACTGTAAAGGACGCAAAGGCAGAAGCTTTTGCTTATGAAGATGAGATCGGTGCTCTGGATAACACAGACAGCATAATCTATCAGAAAGCAAATGCTCTTTGCTTCATCCCGGCGGATGCCGTCAGCGAGGAAGTAAAAAATCTCGGAGGGCTGGAGGCAATAGCCGGAACCGCTGTCAGTGTTGCCGACGGTTATTATTCTGTTCCGGCCCCTGTCATCATTATGGATGACAGCAGCTTCGCAAAATACTGTGAACAGACCGGTGCAGGTTCGTCGAGAACCGGGAGTATTGTTCTGAACCGTATCTGGGACAGCACAAACAGCAATTTCAGATACAAAGAATATGTTCCCTTCTTATCTGAGGGACAGAATACCATTATCCTGCAGAATCAGGATGATACGGCTGCTGCCGTTACTCTCCCTGTTCTGGGCTATACGCAGGAACCGCCGGTTTTAAGAGAAGAGTATGATAACTATACTTTGGTTCAATTCCTTTCACTTTCTACGTGGAAACAGCTCGAAGCAGTCCTCGGACATGCAGAACAGGATACTTATATCCGCGTACTGGCACTGAAAGACAGAACCTTAACCGAATTAAACACAATCGAAACAGAACTGACAAATATCCTGGGACACAGGTTTACACCTGAGATGGAAAACCGTGTTCAGGAAAGGGCAGACAATGATGCCATGCTGAATGGTTATAAATTTATCCTCGGATCGGTATGTGTCTTACTTGCCCTGATCGGAATTGCCAATGTATTTTCCAATACTTTGGGATTTATCCGGCAAAGAAAAAGAGAGTTTGCGCGATATATGTCCATCGGCATGACGCCGGATGGCATGCGGAAAATATTTATGATTGAGACGCTTGTGATTGCCGGCCGTCCTGTCCTGATTACCCTGCCGGTCACCGTATTATCTGCAGGATTCATGATAACAGCAAGCAATCTGAACCCGATGGAGTTCCTTGCAGCGGCTCCGATTGTTCCTGTTGTACTTTTTATCATGGCAATTTTCGGATTTGTTGCACTGGCGTATTATGCTGGAGGCAAAAAGCTCCTGAAATGCAGCCTGGTGGAAGCATTACGAAGCGACTATATGGAGTAAACTGTTACCGTAAATCAGCATCATTTGATATCATCCGTTTTCTGAAGATGTACAGTTACAGTTCAGACAGATCTGTACATGCACTGCGCAGACCTGGCTGAACTGTAACCATACATTCAATTATTATGCAAATTTTTTCTTGATTCTTACAAAGATTCTTTCGATACAATAAGCAACCAGAAAGACCAGCAGGATAGCGACTCCGGCCGTTCCGTAATCATATCCCTGCAGGCTGGTTGAAATGACATAGCCGATTCCTCCGGCGCCCACCATACCAAGAATTGCACATTCAGAGAAGTTGGTTTCCAGACGCATTCCTGCCCATGCGACGATCTGTGACAACGCGGCCGGCAGGATTGCATTTGTGAAGATGCTCAGCCTGCCTGTTCCTGTAACCTCCAGCGCTTCCAGTGTTTCATCCGGAATACTTTCAAAGCTCTGTGCAAATGATTTTGTAAAAAATGCAGTCGCGTGAACACATAAACCTGCCACTCCGGCTTCCGGTCCCATTCCAAGACACACCAGCATCAGAAGAACCCATACCGGCGTCGGAACTGCTCTTAAGAACGTAAAGAAAGACTGTGTAATCGTTGATAAAAATGGAATGCGGAACACATTGCGCGCCGCAAGCATTCCAAATAAAATTCCAAGAATCATGCTGTACAGGAGAGACAGTACCGCAATAGAGATCGTTTCTATCAGAGAGGAAACAATCAGGTCTATGTTTGCAAAGTCCAGATGCGCCAGATTCCAGAAAACAATTCCCACGTCGGGGATTCGGGATGCCATTTTCAGCCAGTCGATCTCCAGATAGATCAGACTCATGACAGTCAGAACCACAACCGCGCACAGAAACACCGGAATAAATTTGTTCGTCTCCCTGCATTTCACCGGAATACGTGAAGCTTTTCTTTCCCTGACAACCGTCTCTTCCATTTCTACTATTTTACCTCTTGCATTCGAATTCATTTTAATAACTCCTTTCGAAGTTTGCCGGTGATCTGATCCACCAGGATTACCATGAGAGCAATCAGCAGAATAATGCTCAATGCGATATCATACTGGAACCCTTTGATATAGGAAAACAGGGTCAGGCCAACGCCTCCGCCGCCTACCATACCTACGATCGTTGACGCGCGGATATTGATTTCCACACAGTACAGGAACCATGACAGAAATCCGCTCAGGCAGGAGGGCAGAATAGCCTGGGAAACTCTCTGAGGAAATGTCGCGCCAACCGCCTGAAGGCTTTCCACACAGTCCTGCGATACGTCTTCCATGGTTTCCACAAATGCGCGAACCATAAATGCAAAACTGGTAATACAGAGAGCAACAAACCCTACGCCGGTGCCTATTCCCAGCGAGGAAAACAGAATAAACGCCCATACCAGAGCAGGAATATTCCGCAGAAAGGTTGCAAAGCCACGCACAAATTTTGCCGCTTTCGGGAACGGAGACACCTTCTCGCTTCCGAACAGGGATACAAAAAACGCAAGAATCGCCGCGATTGTAGTGGCAGATACCGCCAGCGCCAGCGTTACCAGAACACTGGACAGAATTCCGGGAATCCGGCTGGATTTGGGGAGCGCCGGCGGCAGGAAATCTTCGGTGATGAACTCCCAGAATGCATCGCCATTGGAAACCAGTGTGATAAGATTAAAATTTGTAAGGTAGCTGCATATGCCGAACAGCAAGACTGCAAGGATCAGAAATCCGGTATATAATCGCTTGAAATCACGCGCAATCAACGGTATCCTTTTCCTCATCATCACTTCCTCCAATCATAAGATTTTCCCGTGAGGTTCCATATATCTTCTCTATCATCTCATCGGTCAGCTGATCCGGCGTACCGTCAAAGACAATTTCTCCTTTGGACAGACCGATAATACGTGTAGAATACTTCAATGCAACATCCAGCTGATGCAGATTGACAATACAGGCGATATTCCTCTTTTGTGTCATATCGTGCAAAAGCTCCATAATCGTCTTTGCACTTGACGGGTCCAGAGACGCAATCGGCTCATCGCATAAAAGCAGCTTCGGATTCTGCATGATCGCACGGGCGATTCCAACCCGCTGCTTCTGTCCACCGGACAGATCTGACGTACGGTTATAGCTGAATTGCTCCAGACCTAACTCCTTCAGCAGATCCAGCGCCTTTCTCTTGTCCGGCTCGCTGTAAATTCCAAATACGCCCTTCCATCCGTTCATATAACCCAGGCGGCCATGCAGAACGTTCTGAAGCACAGACAGGCTGTATACCAGATTATAATTCTGGAAAATCATCCCTACCTTTCTTCTCTGCTCCCTGAGCTTTTTCCCATGCAGTTCGGACACTGCCTGGCCGTCAAGCCAGACAGTTCCGCCGCTGATCGGGATCAGACGGTTGATTGCTCTCAGCAAGGTGGATTTTCCCGATCCGGAAGGACCGATCACAGAAACGAATTCCCCTTCCATCACTTCCAGAGAAACCTGATTCAGCGCATGCACTCCATTTGGATAATATTTTGATACCTTGTCGAATTTCAGAATTGGTTTCATCCTTTTTCTCCTGTCATTTAAAACTCGTTAATGATCTTGTTCAGTTCAATGATCTCCTCGTAATCGCTCATATCGCACTCCACAAAACGGGCGCCGGGAACTTTGATGACATCCGTGAAATACTGCTCATTGTCATAAGAGGTCAGAAATTCTGTCAGTAAATCTCTGGTTTCCTGGGTTACATGCTCGCCGACAACCATGGCTTCCGCCGGAATTGCGCCGGACTCATGGATCACCTTTACATCTCCTTCTGACGCATTTCCATGTGAGATTTCCGATTCAAGGATCTGGTCAGAAATCGGGACTACATCCACATCTCCTTTGATTACGGCCTGGAGTCCTGCCTGATGAGAGCCGGAAAAGCTTACCGCTTCAAAGAAATCTCCATTTGTATGCAAATTGTCAGAAGTCAGATTTTCATCCGGGAATGCCTGGATAATCTCCGCCGTCGGAACCAGATTTCCCGATGTGGAATCCGGATCCACAAAAGCCATTGTCTTTCCTTTGATGTCTTCGATAGAATTGATCTCATCATTGCCGCTGCCTGTAATAAGAACCGAATGGTAAATCGCCTTCTCCGGATCTCCTTCCTCTGCTTTCATTACAATCGGCTCCAGCTCCGTCCGCTCCACGCCCAGCGCCAGCGCCTGCGATCCCATATATGCCATGTCTGCTTTTCCTGTGCGGAGCGCTTCGATGATCGCATTATAGTCACTTGCCTGAATTTCTTCCACATCACATCCAAGCTCCTTACTCAGATCCTCCGCAAGTCCCTTTCTTGCATCCGCGCTTTCCGTAGTGGATTCATTCGGAGCGTAAGCAATGGTAAAGACGCCGTCTTCTCCTCCCGCACTGTTCGAAACATTCCGTTCTTCGCTTCCGCATCCGCCGCTCATAATTCCCGTAGTTGTAATTACAAGTCCCAGAGCAATCATTCTTTTCATATTTTTTTTCATCATTTATCTCCTCTCAGATCGTGTGACTGGCTGTAACAGTTCAGATGGCTGAACGGTACGACTCATTTGCCTCTTCATAAATGGATTCCAGAATACCCAGTACCTTTTCCTGTGTAAGTTCCACCGGATTATTATCCGCACGTCCTTTGGTCATTCCAAGCTCCGCAAGATGGGAAAGCTCCTCTCTCTTTACCCCCCACTCTTTCAGGGAATTCGGGTGTCCCGACTGCTTCAGACAGTAACCAATGTATTTCCGGAGAGTTTCCGCGTCTTTGATATGAAGCGCATGGAACAATTCCTCCATACCATCGACCACAGGCGCATTCATTTTCAGAACCGGCGCAAGCAGCATGCTTACCGCAACGCCATGGGGAATCCCGTAATGCATGGTCAGCGGATAGGATATGGAATGGCAGGCTGTCGTCTTTGTATTGCTGAACGCCATACCCGCCAGCATGCTCCCCCGTGCCATCGCTTCATGGGCTTCTGCTTTTCCGGAAAGCAATTCGCCCATGTTTTCCATGATTGTGCTGACTGCCTGCAGCGCCATCGCCCGTGACACCAGATTGGTTCCTTTTGCCCAATAACTTTCAATGGCATGGGCAGCCGCATCGAGAGCGGAAGATACCGCCAGTTTTAACGGAATATTTTTCGTGAGATCGGAATCTACCAAAGCGGCATAGGCATAATTATCATGGTTTTCCAGAGACCGTTTTGCATCCTTCTTCGGATCCCAGATTGTCGCCCAGCAGGTTACTTCACTTCCTGTTCCGGCGGTTGTCGGAACACCGATCCACCGCACAGCCGGCGGGCCAAACTTTTTCTCCTGAATCAGAATCCGGAGTTCATCTTCGTCTGCAATTTCCTTTTCATACATGCAGCAAAGGGATTTCGCCACATCCATGATGCTGCCTCCCCCAACCGCGACCACAACCTCAGGAGAAAATTCTTTTGTTTCCAGATAGACCTGGAACAGCTGCTCCACCGTGGGATTGGACTCGGTAAAGACAAGCTTTTTTACCGAATAATCTCCCATTTTCTGGAACACTTCATGGGCAAAGACATCTTCACACCAGGCGATTACCAGCACCCTGGTTTTCTCACTTCCCATGGATTTTATCACCTCCGGAAGCTGCAGAAAAACGCCCGCGCTTTCCATTGTTTTTACCGGATTATAGTAAGAATTGATCATGTTACGCTTCCTCCCTGCTCATCAGCCGATGATTGATTTCGTCAATGGCTTCTGGAAGATCGCGGATGGAATTGATTACAAGATCTGCACCGGCCTGTCTGTAGATTTCTGCCGTTTTCTGCTTTCTTTTCTCTAACTCTTCCCCGTCCATCTTCTCATACTCTTCCTCTGACAGCCCCAGAAGGTTGGAACCTTCAAGAATACCAATGCTCCATGCCCCTGCATTTTTGCCTTCCAGAATATCAACGACAGTATCCCCGACCTTGACAACACTGGACGGCGGATAAATATTCAGGCGGCGCATACACTCAAACAGCATGAACGGCGTCGGCCGGCTGGCTCCTGTAAGATCCGGTGTGATCACACAGTCCGCCTCATATCCCATTTGTTTTGCCCCTGGTATCACCTGTTCCATCATTTCTGATGTATAACCGGTCGTGGAACCGATCTTCAGTCCCTGTGCTCTCAGTTCTTTCACAGTATCAACCACGCCGGGAATCGGAATGCTGTATTCCGCTACCACCTGGTATAAGGTTTTTTCAAACTTCCGGTACAGCGCTTCCACATCTTCTTCTGTCCATGGTTTCTGATGAATTTCCATCCACTGCCGGTTTCCGGATTCACAGGATAACAGTTCTCTGATATGCGCTTTCTTTTCCATACCCATCGGACGATTTATTTCTTCTCTTGTCAGATGAATTCCTTCTTCCGTAAATACCCGGTCAAATACTGTGCTCGGCGCACTGGAACCGTAGTCCACCGTTGTCCCCGCCCAGTCGAATACGATCATCTGAATTTTTTTCCTGTTTTTCTCTTCCATCGGAACCTCCTCATATTACATTTGCTGTATTTTACTGTTTTTTGCTGTATTATGCTGTATTTCAAGCTTGTAAGCAAATTATAAACCGTATTTTACAGCATTATCTATCACAGCCCTTTAAAACCTTTGTGAAATTCTTGTAATATCATGTTCTGTTCCGGTTAAATACGGCGTACAAAATCTATATTATATAAAAAGCGGGCGTCCATCCGTCTTTCATGACTTCAGGACGCCCGCCTGTGCTTCTTATTAAATAATCAGAATCCCCTTCTCACGATACTTTTTCTTTGTCTCCTCTGAGACCTGATCATCCATCACCAGGAGATCTATTTCTTCTGCGGACAATACTTTTTTCTTCGAACGCTTATCCAGTTTGCTGGAATCCATCACCGCAATCACCTGTTTTGCCCGCTTTGCCAGTAATCTGAGGACTCCCATTTCATGGAACCGGAAATCCGTATACCCGTCTTCACAGTTCACGGCATTGATCGACAGAAAAGCAATATCCGGATAATATTGTCCGAACTCACTCTCGCAGACCGTTCCGTACGACGACCGTTCCAGCGAATCGATGTCTCCTCCGATCGAGATCAGATGGATTTTCTCATTCTGCATCAGAATATGAATTGCCGCATAGTTATTCGTTACAACAGTGATCTTTTTATCTGTATTTACCAGTTCCTGTGCCAGTATTGTGTTTGTGGTTCCTGAATTCAGTGCAATTAAATTTCCCTGCTTTATATAAGAAATTGCTTTTTTCGAAGCTTCCCGCTTCCACTCGCTGTTAATAATTTCTCTTCCGGTAAAATCGGAAAAAGGAGACATGATTTCCGGCAGACAGGCTCCGCCATGTATATACCTGATCAGCCCTTCCTGCTCCATGGCCTTCAAATCTCTTCTGACTGTATCTACAGATACGTGAAGCAGCTGGCTTAACTCCGTCACCTTCACTGTAGAACGCAGCTGCAGCTGCTGCAGGATGATTTCAACACGTTCTGCATAAAGCATAACCTTACTTTCCCCTTTCTGTTTCTTCAGGATGCTGAAAAGATTCATTCAGAGTGCCGCCGAATGCCTGCCTCACTTCATCGGAATCCTTGCCGGATATTGTTCTGCCGGTAGCCGTCTCTATTGCCCTTAAAAGTTTCTTTGCACGATCAATAATGAAATCCTGAAATTCATTATTTCTCAGCCTGGTATGGTCAATCCAGTGTGTCTCCACATAATCATCCAGATCAGACGGCAGCACAGAGCCTTTTTTTTCAAGCTTTCCAAGATAAACAGATGGCGCAGCGCCGCCAATCTCCCGATTGCTGCTTGCAGAAATCGGTGTTTTGTTTACGATACTGTTCCATTTTGCCTTATCATATCTCTGCCCGATGCAATAGTCCTTCGGAAAGATGTGGTGTATATCGATTTTCTCGTTTGAGTAAGTCGAGAAATCCATCTCAGCGCCGGAGATAAAATCACGGGCATGGTTTTTCAGTATCAATGCCATAATGCCTTTATACGCCGCTGACTGCCTCGATTGCAGGCCGAGCAGACGCGTCGGGTTAAAAAAGAAGTCTGTGACGGTCTTTGGAAGATCGCCGCTATCCGTAATCCATTTGATCACCTGCGTTATGTCGTTGGCATATCTCGTTTCATTTGCGGAGCCATACAATTCTCCGAAAACACCGCACCAATACCATTGCTTTACCATATTCCTGACAGTTGTGGTATAAATCTTATTTCCCTCCATCAGTACGGTACAAATGGCAGCCAGCGGAATAAGCTGAGTACTGTACGGCAGGTCACGGCTTGAGAAAATCCGCTCCTCCTGCAGCAGCTTATCTGCCACAGAGAATCCTTTGCAAAGGTCATCTGCGTACTTTTTGTATGCAGTCAGCTGCAGAGCCAGCACATCCTTCTTCTTGCAGCTTACCGTTCCGCCCGCCCGAAACGAAGACAGCAAAGTGAGCGCAGTTAAAAAGTCAGTGGCGGTAACGATGTTCAGCAAATCTCCTGAGAAATATTTCTCCTTGCGTTCCTCCCAGTCCTCACGCAGCGGAAAATCATCCATTGCGAAAATAGCTGTGACAAGTTCAAAAACCGTCAGGGAAACGCCGCCGGTATTGACGTTTTCAAAAACCTGGCAAACCGCCTCTTTGGGAGTCTCTTTATCTAACAGAATAACCGGCATTGCATATTTCTGTGTCGGCATGATGATTTTGGAGAAAAGCTCAGTGAACTGTTGAATCACCGCCGGATCATAATTGTACCAGGCGTAATACTCGTTCTGCCATCCCTGCTCCTCTCCTGAATTAAGGATAATATTAAGAGGAAACATTTTCAGTTTAAATTCATCCTGCCTTGTGGAGAGATCTATTTCAACTTTCCTTCCGAAATCAGACGTCACCTTTTTCGTCGCAGGAACAGAGATGACAACATCTTCATCGTCAGCCCCCGGATCGAGGGCTTTTTCAATATTCAGATAATAATACCTGTCTATCTCTTTGCCTTTGTCCGTTTTTGTATGCACAGGTTTCTTGCTGTAAAGGGCATTGTAAAGAGATGTCAGTCTCTGCTGCCCGTCAAGGATCAGCTCGTCCGGCTCAGTGTCAGGATTCGCGTCCGATCCTTCGATAGGTTTATGTTTGAAATGGATGCTTTCATTTCCATATTCCAAAAACATCGCTGCACCGACCGGAAAGTTATGTATTACACTGAGTATTAGAGCCTTAATTCGTCCATCATCCCATACCCACCCTCTCTGGAAATCAGGCAGCTGAGCCGCGCCATTATCCACAGCTTTCATTAAATCTGTAAGTGGTCTGTCATTCGTTTTCATGCAGTTCTACCTCTCAATTTCTATTGTTCAATCAATGCTGACTCAAGTATAACACAGAATATAAAAAAAAGTGAGGCAAACATGAAATGGATACCCTGAAAGCGATAAACAGGATACAGAAACAGGGATTCGTCCCACTGTACGGGCGGGATTTCAGAGCAAGGGGCAGATTGCGCTGTTGACTTTAACCGTCTGCAACAGTATACTAATCCCGCAAGGTTTTTCCGTAAGCAGGTACCATAAAGCGCTGCAGTTACTCAAAAAACCACAAAATATCTCATTTTTAAAAAGGAGAAAAGTATGTACACACTTTTGCTGGCACTGATTTATATCGCTTTTATCAGTCTCGGCCTTCCTGATTCGTTGCTCGGTTCCGGATGGCCTGTAATGCACATCTCTTTAAACGTTCCCATCTCGTTCATGGGAATTCTCTCGATGATTATTTCAGGCGGTACCGTTATCGCCAGCCTCTTTTCAGACAGAATGACAAGAAAATTCGGGACAAGGATCGTAACGGTTGTCAGTGTTTTTCTCACTGCCCTTGCCTTGCTTGGCTTTTCTGTTTCCAACCACTTTTGGATGATGATTGTATTTTCGATTCCCTATGGATTAGGCGCCGGAGCAATTGATGCCGCACTTAACAATTACGTCGCACTTCACTACTCCTCCAGACATATGAGCTGGCTGCATTGTTTCTGGGGCGTCGGCACAATCGTAAGCCCCTTTGTTATGAGTTATTCCCTGGCAAACACAGCCTGGTATATGGGATATCGTCTGATCGGTTTCATTCAGCTTGGTATTGCCATACTGCTTCTTGTAACGCTTCCTGTCTGGAAAGTCAATCGGACAATAACAGAGAATACCTCCCAGCAGAAAGGGCTCATTGGCGTTCTGAAAATAAAAGGTGTGCCTTTTCTTCTGATCGGATTTTTCGCATACTGCGCTGCAGAAGCCACAGCAATGAACTGGGCAAGTACTTATATGACGGAAGTAAGAAATATTGCAGCGGACACAGCTGCGCAGTTTGCCGCTTTGTTTTATATAGGAATGACTCTGGGAAGATTTCTCGGAGGTTTTGTTATGAATAAACTCGGTGACAGAAAAATGATACTGCTTGGCACCTTTGTTTTGTTCTGTGGAATTATAGCCCTCTTGCTTCCGATAAATACCCCTGTCGTTCCGATCACAGGTTTTATCATTATAGGACTGGGCTGCGCGCCGATTTATCCTTGTATCATCCATTCCACACCTTATAATTTTGGTGCGGAAAATTCCGGAAAAATCATTGGAATTCAGATGGCCAGCGCCTATATCGGTTCTACTTTTATGTCCCCTTTGTTCGGATTTTTAGGAAGCCATTTTAATTTCAATATTCTTCCCGTATTTCTTGCAGTTTTCTTTCTTCTGATGATAACCATGACGGAAACAACCTTCCGGATAACTGCCAGGAAATGAGAAAGTGATTTGCATGCGATGGAACGAATCATAACGAAGGCTCCTTCTATCCGCATCGAACGATTCATCCGGTACTGAAAAAGTGCCCGGATCACTCCATGCATTCAAAATTATCTTAAAGAAAGATAAAGCCGACTTTGACAAATTTTGTTCCAATGCCGGGTTAAATACATCCACTGCTATCAATCTCTTTGTGAAAGCAGTTTTACGCGAAAAACGCATCCCGTTTGAAATTGCCCAGGCTCCCGACCCATTTTTCTACGAAGAGAACATGGCCTATGTTAAAAAATCTGTCCAAGAGCTGCGCGAGGGCAAGGGCACCGCACACGAACTGATTGAGGTAGAAGATGCGTGAAAAAATCTGGTCTGATGATGCCTGGGAAGACTACCTCTACTGGCAAACTCAGGACAAAAAACAATCAAACGTATTAACCAACTCATAAAGAATATTGAGCGTAACGGCTGCACCTCGTCGAAGTTATGTCCACGCACCTCATAACGAAAAAGCTGCTGACACGTTGTTCTCTAACGCATCAACAGCTTCTCAACTCCGATTCCGTATACTATTTTCAATGGCAGATAGGCTTTTATTCCGCTTTTTCCTCATCTCTGATTCTACGGTAATCCCCCATATCTATACCGATCTTTACCGTGGTATCAGGTTTTCGGTTGCTCAAGAGGCACACCGTCTCGACTTGTTCTTCATTGTCCAAACTGATACTCATATCCTCCTCAATGATCGGCAGCTTAAATTTGATGGATTTCAGCCACTGGCCATTGGGCTGTCGCTCCGGGTAAATCTGTATCTCCGAGATCAGCGCCTCGATCAGCTGCCGCCGCTCCACATCGTTCATCACGCCATACAGCTTCTCAAAGTAAATCAGAACTTTATAGATATTGTCGCCGGTCAGTTTTTCTGCCTCAATGGCCTGCTTTTTGGCTCTGGCCGCGATCAATAGAGATTCAGTATCTTCGATCTTATCATACATCTTATAGAGTCGGTCATCAAGGTCAGCCTTGCGCCGGACATAGTGCCGGTCGTCCGGGTCGAGAGAGTCAATTTCTTCTGCTAGCCTTGTTTTGATGGAATAGTGCTGGCGAAGTTGCTTTTCGTAGTTTGCAATCTCCTGATCTATGGCGTCTGTATCCACTTTCATGTTGATCTTTTCCTGCATCATGGCAGCAAACTTCGGATTGCTCACCAGCTTTACAATGACTTCTGCAACGGCATCGTCCAGCAGTTCTTCCCGAATCTGTTTTTTATAGTCACATTTATGCCCGCGTATCATGGTACGGTGCTTGCAGCCATAATAATAAAAATCCTTGTACTTGGTGCCGTCTTTCTTGTGCTTGATGCTTTTGTTCCCGTACATCCCAGCTCCGCAAACTGGGCACTTTACAATGCCGGAAAGAAGATGTACGTGCTCGTCTTTCCCGCGGTTGACGTGTTCGTATTTCTTGGCCTGCGCCAGCAGCTTCACCTGCGCCGCTTGCCAGACTTCTTCCGAAACAATCGCTTCATGCTGCCCGTCTGCAAGCAAATAGTTGTCCTGCTCCACCAGTTTATATTCGTTTCTTGTGCCACGCACTTTTTCAGTCTTGCGGCGTCCATAGGCAATCTTGCCGCAGTACACCGGATTTTTCAAAATCAAGCGAATCAAATGTGCGTCAAACAGAGGATTCTTCCCATTCTGCCGGGGGATTTTGCGGATGCCATGGTTCTCCAGATATTTAGCGATTCCGTTTGCACCAATATCTGTATGTACATACTGGTCATAGATGACGCGGATCGCCTCCGCTTCTTCCTCGTTGATCATCAGTTTCCCATCCACCAGCTGATACCCATAGGGGGCAAAGCCACCGTTCCAGCGGCCCTCCCTTGCTTTTTGGATACGGCCCTCCATGGTTTGGACACGGATATTTTCGCGCTCAATCTCCGCCACAGCAGACAGGACGGAGATCATCAATTTGCCCGCGTCTTTGGAAGAATCAATGCCATCTTCTACACATACCAGATTGACGCCAAAATCCTGCATGACCTGAAGGGAAGAAAGCACGTCCGCCGCATTTCTGCCAAAGCGCGACAATTTGAACACTAGAACATAAGACACGCCGTCTTTTCCGGATTTGATGTCTTCCATCATCTGGCTGAATTGCGCCCGTCCTTCAATGGATTTGCCGGACTTTCCCGCGTCCTCATATTCCCCAACAATCTCATAATCGTTATAGTCTGCGTAGGCTTTCATTTTGGCCTTCTGAGCATCCAGCGAGTAGCCGTCTACCTGCATAGCGGTGGAAACTCTGGTATAAATGTAAACTTTGATTTTTTCTTTTTTCATCTGCCTGCCCTCGGCATTTACAGCCTTTTATTTTTTCTCCGTCTTCTGTTCCAACATCTTAATGGAATCCAGATAGTCCTTCTCCACTTCACTAAGCGTTCTGGCCTTGTATTTCTTGTATTCGGCAGTCGCTTTATCCACGGCCTGTTTATGGCTCACACTTCCATTACCTTGTAATAGCTGCTCACCGCTCATTGTGAGAATACGATCTAAGTGTTCCGCCCAGTCTTTCATGGTCATAACCTGTTCCCGTTCCGCCTGACGCTCCGCAAAATCCAGATACCCGGAAACAAGCTGACCCATTGCACGAAGTTCCTTTTCTTTCAGGTAGTTCTTCGCAACCACCGCTTCTTTCAGTGTGGGCTGTTTCCCAGCAAATGTGGTAAGGCCCATAAATTCCTTTTCGGCATCAGCTCTCGTGTAAATGACCTCGGCCGCTGTTTGACCATGAACGGCATAGTGGATCTTATTCTGGACTTTCCTGAAAAACTGTACAGAAATCTCCGCATGAGGATCATAGTCGATGCTGGTGGCGTAAATTTCCAAAACCTGCCGATAAAAAACCTTTTCAGATGCACGGATATCTCTGATCCGCTCCAGCAATTCCTTGAAGTATCCGCCGCCGCCCAGATTTTTCAGCCGCTCGTCATCCAAGGCAAACCCTTTTCGCATATACTCTTTCAGAATTCCGGTTGCCCAGATACGAAACTGTGTACCGCGTTTGGACTTTACACGATAGCCGACCGATATAATCACATCTAGGTTATAGTATTCAACCTGATAGGTTTTCCCGTCAGCGGCAGTTGTTGCAAATTTTGCAACAACTGAATCGCGCACGAGTTCACCTTCTGAAAAAATATTCTTGATATGCCTTGAAATCGTGGATTTATCCCGCTGGAACAGCTCAGCCATCTGATCAGCAGAAAGCCAGACGGTGTCCCCGTCAAAGGTCGTCTCAATTTTAGTTAAACCATCTTCCGTCGTATAGATCATCATTTCGGAACCTGGCATTTTATCATTTGGGTGTTCCATTCGCATTCACCTCAGATTTTAGTTATCGCATTTCGTTTGGACTTTATTATCACGTTAATTATATCATGCAGCAATTTTGCCTGCAACCGCTTCCGGCTTGAAAACACATTCTTTTTTGTCTGCTGCCGCGCTGTCCTGATCCTCGAGTGAAACCGCTGGAACGTGCAGGTTCTCAACATCTAACTCCGAAGCGTACTTCTCAATCAGGTTGGCCAGCAGGTCTGCAAAACCGCTCCACTCATCTATCATAGGCATTTTCCCTTTCTTTTCTATGAGGCTGTTTGTAAAATTCCAATACT